>ENA-UOOH01002609-UOOH01002609.1-fermentation-metagenome-genome-assembly--contig:-NODE-2609-length-15150-cov-5.599603_pt1 | contig 15150 bp, 15 predicted proteins | sample MGYA00245778_ERZ724025 | MGnify/ENA primary metagenome ERZ724025 (study PRJEB28704, sample SAMN03018313) | fermentation metagenome | biome: anthropogenic terrestrial biome; feature: soil; material... | reverse complement strand
CTCCCAATACACCTCTGCGCCCTCTGCGATCTCTGCGGGATACCTCCCCATCCGGTACCGGCGACCGTTCGTTTGGGTCCCACTGGGTTTTTCGGATGGGGTTTGGCTAACTGGGGCCGGGGGCAGAATTTTTCTGGGTTTCTAGAACTTGGATTCAGGGGGGGGCATGCGTCTTGCGATTGCTTGCGCTTGACAGAGCCCCGTGATGTTATAAGTTGCCTGTATGCAAGTGTATATAGCTTGTATAGTTCGTCCGGATCCAGATGGGTCTAGGGTAGCAGCAGTGATGGACAGGCGAAAACCCAATGGGAATCTACTGGAAAATTACAAATTTCCCAAATTCTTAGGTTTGACACAGTCATTTGATAGCGTAAGATCCATGCGAATCTCGTATCGGTTTTTCATGAATCCATACGGCCTGAACACCAAAATCACCATGATCGGTTTCCAGGAAAGCGGCTGAGGTTGCTCCAATGGAATTTGGACCACCGAACAACGGGCGTGGGTGGAAAGGGATGGCGAATTCGGGACATTTATTGCGACGTTCCGAACCAGCCATTGAGCCCTTCGGGGTTCTACGGGAGGTATGGAAGGCCGAAGCGGGTGTTTTCGTTATTCCAACCCATTGACTGGGGTTCCCGTCCAGCGGGAATGCAGTCGATCGAAGGAACCTCACAACGAGAGAGTTCTTTTCAGGAGGAAAAGAGAAATGACGCGTTTGTACAAGCTTGGCGCAGTTCTCGTCGCGGCGGGTATGTTGTCCGTCCAGGGCTATGCGGCCCCAGAGACCGGCACCCAGGAGCTGGGTGTGGCCGGTGCGTTTGAATTCACGGACAGCCTCTATTTGGATGTCACCTACGGTTACTTCGTCACCCCCGAGTGGGAAGTGAAGGGTGTCGTAGGCGTGGCATGGGATGATTGGGGCGATGACGACTATACCTCCATCTTGATTGGTGGAGCTGTCGACTACCACTTCACGATGCTCGATGTCGAGAACATGCTGCCCTACGTCGAAGTCGGCGTTGGCTACATCAATTCCGACCTCCCGGTCGCTGTGGACAGCGACGACGAGGATGCCTTCATGGCCCGCATCGGTGGTGGTGTGAAATACTTCCTCGCCGAGAACACGGCCCTCAACGTCGGCCTCTTCTTCGAGTGGGCATCCGAGGATGTCTATTCTGACGAGGACGAAGCTGAGGATTCCCAGTTCGTCATTCCCGTCGGCTTGAACTTCTACTTCTAAGCTGAAGCTTGAAGCAACCGATCTCTATTCCGGTTTCGTCGGGTATAGCCCGGTCCAAGCCGAAATAGGTTTTCAAGGTCCCGCCGCCTAATTTGGCCGACGGGGCCTTTTATTTTCGTACGATCTGAAGGAGGGATGCATGAGTGCAACCCCCGAACCAGCCCGGGTGGTGCATTTGTTGGCACCGGCGTTTTCCGGGGCGACTTGGTTCTCCTTGATGTTGGGGGCGCATTCCGAGGTATTCGGGACAGGCGAGCTCTACAAGATCTTCGATTGGGAGCGACCCAGTTGCACGGTGCACGGGGAGGGATGTCCCTTTTGGGGTGGGTTCGAAGAATGCGCGCGGTCCGACCTGCTGTCGCGGATTGCGGCGCGGTCCGGCCGGTCCACGATCCTGGTGACCAACAGCCGGAAACAGCTCGATGGCGTATCCGTCCTTTCCCCTGATGTGCAGGTTCGATATCTTTGGTTGGTGCGCGACGGGCGGGCGGTAACGGCGAGCATGCTGCGCAAGCAGGCGGTGAGTGGGATGTCTGCGGCGGTGAATGACTGGGCACGCGCGATTCGAAAGCACCAGCGATTTCTGCGTACGATTGCCTCGGAGGACCACCTGACCTTGCGCTACGAGGATGCCGTGGAGGATCCGACGGCGATGCTTGGGCGGGTCTGTGCGTTTCTCGGGTTGGAGTTTGAGCCGGCGATGCTCAGGTTTTGGGAGCATCCCCAGCACTACATTGGAGGCAACCGCGGAACGTTGCTATCGATGTTACGGCAACGGGGGGATGACACCGCACCGGTTTTGATCTCCTCGGAGCAGGCGAGTGTCTTTGATTGGCAGAAGGATTTGGAGTACTACCGGTCGGTGGACGTGACGGATCGGTTTGTCGACCACCGTTGGATGACGGAGTTGTCTGCATGGCAGAAATTGGTGTTTCGGGTGCGTGCCGGGCGACAGAACCGTCGGCTGGGCTATTGAGACAGCGGGCGTCCTGGGCGTGGAGCGGGTGGGCTGTGGGGCGAAGGTTGATTGGTTTGAACGGGAATCTGGCAAAAGGTTGATCTCATGAAGATCGCGTTGGCCCTGGAGCACTTCGACCCGATGCACGGGGGTGCGGAGCGATATGCCTGTGCGCTGGCGGCATGGTTGGTTGAGCGCGGGTGTACCATCGAAATCTTTTGCCGCCGGTATGCGCCGGAGCAGGCTGCTCGCTTTACGATCCACCGTTTGGCGGACCGCAGGGGCTGGGGTGAGTCATCCCAGACCTGCTTTGCGCGGGAGCTGGCGGCGGCCCTCGAGGGCAGGGAATTTGATGTTGTGCATGGGTTCAACCATGTGCGGCCGGCGGACATCATGATGCTGCATGGCGGGGCGCACCGGGCGTTCGAGCGTGCCAATGCCGCGAGTGCACCGACCCGGTTGGGTCGGGTGATGAAGCGATTTTTCTATCGGATCGCGCCGAGGTATTCCGCGCTGCGACGTAACGAGTTGGCGCAGTTTTCCGATCCGCACGCGTTTTTTCTGGGGGTATCGGAAAAGGTGGCGGCGGACATGCGCCGTCTCTATCCCGCGGCGGCGGAGCGGATCTCGGTGGTACGGCTTGGTATTGACGGCAGCCGGTTCTCTCCCGATCGCCGAGCCGCGCTGCGTGAGGAAAGCCGTGCTGCGCTTGGGTTTAGTTCTGCGGATCGGGTGCTGCTTTTCATGGCGCACAACTATCGTCTGAAGGGGCTCTGGGATCTGCTTGATGCGATGGTCGAGGTGACGCGCAGTGATCCCGGCATCCGCCTATTGGTGGTGGGTCGGGGAAAGTCGGGGCGCTACCGTGTTCGGGCGAAGGTCTTAGGGGTTGCCGACCATGTTTGTTTTGCCGGCCCGATGCGCGAACCGATGCATGGGTATGCGGCTGCGGACGCGCTCGTGCACCCGACGTACTACGATGCATGTGCGACTGTTTGCCTGGAGGCGATGGCGTGTGGATTACCGGTCGCCACTTCGCGGAACAACGGTGCGAGTGCGTACTTGGAGGATGGCGTGGGGGGTGTTTTGTTTGAGATGCCGTGTTCCCGCGGCGTGCTCGGCCGGGCATTGACCCGTGTTTTGACTGACGAGATCCGGGCGGCGGCGCTCAGGGACAATCCCGAGCGGATTCGCCCGTGGACACCGGAGCGCAGTTTCTCGGAAGTGCTTGCATGTTATAGACGGCGGTCCTCGGCCACCGCGGTGGATTGAGCCGGTCCGAAATCACCTTTTGGCGGGATTCCGGATGGGGAGGTCTCGCGCAGAGGCGCAGAGGCGCGGAGGTCAGAGAGGGGGAATAGAGTAGCAGAAACGGTACCCGGTTTCTCATGTCCGAATCCCATTCGACCCCGACCTCGATCTTGCTTCGCCAGGGACCTTTTCGGACGATCGCTGGTGAGAAAAGTCCTGCCACAGAGGTCACCGAGAACACAGAGGCGCACGTTTTTTCCTATCTCAACGCAACCCGGCTGAAGTAGGGGTTGTCTCGTCGATGGCGAAAGGAAGAATCTCTCTGTGAACTCTGTGCCCTCTGTGGCTAAAGCCCCCGATCCAGCTTCGCCATTGACCTTTTCGGACGACCGCTAACCAGGTCGAAAACGCCTTGGCGCCTCTGCGCCTCTGCGCGAGACCTCCGGTTCCGGATGGGGAGGTCTCGCACAGAGGTCAGAGAGGGGTGGGGATTTGCTTTGGTGGTGGGTTTTCCACAAAAAAAGTTGTCTTTTGCGGAGTCTCCCGCGTATGTGTGGGCATTCGGAAGCGCTGATCTGGGTAAGGCCAGGTTGGGCGAAGGGCCCGGGAACGGGAGACGAAGGACTATCTTTTTAGAGGAGACCAGAGCAATGTCGAACTGGAAACGATTGGGATTGGGTTTGGTGGCTGTGGGGTTGATGGCTGGGCAGGGGTTTGCGGTGGAGCCGGACACCCAGGAGTGGGGTATTTCCGGGGGTTTGGAGTTCACCGACACGCTTGATCTCGACGTGACGTATGGCTACTTCCTGACCTCCGAGTGGGAGATCAAGGGTACGATCGGCGCGACCTGGCAGGATATGGGGGATGAGGATTTCACCTCCATTTGGCTGGGCGGTTTGGTGGATTATCACCTTACAGCGTTGGATGTTCCTGAATACATCCTGCCGTACGTGGAAGTCGGCGCAGGCTATATGAATTCGGACTTTGGCGCCGTTTCCGATGCCGAGGAGAGCAACAACGACGCGTTTGTGCTCGTGCTGGGCATGGGCGCGAAATATTTCCTGGCAGACAACACCGCATTGAATGCGGGTCTGTTCTATCAGTGGGCATCCGAGGATGTCTTTTTGGACGAGGGCGATCCGGATGACAACCAATTCCTGATCCGCGTGGGTCTGAATTTCTACTATTGATTTGCATTACGGGCGTCATACAACAAAGGCCATCGGCTGGTTTTGCCGGTGGCCTTTGGGGTAAACCAGAGGGCTGAACCCGATGGATGGGGGCGGTCCTTAGGACGCGGTCATCCGATGGGGCGCAACACAGGCGCGATTCTCTCGAGGATCCCGGATGCTCGCTGGTCCCAGCTGAAACGTTCCGCGCACCGGCGGGCGGCGTCTGCGAGTTTCTGTGCAAGGTCTGGGTGAGCCTGGAGGGTTTCGATTGCCTGGATCCAAGCCTCGGGTTGATCGGGTGGGACGAGGAGTCCGTTTTCGCCATGGACGATGACCTCTCTCAGGGTCGGCAGATCGCTGGCGATGATGGGTCTGCCAGCGGCCATGGCCTCGAATAGTTTGACGGGGCTCATGGAATCGACGGTATCGAGGTTTTTCTGATAGGGCAGCAGGGCGATATCCATCTCTCCGTACCACGGGAGGATCTCGCGGGGGCTGATAAACGGGTGTAGGGTCAGGCTCTCGGGCAGGCCGGTGAGGGAGTCTGCTGAACCGATCAGGGTCACCCGGCAATTGGTTTGTTGCGCGATGGCGCTGAATATTGCCGATCCTGTTGCTTGGCTGATGCGCCCCAGGTAGATGATATGTGGTCGCTGCAGGCGATGGGGGGTCCATGGTGCGACCTGACTGAAGGCCTCGAGATCGACACCGGACGGGGCGACATGCAGGCGTTCTGAGACGGCTCCATAGTGGAGCAGGGTCGATGCCGCGTTTTGGCTGATGGGCAATAGAAATTGGATGAGTCCGGTTTGGTGATGGGCGATCACGCGTTCGATTTGATGATGATCGAGGACCTGCCGGGTATCGTGAATTTCCAGGTGATGTGGAATTTTGGCACGGGCGAGGGCGAGGCTGATGTCGACGACGCGGGTATAGACGATGGGGTAGGACCTGAGGGTGCCCGCATGAAGGCGGACCCATGGATCGAACCGAAACCGCGGGTGAAGCAGGGGGCAGCGGATGAGGCGGGGGGGGTGGGCAACGGCCATGGATTGAAGGTGTTGTTCGGTATCGAGGCCCCGTGGCCATGGCGGGAGGTAGAGATCGACATCACAACCGAGCCTGCGCCAGCCCGCAATCGTCTGGAGAGTTTGGATGAGGTTAGCCTGGGAGCGATGGAGCCGGGTCCGCCCAATGTAGCAAATATGAATAGGATTGCGCACGTGGGACTCGTGGGTGGTGTGATGAGAAATCCTTGCGATGGGTATATCTCTCCCATAGCTTGTCGGAGGCAAGAACGCCAGGGATTAGGGGTACAGATCGGGGGCACGGGCAACGCCTTTTAGGTCGCCGGGGGGAGTATGAACGACATCGACAACAGCGGGCGCAAGGGACTGCGGGTTGGCCGGTACCTATGGATTTTGGGCGGCATGCTGCTCTGGATATTTCTCGGCAAGGCGATTCAGGAGGTCTTGGTCTGGGGCGCATTTTTGTTTGCGGTTTATCGGGCTCGGCAAGAGGGCATAGCACCGTGGCGGACCTGGCAGGGGTATTTGTTTTTGGGTTGGATGGTTTGGGGGCTGGTCACACTTCCGTTGGGTGCGAACCCTCGGGTATCGGTCTTGGAAGCGGTTCGTGAGCTCGACGTATTGGCGGGGGTTTTCGCCCTATCGGTCCTCCTGCGCAGGCCGGGTGCGGTGGGTGCGGCCTTTGCTGTGACAGGGAGTGCGTTGAGCCTTGTGGTTTTGAACGATTGGTTTCGATTGTGGCGTGAATTGGGTGCCGCGATTTTTGAAAAGGCTCATTTTCACGAGCCGTTTTTCCTGGGGCATCCGAGCAATGCGAGTATTGCGGCGGGGATTGCCCTTTGGATGTTGATGGTGGTGGGCATTCGATATGTCGGCCCTCGGCGGCGTTGGGTTGGAGTTGGTGTTTTTTTGGGAGTGGCGATCAATCTGCTCTACATTTTTACGCTCGCTGCGAGGGGTCCGCAGGTGGCCTTATTGGGCAGTCTGTTTGTGGTGCCTTTTGTCATGCCGGACCGCCGGTATGCCGTGGCGGGACTGGGTTTGGTCCTACTACTGGCGTTGGTAGGGATCAGTCAGCGTGAACGATTGAATGCGCGATTCGGCAATGAGGTAACGATGAGCGGATTCAACGATCGCACCAAGGTCTGGCTGCACACGTGGGAGTTGTGCAAGGAGCGGCCTTGGACGGGATATGGCTGGGGGCACCGGGTGTTTGAGGAGGTTTATTACGCCTCGGATCCGCCGGCATCGAAGTTCCATTTCCCGCATTGTCATCAATATTGGCTTGGCCGTGTATTTGCCTGGGGGTTTCCTGGTGGCCTGCTCACTTTTGCTGCTTGGGCGGGATTGATTGGGGGGGTGTACCGATCGGTGTTGGCCACGAAGGCGTGGCGGGATCGGGTATTACCCACAGGGCTGCTAGGGATCTTGGCGCTGCTGCACATCTACGGCATGGGCGACATGCCACAGGGAATTGTGCCTGTGCTCATGGCGTGGTCGATCCCGTGCGGCCTAGTGATTCTGGCAGGGGGCGTGCGGTCCGGCGGGGAGTGATCCGCAGATGGGGAAAAATCTGACTGCATCTGCACCTGGGGAGGTTGGATCCGCAGGGATTGCATCCGCAGGGATTGCATCCGCAGGGATTGCATCCGCAGATTACGCAGATTTCCGCAGATGAGGAAATATAGGGAGATCGGGGTCGGTTCTTTCTGACCGCATCGCCAACTGTGGAGAGATTGCATCCGCAGATGGCCGGAGATGATGAGGGCAATCTGTGGAGGTTTTAAGATAGGTAGAAACGGCATTCGGGGCCGACGTGGGCAGAATGGGCACCCAATCATCGTGTTGCTGTGACATTTGAATACAACTTCAGATGAGCGCAATCTGCGTGAATCTGCGTAATCTGCGGATACTCTCCCGGGTTTCGGTGGGCGCATCCACAGATGGCCGGAGATGATGAGGGCAATCTGTGGAGGTTTTAAGATAGGTAGAAACGGCATTCGGGGCCGACGTGGGCAGTTTGGGCGCCAAATCATCGTGTTGCTGTGACAGCTGAACACAACTTCAGATGAGCGCAATCTGCGTGAATCTGCGTAATCTGCGGATTCCTTCCCCGGGTTTCGGTGGGCGCATTGAGGAGGTTTTGAACGTGACTATTCCACGCTGAATCGGGCGATCCATCGATCCCAATCCCGATCCCGATTATTCTCTTCTTTTCATCTTCGATCGCGGTCAGGAGCGTTGGAACTCCGGGTGTTGGAGGATGTCGAGCACGCCTCTGACCTGAGGGTGCGGGGCGACGTAATCGGCGCGATGGAGGACCGCCTCCTGTGCGTTGGCGGGGCAGGCGAAGAAGCGCACATTTTTTTGAATGGCGAGGTCGCCCACGGTATCGCCGATCCCGGTGAATGCGGAGGATGGGAGTCCCAATTCGGCGGCTACGGCACGGATTGCGTTTCCTTTATCGATACCGGCCAGGGAAATATTGATGTAGAAGTGGGTGGCATTGATCAGGAGCTCGGGTCCGCCTTGGCGTTGGTTGAACACGGCGATGTCCTCCATCAAGGCTGGGAACACCTGGGGTTGTTCCGAATAGACGGAGAGCTGGGCTTCTTTGCCGAATTGCATGATGCATTCGGGGCGTTGTGGGAGCAGGTCGGTCTCGATGAAGGCGCGGACCTCGCGCAGGGCGAGGATCTTCTCCTCGGTGACGCCTGGGCCGTAGCGGGCGTGATTATCATGAAGGGTATAGATGACGGCACCGTTCTCGCAGATAGCGGGTGAGCGGATGTCGAGTAGTTTCATGAGGCATTCGACATAGGGCTGCGGGCGTCCGGTACAGAGGATGAATGGGGCGACAGGGTGGGCACCGGCGGATGCGGCTCTGGAGATATGTGCGAATTCCCAGAAGCCGTCGAGATCCCAGGGAACGCTTTCTTCGGGGGTGAGACAGCCGTCGATATCGGTGATGATCCAGTGGGTGGCCATGGTGGCGGAGCTTCTCCAGGCGGGTGTTGGATTGCAATGGATAGGGACAAGTGAGGAGGATATCCCATGGCGCGGCCAAGCTCAAAACCGGCGGGAAAAGGCGGGGGGGAGTAACGCTGGTCAGACGGGAAGAGAGGATGGCGCGAAGGGCATGCACCATACCTTGAGGTCATCCGAAAAGGTCAATGGCGAAGCAAGATCGGGGTCGGGGTCGGTATCGGAATCGGTATCGAATGGATGCGTGATGGGATTCGGACATGAGAAACCGGGTGCCGCAACCGTATTATTGCGGTGCTGACCCCACTTGGCAGTGAAGTTTGGGGGGATAAGGCCCAGGTGCCAACCAGGGTGGGGATCGATCCCGATTTCGATTTCGCCAATGATCGGACGGATCGGACGGATTGGCCACCACGGCCTGGAGGTGACGCATGAAGGAGCGCGCCTATGACGACCTTCTCCAGACTCTCAATCTCCTTGGCGTCCTTGGTGTCTTGGCGGTTCATCTTATGGGGCCGGCCATTGGCGGATGAACTGTCCACTTGGATTCGATCCCGATTTCGATTCGGACCATGATCTGACTGATCGGCAACCATTGCTTGGAAGGGGCGTGCCTTTTCGGGCGACCTCCAGGTCGGCGAGTGGACATGGTTTCCGGCATGAGGGATAGTGGGGTTTTATTTCCACCTGGTTAGGACCCATCCTCGACTGATCGGCCTTCTCAAGACTGCTGGTTGGCTCGGGGGAACGGATGATGAACCAGGATGGATTGGAAGGCATGCTTCCATGGGTGGCAGGAGAAGATAGGGGTTGGACATGGGATACGAGAAGGAGAGAGCGATCGCGGTGCATGCTGTTTTGGAGGCATGCAGGCTCTGTGTTCGGGTTCAGGCCGGGCTGGTTTCCAAGGAGACCCTGGCCAAAAAGGATCGCTCGCCGGTAACGGTGGCAGATTTTGGTGCGCAGGCGCTCATCAACCATATATTACACGAGGAGTTTCCGGAGATCCCGATGGTGGGCGAGGAAGACGCCTCCAGACTTCGGGAACCGGAGCACAGAGCGGTTTTGGACCGAGTGGTCGGGTTCGTACAGGAGATCAGGTCGGATCTGACTTCTGAGAAGGTCCTTGACGCGATCGACGGCGGGAAACACCCCGGCGGTTCGCAGGGGCGCCACTGGGTATTGGATCCGGTTGACGGGACCAAGGGCTTCTTACGCAACGAGCAGTACGCAGTTGCGCTGGGCTTGATTGAAGACGGCAAGGTAGTTCTGGGGGTTCTGGGTTGCCCTAATCTGCCGGTCGATCTGGACGATCCCGAAGCGGGTATCGGCTGCATCTTTATTGCGGTCCGGGGGGGCGGTGCGGTTCAGCGGCGGATCGGTTCGGAGGAGGAGACTCCGGTGAAGACGGACCATCTGCACGACCTTCGCTCGGTCCGCGTCTGTGAGTCGGTTGAATCGGGGCATTCATCCCACAACGATTCCACGAAGATCATGGAACTGCTCGGCATCCGTCGGGAGCCGTATCGCATTGACAGTCAGTGCAAGTATGCGGCCGTGGCACGGGGGGATGTATCGGCCTATTTACGGCTGCCGACGGGTATGGGCTATGAGGAGCGCATCTGGGATCATGCGGCGGGATCGATCGTGGTTGAGGAAGCTGGGGGGATGGTGACGGATCTGCGCGGGCGGCCCCTGGACTTTTCGCTCGGTCGAACGCTTCGGGAGAATCGGGGTGTGATTGTGACCAACGGCCGCATTCACGAGCATGTACTGGAGGCGTGTCGGGCGGTAGTCGGCTGAGTTTTGCCGGGTGGCGTGTGGGAATCGGTTGCCCTTTGTTGGGTATTCGGCGAAGGTAGCGCCCCAACTTTTGTTAATTCCCGGCCTGGGGCGGTGGCGCGTGGCGAATGCGCGGCAGCATCGCAGGGTTTTGAGAGGGATTGAATCAGAATTATCGAGGATTGAAGGAGCGGCGAGATCATGAGTCCCAATGAAGCAGCGCCCTCGCTGGATTTCATTCGAGAGATTGTAGCCAGGGATTTAGAGACCGGCAAGAACGGGAACAGGGTCGTGACTCGGTTCCCGCCGGAGCCGAATGGGTATTTACACATCGGCCACGCCAAGTCGATCTGCCTCAATTTTGGGATTGCGCAGGAGCAACCGGATGGGATTGGGCGGTGTCATCTCCGATTTGATGATACCAATCCTGAGAAGGAGGAACTCGAGTACATCCAATCCATCAAGCGGGACGTCCGTTGGCTGGGTTTCGACTGGGGTCAGCACGAGTATTATGCGTCGGACTACTTTGATCGGCTGTATGAGTTGGCCTTGAAACTGATCCGGGACGGGAAGGCGTACGTCGATGATCAGTCGGCCGAGGAGATTCGGTCCAATCGCGGGACCCTGACCGAGCCGGGCACTCCGAGTCCCTTCCGTGATCGATCCGTGGAGGAGAACCTGGGGCTGTTTGAGCGGATGCGTGCGGGTGAGTTCCCTGAGGGCGCTTGCGTATTGCGTGCCAAGATCGACATGGCCTCACCGAACCTCTGCATGCGCGATCCGGCGCTCTATCGAATCAAGAAGGCCTCGCATCATCGCACGGGCGACAAGTGGTGCATCTATCCGATGTACGATTTCACGCATTGCCTCTCGGATTCGTTCGAGGGGATTACGCATTCGATCTGCACACTGGAATTCGAGAACAACCGTCCGCTTTACGACTGGGTGCTGGATGCGACAGAGGTGCCGTGTCATCCGCAACAGATCGAGTTTGCCCGCCTGAATCTGACTTACACGGTGATGAGCAAGCGCAAGCTGTTGTCCCTGGTTCGCGAGGGCCGGGTGAACGGGTGGGATGACCCGCGGATGCCGACCCTTTCGGGCATGCGTCGGCGTGGTTTCACCCCGAGATCGATTCGCAACTTCTGCGATCGCATTGGGGTCGCCAAGCGTGAGAACACGATTGACTACGCCTTGCTCGAGCACTGTCTGCGTGAGGACTTAAACCAGATTGCTCCGCGTGTGATGGGGGTTTTGGAACCGCTCAAGGTGGTGATCGAGAACTATCCGGACGATCAGGTTGAGTACATGGAGGCGGTCAACAACCCTGAGGACCCGAGTGCCGGGGTGCGCAGCATTCCTTTTTCCAAGGTGTTGTATATTGAGCGTGATGATTTTCGTGAGGACCCACCGAAGAAGTTTTTCCGGCTCTCGCCGGGGCGCGAGGTGCGGCTGCGGTATGGTTATTTCATCACGTGCCAGGACGTGATCAAGGACAAGCGCACGGGTGCGATCACCGAGTTGCGATGCACGTACGACCCGGAGACGCGCAACGGGAACGCCCCGGACGGGCGCAAGGTGAAGGGGACCTTGCACTGGGTATCGGCGGATCATGCGGTCCCGGTGGAGGTCCGCATGTACGACCGCCTATTCGACCGTGCCGATCCGGATGGCGGCGAAGGCGATTTCCGGGACTACCTCAATCCGGACTCGCTGAAGATTCTACATCCCTGCTTTGTGGAGCCGGGCTTGATGCATGCCCAACCGGGAGAGGTCTTCCAGTTTGAGCGGCAGGGCTATTTCTGTGTAGATCCTGATTCCACGGAGGGGAATCTGATTTTCAACAGGACTGCGGCCCTGCGGGACAGCTGGGCGAAGATCGAGAACAAATAAGAGGGATGGGGCCCTATCCAGAGGACGTCCAAAAGGGTAGCCGCTTTCCCAACCTGGCATCTCCATCCGGCCCCGGAGAGCCTCCCGCAGAGGGCGCGGTGGCGGTTTCGACCTGGCCATGGGGGTGGGTAGGGTCCATGCTCTGCCTCCTACATTGTTGGGGGAATCCGTAGGATAAATCGTTTCAGCAGGCCTACCTTGCGGTCGTCCGAATAGGTCACTGGCGAAGCAGGATCGGGGTCGGGATCGGAATCGGTATCGAATGGGATTCGGACATGAGAAACCGGGAACCGCAACCGTATTATTGCGGTGCTGACGCAACTCGGCAGGGCAGTTTGGGGGGGCATAAGGGCCAGGCGCCAACCAGGGCAGGGATCGATCCCGATTTCGATTTCGATTTCGATTTCGACAATGATCGGACGGATCGGACGGATCGGCAACCATTGCCTGGAGGCGACGCCTGATGGAGGGCGCCTTTCTCCATCCGGCCCCGGAGAGCCTCCCGCAGAGGGCGCGGTGGCGGTTTCGACCTGGCCATGGGGGTGGGTAGGGTCCATGCTCTGATCCATACCTTTTTGGGGAATTTCTTGGGATAATCCGTTTCAGCAGACCTACCTTGCGGTCGTCCGAATAGGTCACTGGCGAAGCAGGATCGGGGTCGGGGTCGGTATCGGAATCGGTATCGAATGGATGCGTGATGGGATTCGGACATGAGAAACCGGGAACCGCAACCGTATTATTGCGGGGCTGACACAACTCGGCAGGGCAGTTTGGGGGGGCATAAGGGCCAGGCGCCAACCAGGGCAGGGATCGATCCCGATCCCGATTTCGATTTCGATTTCGACATTGATCGGACGGATCGGACGGATCGGCAACCATTGTCTGGAGGCGGGGCATGAAGGAGGGCGCCTTCTAGCCAGGCAGTTACAGAAAAAAGCTCTGACCTAGCTGAGTTTCCCCCTCCCAATACTCCTTTGCGCCCTGTGCGCCCTCTGCGATCTCTGCGGGATACCTCCCCATCCGGATCCTAAGACCTTTTCGGACGGGCTCCGGCTAGAGCATGGGTGAGAGGAGCCAGCAGAGGTTCTCGGCCATCCGGACCATGGCGGAACGTTCCTTGAATTTGAGGCGTTGAACCTCTGTGCTATTGCGGATTTCCTCTTCCAGGATGGGGCGCAGGCGATCAGCGAAGGCGCGTCCGAGGACGGCGATGTTCGTCTCATGATTGAGGCGCATGCTGCGGTTGTCGATGTTGGCGGAACCGACCAGTGCGATCTGATTGTCGACGAGCATGGCCTTGGCGTGCATGAAGGGTGGGGTGCGCTCATAGATTCGGACACCGCTGCGCATGAGATCCTCGAAGAGCGAGCGGGTGGCCAGGCCGACGTAGAAATGGTTGTTTTGTGCGGGCACGATGATTCGGACCTCGGCACCGCGCAGTGCAGCGGTGCGCAGGGCGCGCAGGATATCGATGGATGGGACGAAATAGGGTGTGATGATCGTGATCGAATGGCGGGCGAGTGACATGGCCGTGAAATAGGCATCCGCCATGGCTTCGTAGTCGCTGATGGGTCCGCTCATGATGACCTGGACCGGGTCGATCCCGGTCGTTTTGACGGCGGGGAAGTGCTCAGGGATGAGAAGTTCCTGGGCGGAGTAATCGGTCATGTAGTGCCAATCCCGGAGGAAGGAATACTGCAACTGGTAGACCGCCGGGCCGGTGACTTTGAAGTGATAGTCACGGATGACCTGATCGAACGAGAACTCGGAGCTGTGGCCGTTGTGGAAATTGATACCGCCGACGAACCCGATGGTGCCGTCGACGACCATGATTTTGCGATGGTTGCGGAGGTTGATCTGGATCTGCCTACGAATGATGTTCGCCTGGGTGAACCCGGAGATTTCCATATTGGGCACGGACCGGTACGGACTGAAGAACCGTGAGAGGTGAGCGCGGGTGGAGCCGAAGCGGTCGTAGAGAACGCGCACGTGGACACCTTGTCTGGCGCGCTCGGCGAGGCGATCCATGAACCGCCGTCCGATATCGTCATTGGCGAAGATGAAGGTTTGCACGTGGATATGGTGTTTGGCCGCATCGATGGCCTCCAGCATCTCGGGGTAGGCCTCATCGCCGTTGATCAGGGGGGTGACGTGATTGCCGGCCAAGAACACGAGGTCGGGATTGATCCGGTCGTAGGCGAAGTTGATGGCATTGAGGATGGGGTCTTCGAGTTGCGCGAGAAAGTTCTCCCGCGCCTGCCGCCAGGCGATCATTCCGCCTTTCGGATCCGACTCGAGCATACGCGCGCGGATTAGGGACATCTGGCGGCTGGAGAGCTCGAAGCGTTTCCGGCGGGAGGTGGTCCGATCGACGCCGAAGCCGAGGTATAGGAGCAGGCCGAAGAAGGGGAACGACCAGTTGACGAAGATCCAGAGGATGGCGGAGGATGCCTCGTGTTTGGTCTGAAGGATATGAATTGTAGCCAGAACGAATGCCAGGAGATGGATGAGGCCGAGGATCAGGCCGAGTTCGGTGACGTGGGTGGGCAGGACGGCGAGGTAAGGTCCTATCATTGGCATATTCGTTGGATCCTTGAAGCTGACTGTCTGGTGCTGGTGCGAATGAGTTGTACCGAGGCGGTGGGGCAGCGGTGACGGAGGAGAGTGTAGCCGATCATCGACGGTACATGCACGTAAATTCCAGGGATCGGCGGAGCGGTGCAAAAAGGCGGGATAGATGCCATAGTCCCAGGATTGTGCTAGATAGAGGTCGTCCGAAAAGGTCTCCGGATCCGGATGGGGAGGTATCCCGCAGAGATCGCAGAGGGCGCAGAGGTG
>ENA-UOOH01002608-UOOH01002608.1-fermentation-metagenome-genome-assembly--contig:-NODE-2608-length-15158-cov-10.873734_pt1 | contig 15158 bp, 10 predicted proteins | sample MGYA00245778_ERZ724025 | MGnify/ENA primary metagenome ERZ724025 (study PRJEB28704, sample SAMN03018313) | fermentation metagenome | biome: anthropogenic terrestrial biome; feature: soil... | reverse complement strand
ATGTTATTCTTAATCAAGACAATAATAAAGTTTATGTACGCTATCAATCTTCCAAAACCACTTTAAAAGAATTAGACTTAACAACAGGGAAATATATTAGAACTATTAAGCTTCCTCAAAACAAGATAGAGAAGATTAGGATTATTAAAGATTATATTTACTACACTGCTGCAGTAGAAGGAGCAAATGCTTTGGAAAGACAACTATTTAAACTAAAGATTAATGATGAGCTAACACAAGAATAAAAAAACATCAATCATAATTAAAAATATAAAGGACTTATACAAAAATATAAGGGACATAAATGAAAATATGATGGACATATCTCCAAATACAAAGGACTTATTTTCAATTATGATTGGTATTTTTTGACTTATATCTTCATAATCTTCAATTTTTCACTTTTTACTTTTAACTAAATAAAGGTAAGTTTTTTATTCCTAAAAGTTAATCAAGTTATCGAAGTTACCATGCTTTAATGATCAATAAAAAGGACTGGTGTTATTCTTCTAATTTAATTAGCCCTTGATTAATCATATTATAGATTTTGTTTTTGCTTATCCCCAATTTCTCAGCAACGTAATATACTTTATTATCATACTTTTCAAGGAAATGAGACACAATTTCTGCTTCATACTCTTTTAATGTTTTTTCTTTTGAGAAGAAGCATTCTGCTTGGTTGCCTTTTGGAAGATAGATTTCTTCTGGATAAATTATTGAAGAGCTTGATGTCATTAGTGTTAGTTCAATGATTGCTCTTAGCTCTCTGAAATTTTGAGGATAATGGTAAGACATCAGCAATTTCTTTGCTCCATTGCTTAATTGCTTTAATGGTTTCCTATTTTTCTTGCAATAATCCAAAATAAAGATATTGGCTAAATCAATTATCTCTTCCCCAAAATACTTTAAGGCAGTAAGTTCAATCTCCATTTCACTTAGAAGATTGTATAATTCAAAGATAAATCTACCTTTTTCTACCTCTTCTATAAGGTTCTTAGTTGTTGATGCAATAAACCTTATATTGTACTGCTTTGGTTTAAGGCTATTTTGGTCTTTGACTTTCTTTGTTTTGATAAATTCAATTAGGTTTAACTGATTATCATGCTCTAAATTGGCAATCTCATCCAAATATAAGGTTCCTTCATCGGCTGTTTCCAAATAGGAAAATTTATTAGTCAGTTTTGTTATTGTTGTTACATTAAGAGTTACGAAAGTATTGCTCTTTCTTAATGAATTATTGTGAATAGATTGTGCAGTGTATTCTTTTCCAGAACCCAGCTCTCCTCTAATAAGAACATTCTGATCACTGTTTGATGCTTCTAAAATTAAACTACCTAATTTTTTGATTTCCGACATTTCCCTTTTAAACAAAAATAATCAACTACAAAAGAAATTCCTACTTAACTATCTTGAATGTTTTAGTGAAACTGGTTGACTCTAATTTAACTATATAAAGCCCTCTATTTTGATTTGAAATATCAATTGAGGTTTGAATAATTCCACTATTAGGCTTATTTAACTTAGCACCTATCAACTTAGCATTAATATCAAATAATGAAATATTTAAATCCTCTTCAATGTTTTTTACATCAATCTTAATTGAGCTTTCTTTTTCATTGTAATAAATATTTGCTGAAATACTATTTGCCAATACATCATTTGTGGAAAGTTGAGTTAAATTCCAATGAGTTAAACTATCCATAACAATTGCGTTTACTATTTGCTGATATCTTTGTGCAGTTTCAGCACTCAATTGATAATTGAATGATGAGTTTACATTTTCTTTAAAGATTGAGGAATAAAGAACACAAGCAGCTAAATAGGAACCATCGTATGATGGATGTGAATTATCGGAACTATGTAGTACATAATTTGAATCTAAGTTAATTGAATAACGCCAAGCTGCTCCAATTGGTGCAACACCTGAATTGAAGTCCAATGCCATTTGTCTATAATTATTATATAGCTCTTGTGACATTGATTCGTATGTGCAGAAAGGTGGATAGAATTGACAATTCATTTGATCTCCATAGCGATAACCCCATGTCATAAAGAAAACAACCTTTCCATCAGGATTAAATGCTTTGAATAGAGAGTCTAATTTTTGTGCATAAGGATATACTTCGTTCATAAATTGTCCTTGTGGAAATGCTACCTCTTGACTTTGTCCTTGAATAACCATAAAGTCAAATCCTCCTTGTTGAATTGCTTGTATAACTGAAGCATTATTCCAATGATTTTGAATGCGTGCTCCTCCTGAAGTAAATTCAGTGGATTGAATATCTCTTGATTGATCTTGAGCTAATCTTTCAACAATGTCTGGCAAATCATTAACGTAAGTATAGCTATTACCTAAATAAAGTACTTTTGTAGATGTTTGTGCATAGGTGAAAATACTTACTATAATGAATAAGATAAATAATGATTGTTTTTTCATGTTTTAATATTTATTAACGAGTTTGAACACTACCTATAACATTATTATCTTGATAATGTCCTAAGAATAAAATTTCTTTTTCAAAGGATAAGAATATTGTTTTGAAGAAAGGCATTTTGTTTATCCTTGAATTATATGCCTCATGCCAACGCCAAGAGCCATCACTATAGATTTGAACAAAATTAACCTGTGTTCTCAGCTTATCGGAGTCGTAGTTTCTAACAGGCCAAAACCTATTTCCATCATAATTATCCTGATGGTCATTAAACATAAGATATATCCCGTATCTATCTTTGGTTAGAGCATAGGAATTAAACTGATCGCTTTCTCTATAAGTTTTTTGACGTTTTGGGATATAGGAACTTCCACTTACAAACCCTGTCTTATCAACATTTGTAATAATAATATCTCTATAGAAAGTAGCATTTTCTCCCGTTGGTTGCTCTCCTCTTCTCTTTGGAGGTTGAACTTTGGAAGCAAATTTTTGTTCTCCAACCATTATACAATTACCTCCAACCATTGGATAAAGATGATCTACTGTTGCAATCATATCTGATGGATAAGGCAAACCTGATTTTTCATTTACATCATCATCTGTCTCGTATTCTTTAAATTCGAGGGTTGAATTATTCTTCTTAAAACCTCTTCTGTGGTCATATATAAAAGAGAAAGCTCCAACAGCAAGATTAGGTTTATCTGTTGAAGTGCTGTAATAACCAGCAACCAAATAATCTTCTTCAAATCCAAAAGCACATTTAAAGTCTGTCACCCATGCCTTTTCAAGTTGTTCTTCGTGTCTTCTTTCTTCAAATTCATTAATCCAAACCAAATGTACTTTGCCATCGGTATATACTTTCTTTTTGCTTATTGAAAAAGAATTTATTGCCAAAAGACTTCTCTTCCCATCATTACTTACAGCAATATCTTTAATAACATAGCCCGGATTACTTATATTTAACTTATGTGGTTTTTCCCACAAGAGTCGCATTTGATCATCATAAATCTCAACGTTAACTCCTTTTCCTGAAGTGTCGGTTGTTAAGAATCCAAATGCTAATTTTGATTTGTTTTCTGAGAAATTAAAAAGATAAGGTTTTTGGTCATCGATTGTGAAATAATTATAAGTTTTGAACCTTATTGGTCTTTCTCCAATTAATCGCATATCTCTTGTATGAAAGAATTGATAATATAGATTAGCCTTACCGGTTTTAATGTTTTGTGCTTGCTTGCTTGCTCTTGAACTTCCCTTCTTAGCAACTGGTTTGTCTTCAGAAACACGACTTAGGATAAAGCCAATTAATTCTCCAGAGCGCCAAGTTTGCTCAATTTTGAAAGATGAATGACCAAAATCCATCTTATAAATTTTCTGAATATCCTTGTTTTTATCTAATCTTGCCATATAGTAATTTAGCTTAAACTCTCCACCACCAGCATATTCGTTAAGCAAATACCACATATAATAACCGTCATGGTCTTCCATAACAATTTGTGCATCTTCGCAAGTTTCAATTATATTGTAAAATCTTTTTCCCCAAGTTACATCAATTTGAGCCATAGAAGTAAATGAGAATAGTAATATCGCTACTGATAAAAAAAATCTTTTCATAGTTTCTACTTATATTATTATCGGTTTGAAAGGGCAAATATACAGAAAATTTTCCCACTTTGTTAAACTTTTTCAAATTTTCTTGTCTAAGAATATGTATTAAATAAATATGAAATAACTAATTTGACTGTCATAAGACAATCTAAAATTGTAATTTTGCAAAATAAAAACAAATAAAAAATATGAATAAGCCAACTAAATTGATACTATTATTTACTTTTAGTATATTTTTTCTAACTCTTTTTTCTTCTCAAGCAATTTTCGCACAACAACCTCCTAAAGAAACAAATCCTAATGTACCGACTTCAAATCCTTCAACCAGTAATGTAAGTAAACCTAAGGGAAAATTATTTGGAAAGGTTATTGATGCTACAAGTAATGAGGCAATGCAATATGTAAATGTTGTTATTCTAAGTACTAAAGACTCCTCAATGGTTAATGGAACAATAACTGATGACCAAGGGAATTTTAGTTTATTGTCTGATGCAGGGAACTATCTTGTTCGCTTTACATTCATTGGCTATAAGGAAATATACAAACCTATTAAAATTTCAAGACAAGATTTGAATCTTGGAACAATAAATCTTAATTTGGGAGCTGAAACTCTCGAAGGTGTTGAGATTACTGCTGAAAGAAGTATGATGGAATACCAATTGGATAAAAGGGTTGTTAATGTGGATAAGAATATTGTTAGTAGTGGAGGTTCTGCTACTGATGTTTTGGAGAATGTTCCTTCTGTTTCGGTTGACCAAGATGGAAATGTATCTTTAAGAGGAAGTGGAAATGTTACTGTTTTGGTTGATGGGAGACCAAGTGAACTTCTTGGAAGCGACCTTCAAACTGTTTTGGAACAAATTCCTTCTTCAACAATTTCAAGCGTTGAAGTAATTACTAACCCTTCTGCAAAGTATAACCCAGAGGGAATGAGCGGTATTATTAATATTGTATTAAAGGAAAAAGGAAATAGAGGATTCAATGGTTCTGTTTCGGCTTCAGCAGGAGTTGGAATTAATAATGATATGAATGGAGATAAATTTCTATTCCCTCAATCAAGCATATCTGCTCAGCTTAATTATTCCACAAAAAAATACGCCCTATTCTTTAATGGCGATATTAGATATTTCGAAACCTCAAGTAATGGATTTAACGAAAAGACTATGTTATCCAACAACCAAACTCTTCTTCAAAATCGATACACTGACGGCAATAGACTTGGAAGAGGATTTAAGATTGGAGGAGATTGGTATATAAATAATAAGAATACTCTTAGTTTATCTTATAATTTGAGAAAAGGAGGAACTCCTCCAAAAGGAATAAGTAAGGAAAATTTATTTGCATGGGATAATGCTAACCCTAATGATAGTTTAAACCCAAATAATTATTTTGGATTAGAAATCGGAAAAAGGAATATGTTCTTTCAAAACATAACTCTTAACTATGAAAAGAAATTTAACAAGAAAGATCAAATCCTAACCCTTGATGCAAATTGGAACTTTGGAAAGTTTTCAAGTAATAATACTCAAACAAGAAGTTATTTAGATAACTCAGAAGACTTCCTAAATAATGTTTCAAAATCAAATAATGATAGAGCTTTTGTAACACTTAATTATGTTCATCCTTTTTCAGAATCCTTAAAACTGGAAACTGGATACAACCTAAACTATGTAAATACTAATGCAAATTATGATTATTTCCCTTCAAGAGAAATGGTTAGGGATGATAGCATGAGTTATATTTTTAAATACAAAGAATCTGTTCATGCACTTTATGGAACTTTGGGATATAGTTTCAACAAAAAACTATCTGCTCAACTTGGACTTAGATTAGAACAAGTTTTTAGAGATGGCTCAAAACTGCAAAACAATGAAGAATTATTCTTCCCTAAAGATCAAGACACAAAAAATTATTTTAGTATTTATCCTACTCTTCATATTTCATATAACTTCACCGATTCTCAATCAGGACAAGTTTCTTATTCAAGAAGAATTAGAAGACCTGCCCCATGGTCATTGGCTCCATACATAGATATAAATAATCCTTCTTATATTCGTTTTGGAAATCCTGATATTTTGCCAGAATATACAGATGCTTTTGAAGTTGGATATTCCAAAATCTTTCAAACAACAACAATATTTACTTCATTGTATTACAGAGCAACAAATAACGCAATAACCCATTTCAATTTCTTATGGAATGAAGCTAATGCAAGAGAATATGGTTTTGATTGGGTTTGGGATGTTGCAGGAACAGAATATGCAGATGGACAAAGAATTGCTAATACATCTTTAAATCTTTCCAAAAGTTCGAATTATGGAGCAGAACTGATTATTGACCAAAAAATAACAAAGTGGTGGAAAGCTAATTTGAGTGGAAACCTTTACGGACTGTATCAAGATGGAAGAGAGTTTGGTGGAAATCTTGTTCAAACCATTAATTGGGATGCTAAATTAAACACAACAATTACTCTTCCTAAGAGCTGGGTTATTCAAATCTCTGGACAATATATGCCTAAAAGAGAAAATATTCAAGGATATACAGACCCAATGTATTGGTTAGACCTTTCTGTAAAGAAAGATATTCTTGACAAAAAAGGGAATCTTAGTTTGAGGTTCTCCGACATATTCAACACAAGAGAAAGGTCAAGATACACTTTCACAGAAAACTACAAAGAATATTCTGTTAACCACAGAACATCTCAATACATTGTTTTATCATTTAATTATCGTTTTGGAGCTGTTAATAAAGACCAAATGCAAAAACAAAGAAAACGTCAAGCCTCAGAACAAAACATGGATGCCGAAGGAGCAATGGGAGAAGAATAATCAAAATGAGTGAGGAGATTTTTGATAAGATAAGGAAGAAATATGTTGCCTTGACCCCCGAAGAAAGGGTTAGGCAACATATAATTTCAGTACTTATTGAAGAGAAAAGCATCCCCCAAACATTAATTTCGGTTGAAGCCCAAATCAAGGTAGGGAAACTGCTCAAACGCTTCGACATCTTGGTTTATGACCGTGAGTTATTGCCCTGGATGATAATTGAGTGCAAGAGTGAAAACATTACACTAAGCCCCGAAGTTCTCAATCAGGCAATCAGGTACAACAAAACCCTTAACGCTCCCTATTTGCTGATAACCAACGGCAAAGACTTCTATTGTTTCAAGAAAGACAAAATGAGTTCCGAACTAATCCGACAAGCAAGCTTTCCATCATTCCCATCAAAGAAAGCCTAATATTCCACACATAAACTAAATAGTTTTATTGAGTTCTTAAAACCTTGTTTTATTTCAATAACTCTTGATTTTATTTCAATAAAACGAAGATTTAATTGGGTAATTTTTGAGTTTTTCTTTCTCAAAATTAATAAAATAAATCCTATTCTTATAGGCGGGGAATTAAACTAAGAAAATTTGTAGGAAAATAGTCGCCAATTAGAAATAAACTTACTAACTTTGCAAATTATTAAACGTATTTTATTTAGTTGAAGTTATTATCAAATATACAAACAAAATGACAACAAAAACACTTAAAGAGAAAGAGAATGTTGTTGTACGATTCGTTGGGGACTCTGGCGATGGTATGCAACTTTCGGGAACTCTTTTCTCCGAAACAGCTGCTTTGGACGGAAATGATATTGCTACATTTCCTGATTATCCCGCTGAAATTAGGGCTCCGCACAACACTATTGCTGGGGTGTCTGGTTTCCAAGTTCAAATAGGAAAAAGGATTTATAGTTCAGGAGATAATTGCGATGTTTTGGTTGCAATGAATCCTGCTTCTTTAAAATCTAACCTCAAATGGGTAATGAAGGGTGGTATTATCATTGTAGATGTGGATACTTTTACCGATGATGCTATTCAAAAGGCAGGTTATACCAATAATCCTTTGGAAGATGATTCCCTTTCAAGCTATATTTTGGTGAAGGCACCTATGACAACTATGACTGTTGAGGCTGTTAAGGATATTTTTACCGATAAGCGTTCTTCTGAGCGTTCAAGAAATATGTTTGCCTTGGGTATGATTTTCTATATCTACAGCAAGGAGCTTACATATACTGATGCTTATTTAGACAAGAAGTTCAAGAAAACTCCAGATATTATTTCAGCAAATAAGGCAGTTGTTAGGGCGGGATATAATTTCTGCGAAAACACTGATGTTCTTCAAGCACAAAAGACTGTTGTTGGACAAGCTGTTATGACAAAAGGGAAATACAGAAACATAACAGGAAATATTGCAACTGCATGGGGATTACTTGCTGCTGCAGAAAAGGCTAAGCTTCCTTTGTTCTTAGGTTCATACCCTATCACTCCTGCAACAGATATTTTGATTGAATTGGCAAAACATAAATCACTTGGAGCAAGAGTTTTTCAAGCAGAAGATGAGATAGCAGGTATTTGTTCTGCAATTGGAGCTTCTTTTGCAGGAGCTATGGCTTGTACTACTACTTCTGGTCCTGGACTTTCATTGAAGAGTGAGGCAATTGGATTAGCTGTTATGACGGAGCTACCACTTGTTATTGTTGATGTTCAAAGAGGAGGTCCTTCAACAGGGTTACCAACCAAAACAGAACAATCTGACCTTTACCAAGCATTATTTGGAAGAAATGGTGAGGCTCCATGTATTGTTATTGCGGCATCGTCTTCAGCAAATAGTTTCTATTTTGCATTTGAGGCAGCAAGACTATCATTGGAACACATGACTCCAACAATTCTTTTGACTGATGGATACTTAGGAAATGGTTCACAATTGTTCCGTATCCCAAAGATGTCAGACCTTCCAGAGATTAAGCCACCATTTGCAACTCCTAACGACACAACCTATATGCCATACAAACGAAATCCAGAAACACTTGTGAGAGAGTGGGCAATTCCAGGAATGGAAGGATTGCGTCATAGGATTGGAGGTTTGGAAAAATTAGATGGCAAAGGTAGTGTTTCAACTGAGAGTGCTAACCACCAATTAATGGTAAACAACAGAGCTCAAAAGGTTCAAAAAGTTGCTGACAGACTTCCTGATCAAAAAGTTATGGGAGATGAAGATGCAGACCTATTGGTTGTTGGTTGGGGAGGAACAGAAGGAGCATTGAAACTTGCAGTTGAAGAACTAAGAGATGAGGGCAAAAAGATAGCTTTCACTCATTTCAACTACATTATGCCATTGCCTAAGAATACTGGCGACATAATGAAGAAATATAAAAAGATAATAGTTTGCGAGTTGAACATGGGACAATTTGTAAACTATTTAAGAATGAACTTTGAAAATATTCCAATGCTTCAATACAATAAAGTACAAGGATTACCTTTCGAAGTTAGCGAATTAAAAGAAAAGTTTAATCAAATTTTAGGAGAGAAATAATATGGCTATAGAACATTCACCCGTACAGCTTACGAAAGCAGATTTTGCAAGCGACCAAATGGTTAAATGGTGTCCTGGTTGTGGAGACCACGCAATCTTAGCATCAATATTAGGAATTTTCCCTGAGATAGGATATAAGAAAGAGAACTTCTGTGTTGTTTCAGGAATAGGTTGTTCTTCACGTTTTCCTTACTATGTAAATACTTATGGATTTCATGGTATTCACGGAAGAGCAGGAGCAATTGCAACAGGAGTAAAGATAGCAAATCCACATTTAAGTGTTTGGATAGCTTCTGGAGATGGTGATGCAACAGCAATTGGAGGTAATCACTTCATTCACCTTATTCGTCGTAATATGGATATGAACTATATTTTGTTTAATAACCGTATTTATGGACTAACAAAAGGACAATATTCTCCAACAACAAAGCAAGGTCAAATAACTAAGACCTCTCCTTTTGGAGTAATTGACTATCCTTTCAACCCAGGCGAATTGGTAATTGGAGCAAGAGGAACTTTCTTTGCAAGAGCAATTGACAACTCTCCAAAAACCTTAGGAGAAGTGTGTAGAGCAATGGCAGCACATGATGGAGCAGCAATTGTGGAAGTTCTTCAAAACTGCGTTATCTTTAATGATAAAACTCACGCAGAGGTTACAAACAGAGAATTGAAAGAAGAACGCCAATTGTGGTTAGAACAAGGTAAACCAATGATTTTTGGCAAGAACAGAGACAAAGGTATTATCTTGAAAGGAAATCATCTTGAAGTTGTTGAAATAGGTAAAGACGGAATTACTGAAGAAGATTTATTAGTACACGATGCAACAAGAGAAAACACTGGAGTTCATATGATGTTGGCTCAAATGTGCCCACCAGAATTCCCAATGGCTTTTGGAGTTATTCGTGCCTATAAAGCTCCAACCTATAATCAAATATTTGAAAAACAAATGGAAGAAGCAAGTCAAGATTCTCCAATCAAATGTGTTGATGACTTACTAAACAGTGGAGATACTTGGGAAGTATAATCCCAAAACACTATAAAACAGAAAAGCAGTTCTTTTTGAACTGCTTTTTTTGTTTAGTTAAATCTCATGTTGGGCAAGAAGAAGCTTTCTATTAATTCTCTTACTATGTTTTTTCTTCCAGTTCTAAAGACAAATCTTCCCAAAGTTGCATCTTTTGCATTAGAAGGTCTTTCTTTGATTGGTATGATTTGTAGAAATTATCATCTAATTTTAGGGTTTGAATTATATTAGGGTCTGCAAGCTTGGAGTCAATCTCTTGAATTTCGGCTTCAAGATTTTCTATCTCCTGCTCTGTTTTCTCAATCTTTGTTCTAATCTTTCTTAGCTCCTTTTCCCATTCTTTTGACTTTTCATAATCCATTTTATTCTTTGAAACAACGGCTGTTTTGTTTTGAGAATCCTTTACCTTTGCTGTTTCTAATGTTTTAAGGTCTTCAATTTTGCGGTGTTCAAGATATTCAAATATATCGCCTTTAAACTCTGTTATGTGTTTATTCCTGAATTCGTAAAGACTATTTGTAAGTCCTTGAAGGAAATCCCTATCGTGAGAAACAATAATCAAAGTTCCATCATAACGAATTAAGGCATTCTTCAAAATATCCTTTGAGTCCATATCCAAATGGTTTGTTGGCTCATCCAGAACCAAAAGATTAACGGGCGAAAGTATTAGTTTGGCAAGAGCCAACCTTGATTTCTCTCCTCCAGAAAGCACCTTTACTTTCTTATCAATATCATCTTCCCCAAACAAGAAGCTACCTAAAATATTCCTAATCTTTGAACGGATATCTCCAACTGCAACCTCATCAATGGTTTCAAAGACAGTTTTGTTCCCATCCAAGAGTGCAGCCTGATTTTGTGCGAAATAGCCAATTGAAACCTGATGTCCTTCCTTGTACTCACCACTATAATCCGTAATTTCACCAACAATTATCTTTGAAAGCGTACTCTTGCCCTCCCCATTCTTACCTACAAAAGCTATTTTGGCTCCTTTTTCAATTATTATATTAACATCTTTCAAAATCTCTTTCTCTCCATACTTCTTCCCTAAGTTTTTCATCTGCACAACAATCTTTCCTGAATGTGGAGATGGAGGAAAACGAAAATGAATGGTTGAAGTGTCAACTTCATCAATGGTTTCAAGCTCCATTTTCTCAATTAGCCTAATCCTTGACTGAACTTGCTTTGCCTTTGAAGCCTTATAGCGAAAACGTTCAACAAATTTCTCAATTTCTGCAATCTGTCTTTGTTGGTTAGTTAAGGTTTGCTTCTGCGTTTCCCTTCTTTGGTTGAGCAATTCAACATATTCAGAGTAGGAAGCCTTGTAGTCGTAAATCTTTCCAGCAGTTATTTCAATTGTTCTTCGAGTTATATTGTCCAAAAACACTCTATCGTGGGACACCAAAACAACAGCACCAAAATAATTTATCAAAAAATTCTCCAGCCATCCTATAGATTCAATATCCAGGTGATTTGTTGGCTCATCCAAAAGAATAATGTCTGGCTTTTTCAAAAGAATCTTCGCTAACTCAACCCTCATTTGCCAACCAGAACTAAACTCCGTTACCTTCCTTTCAAAATCATTGCGAGAAAAACCCAAACCCAACAAAACCTTTTCAGCCTCAGCCTGAGCATTTGCAGCATCAATCAAAATAAGTCTTTCATTAGCCTCAAATTGAAGATGAAGAAGACGTTCATACTCCTCACTTTCATAATCTGTTCTTTGAGCAATTTCGTCGTTAAGCTCTTCTATTTTTTTTTCCAATAGCTTTGCCTCCTCAAAAGCAGTAAGAGTTTCATCCAAAATATTCATTGAGGAAGAAGGAATCATTTCCTGAGGCAGATAACCAATGGTTTGAGATTGCGAAACAATAATTGTTCCACTTTGTGGCTCTTGTTGCTTGGATAGAATTTTTAAAAGAGTACTCTTACCTGCACCATTCTTCCCAACAAGTCCAATTCTGTCCTTATCAGCAATAACAAAGGATACATTATCAAAAAGTTCAATCCCAGAAAAAGCAATTGATAGATTATTTACAGTTATCATTCAAACAATTTAGTTTAATTCAGTTGAAACAATTTGCAAAGATAGGAAGATTGTATCTGATTTCAACAAAATAGAACTTGATTCTAAAATATTAAAACTTGATTCTAATTTAATAAAACTTGATTCTAATCCATTAATATAAAGATTCAATAAAAATACTATTTGGTTGAGTTCAGTTAATTGTTTTCTTTCAACTACGAAATAAAAATCAAATCTATATTATTGATTTTTAGATTAAAACGCATAAAAACAAAATTTAAATTGTAATGTATTGTAATATTAAGTATTTTTGTAGTTTGAAATTCTTAGTTAATTATGTTTATTCGAACTTTCAAGAAAAACTACACACTACAACTTATATTAATAATAGTACTGCCTTTACTATTATGGTTTCCTGCATTTCTTTCTTCACCCGAATTAATTAAGACCGATTATGACGCTCCCCTATATTTATTAATCTATAATACTTTTGCTTCGAGCAAACTTTTAAGCACCCTTATTGCCTTTGCCTTAGTTTTGATTCAAGGGATTGTACTAAATAGTATATTTGCATATAATCAACTTTCTTCAAGGAATACACTTTTGCCAGCATTCATCTTTATCTTGCTTCAAAGTACTAATTATCACTCTATGACAATTAGTTCAGCACTGATTTTCAATACCTTTCTTATCATTAGCTTATATTTTATATTCAAAAGTTTCGATAAGAATGAGGGCTTGGATGAAATTTTCAATGTTTCTTTGTTTATTTCCTTAGCCTTCCTAACCTATATCCCTGCAATTTTACTTTTGATTTGGCTACTACTCTCTTTTCTCAACTATAGGTTTTACAAATGGCGTTATTGGTTAGTAAGCTTTTTTGGACTCCTAACTCCAATACTGATTATTGCCGTCTATTATTTTCTTACCGATTCATTTCCATTGGTTTATTCAAAATACATAACCAATCTTGATTTTATTCCAAACTTTTATGTTACACTCAAGCCAATTGAAATTATTTTCTATATAACAATTGGAGTTTTCACATTAGTTTCGCTCTACAATACAATATCAAGTAAGGGAGATTGCAATATTAATTACAGAAAGAAAACAAACATTTTAATTATTCTTTTGTTTGTTACAAGTCTAATTTCTTTTTACTGCATTGGCAAATGTTTTATAACAACTTTTCTTGCTATTTCACTTTCTTACTTGTTTTTCAACTTCTTCACATCAAAAAGAAAACTTATTTATTCAAACATATTCTTCGCAATTCTCCTACTTCTAATCATTACTAAACTAATATTATCCCTTCAAGAATAAAAGAAGTTGATTATAATTGATAGTTTTTTCGTACATTTGCACAAAATAAAATACAGAATAAAATGAAAATAGGAGTTGTTATTTTCCCAGGCTCAAACTGCGACCACGATATTATTTACGTTCTTCAAAACCTCTTAGGACAAGAAGTTGTTGAACTTTGGCATAAAACCAATGATACAAAGAATTGTGATTTAATAGTTCTTCCAGGAGGATTTTCCTATGGAGACTATCTTCGCAGTGGAGCAATAGCACGTTTCTCTCCAATTATGAAAAACGTTATTGAGTTTGCTAACAAGGGAGGATACGTTATCGGTATTTGCAACGGTTTTCAGGTTCTTACTGAGTCAAAACTTTTAGATGGAGCACTTAGACACAATAATACACAGAAGTTTATTTGCAAAAATCAATTCATAACACCTCAAACAAACAATACCATCTTCACAAAAGAAGCTAAGATAGGGCAAGCATACAATATTCCTATTGCACACGGAGAAGGAAATTTCTATGCAAGCGAAGACACCTTGAAACGATTGAACGATAACGACCAAATACTTTTCCGCTATTGCGATGAAAAAGGAAATATCACACCAGAGTCTAATCCTAACGGCTCAATTGAGAATATTGCAGGCATAACAAACAAAACAAGAAACGTATTTGGAATGATGCCTCACCCAGAAAGAGCATCCGATAAGGAATTAGGAAATATTGATGGAAGGATTTTCTTTGAAAGCATACTAAAGCATATTAAATAATCCTCTTTTCAAGAGATTAATGATAGAAGGGTTTAAGGTTTAATCTCTAAAGAGAACTTTAAACCCTTATTTCATAAAAACAATTTACCATTAACCATTAATCACTAACCATTAAAAATGTTATTACCCTATTTTCAATCTACCGAAACAATTGAATGCGGTGTTGATGAGGCAGGAAGAGGTTGCCTTTGTGGAGCAGTGGTTGCAGCAGCAGTAATACTTCCAAAAGATTTTCAAAATCAAAGCCTCAACGACTCAAAGCAATTAAATCCTAAGCAAAGAAAAGAATTAAGAGAAATTATTGAAAAAGAAGCCGTAGCCTTTGGAGTTGGCTTTGTTTCAAATGAAGAAATAGACCAAATAAACATTCTTAATGCATCCTTTTTGGCAATGACACGTGCCATAGAGCAAATTAAAAAACCTATAGAATTACTTTTAATTGACGGAAATCGTTTTCGCTCCCAATTAACCACACCTTATAAATGTATAGTGAAAGGTGATGCAAAATACAGTTCCATTGCAGCAGCCTCAATACTTGCCAAAACCTATAGAGATGAATATATGGAAACCTTAGCAAAAGAATACCCAGAGTATAACTGGCAAAAGAATAAAGGCTACCCAACAAAAGAACATAGAGAA
>ENA-UOOH01002604-UOOH01002604.1-fermentation-metagenome-genome-assembly--contig:-NODE-2604-length-15171-cov-11.738555_pt1 | contig 15171 bp, 12 predicted proteins | sample MGYA00245778_ERZ724025 | MGnify/ENA primary metagenome ERZ724025 (study PRJEB28704, sample SAMN03018313) | fermentation metagenome | biome: anthropogenic terrestrial biome; feature: soil... | reverse complement strand
TTTCAGAGATAAATTTTTTAATCCTTCGTTTAATTTTCCCTATCTAATTATTTTGAAATTTTCTTCACTACTATTTCCCACTCTATCAGTAATTACTACTCTAAGATTATTTGTTGGTAAATTGAGTTCTTTTGAGTCAATTGTATAAATTAGGGTTGAGTTCTTTCCGTCATACTCCATCAAAACCCATTTCCCATTCAAATACCCTTTATAGGACGCAATTCCTGACAAATTATCCTTAATTCTTACCCTAAGCGTCTTTTGATTCTTACTTAGCTTCACATTGTTCTTGAAGTTAATAGGATTAATGGTTGGAGAAAGGGTATCGACTGAAACAGAAAACTCTCCAAAAGAGTTTACCTTCGCAATAATTTCATTACCTATTTGCTTCCCACCTTTTGAAACAGCATATTTCCCTCCTTTTTCAACAATCAAAAATTTATTTTTAAGCTTTGGATTATCAATTAATTGTTTTGGTATCTGAATTTTAAGTTCCATATTTGTATGCAAAGCCTCATGAGAAAGTATTTTATAGATTTGTTCATTAGTTGACGTATCAATAACCTTTTCGTAAGTTACAAAACAATCATCGTAGAGTGAGTTTTTAGGAACAATAACTTGAATTCCTTCATCAATTATCCTATTCTCCTTATTCCAATAGAAAATATGTGTTGGTCTTTCTTCTTCTTGGTGGTAGTTGCTTGGAAATGTTGGTTGGCTTTGCAAATAAAATGTTAGGGTCTTTGTGTTAGCCTGAAAATCTTTGATAATGTATTCAATCTTTTTGATTTCATTTGAAGCAAATTCCAAAACTCCTTCATTTTCAAAGGTAGTAAAATGAGGGAATTGATTATTTGGGAGCTTCTTACTGATTAAATACCTTTGACCTGTCTTTGAATAGATTTCATAGTCTATGCAGGCATTAATATATTTGGAAACGGCAAACGAAAACTCATCAATTTGAAGATTCCAAAAAGGTTTATCATTTACTTTTAGGCTATAAGAATAAGCTCCATTTCGCGAATTACTATTATTTTCCTTATCGAAGGACTTAATCCCCAACACTATTTTATTTGTAACCTTAATTGTATCATTATCCTTAATATTATTAAAGATTTTCTTTTCCCTCAATCCTTCAATCCTTGAAAACTCTCCTTCTGGAGAAATCAAAATTGAAGTAATATAAGGAGGAAGATTATCTTTTACTTCCAATCCAAAATGGAAAGGATTAATAATATTTTCTGTTTTGCTATCCCTAATCTCATAGTGAAGATGTGGACCAGAACTTGAACCCGAATTGCCTGCATAAGCTATAAACTCTCCTTTTTCGATTTTGAGTCTTCCTTTTGGAACTGGGATATCAAATTCATAGGTTTGATTAGCATAATGATAAGCCTTAACATATTTCTCTATCTTATAGGAAAATTTCTGAAGGTGCATATAGACTGTTGTGTAGCCATTAGTATGTGCAATGTAGAGGTTCTTCCCTCCACCAAAGGCTTGTATTTTAATTCTTGACACCTCTCCATCAAAAGGAGAATATACCTTTTCTCCCTCCTTTCCTCCAATTCTAATATCTATTCCAGAATGAAAATGGTTAGTCCTTAGCTCAGCAAAACTTCCTGAAAGCGAGATTGGGATTTTAACTGGTGACGAAAAACTATTCTTTGGATATTCTTTACTTTGATTAGGGTTGTTCTGCGAGAAAGTTATTTGAGAAATAATAATTGAAAAGCTTAGTATTAGCAGTATTAGACTATGTTTCATATTGTAGGTTTAACTTTTAGATATAACACGAATGAGTAAATGATAATAATCTATGCTGAACCTTATTTGCTTGTTCAACATGAGCCATGTGACCAACATCTTCCAACATCATAACTTCTGAATGGTAAGGCATCATTGCTTGAGCAAATATATTTTCCATAACAATTCTTGGATCTTTCTTCCCTGCAATAAATAGCACAGGAAATCTTGCCTCTGCTAACACATCAAGCCTTGTAGGTCTTTGCAGCATCCCCATTTGAGCCGAAATAATACTTTCAGCCTTTAGTTGCATCGCCATATCTTGAATATCCTTTATTTCAGGGTATAATTTCTCCCTATTCTCACAATAGAAAAGCTCTGGAATAAAACTTACGATGAAAGAAGCCCTATTATCTCTAATAAATTCACATGTCTTTAATCTGTTTTCTTTTGCCTTAGTCGTATCCATCAATGCTTGAGAATTAATTAAACAAAGTCCTTTAACATAGGTTGGGTATAGTTCTGCAAAAGCTAATGCAACATATCCCCCCATTGAATGTCCTGCAATAACACAATTGCTAACCCCAACATGATCCAAAACAGCCTTAACCATATTTGCTTGAAGCTCCATTGTATGTACTTCAGTGCTATCTCCGGTTTCGCCATGACCCAAAAGATCAATTGCAATTACTCGAATCTCTTTCATAAACTTAAAGGCATAGTTTGCCCAAACATCAATATTATTCATAAAGCCATGCAAAAGCACTAAGGTTTCGGAGCCTTGTCCTTCGTCTTGGTAGTTAACAATTATACTATCGTTATAAAGTAGGGATTTGTGTTTCATAGGTGTCATTTGTTTAATTTGATTTTACAAAATTAAAAATTATTCTTCATTATTCAATAGCACTTTACTAATTTTTTGTAAGTTTGTGCATTATTTTCAACAAGTATTTATGACACATACTAACTATAATATCAAGCACCTTAACACCTTTGCACTTGATTGTGAGGTTGAAAAACTAATAGAAATAAACTCCGAGAAAGATCTTTTTCTAATTAATTCCAATCCTGATTCCCTCAACAAAAGAAATATAATCTTAGGTTTGGGTAGTAATTCAATTTTCGTAAATGATTACTTCGATGGAACTATTTTGCTTGTGAAAAATAAGGGAATAGAGATAATTGAAGAGGATAGCGAGACTGTGGTTATTGAAGCCTATTCAGGAGAGGATTGGGACGAGTTGGTGAATTTCACTTGTGATAAATCATGGTGGGGAATTGAGAACTTAGCGGCTGTTCCTTCAAGCGTTGGAGCTGCAATTGTTCAAAATATTGGTGCCTATGGTCAAGAGATTAAAGATTCTTTTATTTCATGCACAACCTACAACCCAAGAACTAATCAATGGAAAGAGTATAATAATGAAGAATGTAAGTTTGATTATCGCTATTCAATTTTTAAGTATCAAAAGGACATTGAGATAATTTGGAAAATCAGACTAAAGCTTTCAAAGATTCCAAAAATAAACACTTCCTATTCTGCCCTTAAGGAAAAAATTCAAAACGAAAACCTAAACATAACCTCTTCCAAAGAAATGTGTGAGTTGGTTACACAAATACGTAATTCTAAGCTCCCTGACCCAAAGGTTTTACCAAATGCTGGTTCTTTTTTCAAAAATCCTGTCATAAGCCATGAGCAGTTTAACACCCTTCAAGCTAGGTATCCAAATATTGCCTCTTTCAAATCTACTCAAGGAGTCAAGATTGCTGCAGGTTGGCTAATTGAACAAGCAGGTTGGAAAGGGAAAAAGGTTGGTAATGTTGGTATGCACGAAAAACAAGCCTTAGTTATGGTTAATTATGGAGGTGCAAAAGGAGAAGAGATTCTTAATTTGGCAAATGAAATAGAGGATTCGATAAAGAACAAATTCAATATAAATTTAGAAAAAGAAGTACATATAATATTATGAAAAAGATAACAGTTAAAGAGTTTTGGGATTGGTTTATGACCAAAACTGAGTTTTTAATGGACATTGATAATTTGCCTGAACAAGAAAAGGATGAGTTGCTAGAAGAGTTTGACAATGTTTTGGCGACCTACTCCGAAGGGATTACCTATGAATTGGGTGAACTAACCTCTAATGGCAGGAAGATAACCTTTTCTGCAGAAGGCGACGAAGAGTATTTTGACGATGTAATTGAGCTATGTACCGATATTCCTATCTTAGATTTTTGGGATATAGTTGCATTTAAGCAAGCACAAGGAGGCAAGGTGAGGATTAGGTTTGAGGACTACGTTCTCAATAGTAAGGATCTGTGGTTTATTCCTTTGGAAAATTCGGAAGATGAACTGAGTGAGAAATTTGGGTTAAAGATTGCCCTAAAGGATTATAAGGAAGAGGATGAAGACCAATTGATTGCTGTATATTCTTTGATTGAGGCAATGATTGGGGAATATGATTCTGCTACCCTATTAGAATATTTTGAACTTTGCCCATTGCCAAACAATCCAGAGGAAGAAGACTTTATTCCATTAACCCAACTCCCAGAATTTATAGATTGGCATTTGGATAAGATTGAAAACTTACAAGAAGATTAATCAACAACCCTAAATCCAAAACCCTAAAAGTAATAGTCCAATATACAAAACTTTGGACTATTAACCTAACCGACTTTCATTAATTCAGTGTTAAGCAATAAATATTGTGACTTATTATTCCATTGCTTATTCTTTTGGTTGAGTTTAATCAAACAAGCTCAATACTAAAATCAAGTATGAATTTATTAAAACAAGGAATTAGAATATTAAAATCAAGAATAAATTTATTTAAACGAAGAATAAATTTCGTATGGTGGCACCATAGTTATGTTATGGTCGTACCATAATATGGTTATGGTGGCACGATAAACGATTATGGTGGCACCATACTGAAATTATCATAGCATGTTATTAAATTTAAACCTTGTTTTATTAAGCTATAATAAGGCTTTGAGAAGTTTATTTCAAATTTAATCTAAATTAAACAGTAAATTATATAATTTGATAGACAAAAAAAGGAGAATATCTGGCGATATTCTCCTTAGAATTATTCTATTTATGGAAAATCTATTTTAGGTTTGAGTCTTTAACAACCTCAATCAAATCTATTTCAAAGCAAAGAACACTTCCTGCTGGCAATTCTGGACTATCCATATCACCATAAGCTAAGTCAGGATGTACCCATAGAAGATAGGACCCTCCTTCTTTCATGAGTTTTAGTCCTTCTACCATTCCAGGAATAATGTTTTTTAACCCCATAATTACTGGGTCTTGACCTCTTTCAAAGGTGCTTTCAACCACTTTCCCATCTATTAGTTTCAAACGATATTGTATTCTAACTCTATCCTCATCCGTAGGGGTATTTCCATTGCCTTGTTTTACAGCTTTAAATTGCAAACCTGAGGCTGTTGTAATAACTCCTTCTTTTGATTTGTTTTCTGCAAGGAATTTTTCTCCTGTTTGGCGATGTAATTTCCCTTTTTCTTTTGCTGCTTCTTTTTGCTTCTCTTCATAAGTGCGTTGGTATTTCACAATCACTTCTTGCATATTCTCTTCCCTAATCAACAAGGAAGTATCACCTTCATATGCTTGATAGAAAGCATTCATTAATACTTCTGGATTAATTTCCATCTTATCAACCATCATTTGTTTCCCCATATTTGCACCTAAGCAATAAGAAGCTGAGTCAACTAAGTTTTTAAGGTCTTTGGATGATACTTCTTTCTTTTGAGAGCATGCTGCAAATATTGTTGCAAATAATATTATTATTACAGCAGATTTTAAAACTAATTGTTTCATTTTTATTTTATTATTAAATTTATTTGTGTGCAGTCAATCTGATTCAAACTCTTATATTATTGAACCAATAAGGTTGCAAAATTAAACATAATTTTAATGCTTGGATATGATTTAAGTAAAAAATAATATTATTTTCTTTCAACTTAATTAGATTTATCCGATATTTGCAACCTAATTGACTTAAATGAGTATAATTTTAATGATTTAACCAAAACAGATTTACGAAATGAAAAATAAGTACATTGATTTAATAGAGCAAACTTTTGAATTTCCTCAAGAGGAGTTCCTTGTTGAAGACAACAAACTAAACTTTCACGATATTCCTTTGATGGATGTAATTAAGCAGTATGGAACTCCCCTAAGGATTACTTTCCTTCCAAAGATTACATCTCAAATCCAACGAGCTAAGCGACTTTTCAATGTTGCAATTGCGAAGGTTGACTATCAAGGAACCTATAATTATTGCTATTGTACCAAGAGTTCTCATTTTTCTTTCATAATGGAAACCGTACTTAGTAATGATGTTAATATTGAGACCTCATCGGCTTTTGACATTAATTTAATTAATGAATTATTTGAACAGGGAAAGATAAGTAAGGAGCATTATATTATATGTAATGGATTTAAGAGACCTCAGTATATTGAGAATATTGGCGAGTTGGTTAGGAATGGGTTTACTAATGTTATTCCAATTATTGATAATATCGAAGAGATTCAACTCTTGGATGAACATATTGAAACAGAATGTCAGATTGGGATAAGAATTGCTGCTGAAGAAGAGCCAATGTTTGATTTTTATACCTCAAGATTAGGGATAAGGTATAATGATATTATCAATTTTTACAAAAACCAGATTGCTACAAATCCTAAGTTTAAGCTAAAGATGCTTCACTTCTTCATCAACACTGGCATAAAGGACTCTGCTTACTATTGGAATGAATTGCAGAAATGCGTGAATATTTATTGCGAATTGAAGAAGGTTTGTCCAGATTTGGACTCGCTGAATATAGGAGGAGGGTTCCCAATTAAGAATTCCTTAGCCTTTTCCTACGATTATGAATATATGGCTGAAGAAATTCTTGCTCAAATCAAGGATATTTGCAATAAGCAAGAAGTTCAAGAACCACATATCTTTACTGAGTTTGGTTCTTTTACTGTTGGGGAAAGTGGTTGTATCCTCTATTCAATTATTGATCAAAAAAGGCAAAACGACCGAGAGGTTTGGTATATGATTGACTCTTCTTTCATCACAACCCTTCCTGACACTTGGGGAATTGGCCAAAGGTTTATTCTTTTGCCAATTAATCGTTGGGATAATGAATATCAAAGAGTGTTTTTGGGAGGCTTGACCTGCGATAGTCAAGATTATTATAGTGCAGAGGCTCACTCCAATGCAGTCTTCCTTCCTAAATATAATAATGAAGACGAGGAACCTTTATACATTGGTTTCTTTCACACAGGTGCCTATCAAGAATCTTTGGCTGGTTATGGTGGCATTCAGCATTGCTTAATTCCTCAACCAAAACATATTATTTTGGATAAGGATGAGAATGGTGAGTGGTCTACTAAGCTTTTTGCTAAAGAACAAAGCCATAAGGCAATGCTGAAAATACTTGGTTATTAGATTAAATATCAACTTTTAAGCTAACAAAGTAGTCAATATCATTTTATTTCGTTGTTTGGCAAAATTTTCTTATCTTTGCAAACGATTTTAACTTAGGTAATTTGTAAGATTAATGCTATAAAATTGACAAATAGATTAATAAGTCAAACTATTTTAGTAAATCAGATTACAGAGCAAATTAAACTATTAATTAATACTCAAACTATTATTAAACATGGAAAAAATTAAATATTCAGGAAAAACAAGAACAGAAACAGACCTTTTGGGTTCAAAAGAAATCCCTGTTGAGGCACTTTATGGGATTCAATCTCAGAGAGGATTTGAGAACTTCGTAATCTCAAACGAACGCCAATGTGAATACCCTAATTTCATTAAGGGTTTTGCAATCACTAAAAAAGGAGCAGCTATTGCCAATCACAAACAAGGCTTATTGACTGATGAACAATTCAACACTATTGCAAAGGCATGCGATGAGATTTGTGAAGGAAAATGGCACGAGCATTTCCTTTCCGATATGATTCAAGGAGGTGCAGGAACCACAATGAATATGAATGCCAACGAAGTAATTGCTAATCGAGGTTTACAAATTATGGGTAAAGAGGCAGGTCAATATGAATTCCTTTCACCAAACGACCACGTTAACTGCTCTCAATCAACCAATGATGCTTACCCTACGGCTTTTCGCTTTGGACTTTATATGGAAACTAAGAAATTAGTTGAAGCTCATGAAAAATTAGTTGAATCATTGAATGTAAAGGCAAAAGAGTTTGCTCATGTTATAAAAATGGGAAGAACTCAGCTTCAAGATGCTGTTCCAATGACCTTAGGTCAATCTTTCCAAGCCTTTGCTGACTCTTTGGATGTTGAATTAAAAAGACTTGTTGAAGAAAAGAAAAATTTCCTAACCGTAAATATGGGTGCTACTGCAATCGGTACAGGAATTTGCTCTCAACCTGGATATAGCAATTTATGTGTTGATGCATTAAGAGATATAACTGGCTGGGATGTAAAGCTAACTAAGAATTTAGTTGAATCAACTCACGACACCTCTGTTTTGGTTGGTCTTTCTTCTCAACTAAGAAGAATTGCACTTAAGACAATTAAGATTTGTAATGACCTAAGACTTATGGGCTCTGGACCAAGAACAGGTCTTCATGAGATTTTCCTTCCAGAAATGCAGCCAGGAAGCTCAATTATGCCAGGAAAGGTAAATCCTGTAATATCTGAGGTGATGAATCAAATTTGTTATAGAGTTATTGGAAATGACACAACCGTAATGTTAGGTAGTGAAAATGCTCAATTGGAACTAAACGTTATGGAGCCAGTTATGGTTTATTCATTGTTCAACTCAATTGATCTACTAACAAATGGTTTCAATACACTTAGAACAAAATGTATTGACAATATTAAAGCTGATGTTGAGAATTGCAAAAGGCAAGTAAGACATTCAATTGGTATTGTTACTGCATTAAATCCAATTATTGGGTACAAAAACTCTACAAAGATTGCTAAGGAAGCAATGGAAACAGGAAGAGGAGTTTATGAATTGGTGCTTGAGCATGATATTCTTTCTAAGGAAGACCTCGATACTATCCTACTTCCAGAAAACATGATTGAACCAGTGAAATTAGATATCAAACCAAAGAAATTATTATAAGTTAGAACTTGATTTGAAGAAATTAAATCTTGATTCTAATTAATTATTATTTGAATCCATTTTACTAAAACCTAATTATAAGATATTCTTACTTCGGTAGGAATATCTTTTTTTTGGTTTTACCTATGTTTTTTCTATTAGTATTTTAGAAAATTACTATCTTTGCAATCTATGGCAAATGATGAAAAACATATAATTGATATTAGGAATAAGAAAGCTGCTTTTGAGTATTTTTTATTGCAGACTTTTGTTGCTGGTATGCAGTTGTATGGGACTGAAATCAAATCCCTTCGTCAAGGGAAAGCAAACTTATCCGATGCCTATTGCTCTTTCGTGGGTGATGAATTATGGGTAAATAACCTTCATATTGCCGAGTACAGATTTGGTTCCTACTATAATCATCAGGAAAAAAGAGCAAGAAAATTGCTTCTAAATAAGAATGAACTACGAAAACTACAATCAAAAACTAAGGAAAAAGGTTTGACTATTATTCCTGTTTTGTTGTTTGTTGATAGCAGAGGCTATGCTAAGCTGGAAATTGCTCTTGCAAAGGGAAAGAAGTCTTATGATAAAAGAGAAAGCATAAAGACTAAAGACACCAAAAGAGAGGTGGACAGATTGATGAAAAAAGAATATTAATAATAAGATATAAGAAATATGATAAAGAAATTCGTTACTTTTATTTTTGCAATGGCTTTTGTGGCAGTTGCTTTTTCCCAAACTGTTCCTTTTGGGCAGGGTTATGTTATTAATGGTGAGATAAAGGGAGACAAGGAAGGTTTTGTTACCTTGCGTTCCTATTTCAGAGATGGGAATGAAAGAGTTGATACTGCTTATGTTGAGAAAGGGAAGTTCACTTTCCGATCCCCAATTAAGGAGGTTATTCCAGCTCTTTTGACAATTAACGGGGTTAGAGATTTTAGGATTTATCTTGAACCTACTACCTATACTGTCAAGATTAATGCTAAGAAAGCAAGCAAGACTATTTTTAAGGGTTCTAAATGGACAGACGAATGGGTTAACGTTACAAGTCCGTTGAAGAATGAAGATTATGATGTGCATTTGAGGAGATTGGAGAATTGGGTTTTGAATAATCCTGAACATATTTTCTGTGCTGATGTTATTTCTTCATATTTAGCTTATAAATGGGATTATGAAGAATTGTTCCGCACCCTAAACACATTGAAAAAACCAGCAACACAAACCTATCATTATCTTAAGTTAAGAGAAAGAGAGAAAACTCTAAATAATATTGCAGTGGGACAAAAGGCTCCTGACTTTACATCAAATAATGTTAATGGGAAAAAGGTTAATCTCTATAGTCATTTGAGAGGTAAGAAATTCCTTTTGATTGATTTTTGGGCATCATGGAATAGCACCTGCAGAGAGGAAAATCAGAATATTCTTAATGCACGTGAGAGATACCTTTCAAAAGGGTTTGATGTTTTGAGTGTTTCTTTAGATAAGAACATGGAGGATTGGAAAAAGGCAGTTAGGGAAGATGGGCTCAAATGGGAGAATGTTTCGGATTTGAAGATGTGGGAGGGTGAAGTTGTGAAGAAATATCTTGTTAACTCCATCCCTTTTAATGTTTTGATTGATGACAAAGGAATAATTGTTGCCAAAAATATTAGAGCTGCTGAGCTTACAAACAAATTGGAAGAAGTAATTGGTACAAATGGTTATTCTATTACTGCTGACATAAAAGGAGTTTCTGATGGTGTTGTTAAGCTAAACATGCTTTTAGAAAACGGTAATAAAAGAAATTACACAACTCAAATTAGAGATGGCAAGTTCGAATTTAAAGGAGTTGTTGATTTCGTATGTGTTGCCCAAATTGTTCTTCCAACAAAAAACGGAGATTTCTCTTTCTTTATGGAGAATGATAATATAAAAATCACTGGCACAAAAGAAGATATAGAGAATATTTCAATAAAAGGCTCAACCAAGAATGATGTTTATGCAAACATTATAAATAGATGCAATAAAACAAAGAATCCAATGCAGTGTTTGATGGATGATGTTGTGAAAAATCCTTCTACTTTCTACGCTCCACTCCTGATCAGTAATTATTTAGCCCCTTATTTATCAGATGTGCAACTAAAGGAGATTATCAATTCCTTAAGTGGAGATGCAAAAAGGATGTATCAATATAACTTACTAAAAGACTATATCAAGGATATTCAAAAAACTGAACAAATTGGAGAAAAGTTGATTGACTTTACTCTTCCTAATCCAAATGGAGTTGACATTAAGGTTTCTGAATTTATTCAAGGTAAACGTTATGTTTTAATTGATTTTTGGGCTTCATGGTGTGTTCCTTGTAGAAACGAAAGTAAATTTTTAGTTCAAGCATATAATAAATATAACTCTCAAGGTTTTGATATTTTAGGAGTTTCTCTTGATAGAGATAGAAATCGTTGGTTGAAGGGTATAAGTGATGATGGCTTGGTTTGGGAAAATGTTTCAGACCTATTGCAATGGAATAGCATTGTTGTTAAACTTTACAAATTAGAATCAATCCCTCAAAATATCTTGGTTGATGGTAATGGAAACATAGTTGCAAGAAATCTAAGAGGAGAAAACTTAATACAAACACTAAACGAAATTTTCGCAAAATAAACTTATAAGAAAATGCAAAACATTAATCCAATTAACACAATTAAAAAAACCTCAACGGGCAAGATAGTATTTCAATATCTAATGATTATTTTAGGTATTTTAATGTACACATTTGCTTGGGCTGTATTTCTTATCCCTCAGAAAATTGTTGGTGGAGGAGTTGCTGGTATTTCTTCAATCATTTTTCTTGGAACAGGAATACCAGTGGGTATCTCCAATTTTGCAATCAATATTGTTTTACTATTGATTGGGATTAAAACTCTTGGTTCAAAATTCGGAATAAATACTATCTTCGGAATAGTTGTTGCATCACTTAGTTTCATTCTTTGGCAACAGGTGATTCATATTGAAAGAATAATTGATGCTACCCAATTTGAACCATTTATGTGTGCAATAATTGGAGCAGGAATTTCAGGAGTTGGAATAGGAACAACCTTTAACTATGGTGGGAATTCAGGAGGAACAGACATTATTGCATTGATTATTACTAAGTATAGGAATATAAGTGCGGGAACAGTTATTCTATATATAGATATATTTATTATCGCCTCTGCTTTCATACTTCCAGGTATGGCAATAACCAACATTGTTTACGGATATATAGTGATGTTTGTCTTCACCTATGTTTTGGACTTAACAATTGAGGGCAATAAACAATCATATCAGATAATGGTTTTCTCGGCTAAGGCAGATGAAATTGCAGATGCAATTGGTAGTGGGTTAAAAAGAGGGGTTACAATAATTGATGCTCACGGCTGGTACACTAAGAATGAGCAAAAGATTGTTATGGTAATAGCAAGAAAGCAAGACAAGGTTGATATAATGCGCACAATTAAAGCCTTAGACCCTAATGCATTTATTTCTGTAGATAAGGTTCAAGGAGTTTTTGGAAAGAATTTTGAAACACTCAAAAGCTAATTAAAACTTAACTCTAATAGAAAGACATTGAATGACTAATCTACTTGACAAGAATAAGTTTTGCTCTGTATTAATATTTATTTTTATAATTTCTCTTTTATCTTCCTGCAAAAAATATTCCACAGAGGAAGGAACTCAGATTTTTCGCTATAACGAGAGTGCAAACATTTCTTCCTTAGACCCAGCATTTGCAAAAGACCAAGCAATGATATGGGCAAACCTTCAGATTTTTAATGGCTTGGTTCAATTAGATTCTTCACTTAATATCAAACCTTCCATTGCTAAGAGTTGGGAAATATCGGACGATGGTTTGGTTTATACATTTATTCTAAGGGATGATGTATGTTTTCATGAACATTCTCTCTTTAAGGGCAAGAAAAGAAAGGTTATTGCTAAGGATTTTGAATATAGTTTTAATAGAATACTGGACGAAAAGGTTGCATCTCCCGGAGCTTGGATTTTTAATTTAGTTAAGTTGGATGCCTTAAAAAAAAAGTATTCATTTAAGGCAATTAATGATTCTACCTTCAAAATTGAGTTAAAAGAAGCTTTTTCCCCTTTCTTAGGATTGCTAACAATGCCCTATGCTTCGGTTGTTCCAAAAGAAATAGTTGAACATTATGGTGAAGATTTTAGAAAGAACCCCATTGGGACTGGTCCCTTTTACTTCAAACTTTGGAAAGAAGGAGTTAAGTTAGTACTTTTGAAAAACAAAGACTATTTTGAAAAGGATTCTAAGGGTAATCCTCTTCCCTATCTTGATGCGATTAACATTAGTTTTATTGTTGATAAACAATCTGTTTTCTTAGAATTTGTTAAGGGAAACATTGATTTTATTTCAGGAATTGATCCAAACTACAAGGACGAAATCCTAACAAGGCATGGTACTCTTCAAGATAAGTATAGAGATAAGATTAATCTTACAACAGAGCCATATTTGAATACCGAGTATTTAGGATTTATGGTTGATAGGGAAAAAAGTCCAAAGGATAATCCACTTTTGAATAAGAAGATTCGTCAAGCTATTAACTATGGGTTCGATAGGGAAAAGATGATTAAATACCTAAGGAACAATATTGGATTGGCTGGAACAAATGGAATTATCCCAAAAGGATTAGCAGGATTTGACACATCCAACTCAATCGGATATAATTATAATCCAGAAAAAGCTAAGCTCCTATTACAGGAAGCAGGCTATCCCAACGGGAATGGGCTACCTCCAATTTCTCTTGCCACAACATCTACATATTTGGATCTTTGCAAATATATTCAAGGACAACTAAATCTTTTAGGTTTCGATATTAAGATAGATGTTAACCCTCCTGGTGCTTTAAGAGAACATATTGCTCAATCTAAAATAATGTGGTTTAGAGGAAGTTGGATTGCAGATTATCCCGATGCAGAAAACTATCTATCACTATTTTACTCACCGAATTTCTGCCCAAGGGGGCCAAACTATACTCATTTCTCAAACAAAACATTTGACAAATTATTTAAACAAGCTCAAAAAGAAACCTCTTTGGAGAAGAGAACTAAGTTATATAGAGATATGGATAAATTAATAATGGAAGAAGCTCCGATAGTAATTTTGTACTACGACCAAGTACTCCGCTTTAGTCAAAAAAACATTGAAGGTCTTTCATCAAACCCCATGAATTTACTAATTCTAAAAAATGTTAGGAAGAATTAAGAGCAATTTCCTACTTTTTAATTTGTTCAATTTCTTTTCTTATTCTTTCCCAAGCTGTGCTATCCATCTTAGCTCCATATACTTCAATAACTTCAGAAGCCAAAATACTGCCCATTTGTCCACAATCCTCCAAGCCTTTTCCCATACATAATCCAGCCAAGAAACCAGCAGCATACATATCTCCAGCACCGGTAGTATCAACACAGGTTCTTTCTCTCTTTCCAATAACAACCTTCTTGTCGCCTGACTTAATCAACGAACCTTTTTTACCAATCTTCACAACAGCAATCTCACATATTTTTGAAATAATTTCAAGCGATTCCTCAGCATTCTTATTAGTAAAAGCCTGAGCCTCTTGTTCATTTGCAAAGATAATATCAACATTCCTGCAAATATCATTCAAAAATTCCAAATTCTCCTCAACCACATTATAGCTCGCAAAGTCAATTGAAACCTTTAAACCCTCTTGCTTTGCCAACTCAATTGCCTTTCTAATCAATGCATGATTAACAATCAAATAACCTTCAATATGAAAATAATCATAGCCTTGGAATAGCTCTTTACTTATAAGCTGAGCACTAAGTTCAATCGCTGCACCCAAATAAGTAGCAAATGTTCTCTCTCCGTCTTTTGAGACCAAAGCAACAGCACATCCAGTTGAAGTATTTTTACTTTTGAAAAAACGAGGTTCAATTGAATTTTCTACTATATCATTAATGTAAAATTCTCCCAACTTATCCTCTCCTACCATTCCTATAAAAGCTGAACCAACTCCCAAATTGGCAATACCATTAGCAGTATTTGCAGCCGAACCTCCAGTTTGAAGTGAAGATTTTAATTCTGAAGTAGCATTTTGAACCATTTTCGAAACATCACTATCAACTAATTGCATACTACCCTTAGGTAAATTAAGAGTTTCTAAAATAGAATCCGATTCCAATTGAGTTATAATATCCACTAAGGCATTTCCCAAACAAAGTACTTTCTTTGACATATATAAGTTGTATTTTAATTTAAAGAACAAAATTAATAATAAATTCTAAGAGTAGAGATAAAAGAAAAGTAAAATAATAAGAATT
>ENA-UOOH01002601-UOOH01002601.1-fermentation-metagenome-genome-assembly--contig:-NODE-2601-length-15190-cov-5.315824_pt1 | contig 15190 bp, 12 predicted proteins | sample MGYA00245778_ERZ724025 | MGnify/ENA primary metagenome ERZ724025 (study PRJEB28704, sample SAMN03018313) | fermentation metagenome | biome: anthropogenic terrestrial biome; feature: soil; material... | reverse complement strand
TTCCCATGGGAAATCAGACCGTTCTACTAAGAGGTGTAAATGACTGTCCTCTCATTATCAAAAAACTAGTTCATCTCCTGGTACAAAACCGTGTCCGTCCTTACTATCTTTACCAGTGCGACTTATCCCGGGGTATTGAGTATTTCCGTACACCGGTGGCTAAGGGGATAGAAATCATGGAAGCGCTGATTGGACACACTTCCGGTTTTGCCGTGCCCACTTTTGTTGTTGATGCGCCGGGTGGTGGAGGTAAAATTCCGCTGCTACCAAATTATTTGCTTTCCTTAACCGGTACAAAAACAGTTCTGCGCAACTATGAAGGTGTTATCTGTGTTTACGAAGAACCCGCAAACCCAACCTCCGAGTGTCCTACCTCCTGCACTATTTGCAAGAATGATAGTGTAAAACGGGAGCCAATCGGCCTGCAAAAACTGGTGGACCCCGGCTTCCCTGCGATCAGCCTTGTGCCGGAAGGCAACTGTCGTAAGGCCCGCCACAGGGAAAAAGGAGATGAGGCCTGTGGCTGTTAATCTAATAGAAGAAAAAAAGTGGGCGGATCAATGGGAGGATCTAAAGGAACCCGGCTTTAGTTGCCGAATTCTAATTTCACCATATAACCTTCGAATTACTGTTTATGAATTTCTATTGTCAAAGGAACACCATGCAAGGGCAATGATTCATACCCTTGAGGAAAAAGCTGTTGCACTCGGACTGGACAAGATCTGGCTGAAGTCCCCGGTTAAATTGAACCGCGCCTTTACGAATGCCGGGATGATTCAAGAAGCAACCGTACCCGGTTACTTCCTGGGTAGAGAACCGGCTCTAATTTTCTCCAAATATTTGAGCGTTAATAGACAAACTCCATCCCAAGCTAAGCGCGTTAAGCCATCAGAATTATTCTCAGTTTCAGGGAACGTGAGGAAAAAACGCGACCTGCCGGGCGGGATTCAGCTAAAATGGTGCCGGGAAGAAGACTGCCGGAAACTGGCAGGTCTATATCGCAGTGTTTTTCCAACTTACCCCTTTCCGCTTTTTGACCCTGCTTACCTTGAATATAGCATGCGTCATCATGTTTTATATATATCGGCCTGGTTTGGCGAAGAGCTGGTGGCCGCGGCATCAGCAGAGATAGACATCCGGATGAAAAACGCGGAAATGACAGACTTTGCTACAGCCCCCAGGTGGAGAGGACACGGCCTGGCAGGCTGCCTCCTGGAGCAGTTGGAAAACCGGTTGAGGCAGGAAGCTATACCTTGTTTGTACACCATCTCCCGTAGTAGCTCTACCGGGATGAACAGGGTCTTTGCAGGCGCCGGCTATCTTTTTTACGGAGTATTGGTTAATAACTGCAATATTGGCGGCGGCTTTGAGGACATGTATGTATGGGCTAAAGTTAGCTCCTAAACCCAGACGAAGCGTAAAAAGAGAAAGGGCGGAAACCCCTGCTGGGGTTCCCGCCCTTTCTCCCGAAATAATATTCGGAAAGGCTTACTAATTACCTGAAGTTTTTTCTTGGTTTTTTGCCTGCTTCTTTTTATAACATGCAGCCGCCGCGGCAAATAACAGGATAGCAGCTACAGGCAGCCCTGAAAGCAAGCTAATGATTCCACCCAGCGAAAAAAACCAGCACGCAAGTCCTAAATTGTGGAAAAGGCTAAAGGAACCTCCCAAAACAGACGCCGCTGCCAGTATTACTCCCTCTGGAACAATTTTTTCCAAGGCCCCTCCTCCTTATCGCTAATTCTTTAAAAGACCTTTACTAATTAGACGCTTTCAACCCTGATTTGGTTCTGCCTGGGGGCGAATATTTCGATTTTCTTCGAATATTAATTGAATAATTCTTCAAAAAAAGGACAATGCTGAAGAGCGTTATTGCCTACAACCGCATTGCCCGTTTTTTAAACTACTGACCAATGATTGGCTTTCGAAGAATTATCTAAAAGCCTGAATATAACTTGGGGTTGTTCAGGACCATGACATAATCAACCAGGATGTCAGCTGTTCCCTGAAGCGTGCACTTTTCCTGTTTGAGCATCTTGACGTATTCAATCATCTCCGGGGTTATAATTTCGCCCATGCTGACCAGCGGGATTCCGGGAGGATAGACCATAATCATTTCACCCGCTATTTTTCCGGCGCATTTTTCGAGAAGCACCGGTTCTTTAGGACAATAAAAAGCTTCTCTAGGGGGTATGACCACCTCCGGATTAAACTGAATGGTTTCAACCCTTTTTATTTCACGTTTCTTACAGCTCCGGGCAATATCCCCCAGGGCCTTTACGAATGCCTCCAGGTGTTCTATCCGCTCTCCCAGGCTGATTACAGCCAGGATATTATACATGTCGGCAAGCTCAACCAGAATATTATAATCTTTTGCCAGCCTTTCTTCCACTTCATAGCCTGTAAGCCCTGTTTTTTGAACGTTAACCAAAAGTTTTGTAGGATCAAAGTAAAATCCTGATTCTTCAAAGAAGGTCTTTTCCGGAGCAAACAGCCCGTTAATTTGATTAATCTCCGCCCGGGCCCAGGCCACCATTTCCAGAACCGGGTCAAACATTTCCCTGCCCCTGGTCGCTAGCTGTTTCCTGGCTACGTCCAGCGAACACAGGAGGATATAAGACGGACTGGAGGTATAAGTCAGATTAAGCACCTGTCTTACGTAGTTTGGCTCAACATGATTGGCGCCAATCAGTAATACAGAGCTCTGGGTCATTGAACCGCCTGTTTTATGAAGGCTTACCGCGCTCATATCGGCTCCGGCCCCCATCGCGGATCCGGGAAAAGCGGGATGGAAATGCAGGTGGGCGCCGTGCGCTTCGTCCGCCAAAACCGCCATGCCGCTGGCGTGTGCATTCTCCGTAATCCCGGCCAGATCCGGGGAGATCCCGTAATAAGAAGGGTTAATAACTACTACGGCCTTGGCTCCGGGGTTCTCCAGCACGGCCCGGGCCATGCTTTCCCGGGTAACCCCCATGACAATACCAAGATTGTCGTTAATTTCAGGCTGCACGTAAACAGGCCGGGCGCCGCTCAGAACCAGACCATTAAAGATGGATTTATGGGCATTCCTGGGGATAATAACCTGATCGCCGGGCTTACAGGTACTCATAAGCATGGTCTGTACACCCGATGTTGTTCCGTTAATCAGGAAAAATGCGGAACGGGCTCCGAAGGCGCCGGCAAGCAGCCTTTCGGCTTCCAGGATAACGCTGGATGGATCCCAGACAAAGTCGATCCCCCTTGTTTGGTTTAAATCCATTTTTAAAACATTTTCCCCGACGAATTCCCGGTATTCCTCCAGACCGTGGCCGTGTTTATGGCCCGGTATCTGCAAGGGAACTGCATTTCTTTTAACATGATATTTTACAGCTTCAAAAAGCGGTGTTTTGTTCTGGTCCAAGATTATTTATTCCCGTCCTTTTTTTTGACTTTTCACATAGATCATCGGCACTTAAAAGTTCCGGTCTGAAACCAGAACAACGATAGGTGTCTGCTGATCGTCATTTCCATGCGGGTTGTCTTTTAAATACCGGACCAGCGCCTCCTGCTCCACACCTTCGGTTGCGGCCAGGATGTCTACTTTTCCGAGATCATTCACGTCGGTGATGACCGCCTCAGCCCCGGTTGCCTCCTTAATTCTTTCAACGACTTTTTGCGGGTCCTTGGGACCAAGAACGATATGCCGGTCATAGGGCCACATGGTGCCGGCAAAGTCGTCAATCAAGGCCAGGTGGCGTCCGGCCACTCTGTAAAAATCTCCCCTTCGCCCTACCAGGCGGCCCAGACCCGCAGCTGCCACACCCAGCAGAAAGCGCAGGGTACCGACCTCCCTCATGGCTACCTGCATCGATGGTGGAGCGGCCAGGCTACCTTCCTTGCCGGGAAAATGGCAAAGGAGGCGGGCAATTAAACCGGGCCTTACCGTTTCGGGCCGGATGGCCCGGCCCTGGCTGATGGCGACAACACTTTCAGCCACAGCGATGATGTCTCCCGGGCAGGCTATTTCGCCGGTATATTTTTTGACTACATCGACAATGTCGTCGTGCTCTGTGATGATATGCGTCCTAACCGGAAGTCTCCCTGCAATCATTTAACTCACCTTTAAAGTACACCCGTTAAGGGCGAAATATTTTATCAAACCGTTAAAGATCCCCTCCGCAGCCCTCTCTTGGATCGTGAGTCCGCGCAGGAATACTTCTTCAACCAGGTTGGTGATGGCCACCACCTCTACCTCAACCGCCGGTATTTCTCCCAGCGCAGACAGCTCCGGTAAACTAGTGATTCCCCTATCCGCAACCTTTATCTTTTGAACTAGCCCCTCCTGGATGAAGCGGGCCAGTGTCACGCTTTGCTGATTGAAAGGATTGTACAGGGAAGCCGCTCCGCCCACACTGCTGTCTGCGGAGGCATGCGTGTGGATGCCGACGTAAGCGTCGGCGCCGGCCTGCACGGCCAGGTTATACCGCTCTTCCCTGGACAGATCTTGATCTGTGCGCCGGGTGAGGAGCACGTCTGCACCTGCACGAAGCAGGGTTTCTTCAAGATTTTTAGCAATTGGAACCACCACGTTCTTTTCCAGCAGACTGACAGGTCCTTTACCACCCTTATCGCTGCCACCGTGGCCGGGATCCACAACAATTTTCTTGCCACCTAAAAGTCCTCTTAGATAAGAGCGATCAAATGCAGCTTCCAACCGGAAGGGAAACCCTTCCACGGCCGCAAGACGGAACTCAGCCGGGTATTCCTGGATAATTTCCATCGTAGCGTAATCATTATCGTCGTGCTTGATGTTCACTTCACGGAGCAACCCGTCGTGAACTCCTATGATGCCCTCCGGCATATTGATAACGACGCCCTTACCTTTGATCATAATCCCGTTTTCAAGGCTTGTGGCCTCATAAGCATAAGCTTTGGTGGATTCTATGGTTACCTTGGATAACCAGGCTCCATTTTCCTCATCTTCAACCTTTGACCATAAATTGGTGATTCTAGGCACTTTTCGACCGGACAATGCAGGCTCCCCCCTCTAAATCATGGAAATTATGGAACTGGTTTTTTCAAGGACAAGCCCTTCGAATAAAAAGGAGCTTCCAAAAGACGAAGGCGCTCCGGATTCTTAAAATAATGTTACAATAAAAAAAGAAAGCCCTTTTAAGACAAAGAAATAACTAGAGAAGTATTCTTTAATGTAAAGGTTTCTCCTGCACTTTTTTAGAGTCGGCTGAAAAAAATAAATGTTTCCATTGAAAATAGTCGTATTCAGAGGCAGGAGGGTCGGTTCATAATGGCTTTTCCAACCATTGACTGATTACAAACGTCACAGTTCGTCGTCTTAAGAAGTAAATATTTAAGCTGCCTCCGACTAGAACATCATTCCCAAATAAAAAAAACGACCGGGAATAGCTTACCCGGCTTATGATTAAGATTATACCTTGAAGGCATAGGTTGATGTCCACGCGCTAAACTTATTGCAACAACGGGCTTACGCAATTTACACCCGGCTATGATTCCAAGCCGGTATCCCTGCCATATACAAAAACATTTTCCCGTTGGTTCTCCAAGGGTTTCTCAAATGTTACTGCCGGCCTTGTTTGCCCGGCTTGATAGTTATCCATTTCACCCTCCGTTCTGAACTCTTCTTCCTGGTACATGAGGTCATAATACTCTCTGATCATCCGCTGGGAAGAGAACTGCCAGTGGGCCATATCAACACAGGACAACATCATATCAATCCACCTGGTGCGGTCATTGTAATAGGTCTGGATAACTTCACCGGTCAGGATTTCATAGAGCGCTTTCAAGTCTTCCTTATCCTGATCCAGGTTGGATTCTCCCTTGGCGATGTTGTTTATGAGCCAGCCGCTCACACCGTGCTGCGGCCCTTCGCCCACCCAGCCGTCCACGATAGACAGGTTGAGCACACCGTTGATTGCAGCTTTCATGCCCGAGGTCCCGCTGGCCTCCATCGGCCTCTTCGGGTTATTTAACCAGAGGTCGCAACCACGCACCAGCATGCGGGCCACTTCCATGTTGTAGTTTTCCAAAAAGACAATGCTGTCCCTGTACTTTCTATCCATTTCAATAAGTGACTTAATGATTTCCTTACCAATACTGTCCTCGGGGTGGGCCTTACCGGAAAAGACCAATTGTATTTTTTTCTCCCTTAATAGTGGGGCGATGATTTCTTCATTCCGAAAAATTAAATCGCTTCGCTTGTACGGGGCAGCCCTCCGGGCAAAGCCAATGGTCAGGGCATTCTCATTCAACTGGGTGCCTGTATGTCGTTTGATATACTCCAGCAAAGCTTTTTTCAGCCTCATGTGGGGCTCCCAGATGTCGCCGCCGGTTTTAAAGGCTTCTTTGATTCCCCTGTCCTGCCAGGTATCAATATGTACGCCGTTAGTAATGGATATAATCGGTGAGGCATGATAAACGCCTCTCCACATGTTCCTTGCCGTCTTCCCGTGAGTTTTGGACACGGCATTAGCGATCCGGGAAAGCCTCAGGGCTGCTACGGTTAAATTAAAGGGGTCCCCGCCCAGAAGCTTCATCTGATTATAATTCAGCCCATCATAGGCGCCCATATGGCTTAAAAGGTTGTGATCGTGCGACTCATTCCCGGCCGCCACCGGGGTATGGGTGGTAAAAACAACCTGCTTCCGGGTTTCCCGCCAGGCTTCTTCAAAGGATAATCCCCTTTCCTTCATCTTTTCCCTGATTAATTCAACACCTGCAAGAATGGCGTGTCCCTCATTGAAGTGATACACGTCCACCGGAATATTCAGCGCCCTGAGCGCGCGGATACCTCCCACGCCAAGGATGATTTGCGCCGCCACTCTTTCCTGTGGCCCACCAGCATAAAGGCGGTTGGTCATCCAGCCGTTTACGCTGCCGGGAAAATTGGTGTCCAGGAGATAAAGGGGAATGTTCCCATACTGGTCCACCAAGCGCACCTTGCAGGTCACATCTTCACCCCGAATTTGTACAGTAACGGTGATACCGGTGTCCTTTAAAAACTTGTAATCCAGGTTCGGGTACAAGTCGTAAGGCATCAGGTCTTCGCCAATAAACTGGTGGGTATAGTCCTGTCTCCACAGGATTCCCAGAGCCACCATCGGGAACCCCTGGTCTTTGGCGGCCTTGATGTAATCGCCGGCCAGCACACCAAGCCCGCCGGCGTAGATTTGAAGCTGCTCATTCAGGCCGTATTCCATACAGAAATAAGCTATCCTCGGTAATTCACTGCGGTGATCCGCCAATCTTGAAAACCTCCCTACACAAACCTCGCTGTTTATGTTTTATGGATTCATATTTAAACTTAGCTTTATATTCTGCTCAAAAGACAATATTTATACCATTGCTTTCAAATGCAATTTTCTGTACAAGCTCAGGATTGCATGACCTGCTTTGAATCCCTTAAACAGGCTGGGCGAACAAAGTTACGATGATGGGGAAGGAATCTTTCCCGAACTGTCCAATCTATATCTCAGACAGTAAACCAGAGGAGGTTCACGGCTTTGAAATTTTGCAGTCTTTCTTCCTGCAGCTATGCCAACAGCATCATCGTTCAGGATAAAAATACATGCGTATTGGTTGATTGCGGGCTTAGAAAGAGGGATCTAAAGCCTTTTCTAGACAAGGCGGGGCTATCGCCAGGCGATATTGACGCAGTTTTAATAACTCACAGGCATATCGACCACGTCTACGGCCTTAAATATTTTCTCAAAGAAAGGGATGTACCCGTGTATTCTTCCGCCCTCATTTTGAAGCAGTTACTTGAAAGCATTTCTTTTAGAGGGCACTCAAGGTTTTGTGCCCTCCGCCCGGATGCTGAACAGAATATCGGAACCCTCACCGTAAACCCCTTCAGGCTTTCTCACGATGTTGAAACAATTGGCTTTACCTTCAGCGGTGACGGTGAAAAAATGGGTTTCATCACCGACACCGGGTTTGTCCCGGGGTGCTGTATGCAGGCTTTTCAATCTATCGATTACCTGTACATAGAGTCTAACCATGACGTGGAGATGTACAAACACTCAGCAAAGCCCCCTCAAGTCATCCGTCGCAATCTCGGCTCCACCGGCCATCTCTCTAATGAGCAGTGCGGACAGGCGCTCGGGTCGATGGGGCTTTCAAATTGCAAACTAGTGGTATTGGGCCATCTCAGTGAAGAAGATAATGAGCCCCGCCGGGCCATCGCTAACGCCAGGCAGTTCCTGCCCCCGGGCACAACCCTGGTAAGCGCTCCCCCCCGCATTCCTGGGATTTGGTCTGATCAACTATTAAAAAAGGATTGAAAAAATTCCCCACCTGAAATCAGGTGGGGAATTTATATGGTTACCGGGAGCGTTCAACTAGCATTCTTCCTGGAACCTATTCCTCTTCGTGTAATGAGTGTGCAATAGCTCGTGTGACTTATGGCCCAGCGGTTTTTCCAGAAACTCATTGTAGAGTTCCTGAACTGCCGGGTTTTCGTGAGACTTGCGCAGGACCATGTGCTCATCTTCAGTATAGGTAGCGTCAATTCTCTTGAGACGGATCTCGGTGTTGGTGGGAATGGGTGACCCGCCGCCGCCGATGCAGCCGCCGGGGCAGCACATAATTTCGATAAAGTGGTAGTCGGCCTCGCCGGCGCGGATTTTATCCAGCACCTTACGCGCGTTGCCAAGTCCGTTCGTAATCGCAATTTTAACAGGCAGATCTCCTACCTGGACGACTGCTTCCTTTACACCTGTAAGGCCCCGGCAATCCGTAAAGTTAATGTTTGTGAGCTCTTTGCCGGTAACAACCTCGTAGACAGTCCGTAGGGCCGCCTCCATCACGCCACCGGAGGCGCCGAAAATTTCACCGGCTCCGGTGGAGATCCCGAGCGGGGCGTCATATTCTTCTTGGGGTAGGTTGGCCATATTCAGCCCGGCCTGCTTGAACATGCGTCCCAGTTCGCGGGAGGTAAGAACCACGTCCACGTCCTGGTAACCGCTGCTTTTCATCTCAGGCCTGGTGCACTCGTACTTCTTGGCGGTACAGGGCATGATCGAGACGCTGAATATATCTGCGGGGTCGATGCCCGCCTTTTCAGCGTAGTAGGTCTTGGCCAGGGCGCCGAACATTTGCTGTGGTGACTTGCAGGTGGAGAGATGGGGAAGCAGGTCCGGATAGAAATGCTCGGCAAATTTAATCCAGCCCGGGCTGCAGGAGGTGATCATGGGCAGGGTACCACCCGTTGTAACCCGCTGGAGAAGCTCGTTCCCTTCTTCGAGAATGGTCAGGTCAGCCGTAAAGTCGGTGTCGAAAACCTTATCAAAACCCAATCGGCGAAGTCCGGCCACCATCTGGCCTGTAACGATGCTGCCCGGCTCGGCGCCGATGGTTTCCCCAACTTGCACCCGGGTCGCCGGTGCGGTTTGGACGATGACGTGCTTCTTGGGATCAGCAAGGGCATCCCATACCTTCGCTGTATCATCAACTTCCTGGATAGCCCCGGTGGGGCAAACAAGGGAGCACTGGCCGCACTGGACACACTCCATATTGGCCAGCGGCTCATTAAAAGCCGGAGCAATCAGGCTGTCAAAGCCCCTCTCCTGGGCCTGGATGGCATTGACAGTCTGGATATTGGTACAGACCGAAATACAACGGCGGCAAAGAACGCACTTGCGGGGGTCACGCATAATGGCGGGGCTGGAATTATCGATGGGGTATGACGTTTTTGCGCCTTCAAACCGGATTTCCGTCAACCCGAAAGTCTCCGCCAACTTTTGCAGTTCGCAGTTCTGGTTGCGGACACAGGTGAGACACTCCATGGGGTGGTCTGAAAGAATCAATTCAAGAACCAGCTTGCGGGCTTTAATCACAGTCGGGGTGTTAGTGCGGACAACCATACCCTCGGCAACCGGGGCGACACAGGCCGGTACAAAAGCCCTGGCACCCTGCACTTCGACAACGCAGATCCGGCAAGCGCCAATGACGTTGATATCCTTCAGATAACAAAGGGTCGGGATATTGATTCCCAATTGTTTAGCGGCCTCAAGAATGGTTGTCCCTTCTTCTACCGCTATCTTCTGGTTATCAATTGTTAATGTTATCATATTTTCATTTTCCCTCCAAACTCCCGTATTTTTCCACATTCCTCATAACCAACCGGGAGCGGTTTTATTCCTTAAAATCGCAGACACCTGAACGGCAGTGATGGTCCTTGATGTGCTCCTCGTACTCATGTCTGAAGTACCGGATTGTGCTCAATACAGGGTTCGGCGAGGTCTGTCCCAGGCCGCACAGCGCGGTGGACTTGATTGTGGTAGCCAATTCCTGTAAAAGCTCGATGTCTCCTTCTTTCCCTTTACCGGTCGTAATCCGCTCCAGGATTTCCAGCATCCGCTTGGTCCCGATCCGGCAGGGGGAGCATTTACCACAGGACTCATCAACGCAGAAATCAATAAAGAACTTGGCGATGTCCACCATGCAGGTGTCCTCGTCCATAACAATCATGCCGCCGGAGCCCATAATGGCGCCAAGCGCTCCAAGAGAGTCATAGTCAACAGGGGTATCCAGGTGGTCGGCCGGGATGCAGCCGCCGGAGGGGCCACCGGTCTGGACGGCTTTAAAGAGTTTCTTCCGCGGGATTCCTCCACCGATATCAAAGACGATTTCCCGCAAGGTGGTACCCATGGGCACTTCCACGATACCCGTGTTGTTAATCCTGCCGGCCAGCGCGAAGACCTTGGTTCCCTTGCTCTTCTCGGTGCCGATGGTGGAAAACCAATCGGCGCCATTAAAAATGATTTCAGGGATATTAGCCCATGTTTCAACGTTGTTTAAAACAGTGGGCTTGCCCCACACGCCGGCGTTGGCCGGGAACGGGGGTCTTGGCCTCGGCTCACCGCGCTTGCCCTCAATGGAAGTCAGCAGCGCCGTCTCCTCACCGCATACAAAGGCACCGGCTCCGATCCGGATTTCTATGTCAAAATTAAAACCGGTATTAAAAATATTTTTCCCCAGCAGGCCGTGCCCACGGGCGTCCTCAATGGCATTGGACAATCTCTCAATGGCCAGCGGGTATTCCGCCCGGACGTAGACATAACCCTGCTCGGACCCGATGGCACGACCGCAAATAGCCATGCCTTCAATCACGCTGTGAGGATCGCCTTCCAGGACAGACCGATCCATAAACGCACCCGGGTCGCCCTCATCACCGTTACACACAACATATTTCGGGCTTCCCTTGGCAGCGGCGGTAAATCCCCATTTTGTGCCGGTTGAGAAGCCGGCGCCACCGCGACCGCGAATACCGGATTTTTTTACTTCCTCGATCACTTCACCGGGCTGCATCTGGGTAAGCGCCTTGCCCAGGGCGGCATAGCCGTCTCTGGCAATATAATCCTCAATAGAAGTGGGATCAATATAAAAATTATTCCTCAAAACAATCTTTTTCTGTTTTTTAAACAGGTCAATATCGTAAACACTCCGGGTGGGCTCCTTGGCGCCGGGCGCCCTGTACAACAGACGCTGTACAGGTTTCCCCTTGAGGATGTGCTCCTCGACAATAGCCCCGGCATCCTTTGCCTTCAGCCTGCGGTAAAAGGTAGCATCAGGATAAACAATCGCAACGGGTCCCATATCGCACGGGCCCATACAACCAGTCAGGATAATTTGTACCTTGTCGGCAATACCGTTTTTATCAAGGGACTCCTTCATCGCTTCTACAACTTCGGTACATTTGGATGAAATGCAGCCCGCGCCACCGCACATCATAATGTGGGCCTTCTCCGTCGCGGACGGGACACCTTCCCGAATTTTAAGGGCTGCCCGTCTGCTGTCTCTTATCTTTGCCAGTTCGTCCAAAGACTTCACTTATCACACCTCCGTTTAAATCCTCCAGCCATACCTGTTCAGGATCTCCCCATCAGGCTGCGGTCTTTCATTCGCTATCCTGATTATTATGGAACTATAACAATATCCATAAGGTAAGGAATGAGCAATCTGCAACAACGGGTTTACGCGTACTGTTCCAGGATTTCGGGAATCTGTTCCGGTTCCAGACGGCCGTGTACATCTTTGCCGTCGATAATGATGGCCGGAGCAAGACCGCAGGCGCCAATGCAGCGGACAATTTCCACTGTAAATCGGCTGTCGGGAGTGGTCTGTCCGGGTTTTATCCCCAGCACTTCCTGAAGCGTTTTGAGAACTGTTTTGGTCCCTTTGACATAGCAGGCTGTCCCTGCACAAACGCTGATCTTGTGCCTACCCCTTGGAATCAGTGAGAAAAGCGCGTAAAATGTAACAACACTATAAACGTCCTGAAGAGATACCCCTAACCCTTTCGCTATACTCGTTAAGGCCCATTTGGGCAAATACCCAATTAATTCCTGGGCTTTGGTCAGTACCTGGATTAGCCCGCCGGGCTGCCCCCTGTACTGGTCTATAATTTTATCCAGTTGTTTAGTCAGCTCATCTTCTCCGCAACCGCATGCGCACACTGCCACGAATTTGAACCCCCTTGCTTAAGATCTTTCTTGAAAGCTCAGTATTGTTATAATTTTCACATTATTGTTCTAAAAAAAATTTTATCCACTATCCGGCACCCGCTACCCTGGTAACCATTAAAATAACCAGACCTACAGACTATCCAGCATTCAGTAAGTGTAGCGCTCAGACACACTGCTCCACAATCGAAATGGTCCATGCCAGGATTATTAACCCAAAATATTCTCCAGACTAAATCAAGCGGGCTTGCTCTTGTGTCTTATACACGCGCCCACATTCTACTGTCAGGAGAACTTGTCCACATCTTTATTAGATTAAGGGAAAAACACAGCCCAAGGAGGACCTTTTTAAAAACAGAAGCTTTTCACCCCCTTTAATATAAACTAAATCAAACATAACCCATCGGGTGCCAGACTGATAATAATTTAAAGGCAAATACCTCAACCAATCTGTATATATTTGAAACAAACAATGTGATAGGCTAGATTGATTTTTATTATGCGTATTATAGCATATCTATCAAAAAATGCACACAAGAAATACTCGGAAATATGACCACATTTTCCGAGTATTTGCAAGATAATTTTTATATGTAGTTTTTATAATTAACCTGTTTTTTGGAGTTTTTCGTATAAATCTTTCTCGAGCTTCTTAATTCTTTTCAGGAACAGGCTTACGTTGATCCAGCCGTGCTCCTCGTCATATACCCACGCGACACTCCCCGTACCGGTGTTCTTAATTTTTTGCCCCTGTTTTTTCTTGATATAGATCACCTGTTTCGAATAAATTTTCTAGAATTTATTCATGCAAAAATGTTGCCAGTAAAAAAACGGGGCTTCTTGACCACCTAAGGACAATTATTGTCATTTTTCGATATCATGTGTTCTTTAAACTCTCGTCTTGTACCGTTTTGTGACAAAAGACACTTGTTGCGAAATCTCGCACCCAGGGTCACAAAAAGACACCGGTTCAGAGAGACGCGGCGCTGTCTCCTGCCACAAAACCGGACGACCATGCCCACTGTAGGTTGTAACCACCGCAGTCACCATCAATATCAACAACTTCACCGGCAAAGTACAGCTTTGGAGTAAGCCTTGACTCCATGGTGCGCCCGTTGATATCTTTTACGTCCACGCCCCCTGCGGTAACTTGAGCCGCGGGCCAGGATGTGTTTCCCGTTACCGGAAAGCGCCAGTCCTTGAGGATTTGAACAATTTTTTTGCGCTCCCCGGCGGTGATCTGACCGGCGGGCTTATTAAAATCAATGCCTGCTTCCCTTAAGATGACAGGCGCCAGTTTCTTGTTCAAAAAGCCAACAAAACTAAAAGCGGCGCTCTTTCCGGGCCCGGATTGGAAGCGCCTGAATAATAACTCTTCCAGTTCCTCCGGGCTAAGGGTGTTGACCAGCTGCAGCTTAAGCCAGACGCTTTGATTTTTTTGCAGATATTCCCCTGCCCTGCGGCTTAAGCAAAAAATAGGCGGGCCGGATATGCCATATTCGGTAAAAAGAATTTCCCCGGACGCAGCCTGAACAGAACGATCGCCAACGATTAATTCAGCACCGCCCTCGAACTTAATCCCCTGGATCTGTCTTAAAAATCTAGCTGCCAATTTTAACTGCACAAGGGCCGGAAACGGCTCCACGATAGCGTGACCAAGGTTTTTGGCCAGAGCATAGCCGCTGCCGTTGGATCCGAAATGTGGTGCGGCCCTGCCCCCGGTTGCGATAATTACCCGGTCCGCATGAAATGTCCTGCCGCCTCCCAGGTAAATTTTGAACTCCGCCTTCTTTTCCTTAATCTCGACCACCTCGGAATCGCAAAGGATCTTAACGCCGATTTCTTCCAGTTCGTAACGCAACACATCCAGTACACTCGAGGCCTGATTTGAAACGGGGAATACTTTACCACCTTCTTCGACCTTGTGGGACACACCAAGTTGTTCAAAAAACTCAATGGTTTCCTCTAGATCAAACCGGCTCAGGACAGCAAAAGCAAATTTTGGGTTCCTGCCATGAAAGTTTGATATGCTGAGGTCTAAATTTGTGAGGTTGCACCTCCCGTTGCCGGTGGCCAGGATCTTCCGGCCAATCCTCTGGTTTTTTTCCAGGATTGTGACATCCGCCCCTTTGCGCCCTGCCGCGATTGCGGCAACAATGCCCGAAGCTCCGCCACCAATGACAGCAACTCTAACGGCGCAATGATTGGTCATATTTTAAATCTCCTTTTATTTCAGGGCTACCATCAATAGTTAATTCTAACAGTTTGCCCGTGGCAGTTCAAATTGGGAGGCTAGATATGCCTTTATTTTTAAAAAAGAGATTGGTTTTATTTAGACCCGGTAACCATTTTTTTATTCGTTCATATTATGAATTAGAAACCAAAAAGGGCGCTTAAATTAATTATTACAATAACCCCGTCTTTCAATTCATAAGTTTTATAGTTATCAAAAGACAACTTGTTTATAAAAATGAACGGCTTATCTTGCCGTTCAAATCAGGACTCTAAATATGATACAAGGAGGTCTTAATATGGCTGAAGTTGCGACCGAGCAAGTACCTGTAACGGGCTTTGGAAACTGGGCTTTTGTTCTGTTCCTGATCCTGATCCTCTTGTTCTTTGCTTTTGGCTTCTTCTTCATTTAAGAAGGTGAAAATTTCAAAAGGAGGTCTTAATATGGCTGAAGTCGCGGCTGAACAAGTACCTGTAAC
>ENA-UOOH01002600-UOOH01002600.1-fermentation-metagenome-genome-assembly--contig:-NODE-2600-length-15195-cov-7.205284_pt1 | contig 15195 bp, 13 predicted proteins | sample MGYA00245778_ERZ724025 | MGnify/ENA primary metagenome ERZ724025 (study PRJEB28704, sample SAMN03018313) | fermentation metagenome | biome: anthropogenic terrestrial biome; feature: soil; material... | reverse complement strand
GGGAGGTTCAGCGACGGCGAGATACGTGTGCAGATACACGAGAGCATCAGGGGCGCGGACGTATTCGTGATCCAGTCGCTTGTCCGGCCGGTCCACGACAATATCATGGAACTGCTCATCGTCATTGACGCGCTGAGGCGCGCATCGGCCCGGTCCATTACCGCGGTGGTTCCGTATTACGCATACGCGCGGCAGGACCGCAAAGCGCAGCCCAGAGAGCCTATCGCAGCAAAACTCCTGGCCAATCTGATAACGGCGGCCGGCGCGACGCGGGTGCTCACCATCGACCTGCACGCGCCGCAGATTCAGGGTTTCTTCGACATCCCGTTGGACCACCTGAAGGCAGCCCCCATACTGGCGCAGCACCTCGATGCGCGCGGGCTGCGCGGATGCGTAATAGTGTCGCCGGATGTAGGCGGCGTGACGCGAGCGAGGGGGATCGCAGAGCACCTCGACGCTACTTTGGCGATTGTCGACAAACGTCGGCCCCGGCCTAATGTGTCGGAAGTAATGAACATCATAGGTGAAGTCAAGGGCAAGCCGTGCGTGATAGTGGACGACCTGGTGGACACGGCCGGAACGATAGTCCAGGCTGCCAAGGCGCTGCTGGATGCGGGCGCAACGGAGGTCAGAGGGTGCTGCACTCACGGCGTGCTGTCAGGGCCGGCTATTGAGCGCCTGAAGTCGTCGGTCATCCAGGAGTTGGTCATCACCAACACGATTCCAGTCAGCGCGCACGACAATATCGATAAGATTACAGTTCTGTCGGTGGCACCGCTTTTTGCTGAGGCCATTCGGCGGATATATGAAGAGCTCTCGGTGAGCATACTCTTTGAGTAACATGCCGCAGGCTGCGGATTGCAGGCTGCAGGCGGCAGGTAGTGAGATGTTTCTGATATTCGGGCTCGGAAACCCCGGATCTAGGTACGAGTGTTCAAGGCATAACGCGGGGTTCATGGTCCTCGACCGCGTTGGGCGCGAACTCGGAGTCGCTTTCCGACGAGCGCCCTATTGCAGCCTCGCGGCTCGTGCCAGAGTAGCCGGGAATGATCTGGTCCTCATAAAGCCTCAGACCTACATGAACAACAGCGGAATCGCTGTTGCCGGCGCGGCGCGGTGGCACAGAGCGGGCCCCGAGTCGCTGCTTGTGGTGTACGATGACATGGATCTTGAGGTTGGGCGGCTGCGCATACGCGCCAAGGGCAGCGCAGGCGGTCACAACGGGATGAAGTCCATCGTGGAGCATGTAGGGACTGAGGAGATTGTCCGGCTGCGACTTGGCATCGGGCGCCCCGACTCGTGGGACGACCCCGTGAACTACGTCACAGGTCTTTTCGGTCGGGATGAACTTCCTGTGATGTCGGATGCGATTATGTGCGCCGTCCGTGCCATACTATGTATCGTGGAAGAGGGAGTGGACATCGCACAGACCCGCTTTAACTGAGCACGTTTCCAGCCGAGGCTGTGAGGCCAATCCTGGCCCTCCGGCCATGCTGCAATTCGCTCGGTCGCCTTTTCGGTCTCCCTGGAGGTGTAGGTTTGACCGGGATTTCAAACATCCTGCTTGAATCCGAGATGTTTTCAGATGTTCTGAAAAGAACCGCTCACGGTGTGGACAGGACTCACATTGCCGGTCTGTCTGGCTCGCAGAAGTCTTTGTTCATAGCGGGCTTGCTCTGGCATACGCCCAGAACCGTGTTTGTCGTGGCCCCGAACCAGCTGGCGGCGGATGCCATAGCAGGCGACCTGACGGTCCTGGCCGGTGGCGACCGGGTGTTTGTCTTCCCTCCCGTCGACATGATGCCGTATGAAGAGGCACCGCTCAGTGCGGATCTGTCGGCCGCTCGCACCAGGGCGCTGGTGGCTTTGCTGGAAGACAGGCGGCACTGCGCGATAATAGCTCCTGTGCGCGCCTTAGGCAGGCGGACCATTCCGCCGTCGGCGTTTCGCGATTACATATTCCGTCTTTCCCAGGGCGATGTGTGTGACCTGGACGAGCTGATGCGGCGCCTTATCGCCGGCGGCTATGACATTCAGGGAAAGGTGGAAATGCGAGGCCAGGCTAGTGTGCGCGGCGGCATAGTGGACGTGTTTCCGCACGATGCCGATGCGCCGGCCAGGATTGAGCTGTTCGGCGACGAGATCGAGTCAATGAGGTCTTTTGACGTCAACACACAGCGTTCGAGCGGGGCCATGAACGAGGTCAGGATAACCCCCGCTCGCGAGTTCCTGTACGATGCCGAGCGCCTCAGCCGCGCCTGCACGGCCATCCGGAGCGAACTGGAATGCGTAGACCGTCCGCAATCGCGATCGCAGCTACGAGAGCGGGTCATGCACCACCTGGAACGTCTGGAGAACGGCGCGCGTTTTGACAATGAGGAGCAGTATCTTCCGTTTTTCTACCCTGAGCGAGTCACCGTGGCCGACTGGGCGCCCGGCGCGCTTTTTGTCATCGACGAGCCCGCCCGGGTGGAGGAGGCGCTGGACGGGTACGAGGCTGACGTGCGCGAGACGTACGCGAGCCTGCTCCAAGCGGGTATGGTCCTGTCGTCCCAGGCCGAGTCGTATCTGGGCGCCACCGATGTTCAGGCGTCCATCGGCAATAGGCAGACCGTATCGATTTCGCTGCTGTCGCGGGATATGGGAACGGGGCACGCGCCCATAATCGCTCCGGTCAAACAGGCTGATCTGTACGCGGGCCGCTTCGAAGACCTAATCCACGACATCAAGAAGTACCGGAAGCGGCAATACCGCGTTGTATGCACGGTGTCTACCAGCGACCGTCGCGATAGGTTTGCCGAGACGTTGGAGGACAGCGGCGTGCCAGTGACCAAGCTCACGGACCTCGCCGATGTGCCTGCCAAAGGCAGTGTCAGCGTGATCGCCGCAGAGATGACATCGGGGTTCCAGTATCCCGACATAAGATTATTGCTGCTCACTGATGCGGAGATCTACGGCAGGCAGAAGAAGCGAAGGCTGTTCGCCGCGGCGGAGGAGGGCGCGCGGATAGCCAGTTACACCGATCTTGTGCCCGGCGACTACGTTGTGCACGTAAATCACGGGGTAGGCCGATATTCGGGAGTGCAAACCTTGGAAGTAGGCGGAGCGCAGCGCGACTATCTGCTGGTGCAGTACGCGGGCGAGGACCGAGTGTACGTACCGACCGACCAGGTGGCGATGCTCCAGAAATACATCGGCATGGAGGATGCCGCCCCCAGGCTCAACAGGCTGGGAGGGGCGGAATGGGCAAGGGCCAAGACCCGTGTCCGGGAGTCGGTGCGCGACATGGCTCAGGACCTGCTCAAGCTGTATGCCGCTCGCCGCAGCGTAACGGGCTACTCCTTCTCGCGCGATACAGTATGGCAGCAGGAGTTCGAAGATGCTTTTCAGTATGAGGAGACGCCTGATCAGTGGCGTGCTATCATAGATGTCAAGCGAGACATGGAGAAACCGCTGCCCATGGACAGATTACTGTGTGGGGATGTGGGCTTTGGGAAGACTGAGGTGGCGCTGCGTGCGGCTTTCAAGGCTGCGGCCGACGGCAAACAGGTTGCGGTGTTGGTGCCCACCACGATCCTAGCCCAGCAGCACTACAACACATTCACTGAGCGCTTTAGGGGCTTCCCCATAAGGGTAGCCATGCTGTCCAGATTCCAGACAGATTCCGAGCAGCGCGAGGTGGTGCGCGGAATCAGGATGGGCTCAGTGGACGTAGTCATCGGCACACACAGGCTGCTGTCGGAGGACGTCCGGTTTCGCGATCTCGGCCTGTTGGTGGTGGATGAAGAACAGCGATTTGGAGTGGTGCAGAAGGAGCGTCTCAAGGACCTACGCAAAGAAGTAGACGTTCTCACCCTCACCGCCACGCCGATCCCGCGGACACTGCACATGGCGATGGTTGGAGTGCGGGACATGAGCCTGATCGAGACGCCCCCCGAGAACAGGTTCCCGATCCGGACCTACGTGCTGGAGCAGAATGAGAGCCTGATAAGGGAGGTTGTTCTGAGGGAGGTAGACCGCGGCGGGCAGGTTTACTTTGTGCACAACAGGGTTCAGACTATTGATGAGGCAGCGGCGACCCTGGCGCGGCTAGCACCGGAAGTTTCCATAGGAGTGGCCCACGGGCAGATGCCCGAGGACAGGTTGGAGCGGGTCATGCTGCAATTCCTCGCTCGTGAGTTTGATGTTCTCGTCTGTACAGCTATAATAGAATCTGGTATCGATATTCCCAATGTCAACACGATTGTCATCAATGATGCTCAGAATTTCGGGTTGGCTCAGCTTTACCAGCTCCGCGGCAGGGTGGGCCGCACCAACAGGGTTGCTTATGCATATCTACTCTTCAGACGAGACCGTGTGCTCACAGAACTTGCGGAGAAAAGGCTGTCGGCCATACGCGAGTTCACGAGCCTGGGATCAGGCTACAAGATAGCTCTGCGGGATCTGGAGATAAGAGGAGCTGGAAACATCCTCGGCGCCGAGCAGCATGGGCACATAGCGGCAGTCGGCTTCGAGATGTACTGTCGGCTCCTGGAGGATGAGATCAGGGAGCTGAAGGGTGATGCGCGGCGACCTGAGCCCGCGCTGGTCATGATCGATCTACCGGTCGATGCCTTCGTCCCGGATAGTTACGTGTCCGACTCGCGGCAGAAGATCGACGTCTACAAGAAGATCAATGGCGTCGAAACCATGGAGGACGCGGCTGACCTGGCCCGGGAGTTCACTGACAGATTCGGCCCCATGTCGGCGCCGGTATCGAACCTCATCGCCATCGCCGCTATCAGAGTGCTCGCGCGGGAGCTGGGCGTGATGGCCATAGCCGGTGAGCGCAACTCGGTGATAGTGAGGTTCCCGGAAGGAGTGCGTTACGCGAGCCAGGATATCATCAGGATAGCGAGACCTTTCAAGGGCAGGGTCATACTGGGCGGGGGAAGGTCGCAGAGTATCAGAGTAAAGACGCAGGGGATGCTGGAGAAGGAGATACTAAACACACTGGTTGGAGTCCTTTCCGAGATGAGGCAGTTAGCAGCAGCACCAGACCGAGTGAGTAGTACACAGGAGGCGATTGATGGATGAGACCGACTGGTATTGTGAGACGTATCGACGAGCTTGGAAGAATCGTGGTACCCAAAGAACTTCGGAGGAGTCTGCGTATACACGAGGGAGATTCGGTCGAGATATTCGTGGACCCAGACGGCAACATAGTGCTGAAGAAGTACTCCTCTGTCGGGCAGCTAAAGGAAGTAGCGGTCGACATGGCAGAGGCATTGGCAAAATCCTCAGGTGAGGTGGCCCTGATATGCGACAGAGACGTGGTAGTCGCGTGTGCCGGCGCAGGTGAGCACGACTTGACTGGTCGCGCCGTTGGACGGGCGGTTGAGAAGTCCATGGTGGAACGGCAGGTCCTGCTGGTCCACTTCAGCGGCGGCAGCGAGTCGTCTTCCATTCTCGTAGACGATGGCAGCGAGTTCGCGTTGATCTCGGCGGCCATCGCTCCGGTGGTAACAGACGGCGATCCCATTGGCGCCGTAATCATCGGCACGCCCTCCCAACAGCGGACCGTCGGCGATCTTGAGGAGACGCTGGTCGTTACGGCAGCGGGGTACATCGGTCGACAGGTTGAATAGCGACGGGGGCGTTGGGCAATGACAGACCACTCTGCATACCCCGCCGACAGGCTCATACAGATCATGGCGCGGCTTCGAGGCGCAGACGGCTGCCCGTGGGACCGAAAGCAGACCTCATCGTCTCTGAAGCCGTACGTCATCGAGGAAGCATATGAGGTGGTCGAAGCGATCGACGGGGGGGAATACAGCAAACTCTGCGAGGAGCTGGGCGACCTCCTGCTTCAGATAGCTTTCCACTGCCAGATCGCGAGCGAGCGCGGGGAGTTCAACTTCAACGATGTAGTGGACGCAATCTGCGAGAAGCTGATCAGGCGTCACCCGCACGTGTTCGCCGACGTAGAGGCCAACGATGCCGGAGCCGTGCTGCGCAACTGGGAGCGCATCAAGCAGAAGGAAAAGGAGAAGGAGTCGGGGAGCGGCGGGCCTGCTTCGATACTTGACGGCGTTCCCGGCTACCTGCCGGCCTTGATGCAGGCGACCAAGATGCAGGACAAGGCGAGTCGTGTGGGCTTCGACTGGCGACACGCCGAGGACGCCGCCGCCAAGGTGTGGGAGGAGACCGAGGAATTCCGGGAGGCGCTGGCATCGGGGCAGCGCGACCGGATTCAGGATGAAATGGGAGACGTCCTGTTCGCAGTGGTCAACGTGGCACGGCTGCTCGACATGGACGCAGAGGAGACGCTGAGGCGCGCGAACAGCAGATTCGTCAACAGGTTCCGCTATATTGAGCGCCGGGCCGACGATGAGGGCGTGCGCCTTGAGGACATGACGCTCGAAGAGATGGACGCCGTGTGGGACGAAGCCAAGAAGACGGGGCTGTAGAGCGAGGCACGGCGTGCGCGTGTGCATCATGTGTCTCAGACGGGCATAGACATCCATAGGACCATTGTCCAAAGGAGTGGTGTCTATGGCCGCCAAAGGGCCGGATATGCCGGAGGAAGTCAGACGAAGGCGCCCGGGGCCCCAGCACAGGCTGGTGCTAGTAGACCGTGAGAGCATGACCGTTGAAGGGGTCATGAACGTCGAGAGTTTCGACGACGAGGAGATCGTTCTGGAGACCAACGCCGGGGTGCTTACGGTAGCAGGTCACGACTTGCACATCAGGCAGCTTAGCCTGGAGGAGGGCGTGATCGAGATCGATGGGTACGTGGAGTCGTGCGACTACTCGGACGAGAATCCCACAAGGTCCAGAGGGATTCTGGCAAGGCTGTTCAGATAGACGGAGGACTCGAAATGCCATTGCATAGCAGAACCAAGCCACGCAGGCGAAAGCCGCCTGTACGTCGAAAAGTCGGTCCAGGCCTGGGTTTCGTGGTCGTGACTAGCGTCTTAGGAGTCCTGATCAGCCCTGTGGTCTTGCTCATATCGATTTTCAGGCCCAAAATGCGGGTCGGCAAGCAGTGGGTCATCTCCATCGCCGTGCTCACGGGCATCTGCACATGTGTAGCGTGGGCGGCGGCATCGCAGATCGAACGGTGGTCTGCCGATGCCGTTGGGGTGCTGGGCGCCTACGATTCTGCACGGATCCAGGTCCGCGATCTTCCGTTCGCCGAGAAGGTGAACTTCGAGGGGCTGCGTAACGGGGTCGATCCATGCCTCGTGGCGGCGGTGATGTCGCAGAGCAGCGGGTTCCAGACGGATGCGGTGTCATGGCGTGGAGCGCGCGGCTTGATGCAGCTGACGCCGGCTGTGTGGCAGGAGTTCATGCCCGGCGAGCAGTGCGGAGGCGACCATGCTCCGCCTGCGTGCTCCGAGACGTGCATCTACAGCGTGGACGCCAACATCCGTGTGGGTGCCGCTTACCTGCGCTACCTGATCGATGCCCACCAGGGCGACTTAGTGGCAGCGCTGGCTGCGTACAATGCAGGTCGGGCCAGCGGCACGGGTGAGCCAGCGGATTCAGGTGAGCCAGCGGATTCAGGTGAGCCAGCGGACTTGGACGAGCCGGCTGATTTGGACGAGCCGGCCGATCTGGGAGAGCTGGCCGGTACGGGCGAGCTTCCGGATCGTGGTGAACGGCCGCAAGGTTACGTTGGGAACATGGTACAGGCGTGGGTCAACTACCGTGGAGAGCACGGGCGGTCGCGAAGCAGGCTATTCGTGACGGCTGCGGCAGTTCGCGCGGGGGCAGGGTGGGCGGCTGTAGGGCTGTTGTGTCTGCTGGCCGTGTGGGCCGCCGTGAGGTATCCCAGCCCCGAGCGCCTCGAGATGAGCGCTCAAGGCTCAGAGCGACAGCCGGGGCTGCGGGAGGAGTGCGCTGGTGGAGACCCTGAGGTGGCAGCTGCGGGCGATACTTGCGGCTCTGGCAGCAGGGATGCTGACGGGGCTGCTGTCTGATCTTTCCGCCTTCTTCAGACGGTTGATGGGCTCGGGCAGGTTTGCCACTGCCTGCACTGACCTGGCCTTCTGTCTGTTCTCCGCTGCCATGGCATTCGCCATGCTCATGCAGGCCAATCAGGGCGAAGTCCGCATGTTTGTTCTGATTGGCATAGCGGCTGGTTTCTGGATCTACTCCGTTACTATCAGGCATGGCGTGTCCCCCATTCTGCTCTGGTGCGAGTGGGCAATACGGCGAACCGGTCGTTGTGCGAGGCGCGCCGGGCGGTGGGGCCCGAGGGTTGCCAGCAGAATGAATCGCGCAGTCCGAAAGGGATTTCTGAAAATGAGGCGAACACTACCGCAGTCCCAGAGCGGCAAGACCCGTCCCGGCCAGGGCCGGCTGGGCGGCTGATCGGCTCACGCTGCGAAAGGGGGGCTGTTGTGTGTCTTCCAAGCTCACGGCCTTGCTTGTGGTATTGCTCACGGTGTGCGTCGGCTTGACGTACATCAACGGGCGAATAAGGCGCGCGGCTTTGGAGCGCGAGACTGAGAGACTGCTCGAGGAGTGCAGGGGATGGGAACTCAGGCTCGATGAACTCCAGAAGGAGATAGAGACTGCCAACACCGATGATTATGTGGAAAGGGCGGCCCGGGAGAAACTCGGCCTGGTCAGGCCGGGTGAGACTCTCTACATGATAGCTCAGCCCGACTCAAGCGGGTTCGCGCCGGTCGAGAGGCGCCCTGGAAAGCCTATAGAGATAGGCGACTAGCTTGGTGCGCGCGTCCGCTATGGGTCTGCAAATCGTGTTCCAGTCGTGTTCCATTGATTGACACCGCACCGAGTGCTCGTGTATAATAGAAATAACATTGGTCGGGGCGTGATCCCGGATCATCAAAACAGGAGGATCTGTCTTAGCATGTCGTCAATTGAGGTCGGCTCAGTCTTAGAAGGCCGCGTCACGGGAATCACCAGATTCGGAGCATTCATCGACATCGGTGAAGGGAGGACGGGCCTGGTTCACATTTCTGAGATAGCCGATGCCTTCGTCCACGATGTCAATGACTACCTGAAGCAAAATGACATAGTAAGGGTCAAGGTCATCGCCGTGGAAAGCGGCAGAGTCGGGCTCTCCATCAAGCAGGCGGATCCCAATTATCAGGCCCAGAGGGCTCGCCGTGATCGAGCGTATCAGCAGTCTTTTGAAGACAAGCTCACTAAGTTCCTAAAGGACAGCGACGAACGCCACCAGGATCTCAAGCGTAACCAGGACTCCAAACGTGGCGGAAGGGGAACCCGTCTTTCCAGAATGGTTTGAGAACTGGTCTCGTCATGGCTGCAGCACTCCCTGAAACGGAGTGCTTTTCTTTTCGGACGCATGAGATGCGATGGGGAGGTTGCCGGCCAGTGACAAGTGAAGCGTGGGACCGCGCGAAGCCGGTCGATCTGGCAGTGGCCGCGCGGCAGCTGGGCAGGACGCTCGGAGGCCGAGTTGTGGCTGTGGCGAGGCGCTGCTCACATAGGCAACCGCAGGTCCTGGTCACATACCCGCTCGTGCACGGGGCTGGGCGCGGCGGCGGCCCGGGGCGCTGCTGTGGCTCGGGCTGCGACTGTGATTCGGGGGCCGAGCGGGATTCCGGTCGCGACCTTGCTCCGAGTCTGGCTCCATTTCCCACAGTCTTCTGGCTCACGTGCCCACACGTGCGAACCGCGGTGTCGTCTCTTGAGAGCCACGGTATGATAGAGGAAATGCGGCGCAGGATACGAGAGGACGAGGTCTTCGCTGAGGAGTATGGGGAGGCCAACAGGAGATACGCGGCCCAGCGAGGCGGGTTGTTGGACGTCGCTGACCGGGCCCGGCTGCAGATGGGCAGGCAGGTAGACGGGCAAGTGGATGGCCGAATGGATGGACCGGGCGCGGACTTGCTGCGGGTGATCAGTGAATCGGGAGTAGGTGGCATTGCGGACTGGGCCGGGGTGAGGTGTCTGCACATGAATGTGGCTGACTACATGGCCGGCAATGCTAACCCCGTAGGCGAGCTGTGCGTGTGGCGGTTGGCCGAGGATGGAACAGGGCTGGAATGCGCAGACGGTCGGTGCGTGCCGGCGAGGGTCGCGGCAATCAACGCCGGGTCGAATTCGGCCAAAGCGCTGGTGGCGGATGTGGTGGAACGCCCTGGCCGCGGCTTCGGTTTGGGGTCCAGGTGCAGGTCCAGGACCAGTCAGGGCCGGAGTTCCAGATTCGGTCGTTGGCTGGCTTTCCGAGTCGCATCGGGTGTCCGCATCACCGGGCTCGGCCGCGGTCTTGAGCAGACCGGGCGGCTTTCAGAGGACGGGCGCGCAAAGACAGTCGAGGCGCTAGATGAGTTCGCCGCAATGGCTCGTGAGCTTGGGGCCACGCGGATCTGGGCTACCGCCACCGCTGCCGCGAGGCGTGCGGTGGAACTGGGCGATGACGGCGGAGTTCGGGCACTTAAGCGGCAGGTGCAGGAGGCCGCAGGGGTCGAACTGGAGGTAGTCTCGCCTGAACTGGAGGCGGAGCTATCGTTTGCCGGAGTGCTGGCTACGATGATGGTGAACGGGCGCGATGCGGGCGCGCCGACTGCGTCAAGCGTATCGGCTGCATCTGGCGTGCAAGGCATGTCCGGTCTGTCGGATCTAGCTGGCGATCCCCAGCGGGTGCTGGTCGTAGACTCGGGCGGGATGAGCACCGAGTTCATCAGAATGCGTGCCGCGAGTGTCCAATCGGTCAGTCTGCCCTTTGGGGCAGTGAACCTCATGGAACGGTTTGTGAAGGAGGACCCGCCCGCTCTGGGCGAGATCGAGGCCATGCGGGAGTACGCTCGAGAGCGCATGCGGGGTGCGAGCCACGCGGCTCTGAACGCTCCCGGGGCTCCGGGTGTTCTGGTTGTGGTTGGAGGTACTGCGGCCACTCTGGTCTCCATCAGTCTGGGATTGGAGAGCTTCGAGAGCTTCTACCGCTTCGACCGCGACCAGGTGAGCGGTGTCGTCATGTCCAGAGCTGAGATCGAGAGAATACTGGCTCGTCTTGTAGCCTTGCCTTACGCGGAGCGGTCGCGGATCAGGGGCATGATCCAGCCCGAGCGGGCGCTGGTGATGCCTGCAGGCGCAGCCATCATCCTGGGCGCCATGGACACTGCAGGTGTGGACCGGGCTGTGATGAGTTTCGCCGGGATCCTGGACGGGATGGCTGCGCGACTACGAGCGGTTGGGCGGTCTGGGTAGACCGGATGGAAAAGAACCGGTGTGGTCATTGGCGAGGCTGACGACTGGTAATTATTCGGTACCTGTTACGTGTGTAACAGGTCGCTCCAGACCGCGTGAATCATGGACTTGGCGGCGAGTTGTTCAGGGACATTGAAGGGCAACATTGAAGGGCATGCATGGCGGTGCCGCGCACAGACGTGGTATACTTTTGACGGGCATCTTCATAGGTGCAGGGAATGAGTGCCGGAGTGGCGGAATGGCAGACGCAGGGGACTTAAAATCCTCTGTCCGCAAGGGCGTGCGGGTTCGAGTCCCGCCTCCGGCACCAGCTAGAAGCATATGAGCCGCGGTCCAACAACCACGGCTCGTTTTCGTTTTGCCACGCTCACCTCGGAGAGCGCTCCGATCCTGGACATGGCCTGCCGCCGTCATTATGCCGTGAGCTGCGCCTGCATCGCTTCTGCATCAAGAGGAGCCAATACAGCAAGAAGCGAAGGGTTTTCCGTATTCCTGAAGAATTCCTCAAGAGCGTCTCCGAGCCTTCATTCCTGATCAGGCCGTGCTGCAGGAGTGTGGGCCGGTGGCAACCTGGCGGTTGCCCGAGGGCTTGGCTGGAAACGGCTGTGCCTCCCGTGCTTGGAAAGGAGCGCTGGTGGGTGTGTGTCTGCCTCGGAGGGGCAGACGACAGCTTTGCTATGCGCTCGCGGCCATGCGGGCGTTTTTGTTTGCCTGCGCCGATTTCCTCTCCAGCTGGGGGGGTGGATTCCGAGGCCGACCCAATGGATCCGCCAAAGAGAGGGGTTTTGTGCGTGAAACAGTTTTCGAACGAGCCGGTGATGGATTACTCAGTTGATGCAGATCGCGCGGCTATGGAGGGAGCGCTGGCAGACGTACGGGCCCAGCTGGGTCGGCATTATCCTTTGATTATCGGGTCTCGGAGAATCGATGCACGGCGGGAGATCGCCTCAGTCAACCCGTCGAGGCACGAACAAGTGGTGGGTCATGTGGCGCAGGCCGACACGGCTGAGGCAGATGCGGCCATGGATGCTGCCTGGAATGCGTTCGGCATGTGGTGCCGCATGCCTGCGGAGGCGCGCGCATCCACCATTCTGAGGCTTGCCGGCGTGATGAGACGGCGAAGGCTGGAGCTCGCGGCGTGGCTTGTGTTGGAAGTGTCAAAGAACTGGAGTGAGGCGGACGCTGATGTGGCGGAGGCCATAGACTTCTGCGAGTTCTATGCGCGAGAGGCCATCAGATACGGCCAGATGAACCTGGTCCATCCGCACCCATCAGAGATCAACATGCAGCGCTACATCCCGCTGGGTGTGGGTGTGATCATAAGCCCATGGAATTTCCCGCTGGCCATTCTGACCGGCATGACTGTGGCTGCGGTGGTGACCGGCAATACCGTCATTGTCAAGCCTGCCAACACTGCGGGCGTGATCGCCTCGAAGTTCATGGAGATGGCGGAGGAAGCCGGAATACCCGATGGGGTAGTGAATTACCTGCCCGGGAGCGGCGCATCTGTCGGCGGCTACCTGGTCCAGCATCCGAAGACTCGCTTCATTAACTTCACCGGCTCCAAGGATGTGGGAGTCCACATTAACCAGACGGCTGCCATGGCTCGACCGGGCCAGACCTGGATCAAGCGCGTGATTGCTGAAATGGGAGGGAAGAACTGCATTATTGCAGACGACAGCGCTGACCTCGAGTCGGCGGCTTCGGACATTGTGGCATCGGCATACGGTTTCCAGGGACAGAAGTGCTCCGCCTGCTCACGAGTGATCGCAGTCGATACGGTGTATGATGAAGTGCTGGAGCGCGCCCGGGTCCTGACCGAGAGGCTCTCGCTGGGGCCCGCCGCGGGCAATCCCAACGTGGCGAGTGTGATAGATGAGAGAGCTCACCGCAGTATCATGGAGTACATCGACATAGGCGCCCGCGAGGGCCGAGTGGTCATCGGCGGGCATGGCGACAGGTCAGAAGGATACTTCGTCGAGCCCACGATCATAGCCGATGTGGATCCTGGCGCGCGCATTGCCCAAGAGGAGGTCTTCGGGCCTGTCGTGGCCTTCATGCGCGCTCGGGACTTCGATCATGCGATTGAGATGGCCAACAGCACCGAATACGGGCTGACAGCATCGGTCTACTCAAGATCCAGGCACCACGTTGAGAGTGCAAAGGATGCAGTGCACGTGGGTAACCTTTATGTGAACCGAGGCTGCACCGGCGCTCTGGTCGGGGTCCATCCCTTTGGCGGTTTCAACATGAGCGGCACCGACAGCAAAGCGGGCGGGCCTGACTACCTGCTCCTGTTCCAGCAGGCCAAGAGCATCTCGGAAGCAGTATGACAGCGATTCCCTCCTTGCGTCTGAGCATAGAATGGAGGAGGAGGTGACGCGGTTGTCGCACGAACAAGAGCATATTGGGGCAACCTCTCTCCCGGCTACGTATGTAGTTCCCAGGGGCGGGCACGTGCTTCCTCCGCTGCCCTATCCCTTCTGTGCGCTGGAACCTTACATCAGCCGGAACCAGATCGAGATCCACTATACCAAGCATCACTCGGCATACGTTGAAGGACTGAACAGGGCGGAGTCGTCGACAGGCCGATCCTGGGCGCGGGCGCAGGACCTGGCGTTCAACGGATCAGGCCACATTCTGCACAGCATCTACTGGACGAACATGAGTCCCCAGGGCGGCGGCTGGCCGATGGGCATGGTCGCCGAGCAGATCAACGCAACGTTCGGGGGCTTTGATGAGTTCCGCTCGCAGTTCACATCGGCTGCCGAGTCTGCGCGCGGCTCGGGCTGGGCCGTACTGGTATGGCAACCTCAGTGGGGAAGGCTTGAGATTCTGACCGTCAGCAGGCACGAGGATCTGACGCAATGGGGAACGATTCCCATACTCGTGCTGGACGTGTGGGAGCACGCCTACTACATCGACTATCAGAACAGGCGCTCCGACTACATTCGCGCCTGGTGGAACGTGGTCAACTGGAACGATGTGGAGCTGAGACTGAGGTGCGCGATGGCGGCGCGAGTTCCGATGTAGACCGGCAGACGTGCCGGCAAGCCAGAACAGAAGACGTGGGCCGCTGCGTACGCAGCGGCCTACGTCTTGAGACGATCAGGAACCGGTCGTGCTCCCGGAACCTCCGGAACCTCCGGGCCCTCCCGGGAAACCGGGACCTCCGGGTCCCCCAGGGAAACCGGGACCTCCGGGTCCCCCAGGGAATCCAGGACCTCCGGGCCCTCCCGGGAAACCGGGACCTCCGGGTCCTCCCGGGAAACCGGGACCTCCGGGCCCTCCCGGGAAACCGGGACCTCCGGGCCCTCCCCATGGCGATGGTCTCCACCACCACGGTCTGCCCCACCATGGGCCGCCCCACCATGGTCTGCCCCAACCCCATTGACCGCCCCATTGTCCGGGCCACTGCTCGGCATAGGTCTCGGCAGGCATGTAGTATTCAGCAGGCATGTAGTATTCAGCAGGCATGTAGTATTCGGCAGGCACATAGTACTCAGCGGGCATGTAGTATTCAGCAGGCACGTAGTATTCGCCGTTGTAGGACGCCATGCGCTTACACCCCACTTATGCTCGTGAATCCTCTCGGCGAGGACAGGTCCATGACATCATATTCGCCTGGAGTACCGGAGGGACTACTACGAAAGGCATCGCCCCAGCGCTGTGTATGTCTGGCACGTACATTCCCTGGCTGTTCACAACCTCACCCGGGGCGCATCTTCAATCGCCCATTCGGATGCCACTGACCGATGATGTTGGTTGCCGACTGGGCACTCCGGTGCTAACAGGCGATGCTCCATGCGGCCGTTGCGATGTCGACGGACGGCACGTGAGCGTGTCTGAGTCCACGATCATCGCTTAATTGGCTCAACAATGCAAACACGTGGAATAGTGGCCCCGGCGGGCCTTCTCATCCGATTTGTCCAGCATTCTGCCTGTTTAGTCAGCAGTTCCGCAAATGCGTTGAGAGGCAGCGGCCTGTGAGCCGACCGGGATCCA
>ENA-UOOH01002595-UOOH01002595.1-fermentation-metagenome-genome-assembly--contig:-NODE-2595-length-15224-cov-6.962687_pt1 | contig 15224 bp, 12 predicted proteins | sample MGYA00245778_ERZ724025 | MGnify/ENA primary metagenome ERZ724025 (study PRJEB28704, sample SAMN03018313) | fermentation metagenome | biome: anthropogenic terrestrial biome; feature: soil; material... | reverse complement strand
CAACGGTCGATGAAGCAGGAATCCCGCGACTTAAGTCGTGGGAGGTTCAAGCGGAAATAGATGCAATAGTGACTGATGAGGCATGGCCTAAGGGCCATGCTTTTGTTTGTGCGAGGCCAACATGCCGCACAAAGCACTCGTCCCGCCCTTCAGATCGAAACGGCAAGATACGTCGTCTGGAGTGGGAGGAGTCTGGGTCCTGGTGAAGAATGTGGAGCCATGCAAGGAAGCGCAGACTGCAGTGCCTATACATGGTTATCTTGCTGGATTCATCAATGATTGTCGCGCACCGCCAAGTATGTACAAGGGAAGTGTATGGAGGGAGTTAGCTTATGAGAACAGTGCTTACCACGAGAAGGCGCCTTCGGCGCATCTTCGCAGGGGTCCTACTGGCGGCTTTGATGATAATGCTGACGGGGTGTTTTGGGCCGATGCCGCCGAAGCCCCAGTTCATATCTATTTCAGGAACAGTATCGGCTCCGCCTAGCGGGGACCCCTCGGGGCAGGCAATGCTCGCGGCCTTGGATGACACGCCGGTAGTCGGGGCGCGTGTCGCAGCTTTCGACTTCGCCACCTCTAAGCAGGTGGGGACGACCGCTACCGCGGGTACGAGTGGCCGATACACGATTTCCGATATCCCTAAGGGCATTGATGTAGTAGTCGTGGCAATTGCGGGAGCTGGAACCCGCAATGGATTCGCCATGAGGCTGTCTACCTTGGTCGCGGACGCCGCCAATGGTGCAGATGGCAGCATAGACGGCGCGACCTCGCTGGCGGCGGAGGCGTGGGGTGCGCATTACGGCCAAGGCGTGGATATGCATGCGTGGGACTTCCAGACGAGCCTGGACGCTGCAAGGGCGGTCCTTGCTAGGCTGGGCTGGCTAGATCTCACCCCTGGCGGAACCATGCTGAGCACGGAGTATGGCGGCGGGCTCGCGGATCGAAGTGAGCTAGCGCCCGTTACCGGCACTGTGCCCGATACCATCAACCCACTGGTCGGACCGGCGAAGGAGATGGTCCAGGACCTCAGGGACGCTGGCCTCACGATCCAGGGCACGTTCGAGCAGGAACTGGCCGAACCGGCCGAGACCGTTGTGACGGAAGTAGCGCCGTATCTTGTGGCAGTAGGCGAGCACGTGGGCGGGCTGCATCCGTACATCATTATGGACCCTATCGAATTCCCCTGGGGCAAATACGAGGAATACGAGGACGGCAGCCTTAATACGGAACCGATTGGCCTTTTCCAGGAACCAAAGTGGGAAATCGTCCGCAACGATGGGGTGTCGACGGAAACCTGGACCGTTTCAGGCGGCATCTTCGGGCCGTTGGGCGCTCCTCGTCGGTGGACTGTACGGGAGCTCATGACCAGCACGATTGCGTTTGATGTCACGAGCTCGGAGAATCAGCAGTTCGAGTTCAATGGCAGCCTGGTTCTGACTAGCGATGAGGATACCCCGGAGCTGATCACAGGCGCCGTGCTCAGCGCAACGCTGAAAGATCCGCTCGAACCATGCCTGGCTGAGGCGACATTGATCACAGGCGATTACGAGGGCCACTTCGACCTAACGGAAGGAACGGCGCACGTTGGGGTAAACGGCAACTTCAATTCCCCCTACGTTGTTGCCAACGGTAGGCTGATCATTGACGGCAGCCTCCAGACAGGCGGCACAGTGGTGTTCGAGGGCGACATAAGCGCCGCGGGCGTCACTGTCGCGGGAGGGTTGGCACTCTCGGCAGTGGCCAACTCTACGGTGCCGGGGATAGGGCTGGCGCCCAGCGATGTGACCATCAACGGCAGGCTCCAGAAGGTCGGCTTGTCTGCGCCGATCTTCGCAGGGGAGACGCGGATTTCGGTTTCGAACGCTGGTGGTTTACGCCTCGGCGAGCACGATGTAATTGGACCCGGCAACTGGCCCCAAGCCACGGTTGAGTTCGAAGGCACTGTGAACCCGTCCGGAAAAGCCAGTGTGAGGGCGGAAATCACTGTGTCTACCGCGGAGCCCAATGTGTTCACCGCCACGGTGCGCTACGATCACGGTACCCGGTGGCTGAACGGGACCGTGGACTACACGATATCCGAAGGCGAAGGCGAAGACGAGGGCAAGGTAGTGCACGAAGGCCTGCTCAACGTGACGAACCAGGCGGGACTGAACGTGCGCGTGGAAATGAGGTACGTCGATGAAGACGATTACGAGATACAGGGCACGATCAAGAACGCGTCCAATGATACGATCGGCAGCATCGTGAGGGATCTGGACGGGATCGTGAGAATCGAGTACATCGACGGCACTTGGGAGTCGCTGTTCTAGACAGTCATGTTCGTGACGAGCATTCGGGAGGGGCCCGCCCCCTCCCGAATGTGGCTTTCGGGGGGCAAAACCGCATGAAGACTCGATTGACGTTGCTTGTACTGCTGGGGGCTATGGCGGTGGTCTGCGCTCTCGCCCAGTCTGCGAATGCAGCTTCCGGCGGACTTTTGTCCGCGGTCTTGTCATTGTCCGCTGGTGCCGATGCGGTTGAGATCGGCCCTGTCGGCCGGTTGTCGGCGCTTGCGTTGTCGCTTTCGACATGCATCGACCTCAGCCTGGAGTCCGGGCTTTCGTCCAACTTCATGGGCGCCGTTCCGGTTGCCAGGGAAGTCGCTCTCAGTCTCACCGAGGGACCGCGGCGCAGGGGCGCGGTCCGACGTCTCGCGAAATACTTGCCCAACGATTTCGCTCATGATATCGCGCGGATAGAGGGCTCAGGTTCGGGCCGGGCGGCACTGGCGTGGGGAAGCGCTATCAAGCTAGAGGTGGGCGAGGATATGGTTGCCGAGGGAGTCGCGTCCGGCGACACGGTGAGGTGGCTGGCAGGGCTTCGGCAGAGAGCAGGCGAGCGGCACGGCGATGATGAGTACGAGATCGGCGTTCGCGCTCATCTGTCCACTGTGCAGAGAGGCACAATCAGCGTATCCGCACCGATTGCGGTGCGTTCTGGGGCTGGCCGTGCAGCTGTCGGGTTCAGCCTCAGTGCGCTTTCCGGCAAGAGCCTGTATGACGCGAGCTTTGCCGGGATCGCCCAGAAGATGCCTGACGGAAAGGGGAAGCTGGTCGGCAGCCTGGACAAGATGGAGTGGGACGAGAGCCGCGGATGGGCTCTGGGATACGCAGTGGACGTTGCGGGCGCGGTGGCGCTGTCGGAGCGCGTTTCGCTCGGCGCATGCCTCAGGAATGCCATCGGCGCCATCACGTGGGAGGACACTCTGTTCGTTGAAGGCATCGTGAACACTGACACAGTCACCGTGGACGAGAATGGATATCTGGTGTATGCGCCGACTATGATCGGAGTCCAGCGCACAGAGTGCTGGCGGCAGGCTCTTCCGAGAGCGCTTGAGGCGGGGCTGGATGCGGATCTCTACAGCACGCGGGTCAATGCCCGGTTGTTCTATGATGGGCAGCGACTGCTGCCGTCCGCCGGGGTTGCGTTCGACCTGAACGGCTTACCCGCTGCTGCCGGCGCTGCGGGGCCCGGCTGGAACGGTCGTTTGCCCCGACTTGAGCTGGGGTGGCGGATGACGCCCGCTCTGCGCAGCGTGTGGCGTATCTGCCTTGACGATCAGGGCGGAAGGTGGAGCGTATTGCTGGAAGCCGATAGACTCAACCCCGAGGCGGCGAAGGCGCTCGCGGCGAACGTACGAGTTGGGTTTGATTTCTGAGGGGGTAGCGCCGGCTGCCAGGCGGGGAGTCGCCCGGCAGCTGGTCTTCTGTAAGCTGCTTCGGCCAGTGCAAAGCATGCGTTGTTCAATCCATGATGAAGCGAGCAGTTGGCCTCGGCCATGTCAGCCGGGATCGCCTCCTGCTGTTTGACCTGCTATTGGGTATTCGAGCAGGCTGTGAGATTCGGAGCGGACATGATTGAACTGGACGTCCATGGCAGCCGAGACGGTAACCTTGTTGTCATCCACGACTCCATGACGATGCGAACCGCGAGAGGCAATGCCCAAGGCGCCGTGGCCGACCTCACCCTTGAACAGCTCAAGACGCTGGATGTGGGCGTGTGGAAAGGTCCTCAGTTTGCGGGTGAGCGCATACCCACTTTGGACGAAGTACTGACTGCTTTCAGGGGAAGAGCCGTGGTTCTCATTGAGCTGAAGGCGCGTGGCATCGAGGAAAGGGTGGCCCAGATCATTCACGATACTGGCATGGAAGATGGAGTTGTGCTGCAATCCTTCGACGCCGAATCGATGAGGATCATGCGTGGGCTGCTGCCGGAGGTGCGAGGGAAGTAGAGCGCAGATGCGCGGGCGCGCGCGGATCTTGGAACACTGCCGGGGCCTAGTCCGTCTGTAGTAGAAACGGTACAAATGTCGGAGCCAGGGAGTGAATCTCGTTGAAGAACAGACAGTTGTGGGCACGTATGTTGATAGCCCTGATCACGCTGGCACTGGTGTGCGCTGCAGGTTCAGTTGAGGCGGACGCCAAAAAGGCTGCCAAGGGCAAGGGGCCAAAACCGCCTAAGGAGCGAAAGGTAGACGCTGCCGTGACCAAGCGCCCCACAGAGCTCAGGACCGAAGACGGAATCGTCGTCATGAATCTGCCGGAGGGGGTCACGTTCGCCTCCGCGGAGCACAGGGGCAAGGCCGTATGGGTGCACGGCCCCAGCGGACAGCGATACTGGCTGCCAATTGAAGACGTCAAGATGATCAAAGGGCACAAGGCATCGGTAGAGGACATAAGCGACAGTCAGCTCAAGTCTTTCGGCCTCCAGGTGACGGCCGCGCGCGTTGCGGCGGTAATGCAATCTGTGCATCCGGCCCCGGGGACGACCCTTCCCAGCAGCAATCGCACAGTCTGGGAGGACAAAGTCCTCATAGAGATGTCCATCAAGGCCCAAATCGGCCTGCCCCAGATGTCGTTGATGCTGGAGTGGGCGGTGTTCTTGGGATACGCGGACTAAGCCGGCCGAGTTCCCGTGTTGGTGCCCCGACCGCGCCGGGCCGGCCAGACCGATTTCAACTGGCCCGGCCCGACTAGGCCCGACTAGGGCAACTTCCGCGGGAACGAGGTTAGAACTTGGCAACCATCGTCGGTGAGCGCCAGGTCGTCCTCGATGCGGACTCCGCCGACCCCGGGGATGTAAATGCCAGGCTCGATCGTGAACACCATTCCCGCTTTGAGGGGCGTTGTGGCACCTTGCACGATGTAAGGCTCTTCGTGGATCTCGAGCCCCAGCCCGTGCCCGGTACGGTGGATGAAGTATTCGCCGAACCCGGCCCGGGCTATTACATTTCGGGCTATGGAATCGAGCTGCTCGCCGGTGACGCCGGGGCGGGCGGCCCGGCACGCGGCGCGGTTAGCATCGTACACGACCCCATAGACCTCCGCCATTTGTGGCGTGGGCCTGCCCACAGGGAAAGTGCGGGTTATGTCGCCATTGTAGCCGCGGTATGTGGCGCCGATGTCGCAGATCACCATGTCGCCTTCGCGCATCACGGCATCGCCGGTCTGGCCGTGCGGGAGGGCTGAGTTGGTTCCGGTCAGTACGGCATTGAACGGAATGCTGTCGGCGCCGGCCTTGAGCATGGCGCGTTCAACTGCCGTTGCGACTTCCCGCTCAGTTACGCCGGGGGCGATGGTCGCGGCCGCGGCCTCGATGCCGATATCTACTATCTGGGCTGCTCGCTGCAGGGCAGCCAGCTCATCCCGGCCTTTCACGGCGCGCATGTCGCCCATGGTCGGTCCGAGATCGCGAAACTCCACTGGCCGGTCGGGCCCGGCCGGAGCACTGGCCCGCTCGATGATGTCGCGGTCGATCAGGCGCATGTGGAGGAACTCAGCGCCGATCACTGGAGGAGCTTTTGGCTCGGTGCGGGCAGCGGCGGTAACATCGGGGCCGAAGCTCGGGTCGAGGGCGCGAAGGGCTTGGCGAACGGCATCTACGGGTCCGTCTTCGTCGGTGTAGGCAAACACAGTGTCGGCGCTGCCGCCTGTGCCGACGATGGCGCGGACATGCGTGCGGACTTTGTCCGCCTCTAGCTTCGGCACAACGAATGCGGGATCGCCGGCAGGCGCGACGATGCCGAGGATCACTCGTTCGAACGCTTCCAGCTTAAGATCGGTAAGGTATTCGAGGTTAGGCCCCGGGACCAGGATGGCGCAGCCTAGTCCAGAGGAGCGAATGCGATCCTGAAGGATTCTGATTCGAGACGCGTTCATGAGAAGACCTCCCTGAGTTGGCCAGCCTGAGTTCGTCAGATAGAGAGGTATTCGCGACAGCACAGAGTGCTCCTGCACTCCGCAGCGCCTGGAAGGGCATGAGCCTTCACATTGTGTTCTCCGTCGGAGGAAGAGGGTTCATCGCCAAGTCAGTGCTGATGGTTGCATGTCCGACCACCGAAACGCACAAGGTCATGGCGGTATAGCCAGCACATCGAAAGCTGATCGAACGCAGTCCCTGCGGCAGCGACAGCCAGTACCTACCTAAGTCGTTTGTCCAAGCTGCAGCGGATCCCGACGTTACCCAAACGTCCGGTAGCGGATGTCCTGTTGCCTCGTCAGTGACGAAACCCGCGACAACCCCGTGGCACCGTGCAGAACCGCCGTTGCAGCCGGATGCGCCGGTGGCAAGAACGAGGATCAAGATCGCCGTCAGCACGCGTCTGCACACCGATGTTCACCTGCCTTCCGGTGTGTTGCCTGTCTACACCCTCAAGTGTATTCAGAAACCGCGCGGGCATTCTGCGTAATCCGACCCGCTGCTCTGGATCGAAAGAGCCGAGGGCTATGCCGCGAGCTTCCCAAAGAGCTTCGAGTTCGACGAGCGTGACGCTATGCTGATCTATTCCCATGGTGGGTAGAACGCAGCCCCGAAGGAGAGTTTGTTCAGGACGTATCCACATGTCGCCTGGTATCGACTGATGATCCCGGAGGCCAGTGCCAGACGATTTCTGGGATCCGACTGCGGGATGGCAGCTACACTTCGGGCCGGACCGCGCTGGCCGCAATCCCCATGTGTTTCGGCCTGGCCGATCCAGGGAAGGCCCTGCCAGTGCTATCGTTGCCGGGAACTCACGACTACGGCTCTGACTGGGGTGTCAGGCTCATAGGCGAGTCCAGCCCGGATTTTGACCCCAAAGGGTATCATCGGGCAGTGTGTTGTGTCGGAGGAAAGTAATCGTGTCTACCGGATAAGCATCACGGCCCGTTCATGTCCGCGCGCGTCCCCCCGGCGCGCATCAGATCCGTGATCCTGCCCACGGCAAGCATCTCTTCGAAGACGAGGGCTGCGGCGCCTATTGAGCTCGCGTCCTCGCCCTTGTCGGAGGGGACGATTGGCGGCAGGTTCACCATCGTGGTGAAGGCGCGCTTCTGTACTGTGCTTCGGACCTCATCGAAGAGGATATCGCCGGCCCGGGCTACACCTCCGCCGATCACCACTATCTCAGGGCTCAGCAGGTTCACGGCGTTTGCGATTCCTATGCCGAGGTACCTGCCGGATTCGCGTATCAGCCCTTGCGCCAACGCATCGCCCTGGTCGGCGGCATCCGACACTACCTCTGCGGTGATCTCCTCGATTCTTCCGCCGGCGAGCTCCCGTATCCTGGTGCTCGCTCCCGTCGACACCGCCCTTATGGCCGCGGCGGCGATTGACGGGCCCGCTGCCATGACCTCAAGGCATCCGTGGTTGCCGCAAGGACACATTGGGCCGTTGGGATCCACAGTCATGTGGCCCAGCTCGCCCGCGCCGCCCTGCTTGCCGCGGTAGATCTCGCCGCTTACGATGATGCCTGCGCCGATGCCTCGGCCCACGTTCACGCACAGTATGTTCTGGTATCCTCGTGCCGCCCCGAACATCGCTTCTCCGATGGCCATGGCGCGTGCGTCATTCTCCACCCAGCAAGGGAGCCCGAGTTCATCGCGAAACCTCCGGACGATGTGGATATTGGCCCAGCCAGGTATGTTGGGCGCGAACACCGACAGCCCACGCTCGGCGTCGATCAACCCAGGGACCGAAAGGCCGATGCCTGCGATCCTGCTAGCAACGGCGCCTGCGGCCTCGAAAGCCGTGTGCGTTGCCTTGAGCAGTCGTGATACTATCGCCTCCGGCCCGGCGTGTGCGTCTATCTCTAGTCGCGCGCGCGATACGACTTGGCCCTCGAGATTGGTCACCACCGCGATGACCTTGCTCACTCCGAGGTCGACGCCGGCGATGTGGAACGCGTCTGGGTTGAACTCCAGCAGCACAGGGGGCCGACCGCCTCCGGATTCGCCTAACCCCGTTTCTCGGGCTATCCCTGCGGATATCAGTATGGACACTACGCTCGATACTGTGGCCGGCGTGAGGCCGGTCGCGCGCGCGATGTCGGCGCGCGACAGCCCCGAAGCGCTGCGCAGCACCTCAAGGACGGCGAGTGCGTTTATGCTCTTGAGAATCCTGGTGTCGTTGGCCTTTCCTCCGGCCAGCCGAGGTGGACGAACAGAGTATCCCATGGCCGCGCCAATCACCTCAATCACGCGAATTAGGCCGTGACATGTCTCGGAGTCGTATTCGTCAGGGAATCGATTACTCCTTCGTGCTTTGTTCAGTATCTGAAGATAGTCATCGGAGGATTCTTGGCGCGAGCATAGAACTGAATTGGTGTGACAGGTCACAGACGGGCGGGGGCGGTAGTTGTATGAATCAGCACTGGGCAGTAAAGGACGATGTCCAGCGAGCGCTGGACGGCGGTCGTCCGGTCATCGCGTTCGAATCCACAGTTCTGACTCACGGGCTTCCCTACCCCGAGAGCGCGAGACTGGCTCTTCGGGTGGAGGAGATCGCGCACGAGGAAGGGTGTGTTCCGGCAACCATCGGCATCATCGATGGCGTGGTACACGTGGGGATGACTCCGGGCGAGATAGATCGCTTGGCCTCCGACGAGCGCGCCCGAAAGTCTTCCTCATTCGATCTGGCCTTCGTAGTGGCCTCGGGCGGATCTGCTGGGACCACTGTCTCCGGCACGTTGGCCATCGCCGAGCGGGCAGGGATACGGGTCTTCGCCACCGGCGGAATAGGCGGTGTTCACCGCGGAGCCGCCGATAGTTTCGACATCTCCCACGACCTGCAGAGCCTGGCGCGTTCGCGCATCGTTACGGTGTGCGCCGGCGCCAAGGCGATACTGGATCTGCCCAAGACCCTCGAGTACCTCGAAACTGCGGGGGTCTGCGTCATTGGGTACCAAACCGATGCTTTTCCGGCATTCTACTCGCGCGACTCCGGGCTGACTCTCGACTACTCGGCAGAGTCGGCGGATGTCATCGCTCGTGCTTTCGTGGCGCGAGAACAGCTGGGGCTGCCTGGGGGGTTCCTGGTCGCGGCGCCGATTCCAGCGGAGTACGAGATCCCGGCCGACCAGATCGGCGCTTCCATCGACCGTGCGATCTGTTGGGCTTCTGATCGTGGTGTGCGCGGCAAGGACGTGACCCCGTTTCTCCTGGCCAGCATGGCGCAGATCACCGCGGGCCGTTCAGTAGAAGCTAACCTGGCGTTGCTCGAGAACAACGCCAGGGTTGGGGCGAGTATCGCCAGGTCGATTTGCGCCGCTATTGTGCAGCCGTGAAGTACGATGCCAGTTCGTTCAGCTAACACCAACCGCCAGCAAGATGCTTCTAGATGCGTACAGTCTTGCTAGTATAATGGATGATGCAAGGATAGCCGACAACCTCGGCAACCGCCCCATCGACTCGCCCATCGATCCCGCCGGGCCCGTTGCCTACTGGGCGTCTATACCCGTAAGGGAAGTGGTGGAGGCCGTGCGCCATAAGGGAATCCCTGCGGCGGTGTCCTATTCGGCCGGTACATTTGTGTGCAATCACGTGTTCTACTCGACATGTCATTTCGTGGCCGCCCGCGGACTGCAGGTGAAGGTCGGCTTCATTCACGTTCCGTACCTTCCCGAGCAAGCGGTGGAGAAGGACCAGGTCCCAAGCATGTCGGAGGAGTGTGTGATTGCGGCGTTGGAGGCGGCTGTGCAGGCGGTAGCGAAAGCGCTCTAGCGCGTAAGCGCGACTGGTCGTGCGCGCCTGTAACGGCAGGATTCGGCAATGGCTTGTCGAAAGCAGGAGCGGGCAGTGTGCGATGGGATGACAATCGATGCCGTCCAGCGCCTGCCACAGCAATGTCGGGAGGTGCTGAGCATGTGGGACGAGCTCGCGGTCCGGATTCTGGGGATTCTGGCGTGCGTTGGCATGCTGCTCGTGCTGATCTTGCTGCATGAGGCAACGAAGTACCTGCGTGAACAGGCGAGGCGGGTGGAGAACGGCGTTGCGCGGGAGCTTGTCATGTCCGCGATAGCGGAGGCCGAGCTTGTGGGCGTGGACGCGGTCTACGCTACCAACCAGGCATTTGCGGATGCTCTCAGGCGGTCTTCTGCAGACGGAAAGCTTTCGAAGGAAGATGCGGTTCGGGCCATGCAGATTGCCATCGACTACTTCAAGACACACATCTCGTCCACGAGCGCCCGCATACTTGGCGGCCCCGCCGAACTCGCCGACAAGTGGGTACGGGGGTTTCTCGAAGCGAAGCTCGCCCAGATAAAGGCGGATGCGGCGGCCGCCAAGTAGGCAGGCCCAAAGACTTGTCGCCAACGCCGGCGAGTACCTGGCTGATCAAGGCGCAGATGCGGTAATCGCCGGCTGCACCGAGATCCCTCTGATCCTGGAGGAGGGCGACATATCGGCGCTGGTGGTGGACGCTACTCAGGCCCTGGCGATTGCGGCGGTGAGGTTCGCCCGTGGTAGCCTGTTCTCCTGAACAAGAAAGGCGAGCCTGCCCTCGCAGCGTGGGAGACGGCGAGCTCGCCTCTTGCTCTGCGCTACCTCGCGGCCGCCGCTCCCCGTCCGCGCGCAGGCTTGACTATCGCCAGTTCGCCTTCGGTCGCGGCGACTACAATGGCGCCGGCGGCATCGCCAGTCACGTTCATGCAGGTGCGGATCATGTCGAGTATACGGTCGATTCCAGCCACCAGCATGATGCCGTCAAGCGGCAAGCCTACCGCTTGCAGAACCATGCCCAGCATGATCATGCCTGCGCCTGGCACTCCGGCTGTCCCAATGGACGCCAGAACGGCGGTGAGGATGATCATCAAGTACTGGGGAGCTCCCAGAGTGATGCCGTAGACCCGGGCGATGAATATGGCGCATACGCCCTGGTAGATGGCGGTGCCGTCCATGTTGATAGTTGCGCCCAGGGGCTGCACGAAGCTGGAGATCTCCTTGGACACGCCCAGGTTATCCTGAGCGCACCGCATCGAGATCGGAAGCGTCGCACTGCTGGAGCAGGAGCTGAAGGCCACAGCCATGGCCTCGAAGAATCCCCTGAAAAACGTGATCGGGTTGATCTTGGCCCAGATGTACACGGCCCCGGAGTATACGATGATCGCGTGCAGAATGTTGGCCAAGTACACCACAAATATCAGTTTGGCCAGCGGCAGGAGCACTGCCGAACCGCTGGTTCCGGTTACCCATGCGATCAGGGCGAACACGCCAATGGGGGCGAAGCCCATCACGATCCCGGTGATCTTGTACATGACCTCCGCTACGCTGTCGAAGAAGGCTAGCGCTGGCTTACCCTTCTCGCCAAGAAGGGATATGCCGATCCCCATGAACAGCGCGAACACGATGAGTTGCAGGATGTTGTCATTAGCTGCCGCCGATATCGGGTTAGTGGGCACCATGTTGAGGAACGTGTCGACGATGTTCGGCATCGGTTTGGGAGTATACGTGCCGACCTCGCCCACGACGTACCCGGCGCTCGGATCGATTACGAGCGCGAGTAGGATTGCGAGAGTGACTGCAATGGCAGTAGTCACCAGGAAATAGGCCAGGGTCTTGCCGCCCACACGGCCAAGCTTCTTGAGATCGCCGATGCTGCTCGCGCCAACCACCAGCGAGCAGAAGACCATCGGCACGATCAGCATCTTGATAAGCCGTATGAACAGGTCTCCTAGCGGTTTGATCGCCGCTATGGAAGGCCCCACAATGAGGCCGACTACTGCACCGAGGACGAAGCCGATCAATATCTTAACCCAGAGTTTCATCCAGTACTTGCCCTCCCCACTTGGTTTAGTCACGTCTCCGCTGCGCCCGATCCTAAGGATCGCTGGTCGAGTTCCCGCGCCGGGAACTGGGAAGTGAGCGTGAAACACCCATACAGCAAGTCCACAGAGTCTACTCTCATCTGTTCGCCCGGCCTGTCGACCCAAGTGAATGCTCGTCTCGCTAGGTCAACAGAATCGGCTGTGCCCAGATCACCTCCTACGAGCCTGTCTGTCCGCGCATGGCATCCACAATGGCAGCATATTCAACGAAAGTACCCGAAACTCCTTCTGCGGAGCCCTAGATACGGCAACCAGCCAGATCCACCGGCGAGCACGCAAGATCCACATGGCAACATTGGGCCAGGCAGTGTAGAATTAGCTATCGGGGTAATGCATCAACCGAGGATGGCGGGGGAGCACTGTACGCAGAGATCGCAGTGCAGCAGGAGGAATAATCATGCGCGAGATATACACCGGGAAGACCAAGGACGTGTTTCTGCGAGATGACGGGTACGTCCTGCTTCGCTTCAAGGATACCGTTACGGGGGTAGGAGACACAGTCGATTCAGGCGCCAACGAGGTCATTGGGGAAGTCGCCGGGAAGGGGCGCTCTTCGTTCAACTTGACATTGCGTTTCTTCGAGCTTCTGCATGAAGCCGGAATACCTACGCATTTCGTCGGCATTGGGCCGGATGTGAACACGATCATCGCCAAGCGGGCGCGCTCCTTCAGGCTCGAGGTAATATGCCGCGCGAAAGCGTGGGGCAGCTTCGTGCGTCGTTACAGCAACCACGTTCGTGAAGGCGACCCTCTTCCATCGCTGGTTGAGTTCACGCTGAAAGACGATGAGCGGGGCGACCCCCTGATCACAGAAGATGCCCTGGTCGCTCTGGACATCGTGTCCAGAGAGGCGATCGATTACATGAAAGGCACAGCGCGCCAGGCGACAGCGCTGATTGCAGGGCACCTGAGCCAGCGAGGGCTGGAACTGATCGACATCAAATACGAGTTCGGCGAGGTCGACGGTCGGACCATGATCATCGACGAAGTGTCCGGCGACAGCATGCGCGTTGCGTGCCAGGGGCGGATTCTGCTCCAGACCGAGTTGGCCGAGGCCGTTTTGGGCCGGGCATAGGCGGCTTCGTTGGCACAGCCGCCTCAAAACTCCCAGCGGAGCCGCACGTAAAGGGCCGAATTGGGGGGCGAGGGGCCTAGTGACGTTCCCGAAGGCAGCTCAACGCGGGGGGGGGCACATGCTTATTCCAGCTGGAGCCAGCCCAAGTTCCCACGTTCTTCTGCCTGGCTATCGATTCTGAGGTCGCTGGCTCCAAGATAGGCCAGGAACCGGCGGAAGCAGTCTATCAGGGCCGCGCGCATCTCCTCCGAGGGGCTGACTCCAGGCTCCCACCACCAATTCTGGATGATCACCGCGCCGCTCGCCTTGTCGCGCCCCGGCTCGAACCTGGCCACGAATCGGTCGGCGTACAGAATGGGGAGTACGTAGTAGCCATATTCTCTCTGCGCGGCCGGTTTGTACACCTCCCAGCGGTAGTCGAAACCGAATAGCTCCGCGACAAGCCTCCGATCCCAAAGGAGATTGTCGAGAGGTGCGAGAATAGCAGCGCGCGGGGCTGGGCCTTCATTCCGAAGCGCAGCGTGAAGAACATCCTTGTCGCCGGTTCTCATGTAGAGCGTGGGAGCAATGCACTCTATGTTGACTTCAGAGATCTTTCCCTGCATGAGCAGCCGTTCCAGTGACTCCCTTCGCTCCTTGGATCGCACACCCGGTATGCCGAGCCAGGCATCGCCTGATCTCTCCCACAGCAGGCCGATTCCTCCAATGCGCCGCAGCACACGCCAGTCGCGATACTCCTCTTCGCTCGCATTCGGATCGGGCGCCGAGAGGAGATCCTGCGGGAGATGGCAGCTGGCGAAGTCGTACACCCTGCGCGTGTGCACCTTGTGATGGATTATCAACTCCCCGCAGAAGTACATGCTCTCGAGCGCAGCCCGAGACAGGCGCGCAGGGCCCCACGGCCAGCGTACCCGCTCATTATAGTCGAGATCAGTTGAAGACAGGGGGCCGCGTTCCGTGATATCCTTGCGAACCTTAGGCAGGATCGATTTGATCGCTTCGGCGCCGGCGGCGAGATCGCGCACGGCAGACTCCCGGTCGCGGCGGAAGCAAGGCCAATCGAACACGGAGTAGATCGCCATCATCTTGTCGTAACCATCCAGGAGCTGCCGCTCATCATACAGCAACTCCTGCAGCATTGCTGGGCGGAAACCCGAGACACGCGATTGCAGCACCAACTCCGGGTTGCGGCCCACGATATCCAACGGATCGAACTGAATGCAGCCGACGCGCCTGATGTGCTGCAGAGCACCGCATTTGCCTTCCAGGCCGTACGGAGGCCGCAGCCCCTGATGGGCGAGGACGAACTGGCGGGCCTGGCCCTTTGTGAGAGTCGGTCTTCCCATTTGCATCTGCACTTGCCTTTCCTGCAACAGTCCCGGATGCCGTGGGCAGCCCAATCGATGGCAGCTTCTCCCCAAGATTGTATCAAGAACGCCTGTTCGGGTCAACCCGAACGCGCAGTCAGCTCATGACCTCGTCAAAGTCGTCCTTTGCGTGTTTGCGTGGCTGAGCGCGGTTGGCTGCATGCCCGGGCGCGTGGCAAGAACTGGGGTGCGCAACATTTGACAAAAGGTACGGGCCACGTGATCACATTCGGACGCGAACGCTGCAAAAGGTGAGCACATGGCCCATCTATGCCCTTGTTCCCACCATTTGCAGCCATGCCTTTGCCCTCCGGCGCGCCTCCGGCTCGCGAATTCCCATAACATGCTAGCAGGTATCGGTTTCATGGTGGATTCAGCCAGGGCTTTGCCTCTACTTGCTTGCATGTGCTCAATAATGAATGCACCTGTGTTCACCTTTGGACGTTATCCGCGAAACTTCCGTCAAAAAGTGAGCATCCCAGTTTGCGCCATTCGCAGCCTGCTCAACGGCTAAGTAGTTCTCGAAAAGTATCTTCGCCCAATAAGGCGGCTAACGTCTGAACCCTAAGTAGCTCTCAACAAGTCTTTGCGCGATGCGCCTGTTAGGCATCGCACCATCGCAGAGGGCTCGTATGGCGCTCCTCTCGAACAGGAACTGCTGTAT
>ENA-UOOH01002593-UOOH01002593.1-fermentation-metagenome-genome-assembly--contig:-NODE-2593-length-15229-cov-4.861210_pt1 | contig 15229 bp, 17 predicted proteins | sample MGYA00245778_ERZ724025 | MGnify/ENA primary metagenome ERZ724025 (study PRJEB28704, sample SAMN03018313) | fermentation metagenome | biome: anthropogenic terrestrial biome; feature: soil; material... | reverse complement strand
CTATTTTCGACTCGGCGTTTCCGGTGGTCAGGGTGTTTTTCAATGACGCAGGGTTTTCTTATACGGAGAATGTGCTGTTTCCGGGGATGGATAAGCACGGCGGGGTGAAGGGGTGGCCGGAGAGTCTGGTCGAGGCAAGAGAGCGGGGAAAAGAGATCGTGATGAAGATGAAGGAGTGAGCTTCACCTTTTTTTCATCAATGCCGAGTACTCCCGGATCACTTTTTTTTTCCAGAAATCCTCAGGATCGTCTTCCAAAAGAGCCTCGGCGGTATGCATATCGGCCCGTGCCGCGGCTGCTTCCCGGGCAAGTGATCGCTTTACTTCGCGTTTCTGCCGCATCGGGGTAAACGAAAGATCGCAGACGATGTCCCAGAAGACGAGTCCTTCGGCGGGGGCCGGATGGACCCGTTCGGTCGGTGAGGCAAGAAGCTCGTCGATGATTTCGGGCTCGCACAGGCCGAGGCCGATCGTCTGCAAAGCCCCGGCCATCCCTCTGACCATGTTCCAGAGAAAACTTTTCGCGGCGACCTCGAAGACCGGGCAGCCGTCCGCTCCCTCGAAGACCGCGGCGCGGGTCACGGTCCGGACCGGGTCCCTTCCCGCCTCCATTTTTGCAAACCCGCTGAAGTTGTGTGTTCCGACAAGCCGGGAGGCCGCGTCCTGCATTCGGGAAATATCCGCCGGATACGGAAAATAATACCGGTAGCTCCGCTCCTTTGCTGCGTATCTCGGATAAAATTCGTCGTCTACTTCGGCGGCTCCGAGACACCAGATATCGTCCGGCAGATGAAAGTTCAGTGCCTCAATTGCGAGTTCGGGTTTATCGGTCGTGATAGAAAACAGCTGTCTTCTCGCACTCACGCCCTTGTCGGTTCGTCCCGCGGTCCGGAAATGCGCTTCCTTCGCATCAGAAAACAGCCCGAGCTCGATCCCGCCGGCAACAAACTCCCCTTCCACGGTTCGTTTATCCGGCTGATACTGGGAGCCCGCGAAGTTCTGTCCCCGGTAGCCTGCAAGGAACGCGAGCTTCATCTCACCCGCCGGGGTTTCAGCCGGGAGGTCTGCCGGCGGACCTTTCGAACGACGTTATGGAACGACTGGGACGTGTAGGTCCGAATCGGGGTCTTTTTACATCTGCTCTCGATCTTTCCCTTTCTGATTGCGTCCAGGATCGAGGGGACCGTCCGTTCCTCCGCGTCGATGATATTGATCCCGTAGCCGACGAACTGGCAGGTATGGGCATCCGACCCGGCGGTCATGGGTTTATGGTATTTTCTTGCGAACTTTGCGGCACGATTGTTCGCGGTCCCGATATAGTATCTGCTGTTGAACACTTCGATCGCGTCGGCTTCCCGCAGGGCGTCTTGCGAGTGGAGACCGACCGCGTGCCGCCATCGGTGGTAAGGGTGGGGAACGATCGTAAGGCAGCCCTCTGCTTTTGCCTCCCGGATCGTTTCGAGAACATCCTTTCCCTGCTCGAACATCTTCGTCGTGCCGAGCACGAGGAGATGTCCCTGTTTTGTCGAGACCTCGATGCCCGGGATGATCAGGATCCCCGGGTTTTTCAGTGCGAGCGCCTGCTTTGCTCCCTCGGTCGTATCATGATCGGTAATCGAGATCGCATCCAGTCCGCGTTCCTTCGCTTTGGCTATAACTTCTTTGACGGGGCACTTTCCGTCCGCCGAAGCACTCGTGTGGATATGCAGATCGCAGGTTATCAGGACCATCTTAAGGTAATTACTATGTAAGTACAAAAACATAAGGATAACATACAATGCATGTTCTCTTTCCCACAGGACGCCAGAGTGCCCCCTCCCTCGTTCTGGCTTTATCCAAGGTGACCGAGTTTACCTGTGAGATCATCGAAACAGGCGAAATTGCTTCTTTTTTAACTCCGGCGGCGTTAGAAAAGCTGATTGCATCGCACACATGCGATCTTGTCGTCGTTTCGGGGATGTGTACGGCATCTTTTCATGACGCAGAAAAGAGAACGGGCATCCCCATCAGAAAAGGAACGCGCCACGCAGCAGACATGGGGATATGCGTTCCGCTGATATCCGCCGGCAGGCTTTCTGCGGAAATGCCGGCCGATGATATGCTTGCCGAAGAAAAACGAAAGGCCGCCAGGGAGAATCTGGTTCTCGCGGAGTGGGAGGCGGACGCGTTTTTTACCATCCGTGGGGTCAAGATCGGCGGAACTTCGCGGATCAAGGTGATCCATGAGATCATGGATGCCCACCGGCACCCCTTCCTTCGGGATGCGGTGATTCGCGCTCATGAAAACGGGGCCGACATCGTGGATCTCGGGTTCGGGTTCGATGCGACCGAGGATGATGTGATCAGATGTTTTTCGATGACGGCGGATCTGGACATCCCGCTTTCGATCGATACGCTGGATCCGGTATTGATCGAAGCCTCGCTTTTCCGTGCGGATCTTATCCTCTCTCTCACAAAGGAGACGATCCCCCTTCTCGCAGAAAAGATTCTGGAGGCGGGAGCGGCGGTCGTTTTGATCCCGCGGGACGATGCATCTCTCGAAGAAACGATTTCGTCGGCTCTTGATGCCGGGCTTTTCCGGATCCTGGCCGACCCGCTTCTTCAGCCTCCCCTTTCGGGAATGACCCGGTCCCTTGCAGGATACCTGCCGGAGACGATCTGTCCGAAGGTGCTTGGATGCGTGAACGTCGTCGAGATGATGGACGCGGACAGTCCCGGAATATGCGCCGTGCTTGCGTCGGTCGCGGCCGAGACGGGGACTGCGTGTCTTTTGATCTCCGAACACTCGGACAAAACGCACGGGGCGACCGCCGAGATGCGGCGTGCGGTCGAGATGATGACGTTGTCGAAAGACCGCCCGTATCCAAAGGATGTAGGTCTCGATCTTTTGATCCTCAAAGAAAAACGGTTCCGTCGGGAACCCCCGCTTCTTTACGAAGAGATCCGGGATGCCGGGGTTCCGTCGGAGTCCCTGACCTATGATCCGAAAGGAAACTTCCGGATCGGACTCGAGAACGGATACATCGTCGCCGTCAGAGATGGAAAGGCGATCCGGGGAACTTCGTGGTATGACGTCTTCTCTGAAATTCTCGCAGAAGACGGCGTTTCGCTTCTGGATCATGCGGCATATCTTGGAAAAGAACTGTATAAAGCGGAGCTTGCCCTGCAGTTCGGCAGAAGTTTCGAGCAGGACGGGAAGTTCTGAGTATGCGGTATTATCTGCGAAAGGATGTTCTGATCGTCAGAGGAAACTTTCGGGCGGCAAGCAACGGCGTGGACGGCGGTCTTCGTGATGTCGGATCGATTTTGAACATCTCGGTTCCGCGGGATTTTTCGGATGAAGCCTCCCGGCATATTGACCTGGTATCAACACAGAACGGATTTCTCCAGCCGCAGTTTGGTCTTCTGACCGCTCTGCCGATCACGAATCTCTGCATCGCCCGCTATGACTATGTCACGGTTTTTGTCACCGCCGCCGTTTCAGACCGGAACCGGACGATCAACATCATCGTTACTGTTGATCGTCCGCTCACCGATGCCGCTTTGCTTGGGGCTATGATGACGGTCACCGAAGCGAAAATGCAGGTGATCACGGCGAGAAAAGTTCCGGGCAGCGCTCTCTCGACGGACGCCGTCGTCGTTGCCTGCGAAAAAACGGACGGGATCCCGGAAGCGTTCGCAGGACCTCTGACCGAGACCGGAATGCGGATTTCAAAAGCCGTATCCCATGCCCTGACCGAGGCCCTCGTTCGGTTCGACAACTATCTCCTCTCCACCTGGGGCGTGACCCGCGGCTGGTCGCGGGGGAATCCGGCGATCGTCAAACGGCACCGGCCGTCGTTTTTCATCTACAGCCGGTATGGGGGCGACCACTGGAACGAATGGATCCCGGAGGACTGCCCGTATTATCCGTGCCATAACTACGCAGACCAGCAGTGCAGTTTCTGCTACTGCCCGCTTTACCCCTGTATGGACACGGAGTACGGGCAGATGATCGAGACGCCGCATGGCGAGATCTGGAGCTGCATGGACTGCCGTTTAGTTCACGAACCACGGGTAGCGAATCATCTTCTGGCAAATCCCGAAGCAGGCGTTCTGGAACTGAAATCGGTAAAAAAGAAAAATATTTAGAGACCGAGCTTTTTTGCAAGCTCTTCTAAGGGGATGCCGTGGACCATTGCAGCCTCGCGGATGGTCTCGTTGTTTGCGATCGCGCAGCCGAGGCAGCCCATGCCGAAGCTCTGAAGGGTTGCTGCGGACTCAGGTTTCTCGCGGAGAAGGTCGGCGATAGTTGAATCAAGTGTGATTGCCATGGTACTATGTTGGCGGGATTACTACTTGATATTTGCGAAGAAGATACTAAAAAAAGATTAATGGGATGATGCATGGGAGGATGCTTTTTTCTCGAAAGTGATGACCTCTTTCCAGGCAAGATCGACCCATTCGCCGTTTTCGATCCGCATCACATCGTATGAAGGATAGGCATCCCCTTTTTCGTCGAAGACGATCGTTCCGGTGAGTCCGACATGCCGGATATTGTCAAGACCCTCTCTGATCCCGTCCGCCGTGTATCCGCTGTTTTCTATTGCCTGGGACACGACGATCATCGTATCGTGTCCGTAGATCGAGTCGCGGACCATCAGGGCTTCATGGAATTTATCTACATAATGCTCCTCGTAGGAGGGATCGGAGATCCTCCTCGCCTGGGAGAATCCGATGAGGCCTTCGGAGTATTCCCCGACTTCCAGCGGGACCTGCCGGTTGGTCACCATGTCGGAGCCGAACCATGCCGGGTGAAGCCCTTCCGCCTCCGCGGCTTTCATGATCTCAACGCACTGACTCGGGTTGACGATCAGAAGAACGGACTGCGGCTGGGTTTTCTTCATCTCGGCGATGATCGCGCTCGCGTTCAGCGTGTCTGAGTCAGGGACCCCTATGCAGGATACGACATGCATGTCCGGATATGAGGTCTCGGCTTCGTTGAGGAATGCATATCTCAGGCTTTTTCCGTAACTGGTGTTAAGATAGATCATCATGACATTTTGCGTATCGTCACGTCCGGCGATGATCTTCGCCATGCCTGCCCCGAGGTAGATGTCGGAAGAGACCGTTCTGTAGACATAATTTCCGTATGCCGAGAGGCCCGCAGATGTTGCCGAAGGAGAGATCAGGACGATCTCATATGACTCCGCATATGGGGCAAGGGCGAGGGTCACGGTACTCGTCACTCCGCCGATGACGACCGGGATGCCTTTTTCTTTGATCTCTTTGAACTGTTCTTTTGCAAGGGTGACGTTTCCTTTGTTGTCATAATACTCAGCTCTGACCGGAACGCCCCGGATGCCTCCCGCATTATTGATATCCTCGATGGCGAGTTCGATCCCCCGCATATACTCGACGCCGAACTCCGCCATCTCTCCTTCAAACGGCAAAGATACCGCGACGATCACTTCATCCTTTGGATACTCCCCGGAGATGACGGTTCCAAACGGGTGGAATGCGATGATAAACATGATGATCGTCACAACGATGATTCCAATAGTGATGTACTTCGATGCTTTTGTCTGCGGCGGTTTTTCATGATGACCCGACATTTACTTTTCCTCCTCAGTCGCTTCATCGGGTTTATCCCCGTCGTCGCTCTTTTTTCTGCCGAACAGTCTGCTGGTTCCTGCGGCAAAGACGATGTGTTCTTTGGCGAAGTAGGCAAACAGCGCCACGCCGAGGGTATTGACGATCGTGATCGGCAAAAACGTGCTTCCGATGATCGCGATGATTTCGTCAACGGTCTGCGTACCCATAAGAAGTCCGCACCCGGGCACGATGATAAGCAGGTGGATCCACTCGATGATGACGGTCAAAACGGCCGCTTTGAAGACGGTGATCCTTCCCTGCCACCAGCGGACGGCAAAACCTGCGATAAGACCTGCCGCGAGAATGGCAAGCGAACAGCCGACGGCGGTCGGTCCGCCCTGAGCCAGACGGTAGATGCATCCGATAAGTCCGGCAAGTCCGCCGACAACCGGACCTCCCAGCAGACCTGCGACGATCGGGCCGATCGCGCTGAAGTTGAAGATGAGACCGTTGACATCGATCCCTCTGAATACTCCGTAGATCGAAAGTCCCCCTCCCAGAGCGACCGTCCATATTTTATCGGTGAGGGTCGCAGCCCCGGTGACGAGTTTTTTGAACATCTCCGTCTTTGTGAAGATGAAGAGAACGACCACGATCACGAGCATTCGTTCGATTAAGGGGATGCCGTTTTGCAGGGACGAGGATTCGATCAAAAGGGCTATGTAGATCGAAAGCCCGCTGCCGACCGCCATAATGGCCATCCAGACTCTGGAACCTTTTGCATACTTCGGCAGTCTGCTGTCCAGATAAATGACGATGAATCCGAAGATACCAAAAAGGATCGCCGAAAGAGCGGCGATATCCCGGATCACCGTCATCGGATCCGCGATGATCATGGCAAGAATGATCACGCCGGTGAACACGAGAAGCACGATCTGATAGAGCTTATACTCGCCGGGCAGTTTAACTCCCTTGTCTTCTCCAAGATGGCGGACTACTTTGGCAAGAGCACGGGCCCGCGCGTCCATGCCGACGACGACCGCTCCGAAAAAGATGATCGCCACGAAAAGCAGGAAAAGATACGGTCCGTAGGGGATCGTGCCGAAGATATAGAGGACCTGCGTGATCAGCGTGTCAAGCGTGATCTTCGCTCCGTGCGGCATGAAGGATACGGCATATCCTGCATATCCGAGGAACATGAAACCGATCGTGATGACCGCCACCAAAAGGAATCCGGTAAGGACGTCGACATTCACGCTGCGGATGTATTTTTTGAAAAAAGATTCGTTTTGGAGTGTGCACTCCTGTTTGTCTTCCGAGTGGATCTTGGTTTTCTGTGAAAGCCAGACCGAATAGAGCATCAGGTTCAGTCCGGACCCGACCACGCCGAGAATCGCGAGGATCGCCATCTCAGATCCTGCCGGAATCGAGGGGACCAGTCCGGTCAGAAGAAGGTTGAAGGAGAGCGGGAACTGGGTCAGGGCAATGAGAACAACGCCTGCAAGGATGCTGATCAGGACCGCCATGACCGGTTCGAGGATCTCGTATGAACTCGTTCTGATGACGGCGAGCGTTAATATAAGGAGGAAAACCGCTATCAGAAAGACCGAGTAGATCCCCGGCAGGAGATAATCGAGGAACGTTGCGGAGAAAACGAGCATCGCGCCGATCGCAAACATCTCCATGAGATAGGAGCCGATGATCAGGTAGGAACCCCAGTTTCTCGGCCCGGGCAGACGATTCAGCGCGTCGAAGATCGTCTGGTTCGTCGCGAGCGTATACCGCGCGATCCCGTTGGTGAACGCGTATTTGAAGATAAGCGTGATGACGATGACCCAGATCAACGCCGGACCGTAATGGGCTCCGATTTCGATTGCCTCAGTAACCCCCGCTTCGCCGGCTGCGGTTATCGCGAGAAGAAGGCCTGGTCCAAAGAACACGAAGTAGTTTTGAAACCATTTTCGAAAGCGGGTAAATACTGAGTCTTTCATTGATTCTATCTAATTTTGCAGGTCTGAGGTTATATACTATTGGAGTTCGCCGACAACGTGAATGATCTGGCTCGTTTACCTCTCCCTTTTTTGCATAAGTCCAGCTGATTCCTTCATTCTTACCGCTTTGAACGCGGAGACCGAGGCGCCGAGCAGAGGGGCTTTTCCCTCGAGAGCGGAGATGCGGATCTCCGGTGTCGTTAGGTAGTGATCCGTGTATTCGGTCATTTTTTTGGCTATCAGCGCCGGGTAATTTCTGACAATGGGGCCGTCAAGCACGATAAGATCTGGATTGTATGCCGCGACGACCGAAGAAAGTCCCCGTCCGTTTATTTTTGCGAGTTCATCCGTAAATTCGCAGAAGAGCGGACTTCCATGTTCCGCGGCATACAGGATCTGCCCGGCATTCATCGAGGGTTTCGGGTCGCAGTCGATCCGATCGTCGCTCCATACCCGGAAAAAGTTCGGGATCCCTGTTCCGCTCGCGTAGGCTTCCCAGTGTCCGAAACCTCCGCAGCCGCAGGGAAGGTTCCAGGTCGTGTCCACGAGAAAGTGGCCGGCCTCGGAGGCATTTCCGTTCGAACCGCAGAGTAGTCTGCCCCGGTCCAGGACACCAGCCCCGATCCCTGTGGAGAACGTGAGATACACGAGTGTTGCCGCGTTTTTTGCCCCGCCGAAATGATATTCTCCAAGGACGCCCGCTTTACAGTCGGTTATCATTCGTACAGGGATACTGAACCTTTCCTGCAGAGGTCCGGTAAGGAAGATCCTTTCACATTTCATATTGGGCGAGCCGACGACCGAACCGGTCTTCAGATCGACGGGCCCCGCGGTGCTGATCCCGATCGCTTTTGGCGTGATCCCGGTGCTCCGGCTCAGATCAAGGATCATATCAGAGATCAGGAGCTGTATATCCGCGGCGCTCGTGAGGTCTTTGACCTCTTTCTGGGAAAATTCCAGGATTTTTCCCTCTTCGTCAATGATTCCGGCACGCAGATTGGTCGCTCCCAGATCGACCGCGGCAACATACGCATGATCATCCATCGTACTGCTAGATGTGCTTTCGTTGCTCATCAAGTATTCCCTCTCGCGTTAATTTATTTTATGTCGATTATATTTTATCGATAAACGATAATTTATTAATGTTGTGCAGCAAATATGTGGGTGTGACGAGTTTAATGAATGCCACTCAGACAAAAATAGAAAAAAGTGCACGTATTGCAGATATCGTTTTAAAGATCGCCCGGATTCTTGGATGGATCGTTATCGCATGTATGATTCTCCTTCTCGGCGCGGCCGCGGTCATATATGGAATCGCCGGTCCTGACCTGTTTAGCGATGTTTTTGCCTCCGAAAATGCGACCGTCCTCTCCGCCGGCGGCGAAACCGTATTAACCGTCGGGATGATTCCGGGACTCATCGCATTGTTCTCGATCGTATCCTTTGTGTATATGGGACTGTTAATGGCGATCCTTATCATCGCCGGACGAATCTTTTCCGGGATTCGAAAGACGCTCCTTCCATTTACCGAAGAAAATGCAAAGCATCTGAAGACCATCGCCGTTCTGATTGCCGTAATCTCTGTTGTTCCGGCATTCATCGAGGCGATAGGCGAGGCGATCATCGGCTTTTCGATGGATATGTTCTACTTCAGCATCGAAGGTCTGGTCCTTGCATTCGTCGTGTATTCTCTTGCCCACATCTTCGAGTACGGCCTGAATCTTCAGGAACAGGCGGATGAAACCCTCTGATCATGCCGATTATTCTCAGACTTGACCGCGTAATGGCGGACCGGAAGATGTCTCTTGGCGAACTTGCCGAAAAGGTCGGCATCACCAATGCCAATCTTTCCAAAATCAAAACCGGCAAGATCACCGCGATCCGGTTTTCGACGCTCGAAGCGATCTGCCGGGTACTCGACTGTCAGCCGGGAGATATCCTGGAATATCAAAAATGACCCCCTCTTTTTTTCACGTCCCGTGTAGACGGCACAATCCTTAACTATCTATAATCCGAACCTCTGTACCAATTATGATTACCGTCGGGCTTTTAGGGTGCGGAAATATCGGTCATGTGATCGCAAAGGGTCAGGAAAACTTCAAAATCACTGCAGTATATGATGTGGTTTTTGAACGTGCGGAGGCATTCGGCAGAGAGTTCGGCGCAGCCCCCTACTCGGATTTTTCCGAATTTCTTAAAGAGCCCACGGATATCGTCGTCGAGGCGGCATCCGTTGCGGCGGCCACGTCCCATGCAGAGAGTATTCTTCTTGCGGGAAAAGACCTTGTTATCATGAGCGTAGGGGCACTTGCGGACATTTCCTTCCGCGAAGAGCTCATCCAGACCGCCCGCGAGATGAAGAAAAAGATCCACATTCCTTCGGGGGCCATCATGGGACTGGACAATATCCGTGTCGGGCAGATCTCGTCGATCGACAAGTTCGTGCTCCGCACAACGAAAAACCCCAAATCCCTGTCACGTGAAGCTGAGGAAAAGACCTGCATCTTCTCCGGAAAAGCCTACGACTGTGTTCATCAGTATCCGAAAAACACGAATGTCGCCGAATCCCTATCGATCGCCTGCGGCAGAGACGTGGACGTCGAACTGTGGATGGATCCGAATGAGGACCGGAACATGCATGAGATCTTCTTCGAAGGAGAGTTCGGCGAGGCATACATCAGAGTGAGAAACGTTCCGTCCCCGGACAACCCGGCGACGAGTTATCTTGCAGCCCTTTCGATCCTCTCGCTTTTGAAAAATCTTGACAATCCGTTGGTGATAGGCGCATGAACTATGAAAAAGAGATCAAAAAGCTCGCCGCCGAAAAAGGCGCTTTGATCCTTGCACACAATTATCAGCCGGCAGAGATCCAGGACCTTGCCGACATCACCGGCGACTCGCTCGAACTTGCCCGCAAGGCAAAGGAAGCAAAGGAGTCGACGCTTGTCGTCTGCGGCGTTTACTTCATGGCCGAGACGGCCAAGATCCTTTCGCCGGAAAAGACTGTTCTTATCCCAAGACCCGACGCCGGCTGTCCGCTTGCCGATCAGCTGAATCCTTCATCGGTCCGTGCGGCGAAAAAAGCCCACCCGGGTTCGCCGTTCGTCGTGTATGTGAACTCGAATGCGGCGACGAAAGCCGAGTGCGATATCACCTGCACGTCCGCAAATGCCGCGGATGTTGTCCGTTCCCTTAAGGAAGACACGGTCCTTTTCGGTCCGGACGCCAATCTCGCGGCGTATGCCCAGCGTCTTGTGCCTGAAAAAACGATCATCCCCGTCCCGCAAAACGGCGGCTGTCCGACCCATCATCAGTTTTCCGTCCGGGACGTGGAAGCGGCACGACGCGAGTATCCGAACGCGACGGTCATCTGCCATCCGGAGTGTTCGCCCGAGGTCCAGCTCGCATCCGATCTGGTCGGCTCGACCGGGTATATGATCCGCAGATGCGGCGAAAAGAAGGAGTGGGTGATTCTCACGGAGAAGGGGATCATCCACCCGCTGCAGAAAAAGTATCCGGATACCATATTCCACGCGATCGATACGGCGGTCTGTCCGAACATGAAACTGATCACCGAGCAGGATCTCTACATCACGCTTAGGGACGGCGTCGTTCCGATCCAGGTGCCGGAGAGCATCGCGGACCGGGCGCGGCTTGCGATCGAGAGGATGATCGAGGCATCGGCATAAATGATTCCGACCGACCAGCTTCTCTCGTTCGTTGCCGAGGATGTTTCCGCCGGCGATATCACGACCCGTGCTCTGCTCGAAGACACCGTTGTCTCGGCCCATATCGAGGCACGTGAAGAGATGGTCGTATCCGGCGTCGAAGAGTGCGAATGGCTGTTTAAAAACGCCGGGGTTTTTACCGAAGTTCTGGTCAAAGACGGTTCGACGGCCCATCCGGGCGAGAAGATTCTCGCGCTCAAAGGATCGGTCCATGCGATCCTCTCTCTCGAGCGGACCTGTCTGAATCTTCTCGGGCGGATGAGCGGCATTGCGTCTTCTGCAGCGAAGGCGTCCCGTCTGGTTTCGGTCGTGAATGATCATGTCCGGGTCGCCGGAACACGAAAGACGGCTCCCGGCCTTCGCTTTTTCGATAAAAAAGCCCTGATCGCCGGCGGCGCTCTTCCTCACCGGTACACGCTTTCGGATCAGTTTCTGATCAAGGATACCCACCGGACGATCGTGCCGGTCGACGAGGCAGTACGAAAATGCCGGCAGTATTCCGACAAGAAGGTGGAGTGCGAGGTCGAGTCCGTGGAAGATGCTCTTCTTGCGGCAAAGACCGGCGCCGATATCGTGATGTTCGACAATATGACTCCGGAACTTATCCGCGAAGCGATCGCCGCACTCGAGGCCGCTGGTCTCCGCGGTGAGGTGACGCTGGAGATATCGGGCGGCATCACGCCGGAGACCGTGGATACATACGCCGGCCTCGATGTGGATGTGATCAGTATGGGGGCGCTGACCCATTCGGTCCGCTGTGCGGATGTGAGTTTAGAGGTTGATAGATAAATGCAGGTCGAGACGAAAGCAGCTCTCGCTCTTTTTGCCGGTTCGATCCTGCTGACTGTTCTGTGTTTCCTTTTGGGACTGCCGTTCTTCTTCCTGTTTTTATTCGTACCGCTGTTTCTGCTCTTTCCGGGCAGACGCGTGCAGAATGTGTGTCCGGTCTGCGGTGCGGTTTCATCGAGCGATTCGGCGTACTGCCGGGTGTGCGGGGCAAAGCTGGAGGGTGCTGAGGTATGACGATGCACGTTACCATTCGAGATATGCAGGACGATGACTGGCCGCGGGTCAGCGGGATTTACGAGCAGGCGCTGCTTGAAGGGATCTCGACGTTTGCAACGGTATGTCCGACTTTTGAAGAGTGGGACAAGGCACATCTGAAAGACTGCCGTTACGTCATGCTTTCGGACGATACGGTTGTCGGATGGTGCGCTGTATCCCCGACGTCTTCCCGTGAGGCTTACAAAGGGGTTGTGGAGGTCAGTATCTACTTCGATAAAGTGTTCCGGGGGATGGGTCTTGGTACAAAACTGCTGGATCATCTCTCCAAGGAAAGCGAAGCAAAAGGATACTGGTGCTTGTTCGTGAACATTCTGTCGATAAATACTGCCAGCATCAACCTCCACAAAAAGTGCGGGTTCCGCGAGGTTGGTTATCGGGAGCGGATCGCAAAAGACCGGTTCGGCGTGTGGCAGAATACGATCGTCATGGAACGGCGAAACGGGATCAGTTAGGCCGGTTATCTCTCTTTTTTATCACCGCTCTCACTCAATGGGGATGGCATTTTTGTTCAAACCCGGGGCATTATCGCACCGCGCGGTTCGGGCTTTATATATTTAGAAATCAATCTGTTATCCGGAGATCAAAATGGACGCACAGCAGATCCAGCAGATTACCGACAGAATCTCCCAGAACCTCGTGTCCAAAGGAGTTTCGCCGGACAAGCAAAACATTTCTGAGAAACTTACTCTCTACATCAATGAGTTTGGTGTGGTGCCGTTCGAAGCTGAACGAAAAGTACTCTCTGATCAGTATAAGCAGTATAATATCCCCGAAGAGGCAAAGCAGGCCCCGGGTTCGTCGGCGGGCGAAATCGTGAATATTGCCGATATCCAGCCAAACGACTGGGTGACGGTCGAGGTCAAGGTTGTGTCTCTGCAGACGCCTAACTCTCCGGCGATTGCGCAGAGCGGTATCTTTGCGGATAGTTCCGGTGCCGTACGTTTTGTCGTTTTTTCCAAGGCCTCGGAGCTGCCGAAGCTCGAGCTTGAAAAGTGGTATCGTGTTGAATCGGCGGTCGTTGATTCCTTTAAGGGCGTTCCGAATCTTAAACTCCACTCGGGTTCCCGCGTCACGGAGATCGAAGACGACCGGTGTCTCGTGCCTTCCGAGCCGACAAAGCTGCGCGATCTGAAGCCGGGTGTCGTTTCCTGTGTTCACGTGAAGTTCATCGAAGAGTGGGAATCCAGAAGTGACCGGATGATGCAGAGCGGTCTTGTTGCCGATGAATCCGGAAGGACCAAGTTCGTTTTGTGGCAGGATCCTGAAAAGGAGAAGCTCGTCCCAGGCGCAGTATACAATATCTTCTATGCGAGCGTGGATGAGTATAACGGGAGATTTTCCCTGACGCTGAACTCGGCAGTCTGGATCCAGGACGAGGATGCCGAGATTTCTGTTCCGGTATCTTCAGGCAGTTCTGCGCCGAAAGAGCCTCTGCCGATCTCTACGATCCGCGATCTGAAGGTCGGGTATGCCTCTCTCCGGGTGAAGTTCGTCGAGGAGTGGGAGTCGAAGAGCGAGCGGATGATGCAGAGCGGCCTTGTCGGCGATGAGACCGGCAGGATCAAGTTTGTTTTGTGGCAGGATGATTCCAAGGAGCGGCTGGAACTCGGACGCGTGTATGAGATTATCAACGCGAAAGTGGATGAGTTTAACGGCCGTCTTTCGATCAGTCTGAATCCGGCGACGTATTCGGCTGCCGAGCCCGAGGCGGATATCGCGGTTGGGACGCGGCTTGATGAGGTGACCGGGACGATCGTTCAGGTTTCGAAAGGGTCCGGTCTTGTCCGCCGCTGCCCGGTTGAGGGATGCAACCGCGTTCTTTCCCGGCAGAACTTCTGTCCGATCCATGAGATCCAGAACGCTTTCCATTACGATCTTCGGATCAAGGGTGTTGTGGATAATGGTCAGCGGGCATATAATGTTCTTATGAACCGGGAGGTCACCGAGCAGCTTTCCGGTATGACGATGGAGCAGGCTATCGAGATGGCGTCAAACAGCCCGCTTGGTCTTGAGGAGATACAAGCGGTTCTTACCGAGAAGCTGTGCGGACGATATGTGATATGTTTGGGTAACGAGTTTGACGGCAGGATTCTGGTGAAGTCGGCGGAGTTCATCCATCTCGATCCGAAGATCACTGCCGAACTTATGAATCGTGCCGGGGCTTCAGCTGGAGGCAGCGGCGTATGACGTCGGGTTCTGCACCAAACGGTCAGTTCATGTCTTATGAGCGTGAGCCGGCAAAACGCGTGTTCGCTGCTGAACTGCGCGAGGCTACAAAGACCATTAAGGATACCGAGGATGAAAAGAGCCCGGTGTATCTTCTGCTTCCAACAGGCGAGCGGTGTAACCGGGTTCTGATTGCCGGGACGATAACGCAGAAAGACAAAGTTGGTGATCAGAATATTCTGTATCGTGCGCGTGTGTCCGATCCGACGGGGATATTCTATATCAATGCGAGTTCGTATCAGCCCGAGGCGATGCATCAGCTTGCAAAGATCGATACGGCGAATCCGTCGTTTGTCGTCGTTGTCGGAAAGCCGAATGCCTACACGAATCCCGAGGGCAAAACCCTGATTTCCGTGCGTGCGGAGTCGATTCTTGTGGTGGATCAGGAGATCCGGGATCTTTGGGTCCAGGATGCGGCGCGTTCGACCCTTGATAGAGTGGATGCGCTTTCGTCGGATTCTCCGTCTGCAGATGTTCTTCTCGCGCGTGAGACGTATCATTTTCCGCCGGAGCACTGGAAAAAGATGGTTTTCGATGCCCTTTCGCGCATCATGCAGCTGTAAATTCAATCACCCCTTTCTTTTTTGGAAAATCATTCCGGTTGGTTTATATGCCTCATTGCCTAACATTATTACCTCACAAGTCA
>ENA-UOOH01002592-UOOH01002592.1-fermentation-metagenome-genome-assembly--contig:-NODE-2592-length-15243-cov-7.849881_pt1 | contig 15243 bp, 12 predicted proteins | sample MGYA00245778_ERZ724025 | MGnify/ENA primary metagenome ERZ724025 (study PRJEB28704, sample SAMN03018313) | fermentation metagenome | biome: anthropogenic terrestrial biome; feature: soil; material... | reverse complement strand
ACCTCCTCGACATGAGCGTGACTCGGATAGTCCAGATGGGCATAAGCATGGTGCCTGAAGGACGACAGATCTTCCCCGACCTCACAGTCATGGAAAACCTCCGTCTCGGCGCGTTCACCCGAACCGACCAGGACGAGATCGCCCGCGACCAGGAGCGTGTGTTCAGCCTCTTCCCGAGGCTCAAAGAACGCGCCTCTCAGAAAGGCGGAACCCTGTCCGGCGGCGAGCAGCAAATGCTCGCAATAGCCAGAGGCTTGATGGCGAGACCATCGCTTCTTCTCATGGACGAACCGTCGCTGGGCCTCGCCCCGATCCTCGTGGAAGAGGTGTTCCGCGTCATCCAGGAGGTCCACCGAGAAGGCGTCACCGTGCTCCTGATAGAGCAGAACGCCCAGGCAGCCCTGGCCATCGCCGACTACGGCTACGTGATGGAGTCCGGAAGCATAGTCCTGCAGGGAAAAGGAGAGGACCTGCTGCACGACGAAGCGGTCAGGCGCGCCTACCTGGGGCAGGACATCGGGGCGTAGGCGCCCCACGTTCGCTGGAGATGTAGCCGACAGCGGGACCGGCTAAGCTATGAGTCGCTCCAACCGACAGGAAAGCAGCATCGAAAGATGCATTCGACTTCACTAGGCATCGGCGATGCCCGTCAACTGCGCAGTTGCCGTAGACGGTACACTGGTACTCCCGCTGTGTACACTATGTACACCGGTGAATTGCTCGAAAGATCGGTTCAACGCACGGATTGCGCGTTCCATCAGGATATGTTCCTCGGATGTGCCGGACACGTTGCCGGCAGACTCACCCGAACGACTTCTTCCAACCGCTCCAGGGCTTTCTCAAGTATGCTGCGGGGGCATGCCAGGTTGATCCGCTGAAAGCCTGCTCCGCCCGGGCCGAATATGGGGCCGTCGTCCAGCCAGACGCGGGCTTTCTCCAGTATGAGGCGATCCAGTTCGCCGGGATCAAGGCCGACTTGGGCGCAGTCCAGCCAGGCCAGGTAAGTGCCCTCAAGGGGTACCACTCTTACCTTCGGCATGCGCTTCGCAACGAAATCCCTCAAGAACTGTAAGTTGCCCTCCACGTAGTCCAGCATACTCTCAAGCCATGCTTCTCCGCCATCATAGGCCGCGATCAGCGCTTCCAGGCCGAAGACATTCGCGCGATGAACCTTATTGGCGGCGGCAAAACAATCCCGCGTCTTCGCATCGGGGATGATGGCATACGCTGTCTGCAGTCCTGCAAGATTGAACGTCTTGCTCGGACTCATGCAAGTGATGGAGTTAGCTGCAAGCGCCTCGCTCAGAGAAGCAATCGGGACGTGTTTCTTGCCCCGACACACGATATCGCAGTGAATCTCATCAGAAACAATCATAATGTCGTTGTCAAGACAGATCTGACCCAGTCGCTCTAGTTCTTTTCTGCTCCATACCCTGCCTACGGGGTTGTGAGGACTGCACAGAATCAGCAGCTTCACTCGCGGGTCGTGCGCCTGTTCCTCAAGGTCTTCAAAGTCCATGGAGTAGTAGCCGTCCCTATAGACCAAGTTATTCGTGACACAACGCCGGCCGTTCTCCTCTATGGCGGCAAAGAATGGGTAATACACGGGAGGTTGCACAATCACCTTGTCGCCAGGCTGCGTAAAGGTCTGAACCGCGATGTTGAGCGCAGGCACTACTCCGGGGCTGAACGTGATCCAGTCTCTTTGAATGGTCCAGCTGTGTCGGCGTGCCAGCCAATTGGCGATCGCCGCGAAGTACGAGTCGGGGAAAATCGCATAGCCGTAGACTCCATGCCGAGCTCGGTCAATTACAGCGTCGATTACTGGCTTTGGCGCGCGAAAGTCCATGTCTGCCACCCATAGAGGCAGCAAATCCGTCCGCGAGTCCCACTTAAGAGAATTCGTGCCGCGTCGTGGAACTACTATATCGAAATCACACAATACTGCTCCCCCCACCAACACTCAGAACCCACATTTCGCACGCGGTTCTTATCGCTCAAGCAGCTTGCTGAAGGCATCTATGAAGCAGGACACGTGTATCTCCATCGCCCTGCGCGCCTCAGCAGAATCCTTCTTTTCGAACGCAACTAGAACCTCTGCTAGGTTATGCACAGCGGCCCCTTGAAGGCCGGGTATTCGGTCCATGAAGTAGAACCAACCCCTCCGGCAACGGTATCTGATGACCTCGAGCAGATCATTGAGCGGCTTGTTGAATGTTGAATCGTGAATTGCTTCGTGAAACTGCTGATCTATTGCCACCAATCGCTTGAAGTCGCCATTGTCGCGGGAAGGCTCTATCTCATCGACCAGCCGAGTCAGGTGTTCCAGTGCCGAGTCGGGCATTCTGGTCGCCGCAAGCTCACTAGCTAGGCCGTCCAAGTTCTTCTTGACTATGAACAAGTCCCTAAGGTCCAGCACATTGATCTCCGACACGTAAGACCCAAACCTTGGGTATACAGTAACAAGCCCTTGCTCCTTCAGGCGCAGGAGGGCCTCTCGCAAGGGTGTCCGGCTAATGCCCAGTTCGCGGCAGATTTCCTTTTCATCTATGAGCATGCCGGGCTCATATTGCACGTAGATGATTCGGTCCCTCATGGTCTCATATACGTCTTGCTTCTGTGACAACGCCATCGCCTCCTCACTATCCTCCAATGTTGGGGATCAAGATGTCGATTTCGTGTCTAGGCCCCGGCAACACAACGTTGTCCTTTACCAACCGGCCATCTACGGCGATAAGAACAGGTTGCTTGGCACCGGATTGATGAACCGGCTGCTGGTTTGTCCAAAGATCCAAGCGTCCCTCGGTCGCCCAATCTATGAAATCCTGTAACATCATGCCCGGCTGCAGCGCATATGTCTTCTCCTTGAGACCCATACGGGTCCTGAGCATGCCGTGGTACCTCACAACTATGTTCATTTCGTCGGCTCTCCGGTCATCATGAACTCCCCAAGGCCGAGCTCCGCGAGCTTCGCACTGGTGGGTATGCCGAACTCATCCCACGCCCTGACCTGGTAATACTGGTTCAGCATCTCTCCTAGGTGCGGCAAGTTGAGCGCGGCGCCTCCGGTATTCCGTCTTGACGTAGTGATTCGCAACGGCAGATCGTCGTCCTTCCTACTTGCGCCGTGACGTACATTGTACATGCGCTTCAGGTTGTAGATTCGTTCACCCGTCAGCATGAACTCATCTACATCCACATCCCAATCCATGACGGCATTCATCCATTCCACAACTTGCGAAATGGGCAGACCGCATCCAAGAGTGAACTTGCAGAGTTTCAAGGAATCGTACATACCCATGGCATCTTGTAGTTTGGACGTCATCCAGCCCTTCTTGTCGGTGCCGAATCTGTCTTGGCTCTCGTGAAGGCCGATCTCCGGCATCACCCCACCCTTTTCGAACATGTGGGTGAACCCCGCAAGATGGCACCCTCCGCGGTTGGATGTTGCATACGACAATGCCACCGAATTGTGGGCACGCGGATCGTGCGCCGGGAATTCGAGCCCTTTGGTATGAATGGCGAATTCCTCTGCAACTCCTCCCAACTCCTCCGCGCACCGCCGAACCCCTTCGCCAAGCAGATCGCCTATCCCTTGGCGAAAAGCGATCATCCTTATCAATGTCAGGACGGCGTTGGCGTCTCCCCACTTCACTTCCAGGCCACTGCAATCCGCTTTGCTCAGAAGACCCCTTTCATAGGCCTCCATAGCAAAGGCTATCACTGACCCTGTGGAGATTGTGTCAAGGCCATATCTGTTGCACAGATCGTTCGCGGCACATATCGCCTCAAGATCATCCACCAGGCAATTGGCTCCCAGCATGGAAATGGTTTCGTACTCGGGGCCACTGCCTGATATGCCGGCGAAAGGTCCTGCGGAAATGGATATCTCCCGTCCACAACCTATCGGGCAATTGGCACAGTGGTATCTGCCTGTAAGCACTGTGGCGGCCATTGCTTCTCCATTTACGCTCTCAGACTTTCCCCAGGCGCCCAACGCCCAGTTCTTTATGGGCATGTCGCCTATGAACTCGTTGCTTTCCAGCCCTCCCGCAGTGCCATATGCCCTCATACCCTGACCTTGCTCCGCAAGAACGCGCGACCACCGCCGAATGGATTCACTTACTGCATCGGGGTCGGCGATCCGAGGCGACTGCGTTCCCTGCGCTGCTACTATCGCCTTGAGGTTCTTGGATCCCATGACCGCCCCCACTCCGCAGCGCCCAGCGGCCCTGGCATGGCGGCCGTCCGTCATGATGCTGGCGTAGCTCACCATGTTCTCTCCTGCAGGTCCGATACTCGCCACAGTGACCTGCTGCCCATGGACATTCTTGAGCGCGTCATCCACTTCATAGGTGTCCTTGCCTGCGAGATCCGACGCGTCCAGTATACGTGCCCCTTCCTCCGACACATAAAGGTAACACGGCTTGCGAGCCCGCCCTGTTATGATGATACCATCAAATCCCGATCTCTTTAGCTTGAGCCCGAACGTCCCGCCCACATCGGATTCTGCATACATTCCAGTCAAGGGCGACTTAGTGACCACTGCCAGCCTGGCCGATGTCGGTAGCCTGGTCCCAGCGAAAGGACCGGTAAGAAGAATGAGAGCATTCTCGGGACCCAGCGGACGGGAGAGCGGATTCGTCTCTTTGTTCAGATAGTAAGTCCCAAGACCGGAGCCTCCCACGTACTTTCTGGCTAAGGCACCGTTCAGCCGCTCAACCGTGATGTCCGACGACCCAAGATCAACTCTGAGCACTCTTCCTGCGTGGCCAAACAAACCAGTCCCACCCCTTTGCCCCTGGAATCGGGCGACGGGAGTTGCCCGACTACTCCCGCGCCCGCCAGTTCGTGCACCGTCAGTTGCGAACCATCTGTCCTTCTTTCATGACTGCTACGACATTCCGCATGTCCTCGACGTTGTCCAGGGGATTCCCGTCTATCACAATGATATCGGCCAGCTTGCCCGCTTCTATGCTGCCCGTAACATCAGACAGGCCACAGAGCTCCGCGCCGTTCACGGTCGCTATCCTGATGGCCTCAAGACTAGAGAAACCGGCTTCGATGAACGTGGAGAGCTCATCGGCAACATGGCCGTGGTAAGTGTCGCCGCCTATGGCCAACTTCACATTGTACTTGCGGGCGATGCGCAGATTCTCCACATAGTTCTCTGCAATCCCCTTCAAGCGATCGCTGTAGGGGATGCCTGGGGTCTTCACTGCCGCCTTCGTAACCCCGGTATTGACCACAAGGAAGCTACCTTTTTCCGCGATCATCTTGAGTTCGTCTTCTGTCAGCAGCATGCCGTGCTCAATCGAATCCAAGCCCGCTTCAACAGCCCACTCTAGGCCGTCCCCTCCGTGCGCGTGCCCAGTTATCCGCCTATTGGCGCGATGGGCCTCCTCAATGGCAGCAACGATTTCTTCTCTGGTGTACTCTGACGCCAGGGGGTTCGATCCCACCGTAGACATGCCGCCTGTTATGATGAACTTAACCTGGTCGACACCGGCCTTGATCTGTGTGCGCACTGCTTTCCGCACAGCGTCGACGCCGTCTGCCTCAATGCCCAGGTACCAGCCGTGACCACCGGTGCGGCATATGGGCTGTCCACAGATTATGAGCCTCGGCCCCAACATCAAGCCCTCGTCAATCGCGCCTCTCCAAATCTTGTCCAGAAAGTCTCTTTCCCCGGCAACCCTCAGTGTGGTAATGCCCGACCTGAGCAGCTGCTCTGCGTTCTTGACTCCCTTGATGGCTGTATAGCACAGGTGTTCTCTGGCCTGCGCGGCCTCATCGCCCATATCCAACCCGAGATGATCATGGCCGTCGATGATGCCTGGCATGACCGTGAACGAACTGAAGTCGTGTACATCTACGTCCGCGCCCGCGCCTGCTTTGCCGGCCTCCGGCGATCCTGCCCGAACCGAACTGATCTTGCCGTCGACGATGGTGATCTCGGCGTTTTCAAGAACCTCATCATGTACCCCAGTGATCAGCCGACCGCATCTTAGCACTGTCTTCAAAAGTATCTTCTCCTTTAGCTATGTCTATGTCGCTGTCGCCCGCGTTGCCCCTATCACCCGCATTGCCGCGGAGCGCGCTCACTCATGAGGTTGCCGTATATAGGCGAACTCCTCGTCGATCTGAGCTTGGTCCAAAGGCTCGGTCATGAGACTGACCACCACTCCGACAACCAGACCCACGATCCAGCCTACCAGCCCTTCGTGTATGATCGTGGCCCTCCACGGGGTTTTGTACCATATGATCACGGCGAGCAGTCCCGACAGCATCGACGCAATAGCGCCCTGCTTGTTGAACCTCTTCCAGTATAGGGAGAGTATCAAAGACGGGCCAAACGTGGCAGATAGACCGCCCGAAGCGTACAGAGTCAGCCACATGACCGACTGTGGAGTGCGGTAGCAGATGTACGCGCCGAGCACCGATACGACAAGTACTGCTATCCTCGATAGCGAGACCACTTTCTTGTCGGAAGCCTCTTTGTTGATGAAGCCCCTGTACAGGTCCACTGACAGGGTCGTAGCAACGCTCAGCAACTGCGAGTCCACTGTAGACATGAGAAGCGCCAGCAGTGCTGCGAAAAGAATGCCGGCTACCCACGGATTGATGAGTGTCAACACACTGGGGAAAATGGTTTCCGGATCTGCCAGATTGGGGAAGAAGACTCTGCCGGCATAGCCGATCATCCAGGAGGTCCAGTAGTTGATCAGGAGTGCTACCTGCCCGAACAGCGCCATCTCGTAAGCTTGTTTCGAATTCTCAATGGCAAAGTTCCTTATGGTATCGTGCGGCCTTCCGATGACCACGAATACTGTGGTAAAGCTGTACCACACGAATCCAAGCAGAGCCGCCCCTGCCTTGCCCAGGTTGGCCGTCATGAGCGTTGGATCTATTTCCTTCAATGTTGCCAGCATGGATCCCCATCCGCCGGCCTTTGACACCAGAATCACCGAGATGAGCACGCCGCCGGCAAGAATGACCCACCCTTGAATGTAGTCAGTAAGGCATACAGCCTTGAATCCGCCCAACATGCAGTATATCGTAACGACGGCCACCGAAAACAGCAGCGCGGCCAAGGGAGTCACATTAAACAGCGATGTTATTCCCTTGATGCATGCGCTGTACTGGGCGGCGATATACGGCACTATGAAGACTATCAATGCCAGAGAGCAGATGCCGCGAATCAGGTTAGTGTCGTCTCGCACTCTCTTGACGAAGAACTCAGGATAGGTTATCGCTCCGAGGTACCCAGAATAGTTCCTAAGCCTCATTGGTATTGTAAGGAAGCTGAAGAGCACGCCTATCATGTAGCCAAGCAGCATCCACCAAGCCCCGGGCCCCATAATATAGGAAATACCCGCCGCGCCCATGAACATCCAGCCGCTGCATCCCGAGAACACATAGCTCATGGCTGCCACCCATGGGTGCAGTTTTCGTTCTCCCAGAGCGAATCCTTCAACGGATGACGTGGACTTGAACGTGAAGACTCCAATCGCCATCATGGCAATCATGTAGACAATAAAAGGTATTGCAATGCAGATACTCGAACTCACCTCGTCTACCTCCCATACTTACGGTACTGATGGTACAGCACTACGCATGTCAATATAGGTAGGACAACAACCAAGAGCCACGATCCCAACGTCCAACTCGCACCCATTGTTCCACCTCCCTGCGTTTGAGAAGATGTTCGACGGGTCAGGACAATATCCTTCTTTTAATAATGTATCTTTACCATGTTTCTTATATATCTGTGATATATCAGCGGCAGGCTCGGCCGCAGCCAAGCGCTAGGCTGTTTTGAACGGCGACCGCGGTCGTCTGGCGCGGTGGCTGGAGTTATGGATGTAGGTGTGCACCAGAGTGAGCGCGACTCTGATGGAGTCTTGGAAGCGCTTTTGCGGAAGACTGAAATGTTGTGTGCGGAGCCAGATGTCCCAGCGCACTGAGCACCGACAGTATCCTGGTTGACTGGTTGCCTCACTTGCGAATGAACGCATAGTCTCCTATACTGACCCCGATATCTGCCGCCACTGGCTCGCATTTCGCCTTCAGCAGGAAATAGATCGCGCGCCCTGCAGAATCGCCAAGGGTTTCGTAGTTGCCCTGCCCCTTGCTGATCACGACATCTGCTTCGCGGTAGAGCTTCAGGAAGTCCGGGGCAGCTTCGCTCAAGATCAGCCCGGGCGCAGCGCTCCCTGTAGACACAATGGTTGCATCGTGATCCAAGCCCGATGCGACCGCGTCTTCGGCCGTTGAATCGTTTATTATCGGGGCGCCGCGGACTCCGTAGGACACACCGACTCCTTGCCCAGCGGCGTGCCTGATCTCAGAGACCAAGATCCGGTCGAGGACTGTCTCACCTGCGTTGTCCCCGATGACCACAACCGTGTCGGCACCCGGCAACTCCCCGCGAAGCGCGTCCACATCGCATACGGCGAGCCCCTTGGTCAACTCCCTCCGGAGCACCGCCTCCAGGTCCACTGCGCGCAGATCGCCGTAGACCCCCGCGTCAAGGAGATTGCCTACTGCCGATGCCTCCAGGGCAGCGAGCAACCTGTCATCTTGTGCCTCCACATGACTCTTCAGCGCCGGATAGATCCCATGGGCTATCCTGATTGAGTCTTTCTTCACCTTCCGATAGGGGTCCTCATTTCCCGAATACGCCTTGACCAGTTCGTGTATTGCGCCCCCCATCTCTGCCGGAGTTGCATACGAACCATACTCTGCGAGCGCTTCAAGCGACTTCAGGACAATCGCCTTCTGGACATCGGAATCGGCAGTCGCCAGCCTGGCTCCTTCCCAAGCCTGCCTTAACGTGCATTGAACACATTCCAGGTGAATCTTCATAGTCGCCCTCCGTTATCAACTGCAAACGACCTGCCGGCCCCTCGGCCCAGGCCTCAGGCTTCAGCTAGACAACAGTCTATCATATAGGCGCCGCCAGAGTCCCAGCACGTTGGAGCGCGAATCGCCCTACTCTTTGACTCCCCCTACGGTGAGGCCTGCGGTCATAAACCTCTCCAGGGCCAGGAAGAGCGACACCACCGGCACTGCAGTAAGCAGAGACGCAGCCATCATGCGCCCCCATATGTAGTGTTGGGTGTTGAACAGCTCGGCTAGGCCGCGGGGAAGCGTGAGTTTTTCGGGCGATATCAGAAAGACGAGAGCAAAGAGGTACTCGTTCCAAGCGATCATGAAGGCATATATGAAGACCGCGACCAGCGCGGGGCCTGACAGCGGGATGATGACGCGCCAGATCACACCGGTGCGTGTACATCCATCTATCATCGCGGACTCCTCGATCTCGGCCGGGATAGTCCGGAAGTAGTTGCCCAGCATGTACAGGGATACCGGCAGCGTGAAGGCCAGGTATGTCAGGACAAGAACCAGCTTCGTGTCGACGAGTTGCACTGAAAGAGCCTCCTGCAGACGGATGACGGCCCGGTAGTACGGCACCACAAGCAGCACTCCGGAGAACATGTAAGCTGAGAGAATGCCTCGCTGTACCAGTTCTCGCCCGGCGAATTTGAGCCTGGCAAATGCGTAGGCCCCCGGCACCGCAACAATGATGGCCAGCGAAGCCGCTGCAAGGGCCACCACCATGCTGTTCTGGAAGTAGCGCATGAATGGGAAAAGCCGCGGATTGAACAGGTCAGCGTAGTTCTTGAAGGTGATGCGTCTGGGTATGAGCGATGGCGGGTAAGTCGTCTCGTCGCCGGGCGGCTTGAGCGACACCGACAACATCACAATGAACGGAAAAACGCAGGCCAACAGGACGGCGGCGATTCGCGCCCCAACGAGTATCCGTTCCCATCGTTTCCGCGCCACCTGGGTCACCACCTTAGCACCTTCTTGACATAGAGGCTGACCGATGCGATTAACCCCAGTGCAAGCAGGCTTGAGATCGCCGCCGCCTGTCCAAGGTCGAAACTCTGGAAAGCTCGGAGGTAGGCATAGACTGTCACAGTCACAACATTCCGCGACAGTAGCCACACATCGTCGAACTTGGTGAAGTTCCATATCCACCGGAGCACTACGATGGATCCCAGCACGAAGCTGAGTTCCGGCATGGTTATGTGCCTGAACTTAGCCCAAGAGCCGGCCCCGTCTACCTCTGCCGCCTCATAAAGAGTCTTTGGTATGGACTGAAGTCGCGCCAGGATCATAAGGAATGCGTACGGGAAATAGCGCCATATGTCGAACAGAATCACCATGGGCATGGCGAATGCAGGCGATTCCACCCAATCGCGCGGCCCCGAGAAGATCGGCAAGATGTCGACGAACCAGTAGTTCACGAATCCGTATACAGGATGAAACATGTATCGCCACGCAAAGACCAGGGAGATGAGGGGGGCTACGTAGGGCATGAGCACGATGCCGCGGGCGATGCCGCGTCCGGCGAACTCCCGATTCATCAAGACGGCAACGGCCAGGCCCAGCAGAGTGCTGCCTGCAACCGTGGCGGCCGTGTGCACCAAGGATCGCACAATCGCCAGCCAGAACTCGGGGTCGTGCACAATCTCGCTGTACTGCTCAAGGCCCACGAACTCCTCAGGCATTGCGGGATCGAGCGGAATGTGAGTGAATCCCATCCGAATGCTGGAGATGATAGGATACACGACAACCAGCCCCACCAGTATCACACTCGGAGCCAGTAAGGCCCATGCAAGCCGGCCTTCCCGCTGAGATACTGAGGATCCGCGCCTCCTGGTTGCAGCTAGCACCGGCGCCATTCTCAGCCCCCCTCGCACTTATCTCCCCAATCGCTCCTCACACTCGCTACTTGATCGCTTGCTCCATTCGCTTCTGAGCCCACTCAGCCGTCTGCTGCGGCGTCCAGTCTTTCTCTGTCAGGTTATACAGAGCCTCACCTATGATCAGCTGAGCCGATATGTTGCCGTATCCGGGAAAGATCTGGCCGTCTCTCTGCGCAAACGTCTGAATGCTGTCGAGCCCGCGAGCTATGGTATGGTATGTCTCCCCCCACGCGCGGAGAACGGGCTCGTCAAGATAGGCCGGGTACGTGGCCACGCTCTTTAGGACGGGGTTAAAGCCTCCCGGAGACATGTGCATTGCCTTGATGTAGCTGTCGCGGGTCATCAGGAACGTTATCAGCTTCTTGCACGCATCTGCCTGGTCAGGCGTGCCGGTAGACATTATCCCGAACCCGGTTACTGCGCCGAACGACGAAACCGCGGAATGCTCAACATAGGGCGCGAATCCGGTCTTCTTCACGAGATCGCGCACTATCGCCCCCTTGAATCCAGTCCTCTCCACTCCTATGTCGTCCATTGTGAAAGTGGAGTAGAACATCATAGCGCACGTCCCGTTCAAGTACAGATCGCGCGCGTCCCTCCACGATTCCGGCCCCGGGGGAGTGAACGCGGAAAGCTGTTTGCAGTAGTCGAGAACCTCGATCATCTCGGGCGTGTTGAACGTGACCTTGCCGTCCGGGCTGAACAGGAACGCCTTGTTGGACAGAGCGAACTGAGTGAACACTTGCTCCGCGTAGGTGTCCTTCGATGTGCCTATTATGATCCCGTAGACCCTGTCTTGCGGCGCATTGAAGGCCCGAGCCGCCTTGAGTATGCTCTCCCAAGTCGTAGGCGCCGCGAGTCCCCGGGACTCGAACCAATCCTTCCTGTACCAGATCCCCTGGACCCATGCGGCATATGGGACAGCGTAGTATCCTCCCTCGGGACTCGCCATGAAGGCCAGAGGGCCTGAGTAGAAGTCGCTCTGCCCAAGCGACGCGATTGCATCGCCGGCTGCCTTCTGGTCGAGCAGATTAGAATTGCCCAGCCTCAAGATGAGCTCCGACGAGAGCCAAACCAGGTTAGGCAGCCTCCTCGCCGCCTGTGCGGTGGTAAGCTTGGTCCTCATGTCGTCTTCCTCTATGGCCTGTAGCTTCACTGTAATGCCGGGATGGTCTTTCTGGAACTGCCGGATGAGCGCGCCAATGGTCTCCTGACGATCCTGTTCAACCTCACAATGCCAGAACTCGATTGATGTGGTCGTCGCTGTTGTTGCGGCCATTGGCACAAGAACAATCACCATCAGAACCAACGCGATTCGCAGGATTCGCAGTACAGCACAAGAGTCGCCAGTCATTCTGAAACGCCCCCCTATTCTTGTGGTGAGATTCGCCTGGCAGGTCATGTGGGCACGTTGCCAAGCCGCGCTACTTCCATAGATCGCGAAGATACGGTTTGCTCTCCTCGAACGCTCTACACTGCTCCTCCACAAGCTCCTCAGCTTGCCGGCTCGACATCTCCCTGGCCTTCGAGACGAAAGATGCGACTCTGCCGTTGTACAACGGGACAAGCGCCTTGATCAGCAAGCTTCGCCGTTCGACATTGTGGCGATATGCAGCCGCGAAATCATACACCACCAGCGCCCATTCCTCACACGACAAACCAAGGCCGGCATCCGATGTTCCGGAAGCGATGGTTTCGATGACGGGAGCGCGCTTGCCCAGAGCCAGGGACAGAACCTCGCGGTGCTCCCGAACACCATTCCTGAACGATGCTATCAGCCGGGGCACGTCTATCGGGACCGGGTCGGGTTCATTGCCACGGTCGCCGTTGCCATCGGCATCGCCACTACCGCCGATGCTGACATCCCCATTGCCATCGCTACCGTAGTAGCCCACCGTCTCCGGTCCAGGAATCTCGGCAGTCCGATTCAGCTCCGGCGTATTCCATACATACTCATACCGGATCATCATGTCGAACAGCGTCGACACGACCTGGCTGAACATGGGTCCTAGTTCGCCGGCGGGGTCCTTTGCATCGTGCACCTTGCGCCCCAGGGCGGCCTGAGCGATCCTGCCCGACTCAACTATCGCAGTGGTAGTCATGAATATGTCCACTCCGAACCTGGCAACGTCAGTCGCCCAGACATCCTTTCCGAGATATGTGTGGACAAGATGCCTCGACACTCCGAAATCGCCGCCAATCGGCTGCCTGATCTTTGCCCCGTAGAGGGCCCTCGTAAGCGGATAGCATATGTTGTTGGTAATCGTCCCGTCATGCTTGTGACGGATGTAGCATGGAGAGACGAAATCGAAGCCGGCGAATATCGGCCCAGCGAGCTTCTGAACCCATTCAGGCTTCACGCTGCGCAGGTCGGAATCCAGCACAACACATGCACGCGCGTCAAGTTTCGCCGCGATCTCAAAGATGGCTTTCAGCGCAGATCCCTTTCCCGGTATGCCTCGGTACGAGAATGCAATTCGCTCGATACCAGGCGGCGCCGCGGGTCCGCAAAAGACGTCCTGAGTCCCGTCAGTCGATCCCCCATCGGCGTTCACAAGCACAACCTCGAACGACGGAAAATGCTTGCGGGCCCCGGCGGCAGCAACAGTCGCCACATAGCCGATGGTACTTGCATTGTTGAAACTAGGAGTCCCAATCACCAGGTCTGTCTTCCCGATTCGACTGATCCGCGGTTCAACCCAGGCAGGTATGGCAGCCCTTTCATCCACACTTAGCACCCTTTCTTCCGGTTATGCGATGCTGTGGTCGCTAGATCCCCGTCCCTCCGCACGATGACCTGACGACGAGCTGGCAATCGAGGACTACCTCGGTGTCTCTCAGCCCCTGCCCGGTCATCAGCCTAATCAACATCTCTGTGGCAGTAGAACCCAATGCCCTGAGCGGCTGAGCCACGGTGGTTAGGGGCGGCGTCACCACCCGGGCGAGAGCTGTGTTATCAAAGCCGACCACGGCCATGTCTTTGGGCACACTGATGCCGTGTTGCGCCAGAGCTTTCATAGCCCCTATAGCCATCTCGTCGTTGGCGGCGAAGATCGCGGTGGGCCTAGTCGCAGCGTCCAGAAGCCGCGTACACGCGCGCATGCCTGACTCCATTGTGAAATCCCCTTCCTGCACGATGCAGGGGTCGAACGGGATCCCCGCATCTTCCAGGGCCGCTTTGTACCCCGCGAGCCGCGGCAACCCGGACTCAGCATCATCAAGCTGGCCGCTGATGAAACCTATCCGCGCATGGCCCAGGTTGACCAGATAGCTGACAGCCCTCGCCGCTTCGGCCCTGTTGTTGATGCGTACTGTGGGAATCCCGTAGCTCGCTCCATCGCGGCTTATCGTGACCACTGGACATTTCACGTTCCTGATGGCAGCTACCGTGTCCGCAGGCAACCGCCCGCTCATGAAGATGATGCCGTCTACCTGCCTGCTTGCCAGCAGATCCAGATACCGTTGTTCCTTTGCGGCATCCCTTGCGGTGTCGCACAGGATGACGCTGTACCCATTGGCGTCCGCCACTTGCTCAATCCCCTGCGTCACTTCGGCAAAGAACAGGTTGGCTATGTTGGATATCACAAGCCCCACAACGTAACTGCGGTTGGTGGCCAGACTACGGGCCAACGTATTGGGGCGATAGTTGAGCCGCCGCGCTGCCTCCGCGACTCGCTCGCGTGTGCTCGGATGAACATGCGGATGGTTGTTCAGAGCCCTGGATACGGTGGACTCGTTGATTCCGAGTTCCCTGGCGATGTCTTTCATCGTAATCATCTTCGCGCACTCCTCATGTGTGGCTGAATGCTCACCAACGCTCATTAAGCGAGCTCGTGCAAGCGCTTGCAGAACATGATAACCGATTCTATTTGGCATTTATCGCGCAGGTGCTGCGTTCTATGCAAGGGCTTGCAGGTTCATCCCAACAAAGAGGGCGTGGTCGCGCTCCGCCCTTGCCCTCTCATATTCCCATGGCCGGCGCTACTGGAAGACGCCGTTAGGTTCGTGATTCCACATTCACTCGCAGATTCCTCCCTGCCAGGGAACAAATTCCGATCGGGCGTTGATGCCCATCGGATGCGGATCCTGAGATCTATTAGCATGACTGAGAATCAAGAGATTCACGCAGGCCCTCAGCGACAATGTTAAGCGCTACGAACACTACATTGCCAGACCCCTAAGTGATGAGCTAAGGGTGTTAGCACTTACGGGGCTTCTGGATGGTGGCATGATATCTGTTGCTCCGATATATACCACAAGCCCATCCTACAGCAGATCTATGGATATTGGTGTAGTGCTAGACGCCTGTTAGGCATCGCAGAGGGCTCGTATGGCGCTCCCCTCGAACAGGAACTGCTGTATCGCGGAGATTGCGCGCGGAAGACGCCAACACGGTCTGCGGCCTCAGACTCAGGCAGTTTCTGGTACCTGCGGGTTTTCCCGCAGGTTTTTTCTACCACCTGCT
>ENA-UOOH01002591-UOOH01002591.1-fermentation-metagenome-genome-assembly--contig:-NODE-2591-length-15246-cov-5.874399_pt1 | contig 15246 bp, 16 predicted proteins | sample MGYA00245778_ERZ724025 | MGnify/ENA primary metagenome ERZ724025 (study PRJEB28704, sample SAMN03018313) | fermentation metagenome | biome: anthropogenic terrestrial biome; feature: soil; material... | reverse complement strand
CAGCGGTCGTGGGGGCATGAGCTTCGAGAAGATCGCAGCGACGTTGTACGCCTGGGTATCGCGCACGCCAGACCTCGCGGAGTCTGTCCAGCTCGTGGCGTGCGGCGGCACACTCGGCGCCAGTTCGACCTACGTGCTCAAAAACATCGACCACAATCCGGCAGATGGCACCTATCCACGATATGCCATCCCGATGGTGAGTTCGAAGACCAACTACCGGCACGCCCGCGGGTACCTGCCGGACTGGTACTGGGGCCCGTCCGAGTTCCCGCATGGTTCCCTGATGCCTGCTGCGCCTGATCCTGCCCAGTTCGTGCTGTTCGGCGACGCGTGGTTGCCGGGCGCTGTCCCTCCGATCTGGTGAGGCATGGCTAATACGACTCTCGCAGCCCCTCTGCCTGGACGCGCCCGGATCGCGACTGCCATCCCGACGGTGTGGATGACCCGCTCGGACCCGCCGCCACCCGAGCCTCCGCCACCTCCGCCTCCGGAGCCACCACCGCCTCCACCTGAGGCCATCGGGGACCCGCGCGTCTCTCACGAGCTCGGACTGACCGGCGGACGACTCGACACCGACGAAGGGCTCAGCGTCGCGGTGATGTGCTCGTTGTTCTCCGACGCGCGGATCGACGAGGCGGAGGCACGGTCGCGTGGCATCGACGACCGGCGCGGTTACTGGGCAGACGCGTTCTCCGCGAGCGGCCCTTGGGGCTCGACCATCTGGGCGCTCTCGCGCGCGGGTGTGACGCAGGAGACCGCGTTGCTCGTCGAGGGACGGGCCAAGGAGGCGCTTGAATGGCTCATCCCGGCCGGCATCGCGGCCTCGATAGAGGCCGCGGCTGTGGCCGTCGAGTCGGCGCTCTGTCCCCGTATCGAGTTGGCCCTGCGGATCCGTCGCCCCTCGGCCGCGGGCTCGACCACCCCGCCGTTGTGGGAGCGATTCTATGTCCTTTAAGCGGCCATCTCTCGCCTCGCTCGTCGACCTGAGCAAAGCGACGCTCAGTGCCAAGCTCGGCTCCGACGCGCCGATGCTAGAGCGGACTCCCGAGCAGGCCATTTGCCACGTCGGTGCCGCCCTCGCCGATGGCGTGCATGGCCATCTCTACTACCTCCAGCGGCAGATCTTCCCCGAGACGTGCGCCGAGGACTTCTTGCCAGCGCACGCGGCAGCGATGCGCCTGCCGCGCAAGGAGGGCGAGTCGGCCGAGGCGTGGCGGGCCCGACTGGCCGCGGCCCGCAGAGATCCGCCCAGCGGTGGCGATGCGCCCGACTTCATCCGCTGGGCGATGGCGGTCCCGGGCGTCGCTCGGGCATGGGTCGTGCCCTGCTGGCAGGGGCTCGGCACTGTCGGCGTGATCTTCGCGCCGGCGGGCGACTACGACGAGGCGCATGCACTGGCCCTGCGCGACGCGGTGCAGTCATCGCTCGACGCGCAGCCTCCTATCGGGGTCGAGCGCTCGGCTATCGTTGCGCAGGCCGTCGAGCTTCACCTCGAGCTCGCCCTCGAGCCGAACACCGGCGAAGCCCAGCAGGCAGTGATAAGCGCCATCCGCGACCACCTTCGGGAGGCTCAGCCTGGAGCGCCGGTCGTCCTGTCGAAGCTGGATGCCGCCATCTCCGCAGTGGACGGGCTGATCGACCACCAGATCATCTCCCCGTCCACCAACATCGCGCTCCCACCTCTGAGCCTGCCGGTGCTCGGCGGGATCGATTTCTTTGGGGCCTGAGTCAAGGAGGCATCATGTCGGCAGGGCTGTTCCTTAATGGCGTCAACACCGCGCTCGCGGGCCTCGCCGAGATCATCGGCACGTGCAAGGTCGTGCTCCTGCGCGCCTGGCCGCAGGCGGACACAGAAGAGCTCGACGAGCTGGTGGCCGTCCCTTCCACCGCGCTTCAGACCGGCCAGCACCCCGTCTTTGGAGCGTCGAGGACTGCGCTCGTCGATGGAGTGCGCTGTATCGAGAATGCCAAGACCATCGTGGTCGGTAGGCTCGTAGAGGACGCCTCGAACGTCGTGGGATGGGCAGTGGTCTCCGACGGCAAGCCCATCGCCTGGGGCCCGCTGGTCAACGCCCCGGGGGCCGAAATCACCCGGTCGTTCTTCGCTGGTGACGAGCTCGCGTTCTTGGCAGGCGCGCTGCGGATTGGTCTGGCCTGATGGCTGTCTATGCGCTGATCGGCGGCCCGGCGGTGGGGCTGGCAGCCAGCTCTCGCGGAGATCTGCTCGCGAGCTGCCCTTTGAGCGCGGGCATGGCTCGAGCTCGCGGACGGGCTGCCGGGCAGATCGATGCCTCGACCGACGCGCTCCTGGCGCCGGCGCTGGCGCTCCTGCCTCCTGGGCGCGCGTTCGCGGCCGCCCCAGGCAGCGTGATCCATGCGGCAGTGGATGCCATCTCCCGAGACATCGGGCGCGTTGACGCGCACGTCGCTTCGCTGGCCCGTCAGCTTGTGCCCGGGGCCGAAGGGGAGTTGCTGCCTGAGTGGGAGAGAGCAGCGGGGTTGGCCGGAGACGAAGAGGCGCTGCCTGCCCTCATCGACAGCATCGTCGCTCAGGCCGTGGCCGATGCCGGGGGTATCGCCCCAGCGTACCCGTCTCTCGACCTTAGGCGGTCTCGAGCAGCCGCCGAGATGCTCGCTCCCTCTGCGCCCCTGTCGATTGACGACCTCAGACGCCGGGCGCTGGACATGGTGCTGTACCGGTCGACGGACACGTCGGTGACCCCCACTGGGGTCGAGACCGGGTACCTCCTCGATGTCGAGGTAGTGCGGCACCTGCCGTTCCGCGCAGGTGTCGGGAGGGCCGGCGATCCGCTCTACGGCGACGACTGGGCGTTTCGCTACGACGTGACACTGGTCGGCGGAACTCCGCTCAAGGACGCTGCAGCCGTCTGGACCTGCGTGCTCGAGCGCGGGCAGCTCTTCCTCGCCTGGGTGAGGCGGGCGTGGCCACCGTGGTGCGGTCTGACCCTGTGGGCCCGTCACGAGTCGTCGCCAGAGTCACTCTCTGTCTTGACCATCAACGTCGAGGAGGATGCCCAGTGAAGCGCATCGACCATCCGTCGGCTATCACAAACAGTGAAGGTAAAAAGGTCTTCACCCCGGGCGACCCGCAGCTCGGCAGGCCGCCCACGGCCTTGACGGCAGACTGGGCGAACATGCTGCAGGAAGAGCTCGCCCACTTGCTCGAGCTCAACGGCGTGCAGCTCGATGCCTCCGACTCGAGGCAGTTGTTCAAATTGTTGCGCCGGCAGGAGCGACCGCCCATCGGTATCGGTGACTTCCGGCCGCTCCCCGGGGCGCCCTCGGCGGGGAGCGTGGTGTTCCTCGATTTCATCGAGTCGCCAGTGGGGGTCGTCTGTGTCCATGAGAACTGCGGGTCGGTGTACCTGGCTCGAGGAGGCCAAGCGGAGGTGGTCACGGGGTACGGCGACGACTTCAAGTGGGCGTCGATTGTCGTAGACGGCAACCAAGCGTTCGTGTGCGGCCTCGACGGCACCACTACCACTGTCGTGACCCACTCCATGAGTGTGGTGCCCGCCCACTTCCAGCTCGAGGGAGGTGGAGCGATGCAGGATTGGTCCTATGCCGGCCGGTTCGTGCAAGTGGGGGTGGACTCGCCGATCTGGGCGAACGTCGATCCTCGGTACGAGGCCGAATTCGTTGCGGGCCGCTTGCTCGACCCGGAGCATCTGCTGGTGATTCGCCGGGTGCGATACCTCGAGAGTGGGCTCGATGAGCTGCAGGCGGTCGTCCGATGGGTCGCCGCCGACGTGCTCTTCGAACACACCTTCTTCTCTCATCCGCTGCCATTCACGGCCTGGCCCTACGAGTTCGCGCCCGGGGTCGACCCGCGGACCCGGAGCGCCATCGCGCTACGTACCGGCGCGACGTACCCCGAGTTCGCCTGTGTCGTCGGGGACAACGACAGTACGAAGCTGGTACGCGGCCGCATCCTCGACGGGTCGTCGAACGTGGCGTTTGTTCGTGCTGACGATCTCGCGGTTGACGACTGCTCTGTCGAGCTCGACGACGGATCAATCATCGATCCTGGCATCCGTCTGGCCTGGTCGGAAGCCATCGGCAACTACATCGCGTTCCAGCCTGGTGGAACCAAGCTGTTCCGGGTCGGAGCCCTGCTTGGCGAGGTGGCCGTGATTCCACTCCAGGGCTGCACCATCCTGGACGCGGTCGACTTCGCCGGCGAGGTCGTGGTCCTGGCCGCGGCCGGCGGCGGCTCAGGCATCCAGGTAGGGGCGTTCGATGGCGACTCGATCGTCTGGCATCAGACCATTGGGGTGCCTGGTCTCGCCTTCCATTGGTTCATCCAAGCCCACATGTCACACTCGAGGCAGGTTCCGCCGTGGCGGGACCGGCGAGTCGTTGTGGCAGGAGAGCTCCTGGTCGTCCACTGTGGCAGCGTCGTAGCTGCCTCGCGGAACCCGCTCTTCGGTCCTTGGGCCGTGGTCGATACCATCGACCTCGCCAACGTGGTCGGCTCGGATGGCTCGGGACGACTCCTTGCCATCGACCGATACGGGGTCCTCGTCAACACCCCCGCGATAGGGTGATTCGGCCCCACTTGATACTGAACAAGCGGATGCGGCGCGGGCCGTACGCACTGAACGCGGCACTGAACAAACTGGCCGGCCCGCACTGCCAACTTTCACTGCCAACTTTTTTGCGGCGTTACAGTGTCGCCGATGACGGTGCCGATGATGTTCGCCTCGGCGAACCGCCGCTGCCGCGCGGTGGCGGTCGCGAGCGCCTCGGCCGCTCTGCGGCTCTCGGTGATGTCCCGGAAGAAGACCGACACCCCGCCCGCGTCGGCCGGGTAGACGTGGACCTCGAACCAGCGGTCCCAGGGCAGGTAGTGACCCTGGAAGTGCTCGGGCCGCCGCTCGCTGGCGGCCCGTCGATACCGTTGCTCGAGCGTGGAGCCGGCCGTGGAGGGGAACAGGTCCCATTGGCTGCGGCCGAGAAGCTCCTGTCGCGACCGGCCGAGAAGCTGCTCGGCGGCTCGGTTGACGTAGGTGAAGCGAAAGTCGCGGTCGAGCGAGACGAAGGCGTCGCTGATGCTCGCGAGGATGGCTTCGGTGCGCGCCGCCGCCATGGCGCTCGCGAGCTGCTCGCGCCGCAGCCGCCGGGTCGTCTCGCGCAGCCGCCCGGCGACGTAGCAGATGAGCAGCGCGGCGACGAGGAAGCTGGCGAGCCGTCCGGGCTCGGCGCCGGAGACGGCGAAGAAGCCGGTGACCTGCCCCAGCCAGATGCCGAGCGCGACGATCAGGGTGGCCGCGACCCCCGGTCCGGTGCCCAGGACAAGCGCGATGAGGACGATGGCGGCCAACGGCGGCGCGAAGAAGCCCCCGTCCAGAGGTCCGCGCAGCAACACGACCAGGGCCAGGGTGGCGAAGGCGAACAGACCGGCGGCGAGATAGCGCACGATCGGACTGTCTGCCGACCAGGCCCTTGCCATTTCGGCTTTCCCCCCCGTCGCTGCTGGCACGGCCCTGCGCGCGCCCGGGCGCCGCCCTGCAAGGACTGGGGCGGCGCAGCTCGTCCTGTTGGCCGGGCGCCCAGGCTTTCAGCGTCCGGCGACGAGGCAAACTTGGCGACAGCTCTCGGCGCTGGCTGCGCCCGAACTGGACGTGGGGTTTCACCGCTGGGGGCTGAGGAGGTGCCCGCTCACGCGGAGCTGGCTCCCGACGCTGCGAGCGGCAGGAGCGGAGTCGAAGGGCCCCCTCGACTTGCGGCCTCGCAGGCTCGGCCTCCGCTCGAGCCTCTCGACTTCGCTCGCAATGGCCGCGAGGGAGCGGGGCCGAGCTCGAAGAAGATTTCTCGAGACCTCTTGACCGTTCGGCCCGCCGGTCAGAGCGGCTATTCGTCGGAGGTCTCCGCAGCCGGATCCTCTTCGCGACCAGCCTGCAGCTCGACGTCGGCAGCCTTGGGAGCAGGCGGTCTGGCAAACGGGGCTGGAGAAGCTTCCTTGTTGTGCAGCAGGGTCTTCACGCCGCCGGGAAAGGCGACGTCGATTTTGTCGAGCCCTCGCGCGGCCGCGACCACGCCCAGGCCGAAGCTCGGGTGGGCCACCAAATCGTTGGGCGCGAACTGCTCGCGCGGCGAGTAGCGGCGCGCGGCGGCGCGGTCCCTGCCCGCGAGCATCGTCTCGTAGGTGGTTGCGCTCGCCCGTTCGGCTGCAGTGGCTCGAGGTGTGAGCGCTCGGGCCGCCCTCGGCGCCTTGGGAGCCTTCAGCGTCGGGCCGCCCGGCACGGCCGCGCGAAAGGCGTGCTCGCCCATGCACGTGTTGCAGCGCACTCGCTTGATCTGGCTCGCCCAGATCGCGAGGACGGTGTGAGCCAGCACCAGCTTGCAGCGCGTGCAATATGCGTCGACCTCGCCCCCCACCTTGATGTCCGCCATGAAGCCTCCGGAGAAGAGTTCGAAAAGGGCGCGCAACCTATCTCAGCACCCCCGGCGGTGAAAGTACGGAATTGGGCCGGATGCGAGGTTTTCGAAGGCCCGGGCAAGCGGGCGTTCGCGAGCCTGATCGGCCGCATGTCCAGCACCGCTGAGGAGGGCCGGACCCTTGCCACGGCGGTGTTCACCGGGCACCCTTCCGTCCAACCTCGGGAAGGCGCCATGGGACCGAACGCAACGACATCGCCCGGCTTGCTCGCTCATTGGGCGGGCGCAGCGCGGCGATGAGCGGGCGCTGCTCGGGTGGCAGGCTCGACAGGCAGGCGCGCGCGCCGGGGCGCCCGCGGCGCTCGCCGGCAGGCACGCGCCCGGGGCGTTGGGCGCCAAGCGGCGCGAAAGCAGGCGGGGTCATGTCGGTTGAGCCGACGACGAACCTGGAGGCGCAGGCCCGGGGGACCGAGCCGGGGGCGGCGCGTGCGCTCGTCGAGGCGGTGGGCAGCCGCGTTATCCAACTCGTCGAAGACGTGGGCGGGATGACGAGCATGGCTGCCCGGCTCGTCGTCGGCGCCGTGCGCCCGCCGTGGCGCCTGGGGCTTGTCTTCGCGCAGATGGACTTTCTCGGAGTCGGCTCGGTGATGCTCGTCGCGCTCACCGGGCTCTTCACTGGGATGGTCTTCGCCAAGCAGTCGGTCTACGCCTTCTCGCTCTTCAGCGCCGAGAGCCTGGTCGGGCCGACGGTGATCATCGCGCTCACCCGCGAGCTCGCTCCGGTCTTCACCGCGCTGATGGTCACCATGCGGGCCGGTTCGGCGATGTGCACCGAGCTTGGCACCATGCGGGTGACCGAGCAGATCGACGCGCTCGTCACCCTCGCGGTCGATCCGGTGAAGTACCTGGTCTTCCCCAGGGTGATCGCCGGCCTGCTGATGACCCCGGTGCTCTGCGTGGTCTTCGACGCCGCGGGCATCTTCGGGACCTACTTCGTCACCGTGCACCTCGAGAACCTCTCGGTCGGGACCTTGCTCGCCAAGACGCAGCAGTTCGTCAGCCCGCGCGACGTGTTCGAGGGGATCGTCAAGAGCGCGGTCTTCGGGCTGATCATCGCCCTTATCGCCAGCTACAAGGGCTTCAACGCCGCCGGCGGCGCCAAGGGCGTGGGCCGGGCGACGACCGAGGCGATGGTGATGACCGCGGTCTCCATCTTCTTCTTGGACTACCTGATGGGTCTGCTGCTCATCGGGGCCTGAGGTGGGAGGAGCCGGTTTGGCCAACGAGCGCGCCTGCGAGCCGATGATCGCCATCCGCGGCCTCCACAAGAGCTTCGGCGACCACCGGGTCCTCACCGGCGTCGACCTCTCGGTTGCCGAGGGCTCGACCACGGTCATCCTCGGGGGCTCCGGCTCGGGCAAGACGGTCTTGATGAAGCACATCATCGGCCTGCTGCGGCCCGACCTCGGCGAGGTGTGGATCGAGGGCGAGAACATCGCCGCGCTCGACGGCCGCGCGCTCGACGAGGTGCGCCGCAAGTTCGGGATGGTCTTCCAGGCCTCGGCGCTCTTCGACAGCATGACGGTCTTCGAGAACGTCGCCTTTCCGCTGCGCGAGCACACCCGGGCCTCGGAGGAGCAGATCGCGCGGGTGGTCCACGAGAAGCTCGACGTGGTCGGCCTGCGCGAGGTCGACGGCAAGTATCCGGCCGAGCTGTCGGGCGGGATGCGCAAGCGCGTGGGCCTCGCCCGGGCGATCGCCCTGGAGCCGAAGATCGTCCTCTACGACGAGCCGACGACTGGCCTCGACCCGATAACGACCGACTACGTCGACGAGATGATCCTCGAGGCGAAGAAGAAGCTCGGCGTGACGAGCGTGGTCATCAGCCACGACGTCGGCTCGGCGATGCATATCGCCGACCGGATAGCCTTCCTGCACGAGGGCCAGATCTGCGCCGAGGGGCCACCAGCCGAGCTGCGCTCGAGCGGGCATCCGGCTGTCACCCGCTTCTTGTCGACCTGGCTCGAGAAGGGAAGGGCGTGACCGGGGGCGGCAGGAGAGTTTGTCACCCGCGGGGCTGCGACTAGACTTGGGGCCGTTCGCCCGCAAGAAACCAAGGCTGGGGGACGGTGAAAAAGCTCGTCACGCCTTTCAGAGTCGGCCTCCTCGTGCTCCTCGCGGGCGCGGCCTGCTTGCTCTTTCTCAGCTTCGTCAAGAAGACCGGGCTCGACGAGGAGCAGTCGATAGCCGTCCATGCCTACTTCAGCGACGCCTCGGGGCTGGGCCTCAAGAGCCGGGTGCAGACCGCCGGCATCCCCGTCGGCGAGATCACCGAGATAAGGCTGGAGGGGACCCGGGCGCGGGTGGCGATGCGCATCGACCGCCAGGTGCCCATCAAGAAGGACGCCGCGCTCTTCAAGCGCTCCGAGTCGATGCTCGGCGACTACCTGCTCGACCTGGTCCCCGGTTCGCAAGAGGCCGAGCCGATGCCCGAGGGCGGCGAGATCCTCAACGTGATGGATCGGACCGGGATGGAGCAGACCTTCGAGCGGATGAACCGCATCGCGGCCGACATCCAGGACGTCACCGCCTCGCTGCGCGAGGTGCTCGGCGGCGAGAAGGGCGCCGGCAACCTGCAGACGATCATGGAGAACCTGGTCACGCTCTCCGAGACGATGGACCGGACCATCAACGGGGCGGGCGAGAAGTTGACGGCGGTGCTCGAGAACGTCGAGACGCTGAGCGCCAACGTGCGCGACCTCGCGTCGAGCCAGGAGGGCGACTACACGCAGATAGTCCGCAACATCCGGGGCGCGACCGAGGACGTGCGCGACGTGCTGGCCACGGTCAAGCAGGTGCTCGGCTCGGGCGAGGGTGAGCTGAAGGACTCGGTCGCGAGCCTGAAGCAGACGCTCGCGAGGCTCGATGTCGCCCTCACCAACGTCGAGAACATCTCCGGAAAGATCGACCGCGGCGAGGGCACGCTCGGTCAGCTCATCAACGAGAAGGAGCTCGGCGAGGACCTCAAGGCGACCGTCGCCGACGCGACCGACTTCGTCGGCCGGGTCGTCGGCGTGCTGACCGAGGTGACGCTGCGCAGCGAATACCACTTCAACCAAGGCGGCTCGAAGAACTACCTGCGCCTGAGGCTCATCCCCAAGCCGGACAAGTACTACCTGTTCGAGGTCGTCGACGACCCGCGCGGCGTCTCGGAGGAGACCGTCGTCCAGCGCTTGCCGCCCGACCCCGATCAGCGCGAGCTCCAGACGCAGATTGTGACCAAGCGCGCCCTGAAGTTCAGCGCCCAGTTCGCCAAGCGCTACTACTTCGCGACGCTGCGCTTCGGCATCATCGAGTCGACCGGCGGCGTCGGCGCGAATCTGCACTTCCTCGACGACTCTCTGGCGCTCAACGTCGACCTCTTCGAGTTCAGCGCGCAGAACAAGGACTATCCGCGCCTGAAGGCCTACGCGAACTACTCGCTGCTCGGGCACATCTTCTTCACGGTCGGCATCGACGACGCGCTCAACCGGCCGGTTCTCGATCGCGACACCCTCAGCGTCGAGGGGCGAGAGAGCGGCACGCGGCGGGTGGTCAGCGGTCGAGACTTCTTCGTCGGCGCGGGCATCTACTTCACCGACGACGACCTCAAGGCCATCCTCACGGCCGTCCCGCTGCCCTAGCTCTGCCCGGCAGACACGGGAGGGGAGCGACGGATCGCAAGCGGCCGACGGAGCCCTCGGCCGATGCCGGTGTTCAGGCAGACAGCCGACACCTTCGCGAACACTTGAAACTCCCCTTGCGCTGCTCCATCATCCGCCCCTTTCGCGCCACGGGAGCGGCAATGGGCTTGAGCAACGAGTTGAAGGAGATCCTCGCGTGCCCGAAGTGCAAGGGGAGCCTCGAGTTCCTGGAGGACCGCGGCGAGATCCACTGCAAGGCGTGCCGACTCGCGTACCGGATTGAAGGCGACCTCCCGGTGATGCTGATCGACGAGGCGCGGCCGCTGGGCGAGTAGGAGCGGTCGGTGGAGCTCGCAAGCGCGCCCTCTCGCATCGCCGTCGTGCAGACCGCCTTCCTCGGCGATGTCGTCTTCGTCTCCCCGCTGGCCCGGGCTCTGAAGGTGGCCTGGCCCCGCGCCCGGCTCACCTTCGTCACCACGCCGAAGGCCGCGCCTTTGGCCGCCTGCATCCCGGGCGTCGACGCGGTCATCCCGTTCGACAAGCGGCGCGCGGACTCCGGGCTCTCGGGGCTGCGGCGGGTCGCGCGAAGGCTCGAGACCCCCGATCTGATCCTGGTTCCCCACCCCTCGCTGCGCAGCGCGCTGCTCGCGCGAATGAGCCGGGCACAGGTCCGGGTGGGCCACGAGGCGCGCTGGACGAGGTGGGCCTATACGCTCGCCGTCCCCAAGCACGAGCGCGAGCCGTACGCGCAGAGCTACCTCGACCTCGCCCGGGCCTTGGGCATCGACGGTTCGCCTGACCTGCGCCTGGTTGCTCCGGCCGAAGAGGTCGGGAAGGCCAGCGCGCTGCTCGGCGATGGCCCGTGCGTCGGGCTCGTCGTGGGGTCGGAGTGGGCGACCAAGCGCTGGCCGGTCGAGTCCTTCTCGGGGCTCGCCGACGAGTGCCTGCGCCAGGACTGGCGCCCGGTGCTGCTGGGCGCGCCCGCCGAGAGGCCCATCGCCGAGGCGGTCAAGGCGGCGATGAAGGAAGGCGCGCCGCTCGATCTCGTGGGCAATGCCGTCCTGGAGAGCGTCGGGGTGATCTCCCTGCTCAAGGCGGTCGTCGGCGGCGACTCGGGGCTGCTGCACATCTCGCGCGCGCTCGGGGTGCCCTCCCTGCTGCTCTTCGGCCCGACCGATCCCGGGCTCCACAACCTCGAGCCCCAGGCCCAGGCACTGCGCCTCGGGCTCGAATGCCAGCCGTGCCACCGACATGGACCGATGCGCTGTCCGCTCGGCCACCACGACTGCATGGCGAAGCTGACCGTGGAGCGGGTCTGGGAGGCGCTCCACCTGCTTCTGGCCCGGTGGGAGGCGGCGTGAAAGGGTTCGGACGTGTGCTGCTGCTCTGGCTGGTGAGGCTCTTTTTCCGGCCGGCCTCCGAGCCACCGCCCGCCATCGACGTCGGCCGGATCGCCAAGCTGCTCGTCGTGCGCACCGATACCCGCGTCGGCAACGTGCTGCTCACCACGCCGTTGGTCCGCGCGCTCAAGCGCGGTCTGCCGCACGCCAGAGTCGACTTCCTCGTCGCCGCCGGCAAGCAGCGGCTCGTCGAGGGGCTCGCCGATCGGACGGTCGTCTTCGCAAAGACCGACTTTTTCAGGGCGCCTTGGCGCTTCGTCGGTTTCTTGCGCGCGCTTCGCCACGAGCGCTACGACGCGGTCGTCGAGGCAGGGCACTGGCACGCCTTCAGCTTCACCTCGCTCTGGCTCGCCCGGGCGGTCGGTGCGCCGGTGCGCATCGGGCACGCCCGCGGGCTCTCGGAGCGGTTCTTGACCCAAGGAGTGAAGAAGGAACCGACGCTGGTGCGCGAGGAGCCCTCCAAGCTCGAGCTGCTGCGGCCCCTGGGCCTCGAGCCAGACGGGGAACGGCTCGACACCACCATCGACACCGCGGACCCGGACGCAGCCCAAGCTGTCGAGAAGGTCCAGGCGCTCGTCCAGGGCAAGCGCTACGCGGCGCTCAACCCCGGGGCGCGCAAGGCCGATCACCGCTGGCCCGCCGAGGCCTTTGGTTCCCTGGCCCGAAGGCTTCACCTGTCCTCAGACCTCGTCCCGCTCGTGCTCTGGGGACCGGGCGAAGAGGCGATAGCACAGGCAGTAGTCGAGGCTTCGGGAGGCACCGCCGTGCTCGCGCCGCCGACCCGGCTCGGCGCGCTGGCCGCGCTCTTCCGGGGCTGCGCCGTGGTCGTCACCAACGACACCGGGCCGATGCACCTCGCGGTGGCGACCGGCGCGCCGGTCGTCGCCACTCTGCTGGCCGAGGACGGCGCGAGATGGTCGCATGCAGGTCGCTTCGAAGGCGTGGCGGTCGCCGATGGCTCCGAAGCTTCGGTCGAGCGCGTCTGCGCTGCCGCGATGCGTCTGCTCGAGCGGGGGCCGACTCGGGGAAGCGATGAGCCCGCCGGCTGACCTGCCCGCCGTGCCAGGCGGACGCTTCTTGGGCGGCGGTCAGGGCGGCCGGCTTACGAGCACTCGGAACCGGTGGCCGCCGGTGCGCGGGCCTGGTCATTGCCTTGACGCGCGGGGCGCGCGCGTCTACACACCCGCGCATGATCCATTCGATGACCGGCTTCGGAGCCGGAAAGGCGAGCGCGGGCGGTGGCGAAGTCTCGATAGAAATCCGCTCGGTCAACCACAAGTACGCCGAGGTCAAGACCCGGTTGCCGGCCGAGCTCGCCCCGCTTGAGGCCGAGTTGGCTAAGCGCATCAAGGAGCGGCTGCAGCGCGGGGCCATCGAAGTAAGCATCCGGCGCTCGTCCACCGGGCGATCGGTGCTCATGCCCCGCGTCGACATCGAGCTCGCGCGCGAATACGTCGCCGCGCTCGCCGAGCTCGGTCGCCAGCTCTCACTCGAGCGAAACCTCGGGCTCGCCGAGCTCGCGCAGGTCGAGGGGGTGGTGAGTCTGGAGACGCGCCCCATCGATCTCGAGGCCGCACGGCAGGCGCTCTCGAGCGCTGTCGACCAGGCGCTCGAGTCGCTGGTCGCGATGCGCGAGCGGGAGGGGGCCGCGCTCGCCGAGGACATGCTCGCGAGGCTCGCGGTGGTGCGCGCGAGGGCGGCGCGCATCGGTGAGTTGGCGCCACAGTCGGTCGAGCAGTACCGCGCGCGACTCGAGCAGCGCATCGCCGAGCTTTCGCGGGGCATCCAGATCGATCCGCAACGGCTCGCCCAGGAGGTCGCGCTCTTCGCCGACCGGGTGGATATCGCCGAGGAGCTCACCCGGCTCGCCTCTCACCTCGATCAGTTCGAGCGACTCGTCCAGGGCTCGGGCCCGACGGGCAGGCGCATGGACTTCGTCGTCCAGGAGCTGAACCGCGAGGTCAACACGATAGGCTCCAAGAGCCAGTCGGCCGAGGTCGCCCAACTCGTCGTCGAGCTCAAGGCGGAGATCGAGCGTATCCGGGAACAGGTCCAGAACGTCGAGTGAGGCGAGCACCCTATGGAGAGCGGACTGCTGCTGATTCTCTCGGCGCCGTCGGGGGCGGGGAAAACCACGCTTGCGCATCAGCTTCGCGAGTCGCTCGGTGAGCGGTGTCTGTTTTCCGTCAGCTACACGACCCGCTCCCCGCGAGGTGCGGAGAGAGACGGGGTCGACTACCACTTCGTCGACCGCGCGCGCTTCGAGCAGATGATTGGGGCGGGCGAGCTGCTGGAGTGGGCCGAGGTGCACGGAAACCTCTACGGGTCGCACCGCAGCTTTGCCAAAGCCGCGCGCAGCGGGCGGGTCGTCGTCTTTGACATCGACGTGCAGGGCGGAACGCTGATCAAGAGGGAGCATCCTGAGGCGGCGAGCGTCTTCATCCTCCCGCCATCGATGGAGGAGCTTGAACGCCGGCTTCGTTGTCGAGCCACCGATGCCGAGGAGGTCATCTGCCGCCGCCTGGAGGCAGCCCTGGCCGAGATCGAGAAGGGCTGCACGACCTACGATTACGTCGTGGTCAACCGCCACCTCGAGGATGCGCACGCCGATCTGCTGGCCATCGTGCGCGCCGAGTCGCTGCGCCGCGCCCATGCCGACCTGCGACCCTTTGGGCTTGGTTTGCCGCGGTCCTGACCTTAAGGCTGTGGCTCGACGAGCGCAGGTGTCCGCGATGAGCACCGAGTCGCCAAGCGAGGCTCTGCCGGGGACTGCGCACATCGGGCCGCCTGTAAGACCGGCCGACGAGAACCGAGGGGCCCTTCGGTGCTGCCCGACGGCAATCGAGGGCTCCAGCCTTGAGGCCGAAGAGGCTCGCGCCCGCTCGGCGGGGCTCAAGGGGAAGGGGCCTTCTCCGTCGAGCGCTCCAAAAGCGAAGTGTTGAGCGCTTGACACCGCTGCCGGCCTTCGATAAAGTCGCCGTTCTGCTGTTTGGTTGGCGCCTGCCGGGCGTGAAGCATTTGAGGTGGTGGCGTGGGTAGCCGTTTGCCCAATGAGGCAACGGAGGCGGCGAGGGCAGCGGGTGACGATGAGGTGAGCGCCGCTGGGGCGAGGGCGCAAGGTGGAGACTTTGGCGGCTCAGGCTCGGACGTCGGCGCTTCGGGCGTCCGGCGAGCGTGAGAGCCCCAGAAGTAGGTGTCGCCACGTCGATTGGTTGCTGCAGACGGCGACGAGGGTCCGGAGCGCGGTAAGCGCGAGGGAGCCTGCGCGCTCGCCAGTCGAAGCGAACAGCCGGCCGGGCGGCAAGTTTGACAACAGCGGAGCGGTCGCCTAGAACGCCGCTCTGTTCGCGGCAGGACAGCGCCGCGGCTCCTTGACAACGGAATCAAGAGGCTTGGCCGCCGCAAAACGGCGGTTCGCTCAGAGAGCGATTCGTCCTGTCTCCGCGATGCTGGCGAAGAGAGACTTGAGGAATGCGCGCGACCTGACCAGGTGTTGGACGCGCCGCATGATGAGTTGGCAGGACGGCAGCCCAAGGAACCAAGCAAGAGTCTTGCTTCCATCTCGAGCGGTGCAGGAATGGGCCGCGGCGGTCGTCGGTTGAATCGATCGGCCGTTGGAAGCAGGGCGGCGCAGAGAAAGCCTCTTGACAGCGAGCAGCCGGCCGCCTATAACGCCGCCCGCCTCGCTGACCGAGCGAGACGCTCTTTGAAATCTGAATAGCAAGCCTGCGAAGAAGCAGAAGTGCGGAACACGCAGTTAC
>ENA-UOOH01002590-UOOH01002590.1-fermentation-metagenome-genome-assembly--contig:-NODE-2590-length-15266-cov-7.021761_pt1 | contig 15266 bp, 16 predicted proteins | sample MGYA00245778_ERZ724025 | MGnify/ENA primary metagenome ERZ724025 (study PRJEB28704, sample SAMN03018313) | fermentation metagenome | biome: anthropogenic terrestrial biome; feature: soil; material... | reverse complement strand
AAGATCATATTTCAGTTTTCAAAGAATCTGATTTTGCTTTTATGCAAAACTCTCAATCCTTTAATAAACAGGAGTTTGTAATGTTCTTGTTGGGCAAATTTCCAATTGTCAAAATCAGAGGCATCATTTATATTAAAGCCGTTCAAAAAATCTCCGCGATACAAAGAAAGCGCCTTCCGAAGCGTTTTTTCCTCCAACTCCTCCTTAGAAAAACACGAATCGAAAAAACGCACATCTATTTTGATATCCTGGGCAATTTGAATGTAAGAATTATCGCTAATAATAATATGGGGCATCTGTTTTCTGATTTCAGAAAGGTGGACGTTAAGATTATGCTGGGCGGCTGATAAGTCTTGGCCCGGCCAAAAAATATAATGCAGTTCATCCCTGCTTACCGGGTTTTTATGGGCAGCCAAAAAATAAACGAGTCCGCGAGCCTTTTTCCGCTTAATTTTCAGGGAAACGTCATTTTGAAGTATCATTGGATTACCAAGCAAAGAAATGCATAATTGCGCTACCACTTATAACACTCCCGTATACAGACTATTTCACCTTATAACTTAATTATCATTTTAACTGGCGGTAAAAGCAAACTACCTATTTATATTATATATATTTTTGAAAGGTTTAATGGAAGTTAACTGATATAAATTAGCAGGCAAAAAATAAGGCGGTTGTAAAATTAAAATTCCCAACTGCCCTATAAATATCATGAATTATTTCTTTATTAATTCTCTATGGAAACCGGATAGCTGTAAACGTCAGTTTTTTCCCTGCCGGGCCAGTTCCTTTGCTTGCTTACGGCCAGTATTGAGCAGTGCAAATATATTGGCAATAACGCTAAAATCAACTATAGACAATGCTTTCCAGACTTCGACCGGCCGGATGACCAGCGTACTAGGCATGCTGCCGAGCAGAACAGCTTTTATTACGATTTCACCCTTTTTATATTGAATTTTAGTCATTTTACTCATCTCGGCTCCGCTTCGATCATAAGCAGCCATACTGGTGAAGGGGAAAATCTGTGTGCTTATATAGGCCAGGAATACTATAATTATCCCACAAATGAGGTTATTAATCGAGGCAGCGTTGCTGACCGTGCCGCGAAAGAAGCCTGCCATTGCCCATGCCATTAAAAATACGGCACAAGCCAGAATGATTTTCGATAAACTATCTTTATCCGGCATTTTTATCCCCATCCCGGAACAGATAACTATAACGGCAGCAATAGCCAGTACGATAGCCAAATCAATGCTTGAAGAAAAAAGACCGAAAATGAAAGCTGCACCAGCCACCCAGATCGATATAATGAAAAGAATTAAATATATAAGCTTTTTCATAGTTTTACTTTCCTTCCACAATGGTGATAATTAATGGAGAGAAAAAAGGCCTGAATAGCAGGCCTTTTTTCAAAACAAATTATGAAATAATATCGTCAAAATCGATACCTAAAGCCTCAGCAATGACTTGAACCGCAGCACGGCCGCCGCCGATAACACCACCACCGGGATGGGTATTTTGCCCGCAAAGATAATATTCGTCCACCGGTGTTTTATAATTGCCTAATTCGGGAATTGGCCGATACGCATATTGCTGATTAAGGAAGGATGCAGCACCCAGTACCCGGCCCTCAATAACACTGCTGTTCATATTGGACAAGTCTACGGGAGAGAGTACGGTTCTCTTCAAAATGTCTTTTTCGGACATATTAGTGGTATAGGAGAAGAACTGCTCCATCATCTGATCGGCAAACCCTTCTTTAACCTCAGCCCATTTTTTCGGTCCGCCATCTGCCAGGTTATAAGGAACATACTGCCAGGCATAAAGCACATGCTTACCTTCCGGCGCCCTGGAGGGGTCAAACTCGGTAGGAATACAAACCATAACCGACATACGTTCTTTACTGGGTAATCTTCCATATTTGAGGTCGTCATACAGAGCACGGAAATCATCCAGATTATCAGGCAAAAATTCGATAAATCCGCCGTCGTTTACATTTGGTCCGGCTTTAAATTCCGGTCTTTTATCCATAGCGGCAGCGATGTAAAGGCCGCTGTAACTAGCCTGTTGTATCCTATCCACTTTAGATCTGATATCATCATCAACCAGCCCGCTATCCAACCACTTGTTTATGGAAAGTTTGGGATGTACATTAGAGATTACAGCTTTACTGGCATTTATCTCCTCCCCCGAGGCCAAAATAACTCCGGTCACCTTATTTCCGGAGGTCTTGATCTTTACTACTTCACTGTTCAACTGAACGGTTCCCCCATAAAAATCAATACACTTCAGTAATGCATTTATCAATGCGACCGTGCCGCCCTTACCCATTTTAGCAGGAACTAAATGGGAAGCAGTAAGCATTAAAGGCAGCAGGAGACCTGTTCCCTTTTCTTCCGGAGCAACCATAGCCTCGGTTGGAGTTTTCATTACTTTCATAAGGGTTTTGGGGTGTTTGAACCAATCGTGGGCAACATCCCAACAACTCTTAAACATGCAATCAGCCAGCCATTTACCCTCAGGGAAAGATTCAAATTGTGCCATCATCGGTCCGTATGACAAAGCAGGATTAAACATACCCTGTTGCAGCAAAGGTATAAGGGGAGCAGTTTTCTCAAAAAACTTTCTATAGGCAACCGCATCTTCTGGGGAATACTGGGCAATTTCTTCACAGGTCTTATTCACATCCGAATAAACAACCAGTGCGGTACCATCCGGGAAGACATTTGAACTGTAAGCCGGTGGAGTGACATACTCCAATCCAAATTTGCTGATCAAGCCCAGTTCATCATTAGCAATCAGTGGATTACTTTGTATCCAGACATGAAAAGTGGCCCCCACATCATGTTTGAATCCCGGTAAAGTTACTTCCTGGGTATTGGTAGAACCACCGGGGAAACTATTTTTTTCCACGACACATACTTTTAACCCTGCTTTGGCCAAATAGCCGGCAGTTACAAGCCCGTTATGACCAGCTCCGACAACGACTACATCAAACTCTTTGCTCATAAAGAATCCTCCTTTTTATAAAAAATCAATTCTTAACTATGACTACTTTAAGCAATGAGAATCACAATGAAGTCAACATGGAATCAGCAAGATCAGTCCGTCGGTTAAATTCAATAGACGCAAGGGGACGGCAAGCTCGTTTAACATTTCCCGAACAGCCTTCATATAATGCGGTGTGAGGAGAAGTGCGATAGAAAGGGGTGAACATCAATGTCTAATAGTCCATATCGGCAACCGTCATGTCCAATGCCACTATATCAATCCCTCCGGGGCAAATACTTCGTTGGATTGAGCCGGGAAGAATTTGGCGACGGCAAGTATGCATGGGCCGGACTTTTTAATCCCCGCAATTCCGGGGTATTGCTTTTCGTAAATGTTTTTACCGTTGGCAATGTTACTGAAATTCCCTTTTCTTTTCAGGTCTGGCTGAATGCGGCAGCGTCTGGAACAGCGAGGCTAACGGATATGCAAAGTTCGTCCAATACCGCAATCCGCCCTCTGCCCAAACCAAGGGTCCAGTTTTTGTATGCAGAAAATGTCGATGCGGAACCTGCGGGAGGAACAATCATATTTGGACGCCGTTGTCCTGCTGAAACGACCATCGTATCTGAGGAGGACGGGAAATTTATCTGCCCGCCAGGCGGTAATTTTCTAATAAACTGTCTTCCCCCTGAAACAAGCGGAAAAATTCTGGGACGTATTGCATTTGGCTGGTGGGAAGAACCTTGTATATAATTACGGGGCCAACGGAGGGACGTTCTTTTTGTTGGCTGACAGAGGACCTACGGTCCCTTGTCAGCCAACAAAAAGAACGTCCCTCCGTTGGCCCTGCTTTATATTCTGAACTGTGCCACCAGTTCTTTTAGCTTTACCGAACTCAATTTAGAAGCTTCCGCTTGTTCAACAATTTCATTCACTTTTGCCACTACATCGGCAGTATTCTGGGCAATTTGGGTAGTGCTGTTAGCGCCTTCCGATGTAGTCGAAGCGATTCCATTCATGGCTGTGGTCACATTTTTTACAGAGGCCAGGAGTTGTTCAGCTGTAGCATTAAAATCCTCGACCAATTCATTAAAATCAGCAGCATCCTGGCTGTATTGATCACCGGTTTTCACCATTTTCTTATAATCCGTTATTACCTGTTTATCTATAAACTCCATTACCTGCTCGGAACTATCCACCAGATTTTGCACAGAGTCAATTACGGTTTTAGTTATTTTCTGGATCAAGTTTATAGTAGTATTTGAGCTTTCCACCAGTTTTCTGATTTCATCGGCAACAACGGTAAATCCTCTGCCGGCTTCACCCGCTCTGGCCGCTTCAATAGAAGCGTTCAATGCCAGCAGGTTGGTTTGCGAGGTTATAGCTAAGATGGCATCAGACAACGAATTTATTTTTTCAACTTCCTGGCACTTTAAAATTGCTTCTTTCATCTTTTCCTGGGTAACGGCGTAAATCTCATGGGCATTCGTCTCCGAAGATAACGCCGCCTGCTTTATCCGGTCTGCTCTTTGGCTGATTTGATTGGAAGTGATTGCGCCCTGTTCGGTCTTTTGGGCAATATGTTCGATAGCTGCCTCAAATTCAGCCGAAGCAGCAGTTACTTCTTCGGTCGACGCCGCAGTTTCTTGCATACCCGCGGACAATTGTTGTGTAGCCGCAGAAACATCTTCTATCTGTGCATTCAAACTGTTGATATGCTCACCCGCAGTAACTGTGGAGCTATTGACAGCGTCGGACTCCAGCATGACCCCGGCAATTACTTCTTTTATGGACTTCTGCATTGTACCCATTGATCTGGCTAAATCTCCGATTTCATCGCTCATCTTTATGAGATTTTGCGGTATGGGCTCAGTAAAATCCTGATCAGCCATTTTGCTCACATACCCCGAAAGCGTCACAATGGGCTTGGTTATCTTAAAGCGGGCAAGCCACGCAATTAATCCCGCCATTAATACTAAAGTTATGATCAGAATAATAAAATAATTGGTTTTGAAAGCGGATAACTCACTATAGAATAACTTTTCCGGCGCAACGACCGCGAGTACCCAGTTGGAGTTGGTCAACTTTTTAAAAGCAATGATTTCGTTTTCATCCCCCAATTTGGCAGTAGTGATACCCGAATCTTTAGACAACAGAGTTTTGAATATACCCTGTAAATTACTTAAATTCAACCCTTTGGCTGCCACCAGTTCTTTTAGTTTTGCCTCCTGATCACCCGGGTTTAAAATATCGATTTCCTCCAGCTCTTTTATGGGGTGAGAAATAAATGATCCTGAAGTCCCATTGCTGTAAATTAAAACTGCATACCCTTTGCCGTCCATAACCTTCATATCAGCTACACTCTTCTGCAAAGTTGTCAGGAATATGTCTGCTCCGAGTACGCCTCTCATGTCTCCCTTGGCATCGGTTATTTTAATTGAAGGCGTGATAACCATTTTTTTGGTTTGGGCATCCCGATAAGGATCAGAAAATATTACCGACTCGCTGCTTTGAGCATTTTTATACCAGTCACGGGCGGCGGCATTAAAATCTGAGGGTGGCGCCCACCCTGAACCATCCAGCATACTACCGTCCGGAAGACCTATATACATATCATTCATATCCGGGTCCTTTTTATAATGCCGGACATAATCAACATTTATTTTTTCAGCAGCAGTATTACCTATAACCATAGCGGTGGCCTTCAGATTCCCGGCTTTTTCTAAAAGCCAGCTGTCAAGCAAAGATGCGTTGGTAATCAATTCTGCTTCCACCTGCACGTTAGTTTTTTCTGTCAGTTGGGTATTGATATTTATGTAACTGTAAAACGCTATTATTCCTAACAGAGCAAAAGAGATTATTGAGAATCCAAGTACCATTCTCGTCGTAAGCTTCATTAAATATATCCTCCCATTTTTTAATATTGCAAAATTATAGTTGCGTACAGATATTTATTACGTTGAGTTTATCAAGAATCCATTAATGGCAGGTTAATATGAGGTCAACAGCAGGTTAATCGCAGGTTAATTTACAGTATGGCCAACAAAAAGAACGTCCCTTCGTTGGCCTTCGGGTAAATTTTTAAGTGCGCCCTGCCCAATTGCTTGCTTGATTATCATCTCAATGGTTAAGGTTAAATCGCAATTTCAAGTCCCACCGGACAATGATCACTGCCCATGACCTCCGAATAAATCTTCGCCTGCCGTATCTGTTCTTTTATTCGTTCCGACACCAGAAAATAATCAATCCGCCAACCCGCATTCTTTGCCCGGGCGTTAAACATATAGGACCACCAGGTATAGGCTCCGGTTTGTTCGGGATACAAATAGCGGAAAGAATCAATAAATCCCGCCGCTAACAGCTCGGTCATTTTCTCCCGTTCCTGAGGGGTAAATCCCGCATTCTTCTTGTTGGATTTTGGGTTTTTCAAGTCGATCTCCTGGTGGGCCACATTCATATCCCCGCAGATAATCACCGGCTTTTTGGCATCCAGCCTTTTTAAATGGGTGCGAAAATCATCCTGCCAGATCATCCGATAGTCTAAGCGAGCAAGTTCCCGTTGGGAGTTGGGTGAATAGACATTCACCAAATAGAAATCATCATATTCCAGCGTGAGTACCCTACCTTCCGATCCGTGCTCCTCTTGCTCCAGATCTATCATCACGGCATTCGGTTTAATTCTGGAAAAAACCGCCGTGCCGGAATAACCTTTTCTGACTGCGCTATTCCAGTAAACTTCATAGCCTTCCGGCTTTATGTCCGCCTGTTCCGGCTGCATCTTAGTCTCCTGCAGGCAAAATATATCCGGCTGCTCCGCCATGAAAAAATCCATAAATCCTTTATTAAGCACGGCGCGCAAACCGTTTACATTCCATGAAATCAAATTCATCTATTGCTTCCTCCCCCAAATCAATGCTTATCAATATAAGTACTAATTTCGCCGAGCAGCTTTTCTGAGACCGTAACCGCCGCTTGGTCAAATACCACAAGGTAGACATGCATATCGCTATTTAGTAAAAAGCTGGTGATAGATGCGGTTGCAATTGCCAGGGCTTCAGCTTTGGGATAACCGTAAATCCCGCTGGATATCAAAGGAAACGCAATGGATTCACATCCGGTTTCCTGTGCGAATGCCAGCGAGTTTATGTAGCATGCACGAAGCAATTCCACTTCATTATGTTTGCCATCCTTATAAACCGGTCCTGCCGTATGGATAATATATTTCGCAGGAAGCTCAAAGCCACTCGTTATGACGGCTTCTCCGGTCTTTATCGGCCCAAGTTCATTACAGGCTTTCTGCAGCTTGTCTGCACCGGCGGCCTTGAAAATCGCGCCACAAACACCACCGCCCATTTGGAGCGCAGTATTCGCGGCATTAACAATAGCGTCAACCCTCATTTTTGTTATATCGTTCCTGATTATTTCAAAAGACATAGTGACCCTCTTTTCGTGAAACTACTTGATCCGCCTTGTTCTCTTTATTGTAGTCATTCGTTATATGTCTGTTTCTGCAATAGTATAAACTTTCCTTTGTTTAAGGCAAAAATAAAATCGAGAAGGCTAAGCTTTAAAAAGCAACTGCTAACCTTCTCGAATGGGTTTTGTTGTTTAGTTTGAATTAGTTCAATCAGATAATCCTTTGCGTCTTTTCAAATAAACCTTTAATTCGTTATAGAAATTCTCGCGAGTACCGGCCAAGATAATAATGAGCAGTTGACCGTCCCGTTCCACAACTTCATAGGCAATCTCATAATTTACTCCATTATGATAAATGTCATAACCCAGAATACCTTTAAGATCACCTTGCTTGGGATTCCCAACTGACGGATCTTCTCGAATTGCGATTATAGCATCATGATATTTGTTTTTTAAGTCTTTATCTTTAAGCTTCTTAAAATACCTTTCCGCTCTCGGTGATACTTTATAATCAAGCATAGTTATTCGGTACCAAAAAGTTCTTTATCTAATTCTTCTGATGTTCGTTTATCATGAGACGTTTTTTTCCGCACATCTTCAATAAGATCCTGTACCGCCAGAGGTAATAAATTCATACGTAGCCTGAACTCCTCCAAAATCTCTTCTTTATTATCTATACCTTCATCCAAAATGGATTTTAGAACCAGGTCAGCATAATTATCATGAGAATCTTCTATACGATAATATTTTCTAATTCTTAATTCATTGTTTTCAAGAATCATTTCAACGTTCTCGTCTAAACCTAATTTCTCATAAAAATCCTTGGGAATGGTTAGCTGGCGCTTTGAAGTAATTTTACCCAGCCTTGTTTCCGGCATTTTTAATAGATTCTCCTTTGCCGATAGTTTTACAGTCATTATACACACCCCCATTAGAATCTATTCAGTATCCTTACTATTCCTTACTAAATAATATTATATGTTAAGAAGCATATAATTGAAAGCAATAATATTGTCGCCTTATTAGGCATTAGGCCAACAAGGAAGCGTTCTTTTTATTGGCTTTTTTAAATTACATTGTATAATGGTATAAATTTACTGAAATGTTGGTGAAAAGATGCAACAACCAAAAAAACGAAGCAAAAATTGTATTTACCATATAATTCTATGAGAAATCAACAGATAATATATCTTTTACGATGATGATTATCATCGTTATATTAGCCAACAAAAAGAACGTCCCTCCGTTGGCCCCTGTTTAATTAGAAGCCCTTGTTAAAGAAAAAAACTCCCACTCCGCCGATTCCCAAATGGCTGCCCAACACACTGCCGATTTTGTTGACCATAAATGTCTGAAAACCAAGCTTTTCTTTTATCATGGCAATTATTTGCTGAGCTACTTCTAAATCATCGCTATGGCTGACCCCAATAACCTGATCCGTGAAATTGCCGGCTCTTTCAGCTAAAATATTTACTATTGATTTTAACGCCTTATTTTTCCCTCTGGTCTTTTTATAGACTTCTATGGCGCCGTCCTTAACATGCAAAATAGGCTTAATGTCTAATAGATTGCCTACAATTCCCTGCGCTTTGCTGACTCTGCCGCCTTTAATCAGCCAGCTTAAATCCGGTATGGTAAAAACATGTTCTATATGTTTTACCATGTGATGGGTTTCCCTGACGATGCCGTCAAAACCCAGTTCGCCTTTTTCGAGCAGATACAGGATTTGCAGTGCAATAAGACCCGTAGCCGTCGAACCGGATTTCGTATCAACTATTTCCATTTTGCGCAAGGGATATTTGTGCTTAAATTCCCGCATAATTGATCGAGCCAACTGGTAGGTTCCCGACATGACCGAGGAAAAAGACAGGTAAATAAAGTCCTGACCCTTATTGCAGTATTCCTGAAACAAATTATAAATGTCTTGAGGATAGGGCTGTGCTGTTCGAGGGAGTATTCCCTTCCGCATGGCTGCATAAACCTCGTCTACCTGAATAGTTTTTTTGTCCAGAAATTCCTGACCATCCAGGAGAACTCTAAGCGGCAGTATGTCCAAATCATATTTGGCAATAACTTCATCAGGCAAATCACAGGTGCTGTCCACCAAAATCTTGATCATCTGCACACCATCCTAACTTAAGATCACATAGTTTGAACCGATGTGATACAGCACTTGGTTGGTTACTATTGTTCTATGGATATATCCTCTAATAAAAGTAATATTCCTGAATTATTTGAAACAATGGGTTTCAAAAGAATGTTACTTGTAATGTAATTGAATAGACTAAGTCTTTCATTTCATTAATAGTTATACTAGCATAAGGGAAAAGAAGTGAACAGTAGCTATATTTCAAGGAGGCTCATTGAACAGGTCCAACAATGGGCCGTTATGAGGCTCAATATTGGACATCGAGGTTTCCTGCTGAAATATCTATATCACAATCAACTTTAGAAATAGCTTGCTGGTAATTAGGGGAATAATACTTATTATCAATTCTGTCCCAACCCAGCGTATCGAGGTTATCGGCCTTTAATGCTCCATCTATGAGAATACTTACTCCAGTATCATTGGGGATCTGTAGTGTAACATTACTGGCTCCGGCTTCGATGTTAAGCTTACTCCTGGTTCCGTTATTACCTAATTTAAAATTGATATTACCTGCTCCTATGTCACAGTTTAGTCTCTGAAGAGGAATCCCGGTTAAGTCAATATTGCCGTCAACCGCACCGGTATCTATATCCAAAAGCCATGTTATATCAGGAGAAAGCAAAAGCTGCCAGTGGTCTATCTTGTTATGCGCAGGAAACCATGCATGACCTGATGGCTGCAAATCAACATTCAGCGTTTCCAGGTTGGCACTCACATTATTAACTACCGGCTTATTATTAAACTGTCCTTTTAATAAATCCCCGGTCCCCCCCGAAGCGACAGACAGCTTGCCTCCGCCATAATCCAGGCTCAGATGGCCCTTTTTTACATCAGAATACTGCTGCCGGGTTATGCTGATTGAAGATTTTGCGCTTGTCGTATTATTCTCAGTTCTATCCGTCTGTACAGCATACACTCCGACTGAGCCTACAGATAAAATAACAATCAGATATGCAATTAAGTAGGGAACTCTCCCCTTGCTCAATATTCCAAATCCAAATATGATCAGCAGCACCGGCCACCATTTGCTGAGCTCATAAAAACTCACCCAAGAGCAGTAACCCAAATTAGCGAGGAAGAGCAGTTCACCAGCCACAACCAGCAAAAGGCCACTAATAAGGTTGCCTATTCTCATAACTGATCCCCTTTCCTGTTTCCAAAGAGGATATAGAGGCCTGCGATGACCAATAATAAAGGCCATCCCTTATCCCAGAAGATAGGCATTATATTCTGGATCAGAAAAACGAGGCCGATTCCGATCAACAGCAGCCCCATATTACGTCGCCGCAAAGCCCTGTGATGAAGGACATCCTCCTTTTCAGAACCATCCGGCGCGAATTCCTTCAGGGAAGTATCTTCGGGAAAAACAATCCAACAAACCAAATAAGCGATAAGTCCTATTCCTCCAGCGAAAAATGCCAGAGCCCAGACTACCCTTACCAGGGTTGCATCTACATCCAGATATTCGGCAAGACCGGCCGCGACCCCGCCAACCATTTTATTTCTAGAGCTTCGGTGTAATTGGTTCATACTTTACCCTCCCTGTTTTGTGTCTAACGATTTTATTCTACTCTTAAAATCTTTAGGAGGGCAATAGGTTCCGCTTCTATGGCATGACTTACCAATGTTAATTAAGGTTTTTGAATATTACAATAGTATCCGTTAAACTAAATAGAGTATATATTAATTGTACGATTAAAGGTAAAGGAGGATGAGTCATTGCCCAAATCCAATGGACGTTATTTAGTTGGTCTGGTTATTATTGCAGCCGGTATCATTGCCCTGTTGAATAATTTTGGTGTTACCAGCATCAGTTTGGGATACCTGATCAACCTGGTTTGGCCGCTCCTGCTTGCCATGGCCGGGATTAACTTTATCATAAATCGGCGTGATACGGCCAGCATGGTGACAGGCGGTATTTTGATCGGTTTGGGACTGATCTTTTTAGGACGGAATGCTGGCCTTTTTGACATTAACATGAATTATATCTGGCGTGGTCTCTGGCCGGTAATCATTATTTTGGTTGGAATAAGTCTGCTTAGTAAAAAACAGCCTAATGATAAAGGACACCTAGCCATGATGGGATCCGTGGAGAAAAACAGGGAGGATTGGCGGCTTGAAAGCGGCCAATATTCAGCTATAATGGGTGCGGTCGAACTGGACATACGCAGAGCCAGCTTTGCCGAACGGGAAGTATCACTTGTTCTCAATGCGATCATGGGGGGCATTACCCTGATCGTACCCGAAGATATTGCCATTAGCTGCAAAGGAACCTCAATCATGGGGGGGATTGATATCCTGGGAAAAGGTTCCGGAGGTATCATCGGAAATATCAGTATTCAAAGTGGAGATGGTGAAACCGCTTCCAAAATTCTTAACCTTGATTGTACCTGCATCATGGGCGGGATAGAAATTAAACGGTAACGAGACACAAGGGGACGTCAGACTGTGTGAAAATCTTCTGCCCCAACATTGAAAAATAGTCAAATTCTCAATTAAAGTAACTGAAATTAGGCTGGATTCGTTTTATATCGGAGCCAGCCTTCTTATTATTTCCCTGACCCCCAGGATATTTATTGTCCTTCGTAAGTTATAGGCCAAGAAATGCAGTTTGTTTTCGGTATTTACCGAATTAACCCCTGGTCAGAAAATAGTTATAGCCCCAGGTTCGTTTTACTGTACCAAAAGGGTGTTTCACCATCATTTGGCGCTGGGCATACAACTCCCGGTTTTCACGCGTTCTTTTATCCACTTTTGCAAGTAAATCTTGTTCTACATTGTGATGAATGGTTCGCCCCTTCTGTGATTTTGTACATTGGTCTTTTAAATCGCACTTATGGCAAGCCCGTTGGCTTTTGTAAACTTTATATTTTACGTCTTTTACTTCACGCATCTTGCTTGGATAAAGTTCCTCTCCCGCCGGACAGATGTAGACGTCTTTCTCTTGATCATATTGGCTATACTTCCTGTAAATTTTTGCTTGGGTACGTAGGTTTCTATTTGGTTCGCATCACATTCAATCAGATCCTTGGTAGAGTAATACCCTTTATCAGCCAGTACTTTGATTTCTTCTACATCAAGTATTTCCTTGGCTTGTTTGGCCATATTGCTTAACTGACCTTGATCAGCTGGATTGTTAATGACATAGCTTTCAATGATTTAGTTTATGGTTCTGATCTACAGCTGTCATGTCCAGTGAATTTACAAAAACTTCAATAACCCTGACTGGATTGTCCTCTGAAATGTAATCATCCATTGCTTCAGGAAACAGGGTGATGATCTGTTCCCGGTCTTCACCCTTTATGTAGGCCATTATTCCACCTCACTATCACCCTATTATTTCGGTTTTTATTTCCTTTAAACCTGCTGCTTCTTGATGTTTTTACACAGTCTGACGTCCCTCTGTTGCGTCCCCTTATTTTACCAAAACATTTGGTTGCGCATGCGCAGAGATTATATTCTTAGGTTAACGATAATCACAATATAAGCATTTTAAAAAATAATGTCAAAAATAAGGAGGACTTATTGGCAATAGATAGAAATACAATATATGAAAAGAAGGCGTTCTTATTTTCATAAGGGAAAGAAGAACGAGATTGTATCAGCTAGTTCTTGCGGATAGCACTTTATATAAAGAATTTCAGAGCAAATTTATAGCAGTATATCTGGCAGCCCGATATTAATGATACTCCGTTGGACGGAGCATAGGAAGATGTCCTCAATAAAGTGGGTACGAAGCAATTAAAATATTAAAATAATAAGATTCAAAAAAATTTTTGAATTATATAAATCCTTCATAACTTGAAGGAAAACAAAAAAGAAGCAGCCGTTATTACAATTACATAATGAGGCTGCTTTTGAATTGGAAAAGAGATCGAGATTAAAAAAACTGCTATTGGATAGCGGTTTTTTATGTTATATGGGGTATTTACAATTTTTGGATAATGTGGTTATGGATTTAAGAACTAATGTTTCAAGAAAATCAAGAAGGGAGTAATCAATGAATAAGAAATGGTATCTGCAGACATGGTTCATATGTGCAATGGCTGCATTATGGCCTCTTTATGGGGTGCCTCTTGTTATTGCCATTGTATTAATCTTCATCCAGCACAATTCAACCAAAGAATTAGAAAAAGCATTTAGCGAGATAGAAGGGGTAGATAAATATGCTGAAGTTAAAAAAACAGAAGCTGAGGAATTAATCCAAAAGGCCCGTAGTGAGGCTAATGATATAATTACTCATGCTAATGCCAAGGCGCAAAATATTATAAATGAAAAACAATTGGAGCTGTCTCGTATGGATGAAGAAATATCTAAAAAGAGTCAATACCTTAAAGATGTAGAAGACATTAAAACTGAATATGAAAAAATCAATAAGCAAATTGATTCCCAGCATAAGAAACTTTCAAAGATTAAAACCATTTATAAGAGCATGGAGCATAGTATCAACTGTTATTATGATGATTTTGTTTCCGTTGAACATTTAAAATTACCTAAACAAGATATTGATTTTGCTGAGGAATTGGCGCCTACAGTCACCCTCAAATTACATTCCATGGACATCAAGGGTCTACGTAAAGCCTACAATGATAACGGTAAACTCATAACAGATACCCTGGCTAAATATGAATCACGCTATACAACCAAGGCAAATGCTGCAATATATAAACTCATGGTGATTGCCCTTAAAGCAGAGTTGCAAAACATTCTGTACAATTTGAAATATGACAAGCTCGATAAATCTATTGGATATATAAAAGAAACAACTCAAAAATATTTGACTGTTGCTTCAGATGGTAACCAAAGTATTGCTGGAACAATGGTTAAGTTTATTGGTGAAATTGAGTTCCTTTTTATTAATGCGTTGAAAATCGAATACGAATATTATGTTAAAAAAGAACGGGAAAAAGCAGAACAAGCGGCAATAAGAGCCCAAATGAGGCAAGAAGCAGAGGAGCAAAAAGCGCTGGAACAGCAAAGGAAACAAGTTGAGATGGAAGAGGCTAAATATAAAGCTGAAATAACCAAAGTTCAAGAAATGCTTACTTCTGCCGAGGATGACGATAAGATCAAACAGCTCATGGCTAAAATAGCAGAACTGGAGAATCAACTTGATTTAGTTGAACATCAAAAGGAGGACATTATAAATCTGCAGAATGGCAAAGCTGGTCATGTTTATATAATTAGCAATGTCGGCTCTTTTGGTAATAATGTTTTTAAAATCGGAATGACTAGAAGGCTCGATCCTTTAGACAGGGTGAAGGAGTTGGGAGACGCAAGTGTCCCCTTTCCTTTTGATATTCACAGTTTTATTTTCTCGGAAGATGCAGTTGATTTGGAGAATAAGTTACATGCAAGTTTAGAGCAGCGGCGGGTTAATAAAATAAATTTACGAAAAGAGTTTTTCAATGTATCTCTGGATGAGCTTGAAAATCTGGTGTTAAATATTGACCCTTCTGCCGAATTCAACAGAACTATACTAGCTGAAGAATATAAGCAAACTCAATCCATTAATGAAGAATTGTCGATGGTAAGCTGATCATTGGGATAACAAGGGGTATTGTTGGGAGGGTAATCTATTGTCTGCTATTCCTGATTTTGTTGTTAACAGTTACTATTTACCCAAAGGCCAATATAGATGTACAATTAAAGAAAGATTCCACTGCAAAAACAGGGAATTCCACCCCGTAGGGGTTTCAACTAGAAAAAA
>ENA-UOOH01002587-UOOH01002587.1-fermentation-metagenome-genome-assembly--contig:-NODE-2587-length-15277-cov-3.082906_pt1 | contig 15277 bp, 16 predicted proteins | sample MGYA00245778_ERZ724025 | MGnify/ENA primary metagenome ERZ724025 (study PRJEB28704, sample SAMN03018313) | fermentation metagenome | biome: anthropogenic terrestrial biome; feature: soil; material... | reverse complement strand
ATAGGTCTTTTCTCATGCGCCTTCCTTGCCGCCTTTGAGCAGCAGCTCATGCCGCAAATCCCACAGGGTTTGAGAGAGGTCCACCTTGGGGGGCTCCGGGTTGACGGGGCGCAGCTGCTCCTCCCAGATGTGCTTTTCCTGCTTGGCGCGGTAATCGCTGATGTCGTGCACGCTCAGGCTGGGGCCGACGTAGCGCTCCCCGCGCCAGAAGGGCTGTAGCATTTTTTGCAGGCGGTAGCCGGTCAGGGTGGTGCGCTTCCAGGTGTTCTTGGGGTCAAAGAGGGTCAGCGGCTGCGATTCATCCATCCCTTCATCGGCCAGGGTGATCAGATCGGCGAACGCCATGCCGTCCGCGTCGTACACGCGGTACAGCTCCTTTTTGCCCGGCAGCGTCACCTTCTCCGGGTTGTCAGAAAACTTCATCTTGGGCATCATGGTGCCGTTTTCTTCCAGGGCGCTCATCTTGTACACGCCGCCCAGCGCCGGGGTTTCCCCGCCGGTAATCAGCTTGGTGCCCACGCCCCACAGATCGATGCGCGCGCCCTGCAGCTTCAGGTCGCGGATCAGGTACTCATCCAGGTCGTTGCTGGCCACAATGATGGTGTCCGGGAAGCCGGCCTCGTCCAGCATCTCGCGGGCCTTGCGGCTGAGGTACGCCAGGTCGCCGCTGTCCAGGCGGATGCCGCGCGGGGTGCCGCCGCGGGCCTTCAGCTCGCGGAACACCTGGATGGCGTTGGGTACGCCGCTGCGCAGGGTGTCAAAGGTGTCCACCAGCAGCAGGCAGCTGTCCGGATAGGCGGCGGCGTAGGCGCGAAAGGCGGCCAGCTCGCTTTCAAAGCTCATCACCCAGCTGTGCGCGTGGGTGCCCGAGACCGGGATGTCAAACATCTTGCCCGCCAGCGTATTGCTGGTGGAGGTGCAGCCGCCAATCACCGCGGCGCGCGCCCCCCAGATGCCCGCGTCCGGCCCCTGGGCGCGGCGCAGGCCAAACTCCATCACCCGGTCGCCCAGGGCGGCACGCGCCACGCGGTTGGCTTTGCTGGCTATCAGCGTCTGGTGGCCGACCAGGTTGAGCAGCGCGGTCTCTATCAGCTGCGCCTGGCCCAGGGGGCCCTCCACCCGCACCAGCGGCTCGCCCGCGTAGACGATGCTGCCCTCGGGCACCATGTCCACATCGCAACTGAAGCGCAGGCCGCTCAAGTATTGCAGAAAGGCCTCATCGAACAGCTTGAGGCCCCGCAGATAGGCGATATCTTCCTCGTCAAAGCGTAGGTTCTCCAGGTAATCCTTGAATTGTTCGTTGCCGGCCATCACGGCGTAGTTCATGTTGCCCTGGCGTCGGTAAAACATGTCAAACACCGCCCGGCGCTCCAGCATGCCGCTCTTGAAGTAGCCGTACAGCATGGTGATTTCGTACAGGTCGGTCATCAGGGTCAGGTTTCTCATGGCTGTTGCTCCTCTTTGTGGATCAGTGCGCGGATTTCATCAAGCCAGGCCTGGGCCGAGGCATCCGACGGCATGGCAAACCCGCCGCGGGGGGACAGGTCTATCTCCAGCACCCGCGGGCCGTCAGGCATGCAGCTACGCTTAAATTGTGCCGCGAAAAAGCGGCGGAAAAACCGCTCCAACATGTGCAGCAGCTCCAGGCGGGTATAGGTTTTGCCGTGGATGCGGTGCAGGCGCTTTGCCAACTCCTGCATGCGCCAGCCGCTCAGGAACAGCCACAGGATGTGGTCGTTAATCAGGTAGCTGCCAAGCAGCTGCTCGGTCTGCTGGGCGGTTTGCCCGCCTGGCAGCAGCTCCGGGCTGATGGGCGTGCGCAGGATGCCGCGAATCACGCGGCGCAGCGCTGCGTTGTCGGTGGTGTCTGCCACATGGCCCAGCATCAGGCGGATGGCGGTTTTGAGCAGCCCGGAATTGACCGCGTACATGCTCATATGGTCCCCGCCATAGGTGGTAAAGCCAAGCGCCAGCTCGCTCAGGTCGCCCGGGCCCAGCATCAGGCCGCCGTGCATGTTGCTTAAGTCCATCAGCACCTGGGTGCGCTCCCGCGCCTGGGCGTTCTCATAGGCGGCGTCATGGCGGCCATCGTGGCCGATGTCCTTCAGGTGGCGGGTCACGCTGTCGGTCAGGTCAATCTCCCGCCGGGGCAGCCCCAGGGCGTCCATCAGCCGCAGGGCGTTTTGCCGGGTGCGGCTGCTGGTGCCAAAGCAGGGCAGCGACCAGGCCAGCAGGTTTTCCCGCGGCAGGCCGAGCAAAGTCAGCGCCCGGGCCCCCGTCAGCAGGGCCAGCGCGCTGTCCAGGCCTCCGGACAGGCCCACCACCACATGCTTCACGCCAATGCGCCGCATACGCTGTGCCAACGCCTGGGCGGGGATGGTCAGCGCCTCCTCGCACCATTGCCTGCGCAGCGGCCCTTTGAGCGGGGCGTAGGGCATCTTGCTGTCGCGACCGGGCAGGGGCGGTATTTTGTCACCGACCGCCTTGGCCGAGGGGTTGAACGCAAGGGTGACATAGGCATCCTGTTGAAACGCGGGGGTCAGGGCCAGCAGCTTGCCCCGGCAGGCGGAGGCCAGCTCGCCGCCCCAGGCGGCATCGGTGGTGGATTCACAGCCCCCTGCGTTGGCATACAGCAGGGCACAGTCCCACTCGGCGCTGCGCCGCTGCACCAGGCGGCTGGGGTGCCACAGCGCGCAGGCCGGGTCGGCCGCCATGTGCGCGATGAGGGCCGCGCCCCGGCTGCATAGCCGACGGGCATTTTCGGGGCTGGTGTCCAGCGTCGCGGCCAGCTTCACCTGGCTGCCGGGCAAGGTGATGGGTCGCTCCCGCTCCAGCCGGAAGGGGTGTGCCAGGCGCACCAGCTCCAAAAAGTGCGTGCTGCGCGCGCGGAAGGGCGTATCGTTCTCCGGGTCGCGGGTGCCTTCGGGCAGCAGCAGGGACCGCAGCCGCCCCCGGTGGGCCAGGGCCACCGCCGGGTAAAAGTGCTCGCGGTACCCGAATAAAAAGCTGAAGGCCACCATGCATTCACCGCTTGCCTCGGCCAGTTGCTTCACCGCGCGGTACAGGGGAAAGCGCACCGTGCTGCGCGCCAGGTCACCGGCTGTGGCGCCCAGTATGCTGAATTTGGGAAACACAAGCAGCCGCGCGCCGTCAGCTTCCGCGCGGCGCATCTTCTCCAGCATATCCTTGGTATTGGCCTCAATGTCCGCCGGCGCGCCATCCACGCTGGCCAGGGCGATTCTCATCAACGATGTGGGCTTTGCCATATGCATCCCTCCGCGAAAAATATACCATTCGGGCGACCAATTGGCAAGGAAACGGCTGCTTACGTGCCGGAGCGCGGTTGGCTTACCCACTTGGATTGCCCCACCACGACCTGGGGGATGGCTGCATAGCACTGGATGGTACCAATTGACTGCCCTGAAACCACCTGTGCGACTGCGTACCTGTCCTGCGCAGCCTGTGAACAACATGGCCGCGCATCTGCCCTTTGGGATATTGCCTGATTGAACTGATACAGAAGCACCCGCAAATTGGTTGACCAGGTGATACACCTGACATAACAAACGGCCCCTCCGATGCCGGGCATCGGAGGGGACCGAATTGATGAGCAATTATTGATTGGCGTGAGGCTGTCCCTGACTGCCCGGGCAGCTGCGCTGATGCGCGCATCCGCTGCAGCCCGCGCAGGCGGACTGTCCCGCGCGTTTGTCCTTGATGATTTTGCCTGCCGCCAGGACGGCGGCCAGCAGCACCAGGCCGCCGATGAGGATGTCTGCCATGGGGATTCCTTTCTCAGGCCTGTGCGGCCTGTGGCTTGAGCGTGCGTTCGTGGGGGTTGGGGCTGAACACCAGGTAGAGCAGCCCGGCCAGCAGCGCGAGGGGCAGCAGGTGCATGGGCTGAAAAGCGGTTGTTGCCATCATGCCCAGCTGATAGATGATGAAAGAGATGACATACGCGAACACCGTTTGATAGCCCACCGCGAAGGCCGTCCAGCGCCAGTTGTTCATCTCGCGCTTGATGGCGCCAATGGCGGCAAAACAGGGGGCACACAGCAGGTTGAAGGTCAGGAAACTGATGGCAGCCAGGCTGGTGAAATTCATGGCGATGGGGGCAAGCTTGTCAAACGCGCCTTCATCCACCAGATCAAGCGCGCCTTCGCCCACACCGTACAGCACACCAAACACATTCACCACTTCCTCTTTGGCGACCAGGCCTAGCACGGTGGCCACCGTGTTTTGCCAGGTGCCGAAGCCCAGTGGCGAAAACAGCGGCGCCACCACATTGCCCATGGCGGCCAACACGCTGTGATCCATATCCTCCACAGCGGCAAACTGTCCATCCACCCAGCCGTAGGATTTGAGGAACCAGATGACGATGGAGCTGAGCAATATCACGGTGCCTGCCCGTTTGATGAAGCTGAACCCACGCTCCCACGTGCTGCGCAGCACGCCCTGCAAACTGGACAGGTGATAGGCGGGCAGCTCCATCACGAAGGGCGCGGGGTCACCGGCAAACCATCGTGTCTTTTTGAGGATGATGCCGCTGACCACCACAGCCGCGATGCCGATGAAGTAACACAGCGGGCCCACCCACCAGGCGCCGCCCAATACTGTGCCGGCGATGAGGGCAATGATGGGCAGCTTGGCGCCGCAGGGGATAAAGGAGGTGGTGATGATGGTCATGCGCCGGTCGCGCTGGTTTTCAATGGTGCGGCTGGCCATGATACCGGGCACCGAGCAGCCCGAGCCAATGAGCATGGGGATAAAGCTTTTGCCCGACAGGCCAAAGCGGCGGAAAATACGGTCCATAATAAAGGCCACACGCGCCATGTAGCCGATGTCCTCTAGGATGGCCAGCATAAAGAACAGCACAAACATCTGCGGCACAAACCCCAGCACCGCGCCAACACCGCCAACGATGCCCTCGGTCATCAAGCCGGTGAGCCAGTCGGATACGCCCCAGGCGGGCAGCTGACGCTCCAGCCAGGGGATGATCCAGGTGCCGAAGAAGGTGTCGTTGGTAAAGTCGGTCACCACCGCGCCAATGCTGGTGACCGCGATGTAATACACCAGAAACATGACTGCAATGAAAATCGGGAACCCTAACAGCCGATTGGTTACTACCCGATCGATGCGGTCTGAGGTGCTCAATTCGCCGGCCGCGCGCTTGCGCCGCAGGGCCACGGTCATCAGGCTTTGGATATAGGCATAGCGTTGGTTGGTGATGATGCTTTGCGCGTCATCATCCATTTCGGCTTCACAGGCAGTAATGGCCTGTTCGATGTCCTGGCGCACGTCCGCTGCCAAACGCAGCTGCGCCAGCACCTTCTCATCGCGCTCAAACAGCTTGATGGCATACCAGCGCCGCAGGGATGCGGGCACGGCCTCGCCGTCATGGGTCAGATTGCCCTCATGGTGATGATGCAGCGGCCCGTGATGGCGGTGCTCCAGCGCATCCTCGATGTGGGCCAAGGCATGTTCCACCGGCCCATGAAACACATGGGGGAGGGAGGGGCTGCGGCCTTCGCGGGCCAACTGCACGGCTGTTTGCGCGGCTGCCTGGGCGCCTTCGCCGGTCAGGGCCGACAGGGGCATGACCGCCACACCCATCTGCCGGCTCAGTTGGCTCAGGTCGATGTGGTCGCCCTGTTTACGCACGACGTCCATCATGTTGACAGCAATCAGCATGGGGATGCCCAGCTCGGCTAACTGTGTGGACAGGTACAAGTTGCGTTCCAGGTTGGTGCCGTCCACGATGTTGATGATGGCGTCAGGCTTGTCGTCCACCAGATAATTGCGGGCAATCACTTCCTCCAGCGTATAGGGAGACAGGCTGTACACACCCGGCAAATCCTGCAGGATGATATCTTCCTGCTGGCTATTGCTATTGAGTTTGAGCTTTCCCTCCTTGCGCTCCACCGTGACTCCCGGCCAGTTGCCCACATATTGGCGGGCGCCGGTCAACGCGTTGAACAAAGTGGTTTTTCCGCTATTGGGGTTGCCCGCCAGGGCAATGCGAATGGCCATGCTGCCTTCCTCCTCTTGATGCAATCTTTGAAAGTTAGTATAAACTAACTACTTGATATAAAAAATCACTCCACCTCAACCAGCGCGGCGTCCTGTTTGCGCAGGCTTAACTCATATCCGCGCACAGTCAGCTCCAGCGGGTCACCCAGCGGGGCGACCTTGCGTACATGCACCTGCGTGCCCCGCGTCAAACCCATATCCATCACCCGGCGCTTCAGCGCGCCTTCGCCATGCAGCCTTTTGATGACCGCGTCCGCCCCCACGGGCACATCCCTTAATGTTTTCATGGTATGGTTTCCGTCCTTTCTTATATCATGATGTGCCGCGCCATGTCCTGCCCCAGCGCTATTCGGCTGCCCTTTACCTGAAGGATCAGATTGTCTGCCAAGGCAGATACGACCGTTACCTGTTCACCTACCACAAAGCCAAGCTCGGCCAAGCGCGCACGCAAGTCGTCTGAACCGCCGATGCGGTGGATGCAGGCAGTCTCCCCCGCTGTTAACAGTACCAATGGCATAACATCCTCCAAGAAGTTAGAAGTGTCTAACATCGAGTGGAGTTTAGTGTGTCTAACTTAGTTTGTCAACCCCTTTTGAAAAAAGTTTTCACAAGGGACTTGACATCTGCTCTATAGTGTGCATACTGTATATGAAAACTATGAACAGTGAGGTGGGGCGTATGCGCATTGTGCTGTCAAACGACAGCCGCCTGGCCATCTGGGAGCAGATTGTCGAGCAAATCAAGGATGCCATCATGAAGGGGGAACTGAGCCCTGGCGACCCGCTGCCTTCCATCCGGGCGCTGGCGCGGGATTTGCGCATCTCGGTGATTACCACCAAGCGCGCGTACGACGAGCTGGAGGCGGAGCGCTTTGTGGAGTCCATCCAGGGCAAGGGCTCCTTTGTGGCGGCGCAGGACAGCGCCATGATGCGCGAAAAGCGTCTGCATACCATAGAAGCAAAGCTGTCAGAGGCTGCTGGGATTTGACTACGAGGAACTGGAGCAGATGCTCCGCATTTTGTGGGAGGAGTAACATGGAAAACATACTGGACATCAAAAACCTGCGCAAGGAATTCGGCGGCTTTACGCTGGACAATGTCAGCTTTGCTTTGCCTCGCGGCTACATCATGGGCTTTATTGGGCCTAACGGCTCGGGCAAAACCACCACACTGAAGCTGATTATGAACCTGATGCGCGCGGACGCGGGCACCATTGAGGTCTTTGGGCAGGATCATATCCGCTTTGAGCGGGAAATCAAGCAGCGCATCGGCTTTGTGTACGATGAGCCCGTCTACTATGAAAACCTCAGCATCCGGCGCATGACCGGCCTCATCAGCCCGTTCTACGCCAAGTGGGACCAATCGCTGTACGAGGATTACCTGCGACGGTTTGAGCTGAATGCCGACCAGAAGATCAAAACCCTGTCCAAGGGCATGCGCACCAAGTACGCCCTGGCGCTGGCGCTGAGCCACGGGGCAGAATTGCTCATCATGGATGAGCCCACCGCTGGGCTGGACCCGGTATTCCGCCGCGAACTGCTGGACATTCTGCTGGATGTGATGCAGCGGGAGGAAAACAGCATCCTCTTTTCCACCCACATCACCTCGGACCTGGACCGCGTGGCCGACTACATCACCTTCATCGACCGGGGCAAAATCGTGCTCAGCCAGGACAAGGACAGCCTGTACGAGCAGTATGTGCTGGTCAAGGGCGGGCCGGAGGATTTGACCGACGCGCTGCGGCGCGAGCTGATTGGCGTGACGGTCAGCGCCCATGGCTTCGAAGGCCTGGCCAGCCACCCTGTCCAGGGGGAGGGGCTGCTGCTTGACAAGCCCAGCCTGGAAGACATCATGTTCTTCCACACGAGGGGGGATCGGCATGGCGCTTAAAGTGATGGTGAAGGAGCTGCGGACCCTGCTGGGCGACGCCCGCAGCATGCTGGTGACCTTCGCGGCGCCCTTCCTGTTTCGCCTGCTGCCGGGGTTTAATGGCTCGGCTTTCCCGGCCATCCTCATAGCCTATGTCATCCTGGGGCTTTTCAGCACCCGGGCGGACAACGCCAGCATCCGCACCGGGGTGACCCAGTTCCCCGTGACGGTGCGCGACCATGTGGTGGGCATGTTTTTGTACCAGGCGGTGGCGGTGCTGGCTACGGCGCTGCTCGCCATCGCATTCATGCAGATTGCCGGTCCCGACAAGTTCATGACCGATATAGTGCCCAAGGCGCTGGGCATCGGCCTGCTGCTGACCGGCCTGCTGACCGCCATGGGGCTATGGCTGCGGCCGGAGGTTGCCCGGGTGATGAGCATGTTGGTCATCATCCTGGTGCTCAACTTTGTCATCTTCCAGAGCGACAAGGGGCCGGTCTTCCTGCCCTGGCTCAGCGTACCGGCAGCCCTGCTGGGCGGGCTGGGCGGATGGCTTGGTTTTCTGGCGCTGGGGCTTCTTAACCCCCCGCGCCTGTGAGGGAGTCGCTATGCTGCAATTGATGAAGAAGGAAATCCTGACCACGGCCTGGGTGCACCTGGTCGCCCTGGCGATGGGGGTGGGGCTGGCGGCTGTATGCCTGTTTGAGCCGGACAACGCCGTTTTCATGGCCATGTTTACATACATCATGTACACGCACCTGGTGTTCAACCAGTGCCGCTTTGCCGCGGTCAATCGCCCGGACAACCTGTTGCTCAATTCCCTGCCTGTTACTCGAAGGCAGGTGGTGCTGGCAAAGTACGCCTATGTGTTTCTCAGCGCGGTGCTGTACGCGGCGTACCTCAGCCTTTTGTTGGCAGCACTTTCACTCTTTGGCGTGCGGCTGACCATGCCGGCTCATATTCTGTGGCTGATGATGGCTGCTACGGGCGTGCTATATCACATTTTGCTGATGCCGCTGTCCTACATGAGCCCCCGCTATGGCACATGGGTCAGCATGGCCCTCTATCTGGCGATTCTCATTTTGCCGCAGCGGTTGGGTAAAGGCAACGCTGGTTCGGCCATCGCGGCCTTTCTGGCGCGCGTGGGCGCGCTGCTCAACGCCTGGACAGGCCCAGCGCTGTTGGTAGTGGTGGTAATTGCCCTGGCCGCAATGTCCGTTCGCATCAGCCAGAACATCTATCGCCGGGCGGAGTTTTAGCTTTCTAACTAACCGTCTGATACCATTTAATTGTTTGGAGGGACCATGCTCAATTTGCTGCGCAAGGAGTGGATTGTCACCCGGTGGGTGCACATACTGGGCGTTGTTCTGGGCCTGTCGCTCATCCCGATGGGCCTGATGATGGCCAAATCCGCGCCATTTGTGGCGGTGTTCAGCCAGCTCATTTATTCGCATATGCTGTTCAGCACCAATCGGCAGACGGCCAACAGCCGCCCGGATAACGTGCTGCTCAACTCCCTGCCGCTCACCCGCAGGCAGATGGTGGACGGCAAGTACCTGTTTGTGCTCCTCAGCGCGGTGCTGTACGCCACGTACCTGTGCCTGCTGATGGCGGTGGTGGGGGTTGCGTCCTTCATGCCGATTATGCCGATGTGGGCGATGCTGGCGACCCTGGGGATGGTGTATCACCTGCTGCTGATGCCCCTCAGCTACATCAACCCGCGCTATGGGGTGCTGGCCAGTTCGCTCATCTACCTGGCCATCCTCTTCGTGCCGCAGCGATTCGGCAAACAAATCAATGGGGAGCAGATATTGGCGTTCCTGAAACGCGCGGTGGATGCATTGGGCGGCTGGGCGGTGCCGGTTGTGCTGGGCGCGGGGCTCCTGGCCATCGGTTTGATATCGCTAACCGTCAGTCGCCGCGTGTACGCCCGGGCGGAGTTTTGATGCACACCCCGATATCGGGATATCTCCGTTCTGCACATGCCATGCGAAGGCTCCAAAGGTTGCGTTCACTCAAAATTGGGGTATAATGACACCAGTACAGTTAAAGAATTTGGAGGCAGTCCGGTGTACGTACCCGAATCACAGGAAAACTATCTGGAGCGCATTTTGATGCTGCAACAGGAAAAGGGCTATGCCCGCTCGGTGGACATTGCCCAGGCCATGGGCGTTACCAAGCCGTCGGTCAGCCATGCCATGAAGCAGCTGCGCGAGGGCGGGTACATCACCATGGCGGAGGATAACTTGATTACCCTGACGGAGAGCGGCAGCCAGGTGGCCGAGCGCATGCTGGAGCGGCACATGACCATCGCGCGCTTCCTGATGACGCTGGGCATCAGCGAGCGGGTGGCCTATGAGGACGCCTGCAAGATGGAGCACGACCTGTCGGACGAAAGCTTTTTGGCCATTTGCGGCTTTATCGAGGATGGCTGCCCCCTGCACATGAAAAATGCGCAGCAAAAAAAACAGGAGCCACCCCGCCCCGTGCAGGAGAGCATCGACCCTGCGTTGTTATAGTATATTTGAATCGCAATAAAACGGGCTTCCGAGTGCGGGAGCCCATTTTCGTGTCGATGGGTCTATTCGCCCAGGAAGGCGTTCTGCCCGCGCAGCGCTTCGCGCAGGGTGGGCACGCTCAGCTCGCCCGGCTGTATCCCCTGGGCCGCGCACAGGGCGGCCGCACAGCCCGCCGCGTGGCCCAGCGCGCAGCAGGAAGGACTGGTGCGGGTGCTGGCCTGCGCCTCAAACGTGCAGGAGATATTGCGGCCGGCGGCCATCAAATTGGGCACCACATCGTTTATCAGGCAGCGGTAGGGGATGAGGTAATAGTCCCCCCAGGCCAGGAAGGTGCTGGTGGTATCGCCCCCCTTGTCGGAGGAGTGTACGTCCACCGGGTACCCGTAGGCGGAAATACCGTCCTCAAACTTGGTACCTGCCAGCACATCGTCCGCCGTGAGGGTGTACAAACCCCGCATGCGGCGGGAGCTGCGCACGCCCACTTTGGGGCCGCTGAACAGCAGGCGGATGTTTTCAAAGCCGGGCACGCTGCGCTTGAGGAAGGCGAGCAGCTCCCACACCTGGCGGCGGCCCTCAGACTCCGCGCGCGAGAGAGAAAGCGGGTCGGTGGCGTCCTCCCCGTTGATGCGCGTCATGTTGACGATGGCCTCGCCCGGGTGGTTGGTCTCAAACACCAGCACCACATCCCGGTCAAAGGTGATATCTCCCTCGCGCATGGCCTTTCGCATCAGGTCGTACATGCCAGAGATGGATAGCCTTAGGGCCTTGTGCTCCAGGCCGGGCTTGTCCACCAGCAAGGGGAACAGCGCGCGGTCGCTCTTCATCAGGGCGCGCACCTTAGGGATATCCACCCCGTCCACGCGGAAGTTCATCGTCATGGGCTGGTCTCGCCCGTCAGAGGCGCGGCCCTTATCAAAGGGCACCCCCGCCATGGCAATCACATCGGCATCGCCGCTGGCGTCGATGAAGATATCGGCCTCCACCTCAAAGGTATGCCCGCAGGAGTATAAGCGCACAGCTTCAAGATTGGCCCCCTCCTTACGCACACCAATGGCGTTGGCGTGGTACAGCAGCGTGACGCCTGCCTCCAGCGCCATCAGCTCCAGCTCGCGTTTCATGCCCTCCACGTCAAAGGGGGTGACGGAATACGTGTAGCCGGTGGAGTCCGCGGTGTGGCCGGGGGACAGCCCCTTGGCCTTGAGCCTGGTAATTAATTCCTCGCCCAAGCCCTGCACCACCTGGGTATCGCCTGCGTGGAAGGTCATCATGGGGCCGGTGCCACAGGCGGTCATCGAGCCGCCCAGAAAGCCCATTTCCTCGGCCAGCATCGTTTTGGCGCCCATGCGCGCCGCGGCCACCGCGGCCAGCGCCCCAGCGACCCCGCCGCCGATGACCAATACATCCTGACGATCAATTGATTTCATTGTGTTATCCTTTCACGCCTGAGTTGACCATGGCGTCGCGCACCTTCTCCTGGAAGATCATGTACACCACCATGATGGGGATGATGGACAGCGCCGTCGCCGCCATCTGCAAATGCCACTGTGGCTCGCCGTAGGAGTCATTGAAGTTGCTCAGCGACAGCGGCAGCGTGTACTGCTGCACGCTGGTGGTGAACACAAGCGGCTCCAGGTACGTGTTCCACGTCGCCAGGAAGGCCAAAATGGCGGCGGAGCTGGCTACCGGCTTGGCGATGGGCAGCATGATGTGGCGGAATGTGCCCAGGTAGGACAGCCCATCAAGGCGCGCCGCCTCCTCCAGTTCCATGGGCACCGTCAGGAAAAACTGGCGGAACATGAATGCCGAAAACGCGCCCTGCGCCCCAAAGATGGGGATGAGCATCAGCGGATACAGTGAGTCGGACAGCCCCCACCCCCGCATCTGGAAAAACAGCGGCACGATGATGACCTCAATGGGCATCATCAGCGCGGTGAGCAGCAGCACAAACAGGAACCCTCGCCCCGGGAAGCGCAGCCGGGCAAACGCGTACCCGGACAGGGCACTGACCAGCACGTTGCCAATGGTGCCCACGCCTGCCACCAACAGGGTGTTGAGAATATGCCGCGCAAAGGGCTGCACCCGGAAAATCTCCGCATAGTTTTCAAACCGCCAGGACTTGGGCAGCAGCGCGGGTGGGCCGAATACTTCGGCCGCGGTGTTGAGCGAGTTGACCAACATCCACCAGAAGGGGTAGACGAACAGCAATGTGGCGATAATCAGGGCGGCGGCGGTGACCGCCACGCGCAGCGGGCGCTTATTGCTCATAATGCGTCACCCGCTTTCTGAGGACCCACTGGGCGATGGTCAGCGTTAGCACGATGGCAAACAGCACCGTGGCGATGGCCGCGGCATAGCCCGTTTCAAAGGTGCGGAACGCCTTGTGGTACACATAATACACCATCACCATCGTGCTGCCCTCGGGGCCGCCGTCGGTCATCAGCTTGATGGTATCAAACACGCGCATGGAGCCAATCACCGTCACGATGGTCACCATCAAAATGGTGGGCATCAGCAGCGGCGCCTTGATCCAGCGAAACATGCTGAAGCCGTGCGCGCCGTCGATGCGCGCGGCCTCCACCACTTCGCCGGGCATGTTCATCACCGCGCCATAAAAAATAAGCACGTTGGTGCCCAGGTTTTTGAGCACCCGGTTGAACACCACGCTGAGCATCGCCCAGCCCTTTTCATTGAGCCAGTTGGGCCCGGCAATGCCCAGCTGCGCCAGGAACCAGTTGACCGGACCCGCGGTGCCCCCTTGCAGCAGATATTTCCACACGATGGCCCAGGCTACGCCCGAGGTAACTACCGGCAGGAAAATGATGGCGCGGATATAGCGGCTACCAAAGCCGGCCTCGCCCAGATACAGCGCCATCAGCAGGGCAGCGATGACGTTGATGGGCACCAGCAACAGGCTGAACACCAGCGTGTTTCTGAGCGACTGAACAAATAGTCCATCGGTGAGCAGGCGCGCGTAGTTGTCCAACCCGATGAAAATGTTGGTGCCAAACAGCATGTTGCGGTTGTGCAGCGAAAAGACAAACACATTGATGAGCGGCACCAGCACAATCAAAATAAAGCCTAGCACCTGGGGCAGGATAAAGGCATACCCAGCCAGCGCCTCCATGGCCGCGTTGCGCCGGGCAGTCAGGCTGTGTTTCATGGAAAAACCTTTCGCGTAAAAGAAAGCGCTTCGGCGGCATCTGCACGCCGCCGAAGCGGAGGAAAAAATGGGTTTACTTGATGTAGTTACGGTACAGGGCAGCCACTTCCTGCATCACGGCTGCGACATCGGCGCCGGCGTTCCATAGCTTGTCGTACAGAATGCGCGATTCCACTTCAATCTGGGGATACATCTCGTGGCTGGGCAGCACCTGGCCGGTCTCGATGGAGGCCGCGACAGCGTCCTTCATCTGCTCGGGGGTGATAGCCGGGTTGGAGGACAGAAAGGCCTCGGACTCCAGCACGCTCTTGCGCGCGGGCGGCCAGATGCCGGCCATGGCGGCCACGCTGTCCTTGTTGGTCATGTAGGCCAGCAGCTGGGTGGCCAGTTCGACGTTTTTGCCGTTGGCGTTGGCGCCCAGGGCAGCCTGGCCAATCACCGGCGCGTTGCCGGGAAGGGTGGCCATATCCCATTCCCAGGTGACATCTGCCAGCTTGGACACGCGGCTGATCTGGCCCACCGTCATCGCGGCACCGCCGGTATAGAAGTCGCTCTGGTCACCCGGGGGCACCACGGACTGGTCGGCATACACCATGTCATGGAACAGCTTAATCGCGGCGACCGAAACATCCGAATCGGCAGAGACCTGGCCGTCGGCCGTCCACAGGTTGCCGCCCATGGCGCGGATGATGGGCAGCAGGTTGTGCAGCACGCGGGCGGTATAGCCCTCGCCATCAACCGTCTGGAAGGCCCATTTGCCCGTCTTTTCCTTGATTTCCTTGGCGATTTCGCGGAAGCTCTCCCACGTCCAGTTATCTTCAGCAATCAGCTCTTTCGGGGTCTTCACGCCGGCATCCTGGAACATGGTGACGTTGTACAGCAGCACAAAGGGCGAGGTGGAGAAGGGCACGGCGTAGGTGCTGCCGTCCTTTTGCCACAGGGCGAGGGAAGCGGGGGCGAAGTCTTCCGGCTCCCATTCCTTCAGGGCTTCATCCAGCTTGGCCAGATTGCCCGAGGCGATGAAGGCAGGGGCAGAGGTCTCCAGCACCCAGTACAGGTCCGGCGGGTTGGAGCTTTGCAGCTCCAGCAACAGCTTGGTATTGTACTCGGCGAAGGGGATGGACTCGAACTTCGCGTCAATTTTGATGCCCTTGTGTGCGGCAAAGCCGTCCACAAAGCTCTGCAAAAGCGCCAACTGGTCCTCGTTGCTGGTCCAGGTGGCGATGGTCATGGGCACCGCCTGCTCGGCCAACGCGCCCGCGAAGGGCAGCATCAGCGCCAGCACCAAAAGAATGGCCATGGTTTTTTTCATGGGGATACCTCCTGTATTTTTATCCACAGCATACCATCTTTTTTCATTGCTATCAAGCGTGCGGTATGCCGCGCCGCGTTGTCAAATATCGCCTGACCTGCTAAGATGTTCAAGGTCATTTTTTCTAAAGAGGTAGTACATGTTTGATTGGGTAGTAATCGGGACGGGGGCCGGGCTGATGTTCGCCGAGGCCGCGGCCAAGGCCGGGCAGATTGTAGCCGTGGTGGAGAAGGGCAAGTTTGGCGGCACCTGCCTGACCAGGGGCTGCATCCCCTCCAAGATGCTGGTCTATCCGGCCGACTTCCTGCGCGAGGCCGAGCGCGGCGTGATCTACGATGAATACAGCCAGAAGGAAAACGAAATACTGACCGCGATTGTGCAGCGCGTC
>ENA-UOOH01002586-UOOH01002586.1-fermentation-metagenome-genome-assembly--contig:-NODE-2586-length-15278-cov-290.167904_pt1 | contig 15278 bp, 9 predicted proteins | sample MGYA00245778_ERZ724025 | MGnify/ENA primary metagenome ERZ724025 (study PRJEB28704, sample SAMN03018313) | fermentation metagenome | biome: anthropogenic terrestrial biome; feature: soil... | reverse complement strand
CATCCAGCAACAAAGACTACAGCAAAAATAACAAGGAAAATTGCAATAGCTTTCGGAATTTGGTTCATTTTTCCTACTCCTTTAATGAAAAAGAAGAAGGAAAATAACATGCTTAAACCTTTTTATTTTTCTTCCGGCTTTCCTTCAGTTATTCAAAAGGAGCTTTGCAGGCATATACTGCCAGCAAAACCGCTCAAAATAAAAAGATGACGGGAGAACTGTTTTCATGATGATGAATGTATTTTCAATTAAGAAAGAATTACTCTCTGATTTTTCCGGAATTCTTCAGGATTGTAAAAAATAAGACTTCGGATAGATCTTAGTGCCGTAACTACTCATCAGGGAGAAAATATCTTTCAAAATATAACTTTTTCATTTACTAAAAATTCTACTTTACTTTTTAAAATGAATATCGGGTGATGGTTTTATGGTTGAGAGGAAATGAAAAAAAACGAGAAAAATAAAATTACTATTTTTGCCCTTATTATCAGAAAAAATACAAAGAAAAACGTAATTACGAGTTTTATTTAAAATTCAGTAATATTTCGGCATCTACTGGAATCATTTGTAAAAAAATAAATCAGATTATTGTATACTATTTGCTTATTATATACGACTATTATCTTATAATATACGACTATTATCTTATTTTTCATGATCGGGTGACTGCGTAACCGAGGAAAAAGATAAATATGGGTTATTCATAATTTTAGGTAGTAGAAGTCATATTGAATCAAAAAAATGATATTTAATTAGCTAATATTATAAAATGTTATATATTCAGTATAAAACGAGATCGGGAAAATACCGAATTTTAGTGCGTGAAAAACTATATCTATTTTGCATGCAAAAAATCGTTATCAGTCGGACACGTCGCAGGCAAAAAGTTATATATAGCCACTCACATTAATAATAACCGGAGAAACTTAAAGAGATCTTCTTAAACTTAAGCTTAAGCTTAAGAAACAGTATCAGGAGACGTTAAACACGAGAGAAAATTTAAATACAATCACTAACATCACTAACAAGAAAACTCTATACAATTATATTTAACGTTAACGTTAACGTAAACGTTGACGGGAGACTATATCCAAAGAAAGCGTATATATACCTAGTCACCCATATCATTTGTAAAAAATCAAATTTGGTGCGCATAAAGCAGATAGACCCCTGCCGGGGGGTCTAGCCGAACAAAATTCAAAAGTTGATTTACAATGATGAAAATACTGACCATCTACTATAAAAAGATTGCAGGTGGTTTCGTCCTTTCGATTGGATGGAACCGACATTTGATGACCGAATTACTCATTCCAGTGATGAGCATTTACGGGCTGATCTCTCAGTATCTACCAAAGTAAGAACTTTTAAACCATTTTCTTTTTTTTTAAACAACATCGGGAAATGTTAAAAATTTCTTAATATTCCCTGCTGTTGGTCACATTCAATCTTTGCGGGTATGCGGGCTTCTCTGGCGTGCTTGTAAGAATCCTTACTAACTCCTACCTGTTGCCCTATCAGGCAGGCAAGGCGGGAAAGGCGGGAGCATAGGAAGCATAATTCCGCGTCTAACTCGTCATACTCTTCTAATGTTGGTTTCAATTTTTAAAGCCTTCCGGTAAGTTTTTCGGGGTTAACTTGCTTAGGATTTCACGCCTTATCTTATCGGCTTCCTCGGTGCTTGGTGTTGTGCCTGCATCCATGTTTAGGTTCAGGTTTTGGTTTTGGGCTGTAACATCAAGGGCTGAACGCTTACCGAAGTCTTCCGGGAATCGCCTTTCGAGTAACCATCTTATACTTTCTGCGTTTCCAGTATCGGCGGCTTTCCTAAGCTTTGTTAAACAGTCATACATTAGTTTTCCTTCGCTTTCCCGGACCGCCGCATAAAACCGACTATATAAGGGGTCTTTCTGTCCTGCCTTTCCCCAGTTCATCCAATTGGCGAATGTTTCCGGGGTAATATTTACCGCTCCGGCTGTTGCCGTGTAGCTCATACCTAATTCTATACATTCCTGAACGGTAGTAATCATTTGTTCCGTAAGCTTCGTTTTTCTTGCCATAATAAAGTATATTTATAAAGTTCTGAGTATAAAAAATAAATGCCGAAAAATAGGTATGGGTTAAGGGAATCTAAAAATTATTATTTGGCAATTACCGTTATTTAGTTAAAATAGGTGGCCTTGCGCGCTCGATAGAGGGAGAAAAAAGAGTCTTTACACAGTTACACCCGGGAAATCTTAAGCTGAAATTTTAGGCTGTAGGGTGCCCCTGACTCATTAAAATAAAATCGAAATTAATTAAGTACCTCTCTGCTAACGATTTCAGGAAGTTAAAAATTGTCCTGGCAGAGCTGGTACGGAGGGTAAAAATGGAAGAAACTAATTAAGGCTGTTCCGGCTATAATTAATCAAATCTGTAAAATAAAAGCCCGCTTCGCTCCTTACGCCTTGCCGCGTCCGAATATCATTCCCCTTTGCAAACTCCTTAAAAGAGATTCCCGGCTTGCTTGCTTGTTCCTTTGTTGCTGTAGGCGGTGCGTTAATTGTCTCATGTCCCAGATTTGATTTACTTATCCTTAAGTTTACCTTCTAAAGTTTTTGATAATCAGGTTATTTCAGGTTAGGAAACGCTAACAGCTTCAGGTAATTCAGGTAATTCAGGTTATTTTTTTAGTGGTGATTTTTTTTCACGATCAGCTATAACCTGAAATGGTTTTGGAATCACGGTATACAGGCTCTGTTTACTGAAATTATATAGGGAGTTTCCCGATAAGCCTACGGTACTGATTTGTCGCCTGTTGCACTTTATTGAGGTAATGTGCACTTCCAACGGTTGCAGATGCTCTTCCTTGAATAAAGTCAGCCACACTTTCTGTAATTCCTTCCTTAATCATGACGTTTAAGTGCCATTTTCGAATGGTTTTTGCAGTCACACGTCCGCTTCTGATGTCTTTCATGACGCTACAATATGACTTGAGACTGCATAGTTTCCTTAGTTCAGGAATATATGAAGTAGGGAAAAATAGGTGAAATGTCTTCTTTGTACCGCTTGATAAATAAGAAGTTGGATAGTGGGCAACTTCATCTTCAATAACTATATTACGTTCATCGAAGTTTTCAAGCATTCGATGGATATGAGTTAAGCGGTTTCCCGAATAAACCAATAGACTATATATAGGTTTCATCTCTTCGGGACATTCTTCATACCCTTTCTTGATTTCATCATCATTTACGTAAACCTCAACGACACCTGATTTTTTGATCTTTACAAAGCGTCTCCATTTCTCAAGGCTATAGCCGCATATTTCATCAATCTCTTTATCTTCAAAGTAATTGAATAAATTGCGTAATCCCCTTTCTTCTTTGTCTTTTAGTAGAATATCCCTAAATTGTATTGGTTTGCTTATTATTTGATTTTCAAAGAATCTTATTAAGGCATTAAGGTAGTCTCTTTTAGTAGTTTTCGATATACTTTTATAGAGTAACCAATCTTCAAAAGAATTTTTATGCTTGAGCCAGATATCATTGAGTATAGAGCTTTTACATTTGCTTTCTTGTAGAGGGTCTGTTATCGGGGAATGAGTACTTATCGGGTTGCAATTTAAAGGGTTTATTTGATCTCTAATTAAAGGCTTACTAAGGTCGCATTTCTTAAATACAGCCTTTACACGGCGGGGATCCTGAGTTCGAATCTCAGCGGGCCCATAGTATTCTTCTTTATAGTTTTATTTTCTGATTTGGAGGTTTTGTACACTTTCTTTTCTAATGCTTCAATTCTTGTTTCAAAGTCAGATTTTGCATTGGGTTGTATTTTAAATTAAAAGGTTTACTACACTAAAGGAATCTCATATATATTCGAGAGTCTATCCCCCTTCTATATAATAAACAGAAAGCAGAAATAAAACCTACTTATTTTTCAAGAAGCATGACTGTCACATTTTACAGACCAATCTTGAATAGTTCTGGATGGGTAAAACGTTAAGCAAAATATATTTATATTAGATTAGCATGATGTAACTTGTGAGCGGGTCTCTTTTTGTTAGATAACCCCAACCCCCAACACCCCAATTCATACTCCCCAACCCGCTCATTCTATTCTACCGAAAATCGAAACATTTATTTAGACTCAACTTCGTCCAATAATTATCAAGCTTTATTTCAAGAGTTAATCTTTTTATCTAATGAAATGTGCCTGAAATTATAATTACTAAGTTATAATTTATATAATATATACTGATAAGCTATTTATAGCTTGAATAAATACTCTTATCAAGTGAGCGGGTCTCTTTTTTGTAGTATAATCCCAAATCATATCCCCAACTATTTCCCAAACTCTCACCCGCTCACAGACTGCTCTTTATTTCTTTTTACTATCTGTAAACTCAAGGATTTTTTAGAATATTGTTTAGTTGTATAGGTTCATCTTATTATCTAATTTATCTGGGCTTATCCTAAATTACTTAGATTTAACTAAATAAAAATTGAAATAAAAATAAAAAATTAAAACAGAGAGCGAGAAAATTAGAAGTCGAAGAGAGTTTTTTGTGTTTTTGACTCGGCTTTTTTAGGAGTTTCGCTTGTTTCAATCTCAGATCTTTCTTCAAGTTCTTTTTTGCTTTCAAGTTCTTCAGGTTCTTTTTTGATAACTGGATCGAGATTGACAGGTTCTTGCAACTTTGGAAACTCAGGAGAGATAAAGCTTTCTATCGGTTCGGAATCAGGAAGGACTTCTTTCTCAAAGGATTCAGGTTGAGAAATTGAATTCTTAATCTTAAGAGTCTCGTGTTTAGGGGAATTGGATATAAAATCATCAGATGTGAGGGAAACTGGGGTAAGATTATGAGGTGTAGAGGTATCAAAAACATTATCACTTGAATTCACTATTTCTCTAGAAATCTCTGGTGAAGTATCAAAGCTAAAGTTAAGGGTTTTCTGCCTGCCTTGAGAAGTCCTAGAATCGGGACGCTCAGGTTTCTCAGTAATTTTTCCTGTTTTTTCCTCCGGAATTTTAACTGCACAGCCAGAAGGCACCTCTTTATCATTGCTTGAGGAAGAGGGAACCTTGAAAAATTCCGTATCTGTACCTTGTTTTCCTTTAAGAAGGAGTTCCTGTGCCTGATCGTAGATTTTTTGTAACTTTTTGCTGGCTTTTGTGCTTCCCGAAAGATATACCAACTCCTCAAGTTCGAGCCCAAGCTTTGCAGTAATTTCAATTGCAGTTTTTTCATCTTTTAACATACGAGAGTAAAGCTCCAGCAGGTTATTTCTGGAATAACGTATGGACTCAAAACTATGCTCTCCAATTTTTGAAGCTATATTATCCCTGAGGTCTCGCTTCGAACGTATCTGTCCCATCCTTCTCCAGAGAGATGGCGGCTGGTACTTGATAAATCCGGGATAGGGCTTTGTCTTTGAAATTGCAGTCCCGCAGACCATTAGCATACTTGCGTACCTCCACATGCTATAGTTCTGGCGTTTTTTTACGCGCCCAAGGTAGAGGTCAGCCTTGGAAAGATAACCAAAACCTGTTCTTATGTCCTCAAGGCTCCCGTCCTTAGAAGCATACTGGACAGGCAGGTTTTCATCGATCCAGTGTACAAGGTCTTCAGGACTTTCATCAAGCCCACGAGCAGCTTCCAGAGCCTTTTTACAGTCCGTGCTCTTGAAGATTTTCTGCATTGCCTTGAAGATATTTTCCTTTACATCCCTGCCTGATGTGCTGATGTCCTCGACATTCAGTGTTTCCCTCCCGCTGGCTGCAGCCTGAAGATCATTAATTGCACTCCTGAGATCGCCGCCTGCCCCTTCTGCGAGCTGCTGAATTGCATCAAGACTACATAGTACTCCCTCGTTCTCACATATCTTTTTTAAAGCAGGAATCATGGAACGGCTCTGCACGGACCCGAACTTAATTTCCAGACAGAGGTTCCGGATAGTAGGGGTCAATCCATAAACGTCGTTTGCAATTAGCACTATGGGTTGAAATGTATTTTTTATAATCCCGGCAATAGCCCGCATTCCTCCTCTGTCTGCAGTCCCGTGAAGATTGTCAGCTTCGTCCAGAATGATCAGGCGTTTTCCTCCAAAGAAAGTATTCATTGAGGCTGCCGATCCAGCAACCCTTTCGATCACACCTGCAGTTCTCTGATCGCTTGCATTGAGTTCGATTACTTCCCAACCCTGATCGCGAGCAAGAGCGTGGGCAGTAGAGGTCTTCCCTACGCCTGCAGGTCCGTGAAGGATCACTGCCCTTCTCTCGGGAATGCCTGAAAGCCACTTCTCAGCCCAGGTTCGCAAATCCTGCACTGCCCTCCTGTTCCCTACTATATCCTTTAGGGTCTGGGGGCGGTATTTCTCAGCCCATTCAATTGCCAACGTCATTTTAAATCATACCAATAAAAAAGAACTTATTCTTAATTCTATACATTTTAATCTTTTAACTATGTGAAAAGTCTTTATTCCTACCATCATCTGATACTGATTTTTAACCTATAACACTAATCACTTTCATAGGTATTAAAGTCTTTTTGCTTTTATAAAAAGAGGAGTTTCAAATTGCTAAACAATCCTGGTCAGAAAAACTACACTTGTACTTCCTTTCTGTTGTCTTCTTGAGCGCGACCGTTGCGCCGGTTGATCACGCCGGATAGGGTTTGGGGATAAGGCTCTTAAAATCAAACCCACCGTTTTCGGTCAAGCCTTTTTTGAAAAGGGTTGTGATCACGCCGTTACTAGGGTTTTTGATCAAACTTTTTTTGAAAAAGTTTGTGGTCAAGCAATTTTTTTGAAAAAGTTTGCGAGACTCATAAAGGACAAAATTAATTAATGAGCATGTTTGTACTTCTCTAAACTACTTAAGATCTTACTTAAAAGTCTGGATGGATATGGAAAAGAATAGCATGCATGACCTCCTTGAGGCTATCAAAGTAAGAGCCAGAACCAACAGGGCAAGGGTAGCTATGGGAATAAGGGACCCAAATCCTAAATTGCTCGAGAGCGCTCGGAAAGCTCAGGAATTGGGGTATGCACAGGTCGTCCTGGTGGGAATTAAGAGAGAAATCGATGAGATCGGCACGGAACTCGAGGTAGTGGATACGGATGAGCCCGAAAAAACTCTCGTAGAACTTATGGTTTCAAGAAAAGTTGATGCTGCTATCAGGGGAACTGCAATGGCGTCAGGAGCCCTTTCCCATCTCAAGGAGGCTCTTGGAAAGAAAAGAATCTGCAGGCTTGCCCTACTCCTCACGGTTGATGGGACGCCTTTTTTTCTCGCTCCTGTAGGGATCGACGAGGGGAACACCCTTGAAGACAAACTCAAGATGATAATGCTTGGTGCCGAACATATAAGGAGATTCGGGATAGAGCCCGCGGTTGGTGTGCTTTCGGGGGGCAGGATTGGAGACATAGGAAGGAACAAGCGTGTTGACAGGACTCTTGCGGATGGAGAATTCGTAACAAGACGAGCTGTTGAACTCGGGATTAATGCCAAACACTATACGATTCTTATTGAAGATGCCATAAAAGAATCGAACTTTATCGTTGCTCCTGATGGAATTTCAGGGAACCTGATCTTCAGGACAATTGCTTTCCTTGGTGGGGGGGATGGGCTCGGAGCTCCGGTACTAATGGATGATTTCGTTTTTGTAGACACATCAAGGGTAGGTGGACATTTTACGAAAGCTATAATGCTTGCAAGTGCACTGTCTCACTTGAATAAGGAAAGGCAAAAGGTGATTGATTGAAAACCATTGCAGAGACATGGCCGTTAGTGAAAGGTGACTACACGGTAGGAAATCCAAATTCCCGGATTGCGGTCGTAACTCTTGCGAGCCAGATAAAGCCCTCGAATGAAGCGGCTCTGTGGGGAAGTTCAAAAACTGAAAACCTGGGAGTCGAAAAAATAATCGTAAACACAATCTCAAATTCCAATATCAGGTACATCCTTGTCTGTGGGATGGAATCAAGAGGGCATCTGGCAGGTCATTCCTTACTTGCAATTCATGCAGAAGGGATTGATGAAAAAGGCAGAATAGTTGGCTCAGAGGGAGCAATTCCTTTCATAGAAAATATATCAAGGGAGGCAGTCGAACGCTTCCAGCAGCAAGTAGTGCTTTTTGATAAGATAGGCTTGATTGACCTTGTTGAAATTATGAAAATTGTGAGGAAATATAAGGACCTAGGGAAAACTTACCCTGCTGAACCTTTTGTGGCCACTTCCCAAAAGAAAAGGAGGTCCACTTTTACAGTTCCGATTTCAGGTGATATAATAATTTCAGAAGACTTTTTTATGGACACAACTTCAGGAGTCGTCTGCCAGGCAAAAGATTTCTAACTCCGGCAAAGAAACTTACTTCAAGCATACTACTTCAAGCATACACTATCATTTTTTTGAAACAAATACTAGCCTGTAAATTTTGAGGGTATAAAAATGTTTAAGTTCCAGAAAGAGCAGGAAATCGTTAATCTCGCAGGGGTGAAAATAGGCGGACAGCCGGGAGAACTCCCAACCGTGCTTGCAGGGACTATCTTTTATAATAAACACGAAATCGTAGAAGATGCTGCAAGAGGACTGTTTGATCGGGCTGCTGCCGAAAAACTGATAAATCTGCAAGAAGTAAGTGCGGAAGAAACAGGAAGCCCACATATAATCCACATTTTCGGGACTACTCCTGAAGGCATTACCCATTATATTGACTTTGTGTCAGAAATTTCAGAAGCTCCCTTTCTTATAGACTCCCCCGAAGGAGCCGTACGTTCCCATGCCGCAGAATATGTAAGCGAGGTAGGGCTTGCAGACAAAGCGATCTACAATTCTATAAATATGAGCATAAATGCCTCGGAAATCGAAGCTCTCGCTCTATCCGACATTGACAGCTCGATTATTCTTGGCTTCAATGCGATGGACTCATCCCTTCAGGGTAGGATGGAAATGCTGGAAAATGGGGCAGGGCTTCTGGAAGAGGGATTACTTTCAATTGCAGACAGGTGCGGAATAGTTAACAAGCTTATAGACCCAAGCATTACCCCTATGGGAAATGGAGCTGGGGTAGCCCTCAAGATGACGATTATCGCAAAAGCAAAATGGGGGCATCCGACAGGCTCGGGAATTCATAACGCACCCTCAGCCTGGAATTGGCTGAATCGAAAGAAAGAGAAAGACCCTGTCCTCTACAAAATCTGTGACATAGGTTCGACCTGTTTGCAACAGGCAGCAGCCGGAGATTTCATCCTCTATGGACCTATTGAATACGCACCATATGTATTTCCCATGGCAGCCATGAGCGATATAATGATCTCTGAAGCTGTAGCTGACCTTGACATAGAGCCTGCTACCAGGCATCCTGTAAATTTGCTCGTATAATTCCCGAATTGTGCTTCGGGATCAGAAAAATCTTTGATTTTTCTTTTAGTTGCGATGTAATCGCAACAGCATGCTGCCCTTTTCGCTTACTTCGTTCGCTCAAGAGGGTTTAATTATCGACAAGCAAGGCTAATTTTCATCTCTCTCTGGAGGGTTGATTTACCTAATTCTGTTTTGGGTCAGACAGCGGGTATGATCGTAACCCTTTTCAAAAAAAGCTTGATCGAAAATCTTTTTAAAAAAGGTTTGATTGAAAGTACAGAAGGTGATTAAAAGATTCTACCAGACCAGAGTCGATGTACTGGCAGGGACTAAACAGGAGATATTCGCGTGGGTTTATTACCAAGATGTTTCTGCCGAAAACCGAACTAAACGATTGCTTTCACTAAGCCGTTGCTTTCAGAAGGCTTCCATTTATTCAATTATTAAAATATCCATCTTTAGAGCGAAGCACAGTGCCTGTCCTGCCATGGGCACACCTGATGCAGATATGTTTTTTATGATTCATACACTGGCTGCACACAGTATTTCCACATAACGGGCAGGTATAAAGTTTAGCCGGACGCCCACAGATCGCGCATAAACCGCTTACTTCCAAATTTCTACTCCCTTTAGTATTTTCAAGAAACTCTTCATGGTATTTCCAGAGTTACCGGAGCTACCAGAGATTCCAGTATTTCCAGTACAGCGAATTTAAGCCAAGGAAAAAACTTAAAAAGAGGGAGGATGACCCCCTCCAAAAACGAAAAATTTTAAATAATCATTGAGAGCTCAGTCCACTATTCCACCTGTATTTGCAGAGTGGACGGAACGCTGGTACCTGGCAAGGTAACCTGTAACTTCTTTTTTAGGAGGCACAAAGACCGCCTTCCGCTGCTTAAGTTCTTCTTCTGAGACTTTCAGGTTTAGGATTCTTTCTGGAATATTGATTTCTACCATATCTCCATCCTTTACAAGGGCAATTGGTCCTCCTTCGCTGGCTTCGGGAGAGACGTGCCCTATACACGGCCCGCGAGTGCCTCCGGAAAAGCGCCCATCAGTTATCAGAGCCACGGACTCCAGCATCCCCATGCCCCCTATTGCAGCTGTAGCGGCAAGCATTTCCCGCATGCCAGGACCACCCTTTGGGCCTTCGTAGCGGACGACTACAATATCTCCGGGTTTTACATTGCCTGCAAGGATACTTTCCATAGCGTCTTCTTCACAGTCATAAACCCGCGCAGGACCTGTATGGACACGCATTCTTGGATCAACCGCTGCCTGTTTCACAACTGAACCGTCAGGGGCAAGGCTGCCTTTAAGGACTGCAATTCCTCCCTCAGCATGGATAGGTTCTTCTAGAGTTGCAATTATCTCTTTATTGAGCTTCGGGTTAACAATGTCAAACTCGTTCAGGTTTTCCCCGATAGTTTTTCCATTTACTGTAAGCAGATCCAGGTAAAGCTTGGAGGAAAGCCTCTGCATAACTGCCTGAACTCCACCTGCCCTATCAAAATGCAGCATGAAATTTGGACCGCCAGGACGCAGGGAAATCAAATGGGGGGTTGTCCTGCTTAGTTCATCAAATTTCTCAAGAGGGAGATTCAGTCCAAATTCGTGGGCAATTGCAGGAAGGTGCAAAGTTGTATTTGTGCTTCCTCCAATTGCCATATCGACCATTATTGCATTTTCAAGAGATTTAAAATTGACAATCTTTCTGGGAGTCAAATTTTCTCGAACCATCTCAACTATGCGCTCACCTGATTCTTTGGCAATGCGGATTTTTTTTGCATCTACTGCGTGAGCAGTTGCACAGCCCGGAAGGCTCAGCCCCAGGGCTTCGGTCATGCAGGCCATAGTGTTTGCGGTAAACATCCCTGCACAGGACCCGGCTCCTGCACAGGAAAGATTTTCAAGTCTTTTAAGGTCAGTTTCTGAGAGTTTGCCTGCCCTGTAAGCTCCAACCCCTTCGAAAACCGAAATGAGATCCGTGTATTTATCATCTACATAACCCGGAAGCATAGGCCCTCCGGTTACAACAATTGAAGGAATGTCAAGCCTGCCTGCTGCCATAATATGCCCTGGCACGATCTTGTCACAGGAAGGGATAAGGACAATCCCGTCAAACTGGTGGGCTTTAACCATAAGCTCTATTGTGTCTTCAATAACTTCTCTACTTGGGAGGGAATATTTCATACCCTCGTGTCCCATTGCGATTCCGTCGCAGACTCCTATTGTATGGAATTCAAAAGGAACTCCTCCAGCGTTCCTTATTCCGGCTTTCACAGCCTCAGCAAGTTTATTTAGATGGATATGACCGGGAATTATATCATTCCAAGAATTGACGACTGCGATGAACGGCTTCCTCATTTCGGAATCTGTGACTCCGGTCGCTTTCAGAAGTGAGCGGTTGGGAGCACGTTCCGGCCCTTCTTTGATAATAGCGCTTCTCATTGCAAATCTCCTTGAAGTTTTATAGTGAGAATTAAGTATTAAATGTATAGGTAGAAAAAAACTTCATAGTATAAACAGGTTGGGGAAGAAGAAGTTGTAAATAGATATGAGAAGGGACTAAGGGACTAAAAGCCCCTTAGAATAAAGAGACAGGAAGTCCGGCTGAAAAGATATTGACAAATTAATTACGTTGTAGCTGAATAGGAAACTGGTCTGGAAAAACATAAAAAATTTTACTTGAGAAAACTAGATCTCAAGTTGGTATAGATCAGAATCAGATATATTTGACCCAGGAATGGGCCTACATTTTACATAAAAAGATATTGTAATATTAATCCAAATATTTATAAACAATCCGGATTGTAAATCGCTAGCATAGTGAACGGGCCTTTCCCTTAACCGCATCTACAAGATCACATCCAAAAAACGAACAAACTACAAAAGATTAACCAAAACAGGAATGTACCCGTTCACAGTCTATTCTTATTCTGTTTCTAATTTAATTCTTTAATGAGTTAATATTGGGTTCATGATAGTCTCCAAGGTTTTGAGGCTATTTCCAGCCAGCGTCTTCTGATATCTATCGGTTTTTAGTATTTCTAGGAACAATAAAATGAAATGCGTTGATTAAAAACAAACTTAGATAGAAATATAATTATACATACGAGATACATATGAAAGAGCAAGGGCACAGGAGCAAAAATGGGGGATATTAAAGAGATCTGTGCAGACGGTTGTAGAAATGGATGAGGATTCTGAGGAGAAGGGCACATTAGATATGAACCTCCAGACTGCAGTCAGTAGAAACAACGTTAGAGGAGAAGCTCTCCACGCAACTCTGGAAAAGGAAGAAACTCTCAGAATGATGATCAATAACAGTCACGTAGTGCTCTTTCTCTGGAGATACGAAGATAGATGGCCTGTGGAGTTCGTGTCCGAAAACGTGGCGAAATTTGGATACACGGTAGAAGACTTCACTTCTGGCAGGGTAATGTATAAAGACCTGATATACTCAGATGATCTCAAGAGGGTTGAAGAGAAATTTGAGAAAAAAGTAAAAAATGGGGTTTCCGCGTTTAGTATGGAGTACAGGATAATTACGAAAGCGGGAGCTGTACGCTGGGTAAATGAAAGGACGTTTATCCAGAGAGATATGTCCGGAGAGGCAACACACTTCCAGGGAGTGGTGCTCGATATCACCAAGCGGAAGAAAGGTGAAAAAGAATTGGGGAAGACTCTTGAAATTCAGAAAATGTTGACTACAACAGTTAATAATAGTCCTGCAGTGATCTTTCTCTGGAAGAACGAGAAGTATTGGCCTGTGATTTTTGTCTCAGATAATGTGGTACAGTTTGGATACACGGTAGATGATTTTCTCTCGCAGAAAATTCAGTATGGTAAAATTATACATCCTGACGACTTGGAGAGAGTAGAAGAGGAACTTGACAGGAGCATCCACAAAGGAGAGGTAAGCTTCAATTCGGAATACAGGATTTTTACAAAAGCCGGAGATATATTATGGGTAAACGAGAGGACTTTTATCCAGAGAGAATGGGATGGGGAAGTAACTTGCTTCCAGGGAATTGTACTGGATATAACCCGTAGAAAGAAAACTGAGGAAGCCCTACGAAAATCTCTTGAAATGCAGAAAATTCTGAGAGCAATAATTAATAAAAGTCCTGCAGTAGCTTTTTCATGGGTAAATCTGGAAAACTGGCCTGTAGATTTTGTTTCTGAAAATGTTACGCAGTTCGGGTATTCCGTGGAAGATTTCCTTTCCGGAAATATACTTTATGGGGATATAATTCACAGAGAAGATATCCAGACTGTCATCGAAAATCTGGCACATTCAGTAAGAGAAGGCTACGACTCTTTCGAAATGGAATATAGAATTTTTACAGGGGATGGCGGTATACGCTGGGTTGAAGAGCGAACGTTTATCGAACGTAATATTAGAGGCGAAGTTACTCATTTTCAGGGAATTATTATTGATGTCACTGAGAGGAAAGAGGCTCAGAAAATGCTAGATATTCAGAGGGAGTTGGGAGCTTCCCTCAGCACTACCTGGAATCTACAGATCATGCTTAATCAGATCCTTGATGCCTGCATGAAGATAGAAGAAATAGATGCAGCAGGCATATACCTCAAAGACGAACTTCTGGATCAAATTAATCTGGTTGCACATAGAGGGCTATCTCCTGAATTCATAAAAAATATTTTGACATACAGGGCAGACTCTCCTGAAGCACGACAGATCTGGACTGAAAAGCCTGTCTACAGGATGGATTTTTTTTCTGAGAAAATGGCAGACTTAATCAGGAAGGAAAAAATAACTGCAGTAGCTGTGATTCCTATGAAACACAGAGGAGAAATTATAGGCAGCCTCAATTTTGCTTCACATACTTCAGACAAGATTTCCCAGAATGTACGCAGTTTTCTTGAAAGTGTAGCCCTGCAGGTAGTGAATTATATAGCTCCAATCCGTATTGTGGCAGATCTTGGATAATTTATCTCTTACGTGAAGTCAATTTAATTCTAGATCTGGTTGTAGCTTTGATTCTGATCTAATTCTGGACGAAATCCTTATTTAAATTAATTTTTATAATTAATGTAGGATTGAAAAGTGGGAAGATATCGGGTTTCGCCTCATTCCCCCTTAGTCAGGGGAATGTGCAAACCTATTTTTGCTTACTTTTTGTCCGCTTCTGGCATTAATACACTCACACACAGGATGGGGGATAAAATTGAAAGCGATAGTGGTTTATCTCAGTACTTCTGGGAATACAAAAGCTATGGCTGAAGCAATAGCAAGCGGGATTGAGTCAAAACATGTAGATGCAAAAGCTGTTAGCTTCTATGACGTAAAAGTTGAAGATCTTAATGAAGCCGACGCAATTGCAGTTGGTTCCTCGACTTTTTATTATAGAATGCTCCAACCCATGGAAAAATTCATGGACGAAGTCCTTGTTTCCACAAATCCAAAAGGGAAATTAGGAGCTGCCTTTGGGTCGTATGGATGGAGCGGAGAAGCGCCTATACTTATAGCCGAAAAGATGCGAGATATGGGAATGACGGTTATAGATCCTGTGCTCAGGATATTGCACAAACCTACAGATAAGGACGTGCAAGAATGCAAAAGGCTCGGTATCGACATTGCGGAAAAGCTAAAGCAAAGAAGAAGCAAAACTTCATAACCACAGAGGATACCGAGAAATCATTTTTTGAACATTAGGAATGATTTACAATTTACCTCAAGTTCCAAATTCAAGGAATAAGTGAACTGGCTGGAAACTACTAAGCTCTATAAGTCATCGAAAACTCGATTATTGTAAAGAAAAACTATGTTTATTTTTTCCTTTATCCATGTTTTCAGTACATCTTCTGGCTTATTATTCATTTGGTTTTTGAGTAATCTGGGTAGAATTCTTGAGTGATTCATCAAAAAGTTCGTTTCCAAACTTAATAGCTGAAGGTTCATAATTTATCAG
>ENA-UOOH01002582-UOOH01002582.1-fermentation-metagenome-genome-assembly--contig:-NODE-2582-length-15295-cov-13.109646_pt1 | contig 15295 bp, 17 predicted proteins | sample MGYA00245778_ERZ724025 | MGnify/ENA primary metagenome ERZ724025 (study PRJEB28704, sample SAMN03018313) | fermentation metagenome | biome: anthropogenic terrestrial biome; feature: soil... | reverse complement strand
GCAAGGGTGATCCCGTCATTGATCGGTATCCCTGCTATTTGTGTGCTTTTCATCGCCCTACTGTCGATATCTTGTACGGTCGCGAGAGCATCAACCAGCGCGGAAAAATCGTCGCTTGCTTCTACCGCACCCTCAAAATTTGACGGAAGCACTTCCAGCGTAATGTTGACCGCCTTTAATGCCTTTGGATCAGGCCAGATAGCCAGAATGTGCAGATTGACCGATCCAGCGGCAGAAGTCACGCTTGTGGGCAGCGTAAAAGCGCATTGCCCGTTCAGTGCATCAATTATCGTTCCAGAAAAGAATACGATATTCCCGTGCGGGAGGCCAGCATAAATGCTGATTGATGCCCCGGTAAGATCAACCGCATCCCCCCCTGAATCCAAGAGGGAAACGTTAATAATTCGTGAATCTCCTTCACCCTGCACCGCATAAATTTTTGTTGGCTGTGGTTGCCATACATTGAGAGAAATATTTGTTTTAGCCATGAAATCACCTCCTATGCATCTTAATTTTGATACACATGTCCGTGGACATATAGATCCCCGCCGACATATACATCATTAGTGGTGTTTACTTCTCGTTCCATGTAAATCGCGTTTGAAGACGTAGATATGTATATACAACGAATTCCATTCGCATCAATAATTGATTCAACTGCGGAATCTCCCGTATCAAGATCAAGGTAAAATTTCCCGTTAGGACCTTCTATTCTTCCCGTTGTAATGTTTTTTCCATTCACGGTCGATTGCCCTTCGCTTTCCAAATCGGAAAACATCACAAATCCCGTGATTTCGAGCCGTCCAGATTGAATCTTAACGCTTTCAGGAGATAAATTGATAGCCGATATTACCCCATCTTTTTTCACGCGCAATTCAATTTCAGCAGCATTTGCATCAGATTTAATGCTCGCTTCGTTTGCGTTAGTTATTGCTTCATCTACGGCATTTTGGATTTTCGGGACAACGGAGGATAGTGTCAGAACGTTTTTCTGCGGCTCGTCCGGGTATTCCTTATACTCCATGATTTGATGATCTAAACGTATCCCGCGCTGACGGTCAATCAGCGTTACGACCTTGTACATGGCAAATCCAAACATACTGTATCGGCTGTCCAGCTTTTCCAAATCAATCACATCACAATCGTAAGAGCGCGCGGGAACCGCCAGAGAAGCAAGCCGCGCTTCCGCATCGGCTTTTAGATTCTCCGGGACCGTGTATCGTTCATCTGACCAATATCCACAAATCACTTTGTCGCTGTACTGATGGTTTTCAACGTACTCTTTGCCATCGTTTACGCTTGCGATAGTCATCCCATCTATCCCATAAGGATATAGGCGGGTGATGAACCCGGTCGATTCACCCTTGAATGCAACGCTGCGGAGGTTCAGCTCGTCGGTCAAATATTCACCGGACGGTGCCTTATCGACCGGATTCACTACGGCCACGATCTTTTTCAACGTCTGCCATTGGAAAACGACAGAATATGTGCTCATGGCCTGGTTTACGATCTCATAGTCTGTAGCGTTATCCATGCTGATCGTGCGGCTGATCCCCGGATCGTATCCGGAAACCGTCCAGCCATCTGGCAGCATAGAGCCGAGCAAAATCGGTAGTGTGACGCTTCCGGAACTGTAAGTCCTATGAAAATTTGCTTTCAAAAAATCTAGGTCGATTTCGCAGTGGATATTTGCGGATGCGCTGGGCGCGTCGATGGATTTGATGTTATAATCGTTGTCGCCGTATTCCACCCGGTTCTCCTCGGTAAGACGGCCATAGATTGGGTCGTCTATCGGGACTGTGAAATCCAGTGTATCAAGGCCGCCATCAACATGGGTAATGTAAAATTCCGTCGCATTCGTAATCGGGTATTTTTGCCCGCCGTCATAAACTGATAACATGGTATCGCCTCACATGAATGTAGGATAGTAACTGATTTTTACCGGAATGTACTGTGACATGGTAATTTCCATATCGGGATTCTGCGGGTCGAAAACAGGGAAGTCAATCAGATTTGTTTCCGCAAACTTATTTACACCGTTCTGCGTGACTGTCTTTTCTATCCCGTCAACGATAATTTTCGCGCCGGATGGAATGTTGGTCAGCGTGATACCGCATACCGTAAAGCTGGATAATGCCGAAGGTGCGGTGAACTCGATTTTGTACCCCGCCGGAGCCGTGCCACCGTAATACAGGCGATACGGGCTGCGGGGGATATCGACGGATACCAATGCGGAATGCTGGACGCTCTGGAAAGTCAGGGAAAATTCCGCGATCCATGAGGCTGGCCAACCGATTTCCGACACACCGGAGAGAGCAGAGCGGTAATAGAATCCGTCTGGCATTAATAATTCCGTTGTCTTATTTACGGCTAAAATCAGCAGGGAAGCCTTTTGCATGGCATCGGCAGAATCTTTCCCGGTTATGTTAATTACCGCTGTCAAGGGCTTAGGCGTAATTTCTGAATTGAGCAAACGCGGGAAAGCGTAATTCTTTCCGGGGGAAATCGTGTTGGTCAAAGACGGAGCGCCGGGTACCCAATCAAGCAGCTTTGCGCCATAATCGGCAACAGGATTGCCATCGATGTACATTACTTCATTCATCATTTTCCGCCTTTCCAGCCAAGTTGCTTACCAATTGCTGGAGCAGTTGCAACGGCAAATTCACGGTCGTTTATGCTGATGTGCGCTTCCACGGTATCCGGGCCGGTATAGGGTTCGGCAGGCATGGAAGCCGTGCCGTATCCACCAGCCAGCGCAACCTGATAATTTGATCTCGCCGCGAATGTCGTTCCGAACCGTGCCCGCTCTGCCGCGATCGTCGCACGGGCCTGCGCCATCATATCCGCAAGCTGTGACTTCATGTCCCGGATCGTGGAGGGCATAGCTTTATCCATGCCGACGGTGATTCCTGGAGGCAAAAAACGACCGATTTCATTAGACATTAATTTTGACGGGGAATGGATTCCAAATCCCTTTTTAAATCCATCTACGATATCATCACAGAATCCAGTTATCTTATCCCACAGCCATTTTGCAGAGCTTTTGATTCCATTCCACAAGCCCGTAACGATGTTTTTCCCGATGTTCAGCATGTTTTGAGGCAAAGCTTTAAACCCGTTTACAACATTCGTAGCCGTATCTTTTGCCGCTTGCCCAGCCTTTTGCAGCATGTCTTTTCCCCAGGTGCCGATGTTGGAAATTACGGTGGTCAGAAAGCCCCATATTTTCCCTGGGAGTTGGGAAAACCATGCTCCGATTCCATTGATGATCTTCGGAATCTGCACGGAAAGATAGTTCCACATATTTGTGCCCCAAGTACCAATGTTGGCCACTACCTGAACAAGGAACGCCCAAATCTTCCCCGGGAGCTGTGCGAACCAATTGATAATGCCTTGAATGATCTTTGGCAACTCGGTTGTTACCCAATTCCAGATGTTTGTACCGAAATCAACAACCGCTTTTGCCGCGGTGCCAAGCGCGAGGCCAATGTTATACGGTAACTGCTGAAACCATTCTCCAACCGATGCGATCCATGCTGGAACCGTATCGGTGAAAAATGATATGATTCCGTTCCAGCAATCAGTGAAGAATTGACCGACTCGCGTCCATATCCCATTCCACCAATCGGGAATACCATTAAAAAGTTCCATCAGCCCGTTCCAAGCCGATGGAACCGTATCGGTGAAAAATCCGACGATTGCGCCCCAAATTGACATAACCGCATCTCGGAATCCTTCATTTGTATTCCAAAGTACTACTATTCCGGCAACAAGGGCAGCGATTGCAGCAACAATTAAAATAATTGGATTAGCTGCAAGTATAGAGAAAAATGAAGTAAAAGCGACCTTTACTTTTTCGATAAAGGGCCCAATATTCCCAAACGTTGTTGCTAATGTTCCAATTGAATTAATTGCAGATCCAGTGCCAATAATTAGTGGGGTTGTCAATCCAATAAATGCAGAAATCCCGATTATTGCGCTTTGAACTCCGGAAGGCAAGGATGAAAAACTATCAGCCAAATTTCCGATAAATTCAGCAGCTTTTTGTACTGATGGAGCCAAGCTTGTTCCTATTTGGATCGAAGCGGTTTCAAGCGATCCTTTCATTTGTTCAATTGTTTTATCGGTTTTTCCCATTTGGGAATCTGCCAGCCGAGAGGCAGAAGCCTGGTCGTTCGTCGCTTTTGTATATTTTTCTAATCCTTTCGAGCCTTCGTCCATAAGGATTGAGGCCGCGCGAGTAGCATCAGACCCGAAGATTGTTTGCAGGGCGGCTTGCTTTTGCGCATCCGATAATCCGCTGAGATGCTTCTGCAATTCGTCCGATATACCGGTTGCGTCTTTCATGCGCCCGCTGGAATCCCATACATTGATTCCAAGGGCGGACATTTCTTTTGCGGCTGCCCCGGTTGGCGCTGCTAGGCGTTGTAACATCGTTTTAAGCGATGTGCCAGCGTCTGATCCGACGATGCCTTTGTCCGCAAATTCTGCTAATATCGCCGTTGTGTCTTGTATAGACCAGCCCGCCGTATGAGCTTGTGCAGCACATTGAGATAATGCTTCTGACAGAGGACCTACATCGGTAGAGGATGCGGCCGCTGCACCCGCCAAAGCGTTAACAGCTTGCGCAGAATCATCAGCAGAAAGGCCAAATGCTCCCATAGATTGAACGACGGTATTTGCAGCCATTCCTAAATCCATTCCCGATGAAGCGGCTAAATCCATTGTGGATTTGAGTGCACCGCCCTGAATATCTGCTTCCGTCAAGCCGCCTTTTGCAAGTTCAGTCATGGCGTTTCCGGCTTCTGTTGCGGAAAAAATTGTATCTTTTCCGGTTTGCAAGGCCAGATCACGCAAACTTCCGATTTTATCAACCGGGAGATTGAGCGCACCAGCCGTTTGGGCCATCGATGTTTCAAAATTAGCAGCGGTTTTAATAGATGCACCACCTATCGCATCTATAGCTACAGACGCCGGAGCGAGTGCTTTTCCGACATCCGAGATACTTTTTCCGGCCTTTTGAGCGCTTGATCCGAAAGATCCAAGTGCAGATTGTGCAGATGTGCTTATTGAATTTAGCCCAGTCTGGAAACCTTTTCCGTCTATGGACGTATCAATTTTAATTGTTCCATCCGCTGCCATCTAAGCACCTCCTTGTTTCTGAAAATTAAATGTGCTAAAATATGGTAAAGATGGATTGGAGGGAAAATACTTATGGGATTCTTTGACAAAAAAGCAGTATGCGAGATATGCGGAAAAGAAATTGGAATGAACCGGTATAGAATAAAAAAATCCGATTCATGGATTTGTCCAGAATGCTTTAAATCCGCAGGAGGCACTGCACAGATTAATTTGTCTAAAATGACTTCAGAGGAAATCAGAGAGCAGATACGTCAAAAACAAGAATCACAAAAGCTGCATGATCATACTGTAAAAAATAGCCCTCTCCAAACAGGGGAAGGCATGTATGAATATTGTGAAAAAAACGGGTATGGTTCCGGATTTACAAAAGGATGGGGAGTTAAGCACTTTGAAATCATAGAAGAAAATTTAACGAATAACGAAATTGTCCTTATGGCTTTTATTGGATTACATAATTATAAATCTGCTAGTAAGCATGATGGGAATTTCGCTTATGCAATTACTAACAAGCGGATTTTAATGGCTCAAAAAGACGTCATTGGTCAAAAATTTCAAACCGTTTCAATGGAAAACATAAACGATATTACATTTCAAACCGGCCTGCTATTCGGGGTACTTACAATTGATACATATAAGGAAACTTTTAATGTTGGCCTTGATAAACAGTCCGCACAAAAAATAAATGCAAAAATACATGAAGTTCTTGAAGAAAGAAAGCAGAAACCAAGTCAAGAGAATAAATCGATACCAGTTATTTCTTCCGCTGATGAACTGAAAAAATTTGCTGAACTCCATGCACAAGGAATCCTCACCGATGAAGAATTCGCTGCAAAGAAAAAACAATTATTAGGGATTTGACATCAAACTTGAAATGTCCCCACCCTTCATCAACGCATCCGCAATCTCATCGTATTTGTCTTGTTCCGCTCTCGGGACCGGCAAAGCAAATTCCCGCTGCATCTTCTGATAAAATTTTCGTTCTTCGCCTTTCATTTTGCTGATGTCGGTCGCCCGGTATTCCATGATTTTACAGATCAAATTATCCGGTTTCAGCCCAAAAAAGAGTGCCCGGAATTTCCACCAGTGGAGAAAATTAATATCATTCAAATCGATGCCATAGTCACCGAGAAACGCCGCGAAAATGTAATCCGCATCGGCCTCGAAAGAATAGATTCGCTTCTGCCGGCTGGCGCCGTGTTGCTTCTTTTCGTTCTGTTCAGCAGCGTAAAACCAGAGGACTTTTTGAAATGCTTCTGTGATGTTCTGCGGGATTACAGGATAAAACAGATTTAATGCCAATCCCCCGCGCGCATTGTCAGGTACGTCCGGATCAAACATAAGCTGTTCAAATTTGATGCAGTTTCTGAAATCAGCATCAATTTCATAAAGTTGCCCCTCGATCTTGATGGACCGGGGGGCAACTTCTGTTAAGAGATTCATTTCTTGCGCCGTACTTTGCGGTTTGGCGTATATTTTGATGTAATCGCGGTAATTTCCTTTTCCCCTGATGCCTGAATCTGCTGCGCAAGCTGGCCGAAAGCGTCCATTGCCTTTCCCATATCGCAGGCATCTCCAAAAATTTTCTTGTCGGTTCCTTCTCCAAAGATCGTATTGAAGCACTCAAATACTTCTTTGCAGATCGCCCGGATACCTTGCGAGAGCCGTAAGTCCTTATTTGTCCCTATCTCGGCAGCATGATTTTTCACGCGCTCCAAAGCCGTATCCGACCGTTCCACGGTATCAGCATCGAGAGCGTTATATTCCAGCTCTATGTCATTAATTCTGATAGTGCTCATACCGCCCTCCTATTAAGTCGCCGCTTCTATGGTAGCAATTCCCGCCTTTTTGGCCTTGTTGTCAGCATCGACCTCGGAAACGACAATCTGCTGCCCGTCGGTTGCCTCAATGTCTGCCGTACCGTTCCACACCGTCCACCCGGTGGTAAGCACTGCGTTCAGTGCAGGAAGCGCAACTGTATCCCCCGTCTGGTATTTGTAGCTGTTCCCGGATGTCAGAGCAGGAGCAACGACAAGCTTCGTATAACCAGTAGTCGCGCCAGCTACGCTTGCCACGGCCAGACTACCAATCACTCCGGCTTCAGCGTCTTCCGCCGCAGTGAACTCTTTAGTTTCGGTGTTGAATTCGCCGACGATAACATCACCCTGGGCGTTCATATTGCCCTCAATGGTAGCAATCTCGCCGCCTGCGCCGCCGAGCGTATCAATGGCAAATTCAACCGTAAATTTCCGAGCATAATAAGTGTTTGTCTTTCCTTCAATCGGCTTAAACAGGTTCACGCGAATATAAGGAGCCTGCACTCCAAGGAGCTGTTCTTCGGCAATTTTGGCGATGAAATCAGTTACTGCGTTGTCCTTGTACCGGTCTCCGGTGATGGGAAACTGGGTCTGATATCCGGTTGTGATAGTGGTGGTCGATTTGTCGGCGGTGTAATGCTTGTCGGTAGTCTGAGCGTTCGGAGATTCATCTACATTCTCAAATACATTCATGAGATGCAAGTCTGGCGTCTCCGTGGCGCTGATGTCGAGATAATCCGCAATCAGATAGCGGAAAATAGGTGTACCTTTTACATCTGGCATAATTAAGCCTCCTGTAAGTATAAAATTCTGCATTGGATTTGGTATTTTCCCGTATCCGGGCCGGTGGTAAACAAATACCCCGTGGATTGCGCCTCGATTTTAATCGGGGTTTTTCCATCGGGTAATTCCGGAAAGTTTCCGGTTTTGCTCTGGTGTTCAAGCCAATCAGAGAAGTTTTCATAAAATCCAGAATTGGCTATGTTTTGGAGCACGTCTGAACCGTAATCTCCCACGGAACGAATCACGAAAAGGTATTGGCGGATGCTGCTGCCGTCAACGTACTGTTTTACAATTTCGGTTGCCGGTGTGGTATCAATGGAATACTCAATGCCCTTTTCCGGCAGATAATCCACATTGATCTTGCTGTCACCCATGAGAGGGCAAGTCAGGAAATAATCCCGTAAAGCCTTTATAATTGTGGTTGCCATGTTTCACCCCTTGTAATCATTGCGACGCAGAAAATCTGGTGGGGAGAAGCGCTCTTTAACTGCTCCGCATTTATAGCACCTGAAATTTGCTTTGTATATCGGCAGGGAAGTAGAACATTCACGACACACATATTCCCAAGGTGATAGCCTTTCCCACCTATGCCAACACATTTACCCGCCTCCCGCAATCTTTTTCGTTCCGCGCAGCCATTCATCCTTGTTGTCCACTTTCGAGCGCTCAAACCATTTGCCGCCTCGGTGAGCGTCATAGGAGCGCGTTTCAGCGGTGTTATAATACTGTGCGGCAGCGTAAGGAGCGTTATAGACAACTTCCCCGGAACCGACTACTGTACCAAGCTGCCCGGAGCGCTGCAAGGCACCCGTCCGGAACGGCACATATGGCGCGGTTGTGCGAAGCACTTCGGAATCAAGAAACTTCTGTGCTCTGGAAAACTGCCCGGTCATTTTTGGCCCAAAGTCTTTATTCCATTCAAGCCGTGCTTTACCGCTTTTCGTGATGATGATCTGCCCGCGCGGGGTTTTAACAACAATTTTGTTAGCCATCATTTCCCCTCAACTTTCCAGTGCTGCATGATAGGGGAGCCGCGCCGGTTGTCCGCCCAGCCGGTCACGACAAAGCATTCAGACATTTCCGTAACCTCTTTCGGCTGCGTGATTTCCGGCCCTTCACCGCGTAAAACAAGATCGCCGTTTTGGAGCGTCCAGAAGCCCGATAGAGCCGCATCGTCTTTCAAAGCATAATCTTCCGGTAAAAGGAATTCTTTACCCTGCGGAGCGGAGGAAACGGGAATACGCACGGTGTAGGCATCAGCCGTTAAAAGCCCAGCGTCTGAAACGGTTACTTTCTGCCCACCGTACCAATTCACCGCATGAATAACCGTGCGCTTCCATGCCTCGTTTCGAGTACCTTTGTGAGCGCAATTGTAAATGGTAATATCGGCATTCGTAATCATATCCAGCGCCCCATAAGGCCGGAGCCGGAGAGAAACATCATTGCCGTGTCGTACCATTTGCGGCGCGCCGTGCGAGTGTCGCCCTTATAGGAAATCGAATACCCGTCAACGTTTTCGCTCTGAATCCCGCCGTGCTCCGAATCGTCCTTGAACATTTCATCAGACACGGCGCACATAGCCATCTTCATATCCTCTGTAGGCAATTCTGGAACATCAGACATAATGCTTTTGAGATAAGCCGTTGCGCGGTTTCCGTACAAAGGAAAGGAGGCTTCCGCGATTGCGGAGCCTCCATAGGTCAATACATAAAAAGTATAATCAGCAAACAAGCGAAAGCCCCCTCGGGTTACTTCTTGGGCGGTTTCTGGTCCTGCGGCTTTTCATCGTCTTTAAGTTCCTGCGGCTTTTCCTCAACCGCTTCATAGCCCTTTGACTTGTAGCTGGAAAGCCGATTTTCATCAATCTCGCGGGAAATCCCGCCTTTTTCAATCAACATTGTTAATTCTCCTTATGCGTTCGGTTTCGCATGCAGATAGATGCCTTTTACCTTGTTTTCGTAAGCGAAAGCGTCGTGATACTCGCGGAACTGGAATTTCCATGCGTCCTTGTCCTGATTTTCGTCCGGTGTGAAAATCTTTGGCAAACTGAACTTAACCACTTGAAGGATAGCCGCCGGGTAGATCATCATGAAGTTAATGTCCTTCGCAGACAGGCCCTTTGCGTATCCCCAATTAGTGGAACCGTCGTTAAGCGTGATGGCCGTGTAAAAACGGGTCTTAGGCACGTACACAATCGGCATTCCGTTATACCCGGAAAGCTGATTGGAAACGCCGGAATCGGAACCCCACTGGCGGGAAACCGCCTGATTCATGATCGGCTTCAGATCGGAATTGATGTACAGTCTGCGTCCTTCAAGCGGGACCTCGTCCGAATCCATCTGGCGGGCCGCTTCGTCAATCGCCGTAAGAATAGTGTCTTTCGTCAGTGCGACATCGGTTGCCGTGGAAATCCCAGTTGTGGAAGCGTATTTCGCAAAACGGTATGCATCTAGTTCCGGGATAACATGCAGGCGCATGAAATCTCCGGTAACTGTGCCGAAGGTTAGGCCGAGTGTTTCCTCATTGTCGAGGCGGTCAATGGAAATTTCCTTGCCGCGCTCTTCCGTCAGCGTCATGGTTTCCCACGCGGCGGTAACGTCACCCTTGGGATAGCCATTTTCGCGGGAATAATCTCCGAGGCCGGTCGTGGAAACCTTCAGAACCTTAACTTCGTTTACGCCGGAGAAATCCGGGCGTGTGGCTGCATCCATGCCATTGGTAACAGATGCGTTTTTATAGATCGCGTCGATAATCGGCACGAACTTTTTTGCGTACTCAATCGAGTTTGCCATAAATTATTTACCTCCGTTATCGGTTTGTACCCCAGCTCCCTTCATAGCAGCCGCCACAAATGCATCCATACCAGCATCAGGGGAATCGTGATGCTCTCCTGCACTGTCGATGTGTGCTGCGGAAGGGTCGGGGTATTTTTTATCTTCTTCGAAAAGAAATGATTTGTCAGTTTTGAGCTTTTGGAGCTGTTCATCGAGGCCCATTACCTTGTCACCGTCGAGCTTGATCGTATCAAGGTCCAGAAAAGGCCGAACCGCTTTCACGTCACGGGCTTTTGCACCCAGCAGAGCCAAATTAACAGCACTGTCACGTTTCAGCGTTCCAACATCGGTCTGATACTTGGTTTCAGCCGTTGCAAGGTCACTTTTCAGCTTTTCCACGTCCACGCCGTCAAACTTCTTTACGGTATCCTGCAATCCGCTGATTGTTTCGTTGGCTTTTCCGAGTTCAGTCACTTTGTCATCAAGCTTGTGCTTATCGACATAACCACCCTCAGACAGATCGATGAACTTTGCCTTTTTTTCGGTTGCCGCTTTTTCAAAATCGGCATAAGTAAGGGATTTGTCTCCAAACAGTTCTTTGATGTCCATAAATTCTCCTGTCGCATCGATTTAATTTATAAGCGCGCGGCCACTCCGCGCTGTGCGCCCCCAGCATTTAAAGCCCAGCCGAGGAAAGGGCAAATTGTATGATATGCGGTTGCCCGCTTGTCACCTATTCAACAACCCTGTATCTCTTTAAAAATTCGCTTTCTGGAAGCAATAAGCAAGGCGCTTCTTGGCTCTCCACAACGTAGCATGGCAAAATTGATAAGTGCCCATCAATCTCAATTTCAGGCTTCCACCCGGTTTCCTCGGAACACGCAATTTTAAATTCATGGATGCCAATCTTTGATAAAAATTCCGGCAAAACTTTTTTTGCTTGTGCAGCATCCTCAACCGCGATGAACTCCATAGCGGGAATTTCACGTTTGCATTTCATAAAAATCCTCCTTATTTTGTGATCTGCGCTCCTGCGCGCTCTCTGAAATAGTCACGGTCAAGGCCGGTCTGCCTCAGAAAGTCGCGTTGTGCAGCTTGCCATTGTCTGACTTTTGCCGTTGCTTCGCCGGTGTCTTGATCTGCGGCGCTCATCCCTGCCCGCTCACGCTTCCAGCGCCGGATTTGACGCTCAAAATAGCGTTGCTGCTGAGTAGCATCGTAATAACTCATTTTTTCGTCATTGTAAGATACCTCCCTGCTTTCGTAATCGCTCAGGCGTTCGCGTGAGTAAGCACTCGACGAAAGTCCCTCATAGTAGGGGAAAAAACTATGTCGGCAGTTCCAGCCGCACAAGCCATCCCCGGAGCCGTAGCCGGTCGAACTCTCGAAATCGTCATAATCGCCACTCCTGCCGCTCCTGCTGAATACTTGCCCTTGCCATACCTGATGTGTGGGCCTCGCTCCAACGTGGGCTGTAGTCTCAACAAGATCGCACTCCATTTCGTCAGCCTGGGTAATACTCAACTTGGATGCCATCTGATTAACGCCTGTAAGCGTTGCCCTGCGCGTTGCAACGTCGAGCTTGTCAACATGTCCGCTCGGGTACTGCACAGCCCACACGCCATCAGAGGCAAGAGACTTGACGGTCGACCGGATTACTCCTTGATACGAAAAAGCCCCCGATTGCAGCTGTAAGGCTGCATGATCGAGAGCGTTTAAAAACTGTTTTTGGCTTGCGGATGCCGTTGTCCGGGTGAGGTTTCGGAAAACACCTTGTGTATTTTGGTACGCGGCAAGAATTTGCTGTCGGAGCATTGGCGATTCTTCAATTGCTTTCGGGGCAAGCCCAGCATAACGATAGATTCTGTTATCGTATTTCAAGGCTTCTTCGCCCGCATCCGCGAAAATCTTTCGGAGTTCGCCCTCTGTCTGCCCGGTCATGCGTTCAAGCTGTTGCATGACGTACTCATAACTTGCATTGATTGCTTTCAGCCGTTCATACTGCCATTTTGCTGTATCGGTAAATCTCGCTGTTTTGTAAATCCTCCGCGCCATATCCTCAATGATGGAATTTTCTACATTGAGATAAGCGCGGAGGAAATCACGCGGGATTTTATCAAGATATTCCGGGCTGAGCATTTTTAAACCCCATCAGTTCATCGTTTGTCTGGTCTGCGGCAATGACGGTTTTTGCTGTTTTTTCATCTTCGCCGTACCATTTAACCCGGTATTCCCACTTCTGCATAATTCCGTCTCGAACATCATCTTTATCCCTGGCGCGCTCAGCTTCCTTGTCAATGATGTAAGAATCCTCGAATTTTACTTCTACTTCCGAATCTTCTTTCACCGGTTGGCCTAGGATTTCCCGCCCGATATAGAGAATCCCGCGGATGAGATTGGTAAGGGCACGTTCCACCACAATATAGTGCTTATTGGCATTCTGGACGAGGTCTTGACGTTCTCCGGTGTATTGCGTTGCCGTTTGTACTGTTCCACCATCAAATGTGTAAAACCGCGTTCCAAGCCCACAACGGAACGACAGATAATCAAGTGCGGCCTGAATTCCCTTGGTGTTTTCATCAACGCGCAATTCCGGATTGTATTCCTGCACCAGTGCTTTCAAATCGGCATCAACATCTGAATCGGCGTCAACCTGTAAAAATAACTGCTGCGCGACATCATCAGGCGTAATGACATTGCCGTCCTGCGCCCTTCGCGTCATGGATTTGTTGTAAAATACCTTTTTCCCGCCGAGCTTGAAATCCTTGACAAAGTTGTTAAAAGCAATGTCAACATTTTGCAACTCGTCTATGGCATTGGCATACACTGACAATCCCATGCCGTTGCTATTCGAAAGGTTATTGGATAGATTCGGCTCGAGGATGGAGAACCACGGAATATCGGAGCCTGTGTTAAGCGTTGGGGCAATTCCGGGCGGTAAGGGGAGAGGATGCATAGCGCCGTCCGAATAGTCAAACAGTTCATTGGTAATCACATAATTACCATTTTGCAGCGTGTGTTCTTCCAGATACACTTGATATTTGCCTCTGACAAGCTGCACAGACGCAAACGCCGCTTCCACGATCTTTTTTCGCTTGGTCGAAATGGGATAAACATACATTGCATCAAGGTAATCAATGCCGATCTGCGTCTCAGGTGACCGCAGGACCGCGCCTTTTCCATCAACAAGCATATTTTCAAGTCTCAGGACAAAAGCCCCTGTGCCACTGTAAAACGCCTTTTCGACTAGCTCATTTCCGTGCTCCCAAAAGTCATTTGCACCAAGTACGCCGGTAGTCTGCTTCGGCCCCTGGACAAATTCGCTGCTCGTTTTGTCCGCAATGGCAATCTCTGTTTTTTCGTTGAGCAGGATAGAGGCCCAATCCTCGCATACCTTTTTAGCCATTTTCATGGAGTAGAGTTTTCGCTCCGTGACTTTATCCCCGTCCAGTTCTCGGAACGAATGAAACGACTTAACATAGCCTTTCCACCACGCTTTCCAGAGGCGGATGTTCTGGTAGTATTCAGTTTGCAATCCTGCGCCAAACTTTTTATTAATGTACTGCAAGATCGGTAAAATCTCAAAATTCTCCACTATTTCACCCCATCGGGAAGCAATTTTTTCATGAAGCGCTCAAAACTGTATTCGAATGCGTCCAGAATGTCAATATCGGTTGAGAAATCATCAAGGCGTTTGTCCTCACCTTTTTCAGCCGCCTTGCTGTCCCACACCGCTGCCTCGAGGCCCCCTCGAACAAGCGTACACTCCTTCATCAGGTACAGCCGCCCGGTTGAGAGCAGCGTGTTGGTACAGATAATACGCTGAACAATCTCGTTTTTGTCGCTGTCTCCGAGCTTAATGCCGAGATTTGCTGACACGCAAGCTTTCCGCAACGTATTGATAAGATATTGCTCTGCGCAATCCGCAAAGCCATACTTGATATAAGCGTGAGGGTAATCCTCATGGAGCTTACGGGCAAATCTCACAAACTCATGGGCCACACGTTCCGCGTCTATCTCGCCCTTGCGCCCCTTGATGTGATAATCTCTGAGCACAACCAATTTGCTGAAATTACGCATGATTGCTGTCGCAACGAACGTTGTCAAGGACCGGTTCCCGCCGAAGTCAATTCCGATCGAAATAAAATCGATCTTGCTTGCATCAACGGAGCCGATCATCCATTTTTCCGGGTTATCCGCGAATTGCCGATAAATCAGCCCATCAGCAGTTTTCCATAATCCGAGAATGTACCGATCATAGAACACCCCGGTGTAATTGCTGTAATACTCCTGCTTCTTTTTCTCGGAAAGGGAAGGGTTATCATCCAGCAAGAAATGAATGTGCTCTGCGTTGTGCTTGTGCTCCGGATCGAGTATCCACTCGCGGTAAAACCAGTGCATAGGCCCCTCTGGGTTGCAGTTGAACCAATACTTGGCGCCCTCAACAGAGCACCGGGCAAGCGCCTGATTGACAAACGACTCCGGCATGAGCGCTACCTCATCTAGAAACACGCCCGCCAGCGTTATGCCCTGAATCAGTTGGTAGCTGGATTCGTCCTTACCTCCGAAGATATAAAACGTGTTTGTCTTATGGCCCCGGCTGACCGTCAGGACGTGATTTGCAAATCGCAGGGAAAAGTTGTCCCGCAGGTACTTAACGCCCATCAAAGGCCGTATAACGTTGCGTTCCGTGGATATGACCGTCTTACCGCATATTCCAAAATTCTGCCCGGAAAAGTTACCCATAGCCCACAGGACATAAGACAGGGACATGATGGAGGT
>ENA-UOOH01002581-UOOH01002581.1-fermentation-metagenome-genome-assembly--contig:-NODE-2581-length-15299-cov-19.228287_pt1 | contig 15299 bp, 17 predicted proteins | sample MGYA00245778_ERZ724025 | MGnify/ENA primary metagenome ERZ724025 (study PRJEB28704, sample SAMN03018313) | fermentation metagenome | biome: anthropogenic terrestrial biome; feature: soil... | reverse complement strand
ACGCCGCCGATTTCGACTCCGCCACGAACTTGGCGATGGAGGCTTCCAGCGTATGACCCGTGAGCGGAAACGGCTTTGCGATGAAATCGTTCGCCCCGTTCCACAGCAGCTCGGAGGCGTACTCCGCCTTATCCAACAACCGGCCGGTAATGACGATGACCGGCAGCGTCTCCTTGGCGTGCATCTTCCGAATCTCCGCAAGCAGCGACTGCCCATGCCGTACCATCGGCTGGCCGCCGTATTTCGCAGGGATCTCCATATCGAGGACGACATAGTCGTATCGGCTTTCAGCAAGCATCTTCCGCGCCTCCAGCGCCGATGTGACGCATTCATATTCATGGTCGAGGACGGCGAGCATATCCCCGATGGTTTCCAGTATCCCGAGGTCGTCGTCCACAACGAGTCCTTTTAATTTCGACATGTCACTTCTCCTCCTTGGCAGGAAGGAACACGGCGACGACCGTCCCTTCCCCTTCTTTCGAATCAATTCTCAGCGTCCCCTTGTGGTCGATGATCTTCGCATAGGCGATGGCGAGCCCGAACCCCGAACCGGTCTGCTTCTTCGACGCGCCTCTTGGACGGAATTGCCTGACTATCTTCAATTCATCAGGGGGCATGCCCATGCCGTCGTCCTTGAAAACGATCTCGATCCCGTCATTGACCTTGCGGGCGGTCACTTCGACATTGCCCCGGCCGGCATATCTGTCGATGCCGACCAGAAACGCCTCGTATGCGTTTTTCAGCAGGTTGCGGAACACGCGGATCATCAGTTGACGGGATACTCTGAACGTCAGATGCGGATCGATGTCCAGCTTCACCGCGATTCCGGCAATCTCCCTCTCCTTCGCCGCAAACTCGTCCAGCAACACATCGAGTGCGCTCCGCAACAAATCAAGGACGCTTTCCTGCGACCGCCCCTGCGGCGTCTTGCGCGCCAGTGTCTGGATGTCGTCGGTCATCCGTTCAAGCATTTCCGTCCGGTCGGCAAGGATCGCGAGGCAACGTCTGGCTTCCTGCATTTCCTTCACCGGAAGCTTCCCCTCGATGATCGTTCCGAGCCGCCCCACCTTCGCCTTCATCGGCGTGATGATGCCGCGTATATCGTGGGCGACCGAGCCGACCGTGACCTCATAGGCAAGCGCCACGTCCCGACGGGCTAGTTCCACGGCCTCCGGGCCGAACTTTTTCAGGAGTTTCTCCTCGTTTCTGAACAGTGTCGATGTCTGCCTCTCACGCTTCCTTGCTCCGTCGACATAGACGCTCCGCCGCTGGAGCGTCCGTTTCGCCGCCGCCGCGACGAATGAATTGACGTCATGTTCGAGAGACATGAACCTCGGCAAGTCGTTGTCCGGCACGTTGAGCATCGCCTCCGCGACAGCCTGGCGCACCTCCCATTTTTCGTCGTCGATGAAGTCCGCCAGTCTTTCGACCGCCGCCGCGTCGCCGTAGTGGTCTTCCAAGTGGGTGCGAATGCCCTCGACGTCCGCCAGGCGCTCCGCCCATGATTTTTCTCCATTGTCCATGGCGCGTCTCAATATGAATAACGTTCTTTGCGCTTCTTGAAAGCGTCCTCGCCGCCTTCGAGCAGCGACACGATGTCCGCCTTGCACCGGTCGACCGAGCCGCAGTTGCGGACATGGCCGACTTTGCCGTTCGACTCCAGCACCAGAATCCGCTCGGCGTCGCCGAGCACCGGGATGTTGGGGTTGTGCGTGACGAAGACGAGCTGCCGATTGTTCTTGACCGCGAGGACGCTTTCGACGATGGTCTTATGGACGAAGCCGTTGTCGAGGTTGTCCTCCGGCTGGTCGATCAGCAGCGGGCGGTCGCTGTCGAGGAGCAGGATCGGCAGGATGGTGTTGCATTTCTGCCCGGTCGAAAGCGTCTCGGTGGTCTTGTAGTTGCCGTAGTCTGACAGCTCGATCATCGGCCAGTCGGGCATGTCGACGATCTCCAGCCGGGCGAGGAACTCCTCGTTCCGCAACGCCTGCATGACCGCCTTCGCCTGATTCTGGTTGATTCCCGAAGTGTCGATGAGCTGCTTTTCGTTCCCCTCGCGGATGAGGGTCGAGAGCTTGGCGGGGGAGATCAGTTCGGCCAGTTTCCCTGCGACCAGCCGGTGCTGAATCTGACACCCCTTCAGTCCGTCGGCGAGCAGCCCCTGATAGGTCTCCCGGTTGCCGAACTGCTGGATCGATACCCGGATGTTCGGCATCAGGGCGGCGTTGATGCGGTTGACGATCTCCTGTCGTTTGTTGAACCGTTCGTCCAGCAATTCGGAGAGAGTTTGCAGATAGGCGATTCGCTCACGCTGGAGGAGTTCCTGCTTGCGTTTCGCCTCGGCTAGTTCGTTCTGCTGGGCGAGCAGCCGGTTGCGGTCTTTCTCCAGCTTCATGCGCTCGGCGGATTTCGTCTGCTCCTCATGGCGTTTTTCGATGAGCTGGCGGAACTCGATGTCAGCCTGCTGGTGTTTCAGGGCGAGTTCTTGCTTCATGCCCTCATGCCGCTGGTAGCTCGCCCGAAGGGTGTCGAGCATGCCATCGAGGCTGGAGTTCAGTGCAGTGTTGCATGTTCCAAGTTCTGCCTGCATCTGCTGGAGCAGAGCGAAATTGACGCCGCTTTCCAACCCTTCCTGCCGATGCCAGAGAAGCTGCTGCCCGATCACGTCCTTCAGGGCCTTGACCTTGGCGGCAGCATCGCTATAGATCCCCGTCAGCGCCGCGATGTAGTGGTTCTCCCGGTCGCGGATGGATTTCTGCTCGTGCGCCTTGTTCAGGATCGCGGCGTCCTCGGTGTTGACGGCGGCGAACTCCTTCAGCCGGTCGGTCAGTCCGGGGAGGACGGAGATGCTGTCGGCAAGCTCCCCGATCCGTTTCCGCAGTGGAAGCTCGGCGGCGGTGTTGGCCTCCAGCGTCTTCCGGGTCTGGTCGATCTTCGAGTTCAGCTCCGAGAGCGTCTCCTGGTTGAAGGTCTCCAGGAGCGCCAGCTGGGACATCGCCTTTCCGGCGATGTTCTCGATCTCGTTCTGGCTGAAAACGTCGAGCCGGAACAACGCCGGGGAGAAATTCAGCCCGGTGGCCTGATGGTCGGGGGTCAGGACAATCGGCGGCTCGCCCGCGCTCCGGCTGACGATGTACGGAAGCCCCTCGCGCGTCTCGATGGTCACTTCGATGCGGCCGCCGTCGAGATTGCTCTCGACCAGCGTCTCGATCTGCCGCCGGGAGGCGGGGTTCAGGGGCATGGCGTTCAGCGCGTAGCGGGTGAACTCCAGGATGGACGTCTTGCCCGTGCCGCGCGCCCCGATGATGCAGTTCAGCTTGTCGGAGAACTGGTAGGCGACGCCGTCGAGGAAGCCGCCGATGATGCGGATCTCGCGCAGCCGGTGCGATGCGGAATAACTCATTTCAATACCTCTTTCTTGATGGATGTTTCCCAAGGGCGCATGATTGCGGAACCGATCTTCGACACCGCCCTTGATTTATTGTACGAAGGATAATATATTACATCAAAAGGACAAAACGTGTCCGTGAAAATCGCGGGATCAAAAAAAATGAAAAAAATATCGAGAAAGCCGGTTCTGCCGCGCAAACAGCTCCATCGGCTGGCGCGGATCGCCGCATCGCTGAAGAAGAACCTCTATCCCACGCCGGAGTCGCTGGTGGCGGAGTTCCGAAAAATGGAACTCTACGAGGGGCTGGACGCGACCTGCTGCACCAAGACCGTGCTCCGGGACATCAAAGTCCTGAAAGACGACTTCGACTGCCCCGTCAAGTACGACAGGAGAAACCACGGCTATTATCTGACGCACCACGGCTGGGATTTCAACTGCCCCGCCGATCTGAGCGAGACGGGGATGATGACGCTCATCCTCGGCGCGAAGTTGGCGGAGGACATCTTCCCCGATCCGGTGAAGTCGAGAATCCAGACCGCCGTGGACGAGATACTGAAGGGCAACAACCCGGACTTCCTCGACACCACCTGCGTGAAGTCGCTGAAGATCTTCGCCGAAGCCGGGGCGGTGGGCGTCCCGGAGGTATTCCCCGTCGTGTTCGAGGCATGGCAGGCGCACCGGAGCATCTGGATCAAGTACGACGACCAGATGGGTCGCATCACCGAGCGGGTCGTCGACCCGCATGTGCTCTTCCTCCATAACCGGGGATGGCAAATCAAGGTTTTCTGCCACCTGCAAAACGCGCCGCGCACGTTCGTCATCGGCCGCATCCTGGAGGTGAAGCTGTTGGACGACGCTTTCACGCCGGACATGAAGATCATCGACTCGGTCACGCTCGACACCCTCGTAAGCTACAAAAAAGTATCGGACGTGAAAATCCGCCTCTCCGGCGACGCGAGGAAATTCGCCCTTTCGAACACGATGCACTCGAAGCAGACCATCACGCCGGATGGGGAAGTCCACATATTCTCCATCCCGAAAGTGCCGCTCGAAGTGGTCGTGCCGTGGATCATGTCGCAGAAAGGCGACGCGATCCCGCTGTCGCCGCCGGAACTGGTCGCCTCCGTGAAAGAGGCGGCGGAGAAGATCCTGCGCCTCTGCTGAATCAAAAACCTGTCCCGGAATTTCGGGACAGGCAAAGTCCTTTATCATCAAGAAGCTGTCTATGGTTGTCCCGGAATTCCGGGACAAACTCGGGACAGCTTTTTTTGCATTCAACCACCTTGTGCTCAATGAATAGCGCCGCCGGGCATCGAAAAAGTCGGGACAACCTGGGACAATGTCCCGGAATTCCGGGACAAGCAAAATATTTCAACTTTTTTTCGTAGCCTCAAACCCCGCAAGAAAAAATCTGTCCCAGGTTGTCCGAAAACTGTCCCGACCCCATATTCCGTTTGCCCTGCTGTAAGTTAATGTCATGACGAAAAACAACGGCAAGGAGCAAACGAAAATGACACTCGGACAACTTGAAACCGGCGACCGGAAACTGATATCCCTCATGGGGTCGGTATTCTTCGGACGCCTCGAAAACCTCGACATTGAAAATGGTCATGCGAAGCTCGTTCCGGGCAGCCGGAAGATCGCGACCGCCAATTTCGACAAGGACGACGCCCCGCACGCCGCAAGCCGGGCGGACGGCGACTTCATCCTGACGGAGAGACACGTCCGCTTCCTGCGCCGCGTCGGCGGCGTCAAGGCGGGAAAAATCCATTCGGTCACCATCCAGAACGGGCTTCCGGTTCGGGCCGACATCGAGGAGGCCGCCGAAACCAACTGACGGGCCGGTTACCCGTAAATTTCACGAAGAAGGTATTTAGCTGACCAACCAGCCGAACAACGGAGGTGGTCGGGAATGCCGCCAGATCAATGGCGCACCCGACCACCTCCATTTTTTTGACGGCTTCCCGACCGCTCCGGAAACAAGAATTTCCAACCCAAGGAGCAGTCGAAATGACTCAGGAAAACAACCAGCCCGTCCGCAATGCGGAAGCCGCCGAAACCATCAACCATGTTCCGACTTTCGAGGAGGTCTATGAGATGCCGTATATTCAGGAATCGCTGCGAGCCCTCCTCATGTCGAACAGCGTGAATTACCCTTCTCTCGCCACATATGAGGATGACATCCGGCAGGAGATGCTGATTTTTCTGTCCAATGCGCTGTCAAGATATAACCCGGAAAAGTCTGACATCAAGACTTTCTGCCGGATGAAGCTTGAAACCGGATTGATCCGCGCCCGCCGCCTCTACCGCACAAATTCCCAGCGGGGCATTTCCCATGCCGTGCCGCTGGACAGGCTCTTGAATGCGGAAAGAGAGACAGGCTGCGGCGTGTCGTCCGCAATCCGAAAAAACATCGAATGTTACACCAATGACCCTTTTGGAAAGCAGGATCGCGATGAAGAATTTCAACAAGTGATATCCGCGCTCCCTCCGACAGAACGCAAGATTTGCGAACTGATTCTTGATGGAGGATTTCCAATCCATGCCTACGAGCAAAAAATCTGCACACAACATTATTTTTACACTGTTGCGCTTCCCATGCTCAAAAGCCACTTCAGGAAAAATATTTTTTGAAAAAGTTCAAAAAAATCAACGGGATTTCAAAAATTTTGGAGATATACCCGGTGTGACAAAAAACTCACCCAAACACAAGGACAATGAAAAAATGAGTAACGCAGACTTCATCATCCACGAACCGGCCGGCGAATACCACGACCGGAGCCGCAGCGGAGATTTCATGTCGAGCCACATGCTGGGAGATTTCCGGCAGAGTCCGGTGCTCTACCGCAAGAAGATCCTCGGCCAGATCGCGGAGAGCGAATCCGTCGCCTTCACGGTCGGTCGCGCCGCGCACTGCCTGATCCTCGAAGGGCGGCAGGCTTTCGACCGCGACTACATCGTGGCGGACGGACCGGTCAACCCCAAGACCGGCGAGCCGTTCGGGGCGAAGACCAAGGCATATGCCGAATGGGTCGCCTCGCAGGAACGCGAGGTCGTTTCAGGCAAGGATTACGGATTCCTGCTGAAATTGCAGACATCCGTCTGGCTCCATCAGGCGGCGTCGTTGCTACTGTCCGACGGCGTGGCGGAGGGAGTCGTCCGCACAGAATACTGCGGCGTCCCCTGCCAGATCCGCATGGACTGGTATTCGCCGGAGTACGGGCTGGTCGACCTCAAGACCTGCGATTCGCTCCGCTGGTTCGAGAGCGACGCCCGGCGCTACGGCTACGCCCATCAGTTGGCGTTCTACCGCGCCGTCATCCGCGAAGCCACCGGCAGAACCGTCCCCGTCCACATCGTCGCCGTTGAAAAGAACGAGCCGTTCTCGACCGGCGTATGGAGCATCACCCCGGAAGCATTGGACGAGGCGGAGCTGGTCAACAAGGCCGCTCTCGAACGCTTCCGCGCCTGCTGCGTCAGCGGTGCATGGCCGACCGGTTACGAAGAGATCAGAATCATCGACACCTTGTGAGGGATATCATGGCAAAAACATACGATTCGGCAAGCTCTTTTCTCGAAGACGTCGCTTTCGAGCGGTTCAAGTACAAACGGCTCACATTCACCCCCGTGTTCGCGGGGGAGCTGGCGGAGGAATGCGGGGTGGAGTCGTCCCGCTGGAACGACCCAGAGGTTCGGGAGATCGCCTGCGCCATGTCCAACGGGCTGTGGAATCCCGACAGGAGCTATTTCCCGGTCGTTTTCGATCCGGTCGGCGTGTGCCTCGATGGGGAGAAGCGGATTGTCGCCTGTGCGCTTTCCGGCAGGAACGTGCAGATGAACGTCCTTGTCGCCACAGACAAGGAACTCGACTGCAACCGCGAGGCGATTCTGAAGCGCATCCGCGCCGGAGTCCGGTAACCATTCATAAGTTCAACAAACCCAATCAAAAACAGGAGAAAAGTATTATGGGAATGCTCGACAACATCAAAACCGGACGGGAAAGTCGTCCTCCGCGCATCATGATTTACGGCAGCGAAGGCGTAGGAAAAAGTACCTTCGGCGCGTCCGCTCCGAAACCGGTGTTCATCCAGACCGAGGACGGGCTTGGCGAGATCGACTGCGCGAAGTTCCCGCTGGCGAAATCCGTTTCGGAAGTCCTCTCGGAGCTGACCGCGCTCCGCGACGAGCCGCATGATTTCCAGTCCGCCGTGATCGACTCCGCCGACTGGCTGGAGCGGTTGATTTTCGAGGAGGTATGCCGCGAATACGGCGTCCGCTCGATTGAAAAAGCCGATGGCGGCTATGGACGTGGTTACACCCATGCCCTGGGGCATTGGCGCAAGATCATCCACCTTTTGGAGGAGTTGCGCGACAAGCGCGGGATGCTGGTGATCCTGGTCGCCCATGCCAAGATTGAACGCTTCGAAGACCCGGAGAACGCCGCCTACGACCGCTATACGCCGCGCCTCCACAAGCATGCCGCGTCGCTGCTTTCAGAATGGGTCGACGCCGTGCTGTTCGCCAACAAGAAGCTCCGCGTCCAGAAGGAGAACGCCGGGTTCACCGGAGAACGAGCCATCGCCGCCCCCATCGGCGCGGACGGCGGCGAACGTATCGTCCGCACGGTCGGAAGCCCCGCCTGCATCGCCAAGAACCGTTTCGGCCTGCCGCCCGAGTTGCCGCTCTCGTGGGATGCCTTCATCGAAGCCTACCAGGGGGCGCGTCATGAGTAAGTGCAGCGCGGTATGCGAGGTTTTCAGCCGCGTCTGCGGATATTTTCGCCCGGTCGCGAACTGGAACAAGGGGAAACAGGAAGAGTTCAAAGACCGCAAGGTTTATGAGGTGAAAAATGCACGAAAGAAAAGTTAGGGCGTGTCTCGACCTGCGCTGCGACGTCTGCGGCGCGGTCATCCGTGCCGGGGAATGGTACTACCAAGTCCGGGACGAGTACACCCGAGGCCACTACAACGAGCACATCACTTGCCCCGGAGCGGCGGCGGTAATCTGCCCGCCTCCGGTCAAGCCGGTTCCGCGAATTTTCAACCGCGCCATGGCATTGGCGTAAACAACAATAGAAGGAAAGAAACATCATGGCGACTCTCAATTTCAACGCGAACGAAGTCGAACCCTCGGTCGGGATCGACGCCATCCCCGCCGGAAAATATCAGGCGGTCATCGTCGAGTCGGAGATGAAACCGACCAAAAACGGCGATGGCCAGTATCTTGAACTGGTCTTCGAAATCATCGATGGCGAATACAAAAGCCGTAAGCTCTGGGCGCGGCTCAACCTCGAAAATCGGAACGCGCAAGCCGTCCAGATCGCCCGCGCCGATCTTTCGGCGATCTGCCGCGCGGTAAATGTGCCGCAACCGAAGGACTCCATCGAACTCCATAATCTGCCGCTCACTGTCACCGTTCGCTGCCGAAAAAATCAGGAGGGCGAAATTTCCAACGAGATCAAGGGCTACGCGCCGAGGGCTTCGTTCTCCGGCGCCGCCGCGCAGGCTGCGACTCCCGAACCGCAGGCTCCGAACGCGAAGCCGCCGTGGGCGCGGAACCAGTGATCCGCGAGTTGGAACTACCGTTTCCCCCAAGCGTGAACCACTATTATCGGCATGTCGGCCCCCGCGTGCTCATCAGCCGCGAGGGACGGCGGTACCGGGAACTGGTAGTCGCAAGGCTGAAGCTTGAAAGGGCGAAGAAGTTCGCGGGGGCGGTCGAGCTCCACATTGAGCTTTACCCGCCCGACAACCGTCGCCGCGACATCGACAATTCCCTAAAAATAATGCTCGACGCGTTCACGCACGGAGGGCTTTACGAGGACGACAGCCTGATTCGCAAGCTGACCGTCATCAAACAGGAACCCATGCCGCCCGACGGGATGGCATACATAAGGATACAGTCATGGAATATCGACAGAACGGCGGTTGCCGCCGCCGCATCGTCCAGCAGTTCGTGCTGACGATTGAAGAAGACGACGAGCGGCTCGTCTGCCATCTCCTGATGGCGAACTATACGGAAGAGGAGATCTGCCGCCAGCTCGGCATCCGCAGATCCCGACTCTCGCTCATCAAGCTCCGTCTGGCGCTTGAGTTGCGGAAAGCCGGAATCCGGAACTGACGGAGGTTGGAATGGAGCTTCGACCCTATCAGTCCGACGCGGTCGAAGCCGTCTACCGGCATCTCCGCGAAAAGGAAAACAACCCGTGCGTCGTCTTGCCGACCGGCACGGGCAAATCGGTGGTCATCGCACAAATCGTCCGTGACGCAGTGATGAATTGGAGCGGGAGGGTGCTGATTCTCGCTCACGTCAAAGAGTTGCTCGAACAGAACGCCGGGAAGATCCGGCAGCTTTGCCCGGACATCCCGATGGGGATATTTTCCGCTGGGCTGAAATCCCGCGACACCCGCGAAAGCGTGATCGTCGCCGGAATCCAGAGCGTCTACGACAAGGCTTGCGACTTGGGCGCTTTCGATCTGGTATTGATCGACGAGGCGCATCTGATCGCCCCGGACGGCGACGGGATGTACCGGACGTTCCTCAACGACATGCGGGTGGTCAACCCGAACGTGCGGCTGATCGGGTTGACCGCGACGCCGTATCGGCTCAAGGGCGGGCTGATTTGTCAGCCGGGCAATCTGCTGAACGAGGTCTGCTATGAAGCGGGGCTGAAAGAGATGATCGTGCAGGGCTACCTTTCGCCGCTGGTCTCCAAAGCGGGGCGGGCGGCGGCGAAGCTGGGCGACCTTCATATCCGGGGCGGCGAGTTCATCGCCGATGAAGTCGAAGCCGCGATGGATCGGGAGGAACTGGTCTCCGCCGCCTGCCGCGAGATCGTAGAGCTGACCCGGACTCGGAAATCGGTGCTGATTTTCACGACTTCGGTCGAACACTGCCGCCATGTCGCCGAAAAGATCGCGGGATATTCCGGGATGGAGTGCGGGATGGTGACGGGCAACACGCCGCCCGGCGAGCGCGCCGAACTGATCGCCCGTTTCAAGGGCGACCTTGTTCCGGACGACTTCTTCAGCTTCAAGAAGCCGCTGAAGTTCCTGGCGAACGTGAACGTTCTCACCACCGGCTTCGACGCACCCAACACCGACTGCGTGGTGCTGCTCCGCCCGACCAACTCGGCGGGGCTGCTGGTGCAGATGGCGGGGCGCGGAACCCGGCTTTCGCCCGAGACCGGCAAGACCGACTGCCTGGTGCTCGACTACGGCGAAAACATCCTTCGACACGGGCCATTGGACATGATCGCCGTTCGCGACAAGACCCCGGAAGGCGGCGAGGCTCCGGCGAAGACCTGCCCTGACTGTCAGTCCGTGATTCATGCGGCGTACCGGATCTGCCCCGATTGCGGCTACGAATTCCCGCCGCCGGAACGGAGCAACCTCAAACAGAGCGCCTCGACTGCCGGAGTGCTTTCGGGGCAGATCGACTACACCGACTATGAGGTGTCGGAGGTGTTCTACGCCGTCCACGAGAAACGGTACGCCGATCCCGGAACGCCCAAAACCGTCCGCGTCGACTATCGTATCGGCTTCAACGAGTTCAAGAGCGAGTGGCTCTGCCCGGAGCACACCGGTTATGCCCGCGACAAGTTCGTGAAGTGGTGGCGGGAGCGGTGCGCCATCGGAGCGCCGATCCCCTCGACCGCGCAAGAAGCCGTCGCCTTGGCGCAGCAGGGTGCGCTCGCCAAGCCGGAGTCCATCACCGTGAAAACGGTCGCCGGGGATAAGTTCGACCGCGTGACCGGCTGGCGTTTAAAAGAACGCCCTGTATACACGCCATCGACACCTGCGCCCGAACAGGGCTGGAACGATTGCGACTATGAGGATTTCCCGTACACCCCGAACCCGGAGTCGTATGGTGACAGCCAAATTCCTTTTTAGTCTGCTTGGGAGATTGTGCTTGTTTTTGGGGTACGTAGCAATAACCACCCCAAAACTGGCCAAACGAGAACGCTGATTCCCAAATATATTATTCCAGAAAGTCGTTTTGGGGTCATTCCCAAATCAATAATATAATGAGCAAGAAGCGTTGCAGGCCAGAGTAAAAAGGACATTGTCAGCCCCACAGCAAGTATGAAAAAAATCAAATAGACACGTCGGTGTGATTTATTCTGCATATTGGTCAGAACTCGTACTACAACGGCAAAAGTAAACGCAAAGACTGTTAGGACGGTGTACCAAAAGAAAAACTTACCAACAGTCGATTGATCCAAATAGGTGCCTGCACACTCTTTAGGAAACGGTTTCCAAAATATTCCGTTAAGCCATTCCCAATATTTGCCTGAAAAAACTGACCATAGAGGATAAAAGAAAAAACGCCCTCCAAGCAATCCAAAGAATGCATAGAAAGGAATCCAAAGAATGCACACACCCCATATTCCTGTTTTTTCACGCCAAAGAAAAACAATTTTTTTCATATATAACACCTCGTTCAAAAATACAGCTTTATGGCATAAAAATCAAATCACGAATAAAAACTTACAGGAGAAAATAACATGTCCACACGAGGATTGATTGCGATTGAAGATGTCGATGAAATACCATTTTAAAGCAACAGGAGACACCCATCATGAAACTTGAAACCGCACTGGCGCTGGTCATGGTCGAATGCGACCGCGCCGAAAAACTTCACTCCGTCTGGCCGTGGGATCACATCCATCAAGCGGCGATCATCGCCGAAGAGGCCGGAGAATGCCTGCAGACGGCGTTGAACCACCGCGAAGGCAAAGACTCGAAGCAGCCGATGATCACCGAGGCCGTCCACACCGCCGCGATGGCTCTCCGATTCCTCAAAAATATCGAGTCGGACGACGCGAATGATTGATCAATCTGAAATCATAAACGCGCTCCGCTTGTGGTTTCGTCCCGGCGATGTATTCGAGGTCCGGGCGCTCGACGCGGTCTCCGCCGACTATATGCGGCCACATGTCGAATCGGGCTACTTCGATTACGCGCACATCGAGGATGTGCCGAAAGCGCTGGCGAGGCTCCGCGCCTGCCGGGGCGTGTACGTCACGCTCAACCCGGTTAATCCGGCGTTGCTGGCTCGGGCGAAGAACCGCATCCGCAGCGTGGGACGTGAACCGACCACGACCGACGCCGACATCCAATGCCGACGTTGGTTGCCAGTCGACTGCGACGCCGAGCGACCCGCCGGGATTTCGAGCGATGCCGTGGAACACGAGGCCGCGCAGGAAAAAGCGCGGAAAATCCGCGACGGTCTGGCGCAACTCGGCTGGCCCGAACCCATCATGATCGACAGCGGCAATGGGGCGCAACTCCTCTATGCCGTTGACCTTCCGGCAAAGGACGACCAACTGGTTCAAAAGTTCCTCACGGAGATCGCCGCCGCCGGTGACGAGCGGGTGAAGATCGATCTTTCGGTTCATAATCCCGCCCGCATCTGGCGGCTGCCCGGCACCATGAACTGCAAGGGCGACGACACCCCCGACCGTCCACACCGCATGGCGAAGATCGTCTCCGCGCCGGAATGCCCGGTCATCGTCGAGCGGGAGAAAATCGCCAAGATCGCGGCGAAAGCCGAACCGGAAATGGAAGCGCCCCGGCCTCCGGCAAGAACGGAAGCTCCGGCAAACCGAAGCAATCTCTCCGGGTTTTCCATCGCCGACGCGCCGAAACCGCAATTCAATATCGACCGGTGGATCGGGCAATACGCCCCGGAGCTTGGCGAACCCCGCCCGTGGCAGGGCGGCCGCCGCTGGGTGTTCGACGTCTGCCCGTTCAACGATGTGCACACCAACCGCTCGGCGGTTTTGCTTGAGATGCCTGACGGCGCGGTCGCCTTCACCTGCCTGCACAACAGCTGCTCAGGCAACGATTGGCATGCGTTTCGGGCGCTTCGCGAGCCTCCCGCGCCAGTCGCCGCGTCCAAGCGGTCGGTCACAAGGGAGTCGCCGCCGCCCAGCTACGTGCCGTTCCCAGCGGAGCTGTTTCAAGTTCCGGGATTCGTCGCGGAAACCATTGAGTTCTGCATGCGCACCGCGCCGTATCCGAATCTCCCATTGGCGTTCGCCGGTGCGCTGGTTCTGCAGGCGCATCTCGCGGCGCGGAAAGTGGAAGCTCCCGGCGGAACCCGGACGAATCCCTACCTCGTAGTGCTGGCGAAATCCGGCTGCGGCAAGGATCATCCGCGCAAGTTGAACAACAGCGTCCTCTGCGGAGCCGGGATCGGCAACGAGATAATCGAGAACATCGCGAGTGGTCAGGCGCTCGAAGATACGTTGCTTCTGACCCCTGCTCTGCTCTGGCAGGCCGACGAGTTCTACTCGTTCCTTCAAGAGGTGGCGAACGACCGCACCGGTCAGAAGGAGAACATCATGAAGTATCTGCTCTCGTTCTTCACCTCGGCGAACATCAGCTACACGCCGCGCGTGAAGGTCGGGCGCGAAGCGGCGAAGATCATCTGCCCGAACCTGACCATCATGGGCAGTTGCACGCCCGGAGGCTTCTTCGATTCGCTCAACGAACGGATGCTGGCGCACGGCATGTACAGTCGCATGACCATCATCCACGCCGATTCGCGCGGAAAAGGACAACTCCCCGGCGACTTGGAAGATATCCCTGACCGCATCGCGGACAAGGCGAAGCTCTGGGCGGATTTCCGTCCGCCAGGCAGCGGCAATCTCGATATGAAGGCGATGACCGTCCCGATGACCGCCGGAGCGAAGAAACTGCTCGTTGCCGTCCAAGCCGAAGCCGACGACATATACGCGAAGATCGAGCGGCAGGAGAACTGCGATTGGAAGATGGCGATATGGAGCAGAGCATGCGAGAACACCACTCGCTTCGCCCTGATCCACGCCTGTTCCGAAGCTGAAAAGCCGGAAGGCGCGGTCATCACCGAGGAGGCGATCCTTTGGGCAAAAAAGTTCATCTGGTGGGAGGCCGCCAATAAGATCGCGATGACCGAGCACCATTACCATGAAACCGAATTCGAGCGGTATTCGGAGGAAATCGTGACGATTCTGGCGAACTGGCATCAGCGCAAGGGATATGAAACTCCCATGCCCGGCTGGCTCTTCAACCGGAAAACGAAGAAATTTCCGCCCAAAGTCCTCGCCGCCGTTCAACAGAGCCTGATGCTGCAGGAGCGGCTGGAGTGCGTCACATTCAGCAATAACGGAAAAAGCGGGATCATGTACCAATTGAAAGGTGGCGAATCAACAGATGGGCAATAAGGAAATTCCGAAAAACCTGTTGACTCTTACCGATGGCTTGCCGACGGTCTAAAAATCAACAAGAAAAAAGGGATAAAATAATATGTTTGAGCTTAAATAATATATAAAAATCTCTCTTTTATCCCTTATTGACCTATTGACTCATACCCCTCGCGTGAAAATCTCTCTTTTGATGGATTTACCCTCAAAGTGCGGCATTCCGCTCATCCTCGTTCGCGTGAGGGCATAGGCAATAACGGCAATAAGGGCAATGGGAAATAAATAACGAACGTAACTGAAAAGGTTTTTATGGACAACAACAATCAAAGGCGCATTGAAATGTGCGCGAAGTGCAAGTATTACAGCCACCTCAACGATGACGGTGTCGGACACTGCGTTCGACATGCTCCCAAGCCCATACGCAAACGATTTGTGGATGGAGTTTACTATGCGACATGGCCGTATGTGCTGGCCGAATTCCGCTGTGGCGAATTCGCGCAACTGAAATGAAACGCGCAGGAACGCGTCCTGTCGCGCGATGTTGTCAGGCCACGCAATGACCCTGCCTCCGCGACGTCGCGCGTTGTGGCCGACGGGAAGCCGTTCAAATCGCGTCGTGGCAGGAGGGATCTGGCCTCCTCGGACTCGAGCGGTTCCCCCCTGGAGGCCTATCTCGGAGAGGGCGCGGGAAGGACTCGGCGTTATAAGCACACTTGCTTG
>ENA-UOOH01002579-UOOH01002579.1-fermentation-metagenome-genome-assembly--contig:-NODE-2579-length-15312-cov-5.124926_pt1 | contig 15312 bp, 13 predicted proteins | sample MGYA00245778_ERZ724025 | MGnify/ENA primary metagenome ERZ724025 (study PRJEB28704, sample SAMN03018313) | fermentation metagenome | biome: anthropogenic terrestrial biome; feature: soil; material... | reverse complement strand
GATCTTGTTTCGGCATTGACCTCCTTAGACGACCTCAAGCCCGGCCCAAAAACGTGCGGTACACGTACACGTACACGACGATGATACGGCGAGTACGAGTACGGGTACGGGTACGTGTACGGGTAAGGGCAGGAGGGTTTACCGATCGGTCAGATCATCGTCCGAATCGGAATCGGAATCAGTGGACCGGTGGACGTTCCCATACACGCGGCTCGAAAGGGAACTCGGGTAGGAGAAGTCAGGAGAGCGACAGCGAGTACGAGTACAAGTAGGAGTAGGAGTAGGAGGAAGACGTTGGCCCAAACAACAAGAGGGTGCCGTGATCGCGCTTGGCCCTTTTGGGCCTGCTAAAAACGATAAATTCAAAAAATATCCCCAAAAGATAGGGATCAGAGCATTGGCTCTCCCCCCCCGGCCAGGTCGAAAACGCCGCCGCGTCCCCTGCGGGAGGCTCTCCGGATCCGGATGGGAAAGCGGCTGGCTTTTCAGACGACCCTAGACCGGATCATTCCAACGACCGTGTTTGCGGATCAAAGCCACCAGCCGTTCCTCCGCCTCCTGCTCCGGGATGGCACGCTCGACACATTCCCGACCCACAAAGAGCTGCACCCGACCTGGGCCGCTGCCCACGTATCCGAAATCTGCATCCGCCATCTCACCAGGGCCGTTCACGATACAGCCCATAATGGCAATCTTGACGCCTTTGAGATGCTGCGTTCGCGCCCGAATCCGCGCCGTGGTCTCCTCCAGTTGGAACATGGTCCGACCACATGACGGGCAGGCGACGTACTCCGCCTTCGAAACCCGCATGCCGACCGCCTGAAGGATATCAAACGACAACACCACCGCATCCGCTTTCGAAAAGAACCGGTTCTGAATCCAGATCCCATCCCCGATCCCGTCCAGAAACAGCTTTCCCAGACGAGCCGAGGCAAGCAGGACCCCGGATTCCAAGTCCGAATGAGGACCTGCCCAAGAATCCATGAGGATCATCGGCCAACTCGGACAACCCAGCACCTCTGCGACCCGATCGAGGGAGTGGGCCAAGGCGTGATGCGCAGAAACCCACCCCGCATCCTGTTCCTCACGCCCCTCCAGGAGAAAGACCACGGGGCGGTTGCGCATTCCAGGCACCGACAAAAGCCGTTCGGTCAAGGACTCCAGCTCATCGACCCAGACCCGGATCGCAACCGGGAGTCCGGGATTCTCGCCACGTGCCAAAAATTCCAGATCCTCCACGGCCATCGGCTTGACGCCGCCACCGTTCCAGCTCACTCCAGGTCGCGCAAGCAGGAGGTCCACAGGCATGTCCCCGTCCCGCTGAAGCTCAAACACGCCCACACCCTCGGGACTCGCATCCTGGAAAACCGCCGGGACCTGTCCGCCGCCCAGCCGAACGCCCTGCCACATCACCTCGCGACAAGGTCGACGAATATATTGATAGTCGGTCTCTGCGCCTATGCCGTAGGACGCTGCAGTTCCCAGAGAGGCCAAGCCTGGGAAAAAACCGTGTCGGGAGCTGAGCTCGATCAACTTCCGTGCAACCGGGATCTCCACGACAGGGTCCTCGGTCAAAGAGACACGAATCGTGTCTCCCAACCCCTCCAGCAACAAGGCCCCGATCCCCACCGCCGACTTCACCCGTCCATCCCTTCCGTCTCCCGCCTCGGTCACACCAAGATGCATGGGATAACGCCACCCAAGCTGCTCAAGCCGATCACGCAACATTCGATAGGCCGCCACCATGACCTTCGTCGACGATGCCTTCATCGAGAGCACCACGTCATGATAGTGAAGCCCTTCACAGATGCTCAGGAATTCGACCGCGGATTCCACCATACCCAAAGGTGTGTCCCCATAGCGGTTCATAATCCGGTCGGACAACGAGCCGTGGTTCGTCCCCACCCTAAGTGCAACCCCGGCCGCCTTGCACTGCATCACCAAAGGACTGAACGCCTGTTCGATGCGTCTGATTTCAGCCGCGTATTCGGCATTGGAATATTCGCGGACCTGGTTCTTCTTACGATCCGCGAAGTTGCCCGGGTTGATTCGGACCTTTTCAACGTGACGCACCGCCTCATGCGCAGCTTCCGGAAGAAAATGAATATCGGCGGACAGCGGCGTATCGACGCCACGTCGTCGCAGCTCCTGGCGGATCGGTCCTAACGCGGCCGCCGCACGCACACTAGGGGCCGTGATCCGGACGAGCTCGCAACCGGCTTCAACCAGGCGGATCGACTGCTCGACCGTCGCCTGCTGATTCATGGTGTCGGTGTTGGTCATCGATTGAACCCGGACCGGTTCGTCTCCGCCCATGCCCAGGTTGCCCACGTCCACTCTGCGGGTCCGCCACCGCACCATCGGTTGAATTCCATTCGCCACAGCCAACACTCCGATCCGATCCATCCAGCTGTCCGTTCCAAACGCCCCATTGTTCCATGGTGCCCAAACTCCCACATAACCTATGACCATACAAAACAAATCCAAGGGGACATGGCGGCTTCTCAGCGAAAAGAATTGATTTCCACCGCGGTCCAGGCCACATCCTTCGATCATGAAATGGGAATCGATCATCCTCGCTTCAATTTTGTCCTGCCTCTTTTTGGCCGGCTGGATGCACTCGATCTCCACTCGCTTCCGCCCCCCGGATGCAACCGAACAGACCTCGCTCGACGGGCGGCATGGCACGCCCACCCTCCCCTTCGATCCGGGCAACAGTTTGCTCCAAGAGGCCCGCGCCTCAATGGCCGGCGGTAATCTGGATGCCGCCCGCGAGACCCTCTACAGGCTGCTCGATCGCCATCCCAAATCAGCCGGCGTCGTGGAAGCGGAAAGGCTGATCGGTCAGATGAACTGGGAACAACTCCTCTCCCCAAGCCCCAGCCCCGGCAAGACACTGCACACGGTCCGCCGCGGAGACAGCCTCGCCAGCATCGCCAAGCAGTACAACACCAATATCGAGCTGATTCAGGCTATCAACAACATCGAGGGTACCCTGATCCGCATCGGCCAGGATCTGTACGTCTGCACCCTGCAGTTCAGCGTTGTGGCCGCTCCCGACGACGGCAGAATTAGAATCATGGCCGACAACCGCTTGTTCAAATCCTATCCAGCCGGTTTCGCCCGCATCGATTTCAGCCGGTTCGCGTCCTCCGATGAGCCTCCACTCCTGGACGGGCGTTCCCTCAATCCGACCCTTCGGGAGGCGGGGCGAACCCTCTCCAAAGACGATCCCGCAAACTACCTCGGCGCAGCCCAACTCACCCTCAATCAAAGAGGCCTCTCGATCCATGGGAGCCGGCCGACCGATCCGGTCGCCAACTTCACCGGGCCCGGTAGAATCCGGATGCATAACGAGGATATCCTTGAGCTCTATCTGATCCTGCCCCTGAAGACCCCGGTTTTTTTTGTCCTGGACACACCTCAGGCTCGCTGATGCAACGGAACCGATGTTCGCACCTTGCAGCCGTGTGATCGCAAAGGATATTTCCTGATACAATTTGCACCCCGCTCGTTTAGGGAATAACGAATAGCTGGCGGGCAAGGATTTGGCGCGACACACGGGATGGTTTGGAACTCGAAACTACCGACGGGAATGGATGAATGACCCTCTCCACTTTGGAATTTGAACGGCCGATTCGAGACCTGGAAGATAAACGGGAGCAGCTGCTTCAATTGGCTCAGGAGCACGGTATCGACGTCGCGCGCGAACTCGATTCCCTCAATTCCAAGCTGGCCGATCTCAAGAGGACCGTCTACGCCAACCTCACCCCGTGGCAGAGTGTCCAGCTGGCCAGACACCCGAGCCGGCCTCAGACTCAAGACTACATCAATCGGATCATCACCGATTGGCAGGAGCTGCACGGCGATCGACACTTCGCGGACGACGAGGCGATGATCACCGGTTTGGGGAAACTGGAGGGAAGAAAGATCGCCGTGATCGGACAGCAAAAGGGTCAGGACGCGATCGAACGAGTCCGCCGCAATTTCGGCATGCCACACCCTGAAGGCTATCGCAAAGCGCTCCGAGTCATGAAGCTCGCCGGTCGTTTCGGCATTCCCATCCTCTGCCTGATCGACACCGCGGGGGCATACCCCGGCGTCGGCGCGGAAGAGCGTCACGTCGCCGAGGCGATCGCCGTCAACCTGCGCGAGATGTTCACCCTGCCCGTTCCCATTGTCGCGGTCGTCATCGGTGAGGGCGGCAGCGGTGGCGCCCTGGGGATCGGAGTCGCCGACCGGGTGCTCATGCTCCAGTACGCGTACTATTCCGTCATCTCCCCGGAGGGTTGCGCCGCAATCCTCTGGAAAGACCGCGCCTTTGCGCCGGATGCTGCGGCAGCACTCAAAATGACCGCACCCGACCTTCTCAAACTGGGCGTCGCCGACGAGATCGTCCCGGAGCCACTCGAGGGCGCACACAGGGATCCTGATGCCACGGCACAGGAAGTCCAACAGGCCGTCGCCCGCTGCTTCAACCAGCTCTCTGAATACTCACCGGAGCAGCTCCAGGCCACCCGCTATGAGCATTTTCGCCGAATGGGTAAATTCTCGGTCAAGTCCCAACCCGCCGCGGAGGACAAGCCCCAAGGCGTTGAAGACAAGGGCGTACATTGAATAAGCCCCCGAACCAGGACCCGGTTGAACTGCCGACGGTATCGTCTCCCACTCGCATCGGAGACCGCTTCCCAGGGGTCGAGATCCGGCACGCCCATGAAAATGATGTCCCGGGCATCGCGGAAATCATCAACTACTACGCACGCTCCAATCTCTTGCTGCCGCGCAGCGAAGCGAGCGTGGCACAGGCCCTTGGCGGGTTTCTCGTCGCATCCGACCCTGAAACGGGCGCACTCTTGGGGACCAGCGCACTCCATCCTTACAGCCCCAAGCTCGCGGAGGTGCGATCACTGACCGTCCATCCCGAGGCTCAAGGCCTCGGAATCGGATCCAGATTGGTCCGGGCCTGCATGGAAGAGGCCAAGAACCGTGAATTCGAGCGCCTCTTCGCCCTGACCTATCAAATTGTCTTCTTCCACAAACTCGGCTTTCAAGTCGTCTCGAAACAGACCCTGCCGGAAAAGGTGTGGAGCGATTGCATCTATTGCCCCCGCTACTACGACTGCAGCGAAGTGGCCATGATGATTCTTCTGGCCACCCCGCGCAGACACCCTACCTGAGCCGACAGACCCGCCTATAGGCCGGTCTGCGTGCGACACGCCTGGACCGTGTTCGCCATCAACATCGCAATGGTCATCGGCCCTACCCCACCAGGCACGGGAGTCACAAAACTGGCGACCGGTAGTACCGCGTCGTAGTCGATATCTCCTACGATCCTATAGCCCCGTGGCTTCGTGGCGTCCTCGACTCGATTGACCCCGACATCAATCACGACGGCGCCAGGTCTGACCATGTCCGCCTTCACCAGATGCGCCTGGCCGACAGCACTGATCAGGATCTCCGCACGCCGGGTTTCCGAACCAAGATCGGGAGTGCGGGAATGACACACAGTCAGCGTGGCATCACCGAACTCCCCACGCTGCAAAAGCAGATGCGCCAGAGGCAATCCCACAATTCGGCTCCGACCGATGATCACAACCCGCTTCCCCCGGGTCGATACCTTGCACTCCTGAAGGAGCCGCACAATACCCGCAGGGGTGCACGGCCGTAAGGCATGCGGCGCACCGAGTGCGCAAAGCCCAACGTTGATCGGATGAAACCCGTCCACATCCTTTTCCGGCACGATCGCCATCACCAACTCGTGCTCGTTCAGTGCCACAGGGAGTGGAGATTGTACCAGGATCCCGTGAATCTCCGCGTTCTCGTTGCACGACCGGACCAACTCCAACAATTCCTGTTGCGTCGTCGTCGGAGGCATTCGGTAGATGAACGATTTGAAACCGAGTTCTTGGGCCTTTTTCTCCTTCGCAAGAACATAGCTGAATGAGGCCGGATCATCCCCGACCATGATGACCGCCAGCCCGGGAACGACGCCGTTCACCTTCAAACGCTCCACCTGCAAACTCGTCTCCGCGTTCACTTTTTGGGCGACCGCGCGCCCATCGATCGGCTGTCCCATATCGGCAACCTCCTCCTAATCCCGCGATCGGATACCACTCCCGGACTGTTCCGTTCGAAACCCATCGACGTCACACCCGGCCGAAGTCCAGTCACTGCCAAGTCGTGGCGACTTCCTCCACCTGCAACAACGGCCGCGACCAGCTCTCGACGAACAGACGCCGCCCTTGAACGCGAATCTCACGCCCGAGGTACTTTGCCAGATCCAGCTTGGGCGCAACGACGAAACAGTCCGGATACCAGTTCGTGCCGTATTGCTTCTCCAGAATGAACAAGTTCGGAATGTTCTGCACCGGTGCACGCTTCAATCGCCCCTGAATTCGCGCTGGATTCCCCAACAGCCTGAACTCATGCTGGGTCGGCCAGTTCAGTGAAGAGGCCTTGAGTTCGATCGGCTCCAACATCTCCGCGGTCGGCGTCCCCCCGTCCTCACGGAGAACCGAGGCCACAAACCTGCGACGATCGTCAGGATTCTCCTCCGCCTGCGCTTGCCTTGCCGGTGCACTCTCCACAATCGGCGAAAATAGCGGACCGGATCCCTCAGCCGCAGAGGCAACGTTCTCGATCGCCTCCGAGGAAGAGGCGGCAACGGTCGGCACCGCCGGTGCCTCGACCTCTGCAACATTGGTCGGCTCCAGAACCGCGACATCAGTGGAAACGCCCACGTCCTCGGGCACCGGTTGCGGCACAACGGCCGTTACAGCCGTCTCCGCGGCCAAGCCTGGTGAAGTCCTCGCCGCAGCGGCTTCCATCTCCGTAACCGCTCCAGCCGCGCTCACAGCAGGCTGCGCGGCACCCGTCGTCGAGCCAGTTGTAGCAGCCTGCGGTGTTCCTTCCGCGGCGGCCTGCGTCGACGGCACACCTGTCGACGGTTGGCGCTGAGGCGAACCTTGTACCACCGAGGCGTCGGGCGCTTTCGGCAAGACTAAACTCCCCGGGATGACCGCACCACCGTCCGAACCGACCACGAAATCCTTGTGCACCCAGGCCAATACCGAGGGCGGCGGCTGAATCTTGATCCAGTCTCCAACTTCCTCGACGATCTTCAGCTTGTCCCCACGAACCACCGTTCCAACCCGATTGTGGCGAGTGGAGGGACCGGCCCGAAGATTCACCCGATCGCCCAAGACCTCTCCCTCTCGGACAAAATCCTTGTGCATCCAGACCGGCATACTCGCGGGTAACGGAAACGAGAGCCAATCTCCCTCCACTCCGCGAACCGGCAACACATCCCCACGCTCCAGCTGACCCATAATCTCGTAGTTCGTGCTGGGGCCCGAACGGATGTTCAGGCGGTCGGCAATGACCGTTACCTTCGGAACCGACTCCTGGACCGGGGCCCCTTCTTGGTCTTGTGCAGCGGCGTGTATGGCGACGGCAATGGTCGCGACGAGGATGGCCAACATACCCCGGCGAAATGCGAACGTGCCTCTTCGGTCAATCGACTTCATCCTTAGATACCTCGCTTATGCTTGCGGCAGGAAACCATTCCCCTTAACCCCGTCACCTCGCTCTGCCGATGTAAGGAGCGCGCCGATCTCCATCTCCGCCAGAGGGCGCGTCGCTCCCATCGGCAACGTCCCAAGGTGTACGGGGCCCAAACTGACTCGTATCAATCTGAGAATCGGAACGTCCAGTGCTTTCATCATCCGTCGAATCTGCCGGTTCCTGCCCTCCAGCAGTTCGATCTCGACCCAATGGGTGCTCCCATGATTTCGGTCTCCCAGATTACGTACCGACGACGCAGTAAGCAACACTTCGAGTTCAGGATCGAAAATCCCCTGCAAACAGCACTGGGTCATGCGATCGCTCCATGCAACGCCGATCTGCACGCGATAGACCCGGGGCAGGTGATGTCGCGGATGCGTAATCGCCTGCGCCCATTGCCCATCCGTCGTGAGTAACAGGAGTCCCTCACTCAAAAAATCAAGACGCCCTACGTACAGGAGGGCGTCCGTATTGACTCGCTGCGAAGCGAGGAAATCGAAAATCGTCCGTTTTTGATCCGTCGATTTTCTGGAACAGAGTAGCCGAGGAGGCTTGTGAAAGGCTAGATAGCGCTGCTGTGCGAGCGAGACTACGTGACCGTCCAGGGTGACGATATCTTTTCCGGGACGAACCTTGACCCCCAACTCTTGAGAAATCCGGCCGTTGATCCGTACCCGCCCAGCCAAAATGAAAGCCTCACATCCCCGCCGCGATCCACAACCGGCACGCGCCAAATAGCGCTGAAGCCGCCAGGCCTCCTCGTTCGAATCCGACTCCATGATGCTTTTCGACAAATCAATCCTCAGGCTTGGTCTTCGGGAGACCGAGGACCTTATCGCCATCGCTCCAGCGCCCGAGCTTCTTGAGGAGCTCTACACGCTCAAACCGTTTCAAAACATTGCGCCGCGTCCGGATCTTGCTCGCCAGCTTCAGTGATGGATGCATGGACATGGTATGGCCTCCCTGGATGTGAATAAAATTTCCGATCGATGTCGCGCCTTCAGCCCATTTGGAATTCCGCAGGTCGAATCCCTCCTCGGCCAATCAAGCCCGCTCGCCCACCGCGCAAACCCATTGCCGCAGTGTCACGGTGGGAACGTTCCGACCATCCCTGCCGTCCAATGGCGGGCCGCCGACATTGAACCGCTACATTTGAAGACCCTCAACCGATTGTCAACACAAGGCGCGCCTTTTCTCCGCCGCTTCCGATTTGAATCGGTCGGATCCCTAACGAGAGTCCGTCCGAAAACGCCACCGCGTCACCGCGCCTCTGCGCGAGGATCCCCGGGTCGGCGTCGGGGGCGGCGAGCTGCTGTCGATTCCTTTCGGGCAGCCTCTAACGACGGCGGGGCGGAACCGTCACCCCAAACCCGCCGGAGACCCCACTCGGTATCAACGCCTCGTGGAGGCGACGGTAAAACCTACGCGGCTCCCAGGACTTGATGAGCCAGCTCGAATTCAGAAATCCCGACGCATCCCCTCCCCCCTGGTAGAAATGCCGCAGGTTCGCCTCCGTCCCGTCTGGAATCCACCCATCCAGGACGACTTTAGACTCGGATTCGTCCCATTGGTGCCCCGTGATCGAGGCAATGGTAGGAAGGGGCAATCCAACCAGCCGCCCCCGAGCCGGCTCCGGCCATAGCATCCATTCGCGTCCTTGGGGGTCCGCCCGCAAGACCCACCCGCCCACCGGCTCCCCCGGCGGTGGAATGGTCAGGGAACCCGAGTGCCGAAAATTCAATTCTGAAGCATTAAGGATCCGTTCGCCGGAAAAGCCCGAGGGAGTCAACCTCCCGGTATACACCGCCCAGTCCTCATGCCCCACTCCATTCTCGACGAACATCCCCATCAACCATTCGGAGCGTGCGGGGTTTCCAGCTGCGGCATACCGCACATCTACGGATTCTTCCAGGTTGCCACCCAACAGCCATTGCATCCAGAGCGGGGACTCCTCACAACAAGTGGCTCCCGCTCCAATGGAAAAAAGCATCCATGGAGACCCAGCCGTAGCGCCCTCCAGGAAGACTTCAATCCCGTTTTCACTAATGCCCAACTCCATCGCTCCAGGTTCCAGATCCGAGGTTTCCGTCCCGAGGTAATCAGCCGAAGCCTCCACCCATGATCGCCAAACCTCCACTTGGAACGACGTCTGATCCCACCGCCCGGTCCAGACATTCTCCGAATCCGCAAGGATGAGATCGCTCCCATCTCCAACCCAATCGAAACCCTCCGGAAGTGCAGCACCCTCGGGAATAATCAGGGCGCTCCGCCAGCGCCCCTCAGGAGTCGGCGCTTCCACAAGCCCCGCCTCGCCGGTCTCCGGGTGGAAGTAAGCAACGACACCCTCGTCATCAGTAGGGGCAAAGAAGAGCCAGACCACTTCCCCCCCAGGGGCGATGAGGATCCGATCACACGACATGCCTGATATTTCCGGCGCCAAGGTCGTAATTTCCGCTTCAGTAAGAAGGGCGGAGGATCCCAGCCCCAGCCCCACCCCCGGGACATAGACCGCGGCACGCCCATCACCTGGCATCATTGCCATTGCCGATGGTTGCGTCTGCTCGATTCCCCACGAGGCGACCACACGTCCAGTGATCGGGGCGGCTACCCGGCTGAAGCCTGTATAGGCGATGTAGAGACTCCCCGCGTCCTCAGTTTCATAAACCCGGTCGCCGGGAGCACCCCAAACCGACTCGTTCATCCCATCCTGATCAAAATCAGCAACAGTCACACCGCGCCCCAGCTTCAGCTCCGAAGCAAGACCATCAATCACCAGTTCCCATTCCGGCTTGAAACCATCGGGGCCCTCCCAAGCCTGCCATGAAGGCCGACCGGCAAAGACATACCCGCGACCTGAGGCTGTAACCCCCTCCGCATTCGACTGAAAGGCGCCTAAAAGGATTTCATCAATTCCATCTCCGGTCAGATCTCCACAGACTTGATCCACACCCGCTTGCCCCCCGGGCAAATCGCCCGTCAGCTTGACGCTTCCTCCCACCGCCCCACCCACGGGAATCACCCCTTGGGTGAGAAATCCCTCCGCTCCGAATAAGACAGTCACCGATCCAATCTCCGGAGCGGAAAACCCCCAGGGATCGTCGAAGGCCTTTGGTGAACTCACGACCAGATCGAGGTGCCGATCGCCATCCATGTTGGCCACATCGACCGCCCAGCCGAATCGTCCGTCGGGATAGTCGCCGAACAGCATACACTCCGCATCGCTTACCGAGTAGTCGATCACCTCGGCATCCCTTAGGTGCGCCCCCCCTCCCAGGACAGCCACAGCACCGACCTGCGGCATAAAATCGTAACCATGGGAAGGTGCGCCAATAGCGAGATCAACAATCCCGTCTCCATCGAGGTCGCCACTACCCAGCGACTGCCCAAACCAGGGCACCTGCCCGGGCCGGCTGGAGGGACCTGCGATCAAGAGCGGAGGAGCCTCACCGGCAAGGTCAATCGCCGCAGCATCCCCACCCTGGAAGAAATCGGTGTGCCCCCAAAATACGTAGGCTACCCCACTTCCCATCGTCACCGGGCCGCTGGCCAAGGGAGCACCGGCAACCAGATCGGCATAGCCGTCACCGTCGATGTCTCTAAGTAGAACCGAACGACCCAGCTCGTCGTATTCCTCGGCGCCGAAGAGCGAAAAATCCGCCGGGTCACTGGCCAGGTAGAGCGTGGTCGGTGCAGCGAGATTGAGTGACCGCCCCCGAAAGATGAAGACAGCTCCAGCAGCCGGGCGGTTGTGAGGACGAGCACGATAGGCACCGACCGCCAAATCATCGAGTCCGTCACCATCCAAATCGCCCATCGAAATCCCATAGCCGAAAAAGACCGAGTCCCCAACAATCCGAAGCGCAGCCTCGTTGGAATGGAAATCAGGGCGCATCGCCCCAATCTGCTCACCCCCTAGAAAGAGGTAGACCTCCCCGTTCTTCAAACCGGCCATCGATTCGGCCCAGGCTCCCGCAGCCAGGTCAGGAAAACCATCCCCATTAAAATCGCCTGTCGCCAGGGTGGACCCGATTCCCACCTGCGGTACCGCACCCTGGACCTGCTGAACCCGATACTGAAATTCGCAGTCGAGCCCCTGGTCGAAATAGGAACGGCAGAGATCGATGTCCTTGCAGCTGCCCGTCCCCCACCCCAGCGGACCGCTGAACAGCAACGCAGCCAACAGAACAGGACGCATTTCCGTCACACAACACAGGCGCGAAGCCAGGGGCCGGTATCCCCCCCTAATCCGCCTCACCGACCTCGACACCCATGCCCCAAAACGGAACGTTCGATCACGGGTCAGGGCGACTGATGATGGTATACCAGTTGAAATAAACACGATTGAAGGTGCCTTCTTCCAAGCGCTTGATGCTACCATCCATATAGACCAGATTCATACCGCCGCTGTGCCAGGGCATCTGGTCCCATATCAGAGGCGCGCTCGCACTGCGGGCTCGCGGGGGGGCATCGGGAAGAAGGTCGTTGTACATGTAACTGGAGGTGTTGGGTGGCAGCATGACCCCCGATGCAACCCGCCAACCGGTCAGTTCAGCACTCTTGCGCGAGGGATCCGCACTGCACCAAAAAACTCCCGAACCCCCGACATACCCAGGCACCAACCAATCCTGAAGTGTTCGCCGCTCATACTTGGTCCCCCGGCGAACGTAACTACGCGGCAAAGCCCCGTTGTCATCGGAAAACATCTTCAGCGCAAGATCCATCTGGTGGAGGTTGTTGATACATTGAACCTCACTGGCTTTTGCCTTCACCCGGAGAAGGACCGGCAACAGCAAGCCCATCAAGACCATCATCAGCCCCGTCACCAGGAGCAGCTCCAACAGTGTGAAGCCCCCCTTCGTCCGCAAGCCAGATGTCATGAAGTTATTGTCCATGTAGTGCCGCGTCCCTTCTCCTCCGGCAAATTAGTGGAGCCTGATGTCAATCAGCCTCTCACCGTTCCCCTGAGAATGTCAACACCAACCGCTCCTTGCATCGGTTGGCGAACCTCCCAGGTCACCCCTAGAAAACCGACTATAAGGAATTCACTTTCTGCAGAGCAAGCTCATATTCGGGAGAATTTGCACCCTCCTTGATCACCTTGCCGTAGAACACCTTAGCCTGTTCAACATTCGCCATGTCCTCATGGATCTTGGCCATCGCTGAATAGACCAGGCTTTTGAAGTGCCCGATATTGGGCGATGCCAAGGCCGCCTCAAGGTCGTCCAGCGCCTGTTGCGGTTTTCCCAACGCATTATGGAGACTGGCCTTCCACAACATCAATTCCATGTTGTAGGCCTCGTTGCTGTAAGATTGCAAGACCTGATCAATGAGATTCAGGCTCCGCTCCAAATGCGCCGGCTTCTGGTGCATGATCCCTAATTTCACCAGATAACTCGCGTCGTGCAGGAGCTCCCATAGCTCCTGTGGATGCTGGATGTTCGTCAGAATGTCACACGGCTGCATCAACCGCTCCAAACGAGTCGGATTATGGCCCGGGCCAATGTCGAGATAGACCGTCGGTACACGGTCCACGAATTGCGCCGGCATGTGCCCCATCACCATCCTGTCCGCCCACTCTCTGCTCTCAAATCCATCCAAAACCCGGCAGAGCGGATCGCTTCCGCGATCGATCGGCAGACGCGCCATCTCCGATACACCATCTATCGCCTGGACGTATTCCCCAGATCGGACAAATAACAGCGAATTGAATTCGCGCTGTTCGACCAGGACCTTGCCCTCCGTGACCAGCACCCGAGTCTTCTCTTCCGGATCGACGGTAACACCGAAAACCGTTCCCACCGGCTCCACTACCGCTTGCGGGGTCGTGACCACCAGGGGGAATTCCTTTCGGTCAGCCTGATTTCGAGACCGAACCAAGAGCGTGCCCGTGGCAATCTCGATCGCAGTGTCTTTCATCCATGGCCTCGATGGGAGGGAGGTGAACGACATCTGCGTAGCCCCAACGATCTCGAAGGTCAGATCCTCCGACAGCGTCAGATCCACAAGCGCCCCCTCGTCCGTGATCAGAGTTGACCCCTGCGGGATCGCCATGCCCGGGATCAGCCCCGTGCGGACGGAATCCTCCGTCTTCAGCACGATATTCCCGTACACGTTCGCAACACGAAGTGCGTGCGGCTCAAATTGCGTGGAATAAAACATACCGAAGGCAACCGCCATAACCAGCACCACCGCCGCAGCAGCCCAGGCCCGAGCCGTCGGAAGGACGAGGATTCCACGTCCAAACCGGGCCGCCCAAGAGACCTCCACCGGGTTGAACCAACCCGCGGACCGCCGCTTGCGACCTTCGCGAACCATGGCCAGCTGCTCGCCCATCAGACGTGCATGCATGCTTCTATGGAAACGGTCCGTTGGCCGCAACCGTGACATCTGGCGTAGCGCTGACGGTAGGTCTTCGCCTGTCCATTTAGACTGACTCATCGTCTCCTCGCTATGCGCTTTGAAATTGTTCAATTCCCCACTTCCCAAATTACGTTTCCGATGTCCAGCTTTTTTCTGAATGATAACGCCTTTGAAGAATATCCCTCAGCCGCTTGTGCGCCCTGTTCAGGCGAACATGCACTGCATTTTCCTGACAGTTGAGAAGTTGCCCCACCTCTCGGCCACTCAACCCCTCGATGTCCCGCAGGATCAAGACCCGTCTCAGCTTGATCGGGAGTTCCATAATCGCATCTTGCAGGCATCGCTCAAATTCCGCACCAATGGTCTGCCGATCCGGTTGGTCGGCGGCAGGAGCCACACACTCCAAACGACCGGTCTCATCCTTTTCGTCGTCCGGCCGCAGCAATTCCACATGCACCCCTTGGCGGCGCTTCCAGTACCGCAGGCGATCCTTGGCTAGGTTGCCCGCCACACGGTACAACCATGCCTTGGTATGCCCCTCCATCTTGATGGACCCCAGGGAGCGATACAGGCGTACAAAAGCCTCCTGTGCCAGCTCTTCCGCATCGTGATAGTTTCCCACCAAGCGGTAGACGTAGTTCAGGATCGGCTCCTTGTAAGCCCCGACCAATTCCTCGAAGGCTTCAAGATCCCCAGATTGTGCTTTGCGGAAAAGCTCCTCCGACATGATTGCGCCCAAACCCAAAAGCCTTGCCTCACGGCGGAAGACCCGCGCGGCCCTCCGGTCGCCTTGCCTTTCCAAAGAGCATGCCAGTGGCAACCCCATCATCCGGTCTCACCGGGGATCTGAAACTGACACCTCTGCGGAAACGTCGCCTTGGGGCATTTCTTACGCGTTCAACCAGACCTGCCCCGTTGTCGCCTCCACCGTATCCGTCGATCCCCTCACTTTGTCCAGCCTTTTCCCGCTCCATCCGGGCATGAACCCGTCATCTCTGATCGACGGTCAAATGCGGAATAAGGCACGAACCCCGCTCGCAGAGATCCGCCTATCACGCAAATGTCCGCAGAACATCAGGGAGCAAGTGGTTGTCCGAAAAGCTCAATGGCGAAACAAGAACCGTTCCGAAAACTCCATTGCTCCACAACGAAAGGCCTCCGGGACCGGATGGGGAGGACTCCCGCAGAGAACGGTAGGGCGCAGAAGTATATCGGGAGGCGGGATCCAGCTAGAGGGTATCCGATAAGGCACGCTCCTTCAGGCGTCGCCTCCAGGCAATGGTTGCCGATCCGTCCGATCATGGCCTGAATCGGGGTCGGGATCGAAATCGATTCCTGCCCTGGTTGGCACCTCGCCCTCATGGACCGCTCAATCTTCACCGCCGAGTT
>ENA-UOOH01002577-UOOH01002577.1-fermentation-metagenome-genome-assembly--contig:-NODE-2577-length-15324-cov-79.038837_pt1 | contig 15324 bp, 14 predicted proteins | sample MGYA00245778_ERZ724025 | MGnify/ENA primary metagenome ERZ724025 (study PRJEB28704, sample SAMN03018313) | fermentation metagenome | biome: anthropogenic terrestrial biome; feature: soil... | reverse complement strand
AAGCAAATGGACAAAATCTATACTATAATAACCATAGAGGAAAAAAAGAAGAAATTTCAGAGTTGCTCAGGTGGAGGCTAGTTAAGCGTGTCACGAACTCTGCGAGTTACACTCATCACATTAGCGGTCATCCTAATCCTATACGGGGTTTATTACGTAATGGGGCGACCCGCGATTCCGCTGCCGGCTATTCGCTACCACGTACCGGCTGGTCAGCCTCTCCATAACATCATCACTGCCACTGAATCGGACCAAATCAGGGTTACCCTGAACACCAAGGGTAAATTGGAAATGCTGAGCGCAGACAATAAACTGGTCGCGCTTGATTATACGCCCCAGACACTGGCTAATACTGTGGATCTTGCCTTACGCTTATCGCCGGGGCAGACCTACTCGTCTTACCAGCAATTCGTGGAAAGATTTCCTGTCTACCCGGCTCTGGCTAATTATGTGAACCAATTTTTCTATCAGTTTTTACCATTTCGTATTTCAGTAATCTTATTGCCATAACAGTAAGCAAATCATTCAAGGAGAGGATAAAAATGATCAACAAACAAAACCTATTTAAAATAATCATCGCGCTCGTGCTTGTCCTGGGGGTCAGCCTGATGCAGCACACGCCATCGGCGGTCGCAGATGTGCCCCTGCAGGGAGACACGAGCAATGTTATCCACATTGACGTCACTTACGACCCTATTACGAGGACTTTTAGTGCTGGTGGTTTTACTTCGGAAGAGTTGAAGCAATTTGGTGTGCCGGATCTACCGGAAAATATCTGGGCAATCCTGGGTGTCTTTGACAATCTTTCGTTAAAGATCATTGGAAATGAAATTCAATTGTTGACTGACGAAAAACCGCTTTTCAGCATGGCATTTGATGAAAATGCGCGCGCCTTTGTTTATGACATGGTGAGTGTTTATGTCCAGAGCGGCAAGATCGACCGCGAGCGGGCGGAAAAGTGGCTGGATAAGGCAGATTTTGATATCACACTGCGAAAGTCCAAAGAACTGAGCGAACCACTGCAAATCAAGCTTGCCACAATGTTACAGGTCAAGATTGATGAGAATGGTGCTTTATCGGTTGAAGGCGTCCCCACCGGAATGGGCATCACGCCCGAGACCGCTGCCCTGCTGCAGGCTGCGAATATTGAAAATGCCAAGATCTGCTGGAACAAAGGCGTTGTCAACGGTGAAGTCAACGGCAGTGTTTTGCCCCAGATGACTATTTATGAAGATGGCGTGATTGTTCTGGATTCGGCACTGGGTTTGAACCTGGGCGATTTGGGACCGATATTTGAATCAAGCTTTGGAGCGGGTCTTGTGTATGCCGATGGCGCTGAAGTAGTTGGTGAGTGTCTGCCGTAGGACCATGTAAACGCAAGTTGACATGACATCAGCTTAGCAGAAGTCTAAGTGTGCGTCTGCCTGTAAAAAGAGGCAGGGTTTTGCACAAATTAGAGGAAACAACCACCCGTGAAAGCGGGTGGCTGTTTTTTAAGGGATCAAGGAGCAGGTATCAGGAAACAGGAGGTTGGGAGCAGGGAACCCTTTCCGCTCTGCTTCCAGAACAGACCTGCGTGGACGAGTTAGGCGCGGGTTCCAAACCCGCCATTGCGGACCGCTCATATCGCGAAAAATTTCATAAATTAAAAAGAAAAACCGGGTTGAAATACGCAACCCGGCCTAAGAAAGAAAATCGAAATTTAGCCTTTGACTGAACCCTGGGTCAGACCGCCTACGATTTGGTCTTGCAAAATCAGGTAGATGACCATGATAGGCACGGAGGCAATCAATGCACCGGCGGCGAAGACACCCCAGTTCTTGGTGTATTGCCCGGCAGTGAAGATCTGCAAGCCGACCATCACGGTTTGCATCTCGCGTTGGGTCAGCAAGGTACGGGCGATAATAAACTCACCATAGGTGCCGATAAAACTCAAAATCGAGATAACCACAAGGATTGGGCGCAGCAGCGGCAGAATCAACTTCCAGAAAACCTGCCAATCGGTGGCGCCATCCACATGGGCAGATTCGTCAATATCGCGCGGGATCGTATCCATGTAGCCCTTCATCAACCAGATGTTCATGCCCATGGCACCGCCCGAGTAGACCAAAATCAGACCAGCATGGGTGTTGAGCCCTAACCAGGGGACAACATCACCGATTTGCTTGGAAATGGTGAACAGGGCGACGATGGCAAGTAGGTTCGGGAAGCTCTGGACGAGCAAAATCGACTTGAGCAAGCTTTGGCGCCCCTTAAAGCGGAAGCGCGAGAAGGCAAAAGCTGCCAGCGTGGTCAGGGAAAGGGTCAGCAGGGTTGAAATAGTCGATACGATCAGCGAATTTTTCAACCAGGTGAAGAAGGGAAAGATCGGATTGCTAACCAGTTGTTTGAAGTTGTCAAAGTTGGCGTTAGGTGGAATCAATTGCTGACTCGCAAGGTCGTTAACCGGGTTGATCGAGGCTGAAATGATCCAGAGTACCGGGAAAACAGAGAAAGTTACCAGGACTACAGCCAGTACCCAACGCCAGATTAAACTGATTCTACGGCTACGCGAGATGGATTTTGGATGTTTAGACATTTTCGCCAACCTCCTCCCACATATTCGTGAATCTGAATTGGAGCAGAGACATGATAGCAATCAGAATGAACAATAGCAACGTGATCGCCGAGGCATAACCATATTGAACACCGCGTCCGCTGGCAAACGCCAGGTTGTAGACGTAGCTGATGATGATATCGGTGTAGCCAGCCTGGGTGGTCGCTGTTGGGATTGGCGGTCCGCCATTGATGAAAGCGTAGATCAAGTTGAAGTTGTTGAAGTTGAAGATGAATGAAGAGATCATCAAAGGTCCAACACTGACCAGTAAGAGGGGCAGGGTAATGCCCCAGAACTTTTGCCAACCGCTGGCACCATCGATCTCGGCAGCTTCGTAAATATCGCTGGGGATGGATTGCAGCGCGCCACTGGTGACCAGCATCCAGTAGGGGTAACCCAACCAGGTGTTGACGATCAACAGGGCGGCACGGGCAAGCCATGGTTCGGTGAACCAGCGCGGCGAGATGTTTAAGACTGATTCCAGCATGCGGTTGATGATACCCAGATCCGGGTTGAACATACCACGCCAGATTAGGATGGTGATCAGGCTGGGGATGGTGTAGGGAATCAACAGCAGTGAACGCAGCAATTTCTTGCCTTTAAACTTGGGATCGCCATAGATGATGGAGATCAACAGACCTACCGAGAAAGTCAGCAAGAGACTGCCTGTGGCAAAGATGAAGTTCCAGATCACGATCGTGACCAATGGACCGCGCAAACCGGGGCTGTTGATAAACTGGACAAAGTTATCCATACCGACAACGGCGGTATAGCCTGGGATCAGGCGCTGACCTGTCTTGGCGACATATGTGCCTTTTTGATCATAATAAACCTTGCCAGTGAGCTGATCGGTGAAAGTGTTGGTTTCAGCATCATAGGCATAGAGCGGTAAGAGCTCGGCTGCTTCCGATGGAGAGCGCACCTGGATGGTTTTTTCGGGATTGCCAAACTTAATTTTGGTCAGGTTTTTATCGGTGGAAGCAAGGATGCGATTCAGACGCTGATAACCCTCGATGGTAACAGGAGCTCCCTCTGCATCGATCTCGCCAATGCCGTTTTCACCGGTAACAATCGGAATTTCGGCAGCGCCTTCCACATCGACCTGGGTGACCAGGCTGGTATTGCCTTCAGCATCTTTCAGCCAGAGCAAATATTTGTTATCGGGAGAACGATAGGCGATCCATTGGTAGGATTTACCGGTCTCGGGAAGATAAGTCTGCGCTTCAATTTGCTTGATTGCCTGAGCCTGGGTGATCAAGTGACCGTCACCATAGTTGGTGAACGCGTTATAAATAGTATAGATAATGGGGAAAATTGAAAAAAGTAACCAGGCGGAGAGTCCAATGGCCATCCACTTAAACATGTGTGCCTTCGGAACAAGGAAGGCAACACTGATCAGAATCATGATGAGAACGATACAAATCCCAATCGGAACATAACCCAGGCTAAAAAGTTTGAAGGCAAACAACCCCAAGACGAAGTCCACGACGAGAATAATCAGAGTGATCAGTAAATTGCCAGCCCCCTTGATGGTCTTTTTCGCAAACTCGCCAGTTGTAGGCGTGTCGTTGGTAGCCATCACATAATTCTCCTTTCTCTGTCAATAAGATGAAAGGAGGCTTGCCAATTGGCAAGCCTCCTTCAGAACTAACTTTACGGAAGTACGATTTCGAGTGTTTTTGCTTCGATATCGGCTTTGAAGGTCACTTCGCCTTCAGTAGCAACTGTGAACTTGTAGTTGGCATCTCCATCACCATAGGAGTTAGACCATCCGCCGTCCATAGCAACTTTGACTTCGTAGTCGCCAGCGGGGAGGGTGAAGGTGCCAGTGTACAGGCCGTCTTCGCCAAGGGTCAGAGCGGTCTGAGGGCAGTAAGGCTGCCAGTCAGAACCACAGCCAACTAACATCTGGAAGGAACCAGGGATATTGACCATGCCCTTGGAGGCAATAGCGATCTGGATGTTGCTTGCAGCATCGGTATATGCCTGTTCGGGGGTTTTGGAACCATCGAAAATAAAGGTGAGGGCATTGCCCCAGTCAGACCAGACAGCACCCATCTCGGGGATGGCGGGCATCGGGACAGCGTTTTCGCCAGCTTCAGCGATACCCTTCAGATAGGGATCGTCGATCTTTGCAGCAGCAGGCAGGTAGGCAGGACCGCGGGGGTCAGCCTGGTAGAGAGCCAGCATGGTTTCTTCAGTAGCGACGTATTCGGTCAGGAAGGTCTGAGCAAGCAGAACGTTTTCGGACATAGCATTAACTGCGAAGCCCTGGACACCGAGGAAAGGATAACCACCATCGGGGAATTTGGCGATGCCAAAGTTCAAACCGGATTCTTTCAGGTTATTGATTTCCCATGGACCATTCATGAGGAAGGCGACGTCGCCATTCAGGAACATGGATTTGGCGGTGGTGTTGTCGAGGTTATCTGAGAGGACACCATCGTTCTTCCATTGCAGTGCCATTTCGCCGAATTTGATCATGCCTTCACCACCAACACCGATGTCGGAGGGGTCGTAGTCGCCATTGGCGTTAACGCCGAAGACATAGCCGCCCTGAGAGGTCATCCAGGGATAAGCGTCGTAGGAAGTGCCGCCCAAAACCATACCGAACTGGACTTTACCATCAGCAATCAGCTGTTTGCTGAGGTCATAGACACCTTGCCAGGTGGTGGGGACTTCGGTTACGAGGTCAGCATTATAGAAGAAACCAAGATTCTCACGGGCATAGGGCATGCCAAAGAGTTTGCCTTCGTAAGTGAAGGCTTTCAGGGATTCGGGGTCGAAATCAGCGGCTTTGGAGCCCAGATCGAGTTCAGCGATCAGACCGGAGGCGGTCAGAGCGGGGAGCTGGTCGTGAGCGAGGACGATGATATCGGGGCCTTCGCCGGCAGGGGCTGCCACAAGGAATTGATCGCGAATACCAGAGATATTCTCGACAACAACTTCCACATTGTATTCAGCCTGGAATTTGGCACCCAGTTCAGTCAGCACTGGAGCGCGCTGTTCGTCTGCCCAAATGCGCAGAGTCGCGGCGGGTGCAGCTTCGGTCGGTGCTTCGGTGACTACGGGGGCTTCGGTGACTACAGGAGCTTCGGTAACTACGGGAGCTTCGGTAGCAACGGGGGTCTCTGCCGGGGTGCCGCAGGCGCCCAGGATCAGAGTCGCAATCAAAGCGATTGCAATCAACAAATAACTTTTCTTCATTTGTTTCTCCTTTTGAAACTATAGAAATATTTGGCGAAATTGCCAGACAAAAGCATTTTCATCCTGCCCCCCGGGTTTGACCGTTATGCCAGCCAAGAACTTGTGAATTGGTCAGGTTGGGAGTTGAATCGGGGGATAGGTTGCTTTCAATGTGTTGGCTTACTTCCAGGAACTTGAGAGTATCTTGATCCGAGAAGCAAGACATGAGAGAGTTGATCTGGTCGAAAAAACCGGGCAGGACGCGAGCCAAAAGCTCAGAACCTTTTTCTGTAAGGTAAAGTTGATAACTGCGCCTGTCATTGGGATCATTTTGACGTGTGATCAGCCCGTCTTTGTACATACCCTGGATAACACGAGTGGTGTTACTCTTGGTGCAAAGCAGGCTATCGCTGAGGTCCATGTAGTTTATGCCGGGGTTGTGAGAGACATGCAAAAGAATATAAAAGCGAGGAACATTGAGACCAAAACTGGAAAGATAGGTCTTTTCGTGATTGTCTATGTGAAGGAAAATTGCCTTCAATGATTCGTACAAGTTAATTCTCTTTTGCGACATGCCGTCCCACTGTTGTTATTAACTGACTTAGTTCACTACTCAACTAAATTTTAACAAGAATGATGGAAATGTCAAGATGAGTTTAAGCTCGAGGCATTTGTTATTAACAAAAAGGAACTTTAGAGGGGAGTTATCTACTCGAATTAACCTAAAAATCGAATTTTTTATACTCTATCCGAGTGGCTGGGCTTTAGTCCAGCCGCTGTACTGAATTGGTCGAAAGTCGGCAGAGAGAACCCCCTCAGTACGGACAGATTCTGTCATTGGGAGGGAGCGAAGCGACCGCGGCAATCTGCCTTTTCCGATCTGACAAATTAGATGAGCATTTTCAAGACTGAAAAGCAGACTGCCGCTGGATAAGCCCTAACTTTCTTTTACCACACCCTCTTAAGAGGGGTAGGGGGGTGAGAGAGGAACTAAAACCCAGCCAGCTTTGTTAGGGAGGACACTGCCCTGTTAAGGGTCTATGACCTCCCGCTTCATGGGCGACCATGGCAGGTCGCCCCTACGAAAAAAATTGCACCTTCAACTAATCAAACCAAATCGGGTTGGTGACGAGGGCGGGCATGGACGGCAGACCTGGGAAGAAGGTGCGCCAGATCTCCAGCCTGATGTATCCCGGCTTCATAACCTTTAAGTTCGATTGCCAGTCACCTTTTTGAGGGGCATCGAAGAGGATGCGCGAACCGTCCTGGTCAATCAGTCTGATCTGATCGCACGCTTCCAGGGCGAAAGCGTTCAAAGTTGCCTGCAGACCCTCCCGCCAGTGCTTGATCACGCCATAGGTTGCGTCCTCGACATACAGATCGACATGCAAGTCGGTGGGACTGTAGGTGAAATAGCTGTGTCCAGATTCGATCGCTTCCAGGAGGTCTTTTTCGCTGGGAGACCACGCCAGAACGTTCAAGGTCGGGTTTGCCAGGCGTTGAAAAACCGTGTCTTCGTGATAATCACTGCCACAGACCGCCACCTGGCGCTTGCCGGCTTTGAGCATTTGATCCCACCAGCCAATGGCCTCAATGTTCCTGGGGCGCATGGGACCATTCCAGACCTCGATCATGTTGTAAGGCAGCTTTTCCAGGTCGAAATGGAAACCAAAATCGCTCTCCAGGGGGTGATTGATGCTGATCAGGGCACCGTTTTTATGTGCTTCCCGGAATTTTTGTTGGGTTTCCTCCTCCGTGTTGGTAAAGAAGCTGCCTTCATATGGGTGTTCGATACCGAGGAAGTTGCTATGCCCTTTGTAGTGGGTCCATTCCAAGCCTGGGATGATGGTCAGCCCCGGGATTTTCGGGAAGGAGGCGCGTTTGACCGGCTGGTTGTGATCGGTGACGGCGATGAAATCCAAACCGTGTTCGCGGGCATGGCGGGCAAGATGGTCAAGCGGAAGCCGTCCATCGGATGCGAGCGTGTGGGTGTGCAGATCGCCCTTGAACCAGCGGCGGGTTTTGGGAGTGAAACGCAGGTTGATTTTCACATCCACGCCGTCGGGCGAGACCACATAAGCTCCCAGCATGATCTGCCAGGTGCCGGCATCGAGCGGGCGGGAGTGGTAACCGGGGGTGGCATCAGTGGTGGAGACGAAAATGACGTCACGGCTGGAGCCGCTGGCACCAACCTGGCTGCCATCTGGCGCGATCAGCCCCAAATCGATGCGATTGATGCGTTCGTGGGCGGTGAACTGACCGTTTTCGGAATCGGATTGTTCGTCCCGATTTTTGGGGTAGGTGTATTCAATGTCGATCCGTTCGGTTGATGCGGGCATTTCGAAGGGCAGGAGCAAATATTGCCCTTTTTGTTCAGCAGGAATGTGGTGGATTATTTCGAGTGTTTGCATGGGTAGAATATTAACATGATTTTGGGGTAAAGAGCTTGGTTAGGTGAATTATTCCCTGATTTCTGGGACGAAGAGGTGAATTTACCATCTGTTCCATGTTCGCTCCGTACGATGAACCGCCTCGCAACCTTCTTCTAAAATGAAAGCGCCAAACTCACAAAAAACATCAAGCTAACTCCTAATGATGATATATTTATTGGCATATATTTATCATGGAGATACGCATGTTCGCACAATCAAATTCCGAAGTTTATATTCCCGATAGCTCGGACCCTGCCAAAGCGCTCGGTCGCACGACCCATCTTTGCATTGCCGCCCACCAGGACGATATCGAAATTATGGCCATTGATGGCATCCTGCGCGCTTATGAACAAGAAAATATTCATTTCACCGGCTGCGTTGTAACCGATGGGCACGGCTCGCCCCGCGCTGGTAAATTCGCCGATATGAGTGACGACGAGATGGCAAAAATCCGTGTGGAAGAGCAGAAAGAAGCTGCCCGCATCGGGAAATATTCTGCCCAGGTATTTTTGGGCTACCCAAGCGCCGAGGTCAAAAAGACTGGCAATCAGGCACTTAAGGACGATCTTAAAAACCTGATCAGGCAGACTCATCCGGAAGTACTGTATAGCCACAACCTGGCAGACAAACACAATACCCATGTGGGTGTGCTGCTGCGCGTATTGGAAGCTCTGCGTGAATTGGAACCCGAGGAAATGCCCAAAAAATTGATCGGTTGTGAGGTCTGGCGGAATTTGGACTGGCTCCCTGATGATAAAAAGGTGGTCATGGACGTTTCGGCACACCGGGAGCTGCAATCACAATTGGTGGATGTTTTCGTCTCACAGGTGCAGGGCGGTAAGAATTACACCGATGCCGTTCTGGGCAGACGTGCTGCCAACGCGACCTTTTTCGCCTCACATGCCACCGATCAGGCCACCGCATTGACTTTCGGGATAGATATGACCCCACTCTTGCTTGATAAAAACCTGGACCCGGTTGATTTTTTGAGGACGTTTCTGGCGGAGTTCCAGCACGACGTTGTTGGCATGCTTGAAGGTCTGCAATAAACCTTGACATCCCAAAATGCCGGTAAAATAGACTAATTCCATTCATCTATTCTCAAGGAGACATCATGAAATTAAGTGCACCCACCAATCTCGTTTTCCTCATTGCAGTTGTACTGTTTGTGCTGGCTTTGCTGGCGCAATTTGGCGTGATCACCGCCCTGGCTGCGGCGATGCCCTGGTTGTGGATCGCAGCTTTCGCCCTTTTAGCTTTGGGCGTATTGCTGAAGGATTTTTAAAAAAAATCTTTTGATTCTGTCATTGCGAGGGAGCGAAGCGACCGTGGCTATCTGCCTTTTTTCTGTTGATTGACCTGACAGGATCAACCTTGAAGATGAAAATATTCAAGTCTGAAACGCAGCCTGCCACATGCCCTGCTTTTTAATCACTTAACATCATAATTCCGCTATCTGGGATTCGCAGTGACTGTGGAATGGGGTGGTAAGCGGCGAAGTATGGTTTTGCTCGTTCATTTTCGGAGGGAGCAAGTACTGCTCGCTACGCTCCCAGCAACATGACACTCTCCGTACAAGGGTCTCGCAGACCTGTCTAAACAAGATAAAATCTGTGTAAGGAACCACAATGTCCTGGCAGCGAAACGGATAGGATCCATGGCATTCCGTAAGTTTGCCGTTGAGGATGCGGGAGACTGTGGAAGGTCTCCCTTACGGTGGAGGAAGACACCCTCTCCGAACAAAATCTTAACCGACTAATCGCACGTATTGGGGTTCGGCGGAGCACCAGATCTGCCCGTCGGGTGAGATGCGGTACCAGCCATCCTTTATTTCATATACTGTGACCACATCATTGCGGATCAGGTTACCGATGATCTTATACCGTTTTCCAGGGCCATCCCTCAGATAGAGCGCTTTGACAATGCACTGGGCACGTAAGTCTTTCTTTGAACCCACGGGAGTTTCAGACGGGACCAACTGCAAATACGTGCCAGCTCCGGAGCACCAAACCTCAGAGACCGGATCCAGCCTGAACCAGCCGTCCCTTTCTTCATAAACGGAAGCGACTTCGCCCAGGTTGAGCTTACCAATGATCCTGAAGTTCGATCCAGGTCCTTCGCGCTTACGCAGGCTGTTGACCATACATTTCACTTTGAAAAGGACAGGCGATTGGGGAATATCCAGAGAACCAGTAGGATTGTTGAAATACTTCCAGACGGCATCCTGGTCACCGTTGAAGCGGTTGTAGTCCATATACGGACCCAAGGCTCCGATTGGTTTACAGCGGTCGCCTACCTGATGGATCAAGTAGGTATCGACCCCATTGGGAATGAAAGGTGGACCGGGGTGTTCCGCAGTGTAGAAGGGCGAAGGCGCAGGGCGTCGGTACGTTGCCAGCCACCAATCCAGCTTGGGCAGATCTGCGACTTGCAGATAGGTGTTGACCCAATTGGCACGGGAATAAACGATGGGGTAGCGACCGGTGCGGGATTTACAGATTTCGAGGCTGTTGAGTGTGGTGGAGGTGATGCGGGAGCGCGTGTTGATGCCGGCGACTTCCAGGTCGAGGGCAATGCGGTCATGCGCCCAATCGCTCTTGTTTTCGAGCATTTTGAAGAGGGAATCCATCTGGGCGACGGCACTCTCGCCAAAATAGAGCACATGGTAGGCGATGCGACCGATCTTGAGCTGCCCCATCTGCGACCAGTGGTAGCTGAATTGGGGATCGCGGTAGCCCCAGGAGACGCCTGCACGGGCAGCGATGAAAGTGACTGGTTCGCGGTGATTTTTGATTGCGTCAAAATTGACCCGCCGTGTACCCTCGGCGTTCGACTGGTGTTTGCTGATGTCGATTCCAAATGCTCGTGACATACTTCCTCCTGGAGTATCAGGGTATTAGGTGCAAGTAAGGTGCCAGGGGTCAGGAAACAGAGAACAGGGAGCCGGGAATAGAAAACAAAAGGGATGTAGGGCGGAATGAGCCTGATGCCTTCCCCACAGGGGAAGGCGATGTATACCAGTAAACCGGAGGGATTCCTCCGGAGGAGAAGGCCCTTAACTACGAGCCAGCCAATTGAGGATTTTTTCTTTGGTCACGGGCAGGGTATCTATTCGCAGACCGATGGCGTGGTAGATGGCATTGGTGATCGCGGGGGAGGTGGGGACGCAGACCAGTTCACCGATGCCCTTGGCGCCAAAAGGTCCTTCCGAGGTGTGCGATTCGACGATGATCGAGGTGATTTCGGGCAGATCCTGCATCCGAGGTACGTCGTAACGCGCGATGCGGTCACTCTTGATCACGCCCTCCTCGACCTTGAAATCCTCCATCAGGGCGTGTCCGACCCCCATCACCACACCACCTTCGACCTGCGACTGGAAGCCGAGCGGGTTGATCACACGTCCGGCATCGTTGGCAGCCACCACCTGCAAGGCTTTTACCTCACCGGTTTGCAGGTTGATGCCGACCTTGACGGCCTGGACCGCAAAACCATAGGCGATATGGATGCGTCCACCAACTTCGAGCGGGAAGGTTTCAGGCGCGCGATAACGGCACTCCACCTCGAGCCCTTCGGGCGTTTGTTTGAGTAAATCGTGGATCTCCTGCCAGGGAATCAGGCGCTCAGCGTAATGGGCTCCATCCGCTGAGAACCGAATTTCACCTACAGAAATTCCGAGGAGTTTTTCCAGCAGTTCAAGGATGCGCTCTTTCAGCTGGGTGGCTGCCTGGCGGACTGCGTTACCGGTCACATAGGTCTGACGGCTGGCAGTGGTTGCGCCGCCATCCGGAGTGAGCGCAGTGTCCATCAGGTAGATGTTGATATTTTCGGGCGGGATCGAGAGCACTTCGGCGGCGATCAGCTGCAGAGTGGTGACCATGCCCTGACCGACCTCGGAAGCGCCGCTCTTGATCTGAAGCCGTCCAGCAGGCATCAGTTTGAGGATCACACCGCTGCTGTCGTCCGCGCCGGTGCCTAAACCGGTATTCTTGAAACCGCAAGCCAGCCCCCAGCAGGTGAGCAGGCTCTGCCCGCCGACCTCTTCAGTCTGGGGCTCAAAGGGTGTGTTTATACCGTTTTGCGCCCACCAGTCGCTGATCGCATCGAGACAATCAGGCAAACCCACACTCTCGGTCAGGTAGTGACCGGTGTTGGTGGTGGAGCCGATATGCAGGCAGTTCTTCTTGCGCATAGTCATTGGGTCGATTTGGAGCTCTTTGGCGAGCATATCCATGGCAGATTCGATTCCGAAAGCTGCCTGGACCACGCCAAATCCGCGAAAAGCGCCGGCAGGCGGGTTGTTGGTGTACATGGCGTAGCAATCAGCGTGAGTGTGAGGGATCACATAGGGTCCGCAGGAATGGGTGGTGGCACGTGTCATGACCGGAACACCAAGAGAGGCGTAAGCACCGGTATCACCGAAAAGTTCGGTTTGAATGGCGGTGAGGGTGCCATCTTTCTTCGCGCCAAGGCGGATTTTAATTGTTGTGGCATGGCGTTTGGGATGCACCAGCATGCTTTCACGCCGAGTAAAGAGCAGTTTGACCGGTCTGCGCGTAGCCAATGCAAGCAATGCGGCGTGGATCTGACCGGCGATATCTTCTTTCCCGCCGAAAGCACCGCCGGTTTTTTGCCCGCGAATACGCACTTTTTCGACGGGTAAACCGGTCGCTTCAGCGACCTGGAGGCGATCCTCGAAAGGAATTTGGGACCCGACATAAAGGTCCAGCCCGCCGTTTTCCTGGGGTACGGCGATGGAGCACTCCGGTTCCATGAAAAGGTGCTCCATGAAGGGGGTGGAAAATGTGTGCTCAATGATTGCATCCGACTCTGAAAACCCCACCTGGAGGTCGCCCTTGTTGAAGTGGATGTGCTTGAGCAGGTTGCCATCATCGTGCAGCCGTTCGGCGTTTTCCTGGTGTGCTTGCTGCGGACTGCTGACCACCGGACGGAGTTCGAATTCAGGTTGGACCAGTTTGAGCGCTTCATCTGCGATCGCCTGGGTCTCAGCAGCGAGGATGGCAATGGCATCACCCTGGTAGCGCACCCGTTCGCCAAGTCCAATTAGGATCGGCCAATCTTTTTTGTAGGTGCCTTGAAAATGTTCGTGCTGCAGATCTTTGGCGGTCAGAATTTTTACAACACCGGGGAGTGCCTCTGCCCTGGAAATATCCAGCCCGCGCAGGATGGCAGAGGGAACGCCAGCCCGCAGAACGCGAGCGAAGAGCATGCCTTCAAAGTGCAGATCATCCGTAAATTTTGCATTACCGATCGCTTTTGCGACAGCATCCGGACGAGAAACCGCCTTGCCAACATGATTAAGGTCCTGCTCGCCCAGTGGCACCTGGCGGGGTGCGATGGCTTTATCTTCATTCAGAGCCTGCGCCGCCGCCTGGATAGCCGAAACAATCGCTTCGTAGCTGCCACAGCGGCAAATGACATCATTCATCGCTTCCCGGATCTCAGCGACACTCGGGTCAGGGTTGTTTTGCAGGAGAGCATAAGCAGTCAGAAGTTGCCCAGGCGTGCAGAAGCCGCACTGGATGGCACCATGGGTGATGAAGGCTTCCTGGAGCGGGTGGAGCGCTTTGAGATCCCCGCGTTGATCCTGCTGGTGGTCAGGACGCAGCACGCGCAAACCTTCAATGGTAAGGATTGATTTCCCATTAACTTTAGAAGCGCGTGTAATGCAAGAGCGAGTGGGAACGCCGTCCACCAAGACGGTGCAGATGCTGCAGCGGCCTTCGCCGCAGCCGATTTTCGTGCCAGTCAGGCGGAGGCGCTCGCGCAGGAGGTCGCTCAGCTTTTCACCAGGGAGTTCTTCGAGACTATAAAGGATACCGTTTACTGTAATTTCCAGCATAACTCTCTCAATTTGTGCGATGATAGCAAGGTTTGTTTGCATATTATACAGGCAAGACCAAAGATTAGGCTCATTCAAGCAAAAAACTCCGTAGTTGAATTGTTTTTCGAGACTTCATGATAATAACGAACCTTCCTGTATAAGAGCCCTGAGTTGATTCTGTAAGGGAGACCCTTAATATCTACACATCTTGTACATTAATGGGATTCTCGACGAGTGATATGCCATAATAGCAAACAAGAAAAACGAGGTGCGTATGGCGAGAAGAAAACTCCCCACCAATATGAAAAAGCAAAATCTTACTCCGATCTGGATCATTTTGGCGATCGTTGTCGTAGTGGTTGGTCTGTTTGTATATCGGGGAGCCCGGGAATTGAACGGCAACCCTATCTACCTGTCCCAGGATGAGGTCCCAAGGTTGACAGTAGCGGAAGTGCAACAGGCGATGCAGAACGAGAGTGCTGTTTTGCTGGATGTCAGGACGGCGGGGCAATACGAAGCCAGCCATGTCCAGGGAGCATTAAGCGTCCCATTGGCTGAAATTGATTCGTTCTACTCGCAGCTTGATAAAGACACCTGGTATATCACTTACTGTACCTGACCGGCTGAAAATTCGAGCGCCCGTGCGGCGTTCCTGATGTCGAAAGAAGGATTTGACCGTGTCAATCCAGTATTGGGTGGTTTTGAAGCCTTGATTGCGGCTGGTTTCCCGATCGAGCCATAAGGAAAAGGTTCTGCTGGAATCCGTGATTGAATCTGTAAATCCAATCCTTGTTATGGAATGAAGTTCTTTTGCGTTGAGTTGCGTACTCCAACCAAGCCTACGAGAAAATGTTTCTTGCCGAAAAAGCTAAGCGTGGAAGAAAATGAAATCCGATCGGTAGGGGAAAGCGTTTACGCTTGGGTATCATCCAACAGGCTGCGGGCTTCGGTCTTGAGCTTGTTCCAACCATGTTCGGCGCGATCACAGATTTTATCCCACTCCTCATCTGTACCTGCCCGGTAACCTTCGATATACTGGCTGCCTCGCTCTAGCCAATTCTCCAGATCCTGGTTTCTGGCAGGCCAATCGAGTTCTGCGCGATTATGTAAATTCAGCATCTGGATCCTACGTTGTTCGATTTCAGATCTGATTTCATAGTATTCCGCTTCGGTTCTTTCACACCAAAGATATCTTTTTTGATTTTGAGCCATTCAAATTCCTTTCAAAATATCTAATATCAGATTCCGACCATAGCATAGCATAGCAT
>ENA-UOOH01002575-UOOH01002575.1-fermentation-metagenome-genome-assembly--contig:-NODE-2575-length-15328-cov-4.836443_pt1 | contig 15328 bp, 13 predicted proteins | sample MGYA00245778_ERZ724025 | MGnify/ENA primary metagenome ERZ724025 (study PRJEB28704, sample SAMN03018313) | fermentation metagenome | biome: anthropogenic terrestrial biome; feature: soil; material... | reverse complement strand
GTTTGGGCTACTACCCCAATTACCTCCTCCGCTGTTGTAAAAGCGGAGGAGGTAATTGGGGTAGTAGCCCAAACCACACAGCCCCGGGAGAATTTTGATTCGATTGTTGAGGTTTTGAGAAAGACAGGTGCGGAGGTCAGGGTTTGCAATACTATCTGCAGTGCCACGGCCGAGCGGCAAAAAGCCGCCCTTGATCTTGCCCGGCAGGTTGACGTCATGATCGTGGCAGGGGGCACAAACAGCGCCAACACGAGGAAGTTGGCAAGCCTGTGCCGCGAATCCGGGACGCGTACCTATCACGTCGAGGAAGCAGGCGAATTAAATCCAGCCTGGTTCCAAGGAGTGAATGTGGCAGGTTTAACGGCGGGTGCATCCACACCTGACTGGATTATAGAGGAGGTTAAGAGACGAATGAGTGAGATTGAAGAAATGAACAGTCCCGAAGAAGAAATGAATGACGCGGTTGAAGTTAAGGCCGTTCGCCATGGTGACATTGTAACCGGCACCGTTGTCCACGTTGGTCAAGACGAAGTCATGGTGGATGTTGGCGCGAAGTCGGAAGGCATTATTCCCGCAAGGGAGCTGTCCTGCTGTGAAGTTACCTCCATTCAGGACATTGTCAAGGTGGGGGATAAGATAGAGGTATATGTGCTGAAAGCAGAGGACAATGAAGGGAAACTAATTCTTTCCAAGGAAAAAGCCGACGCCGAAAAATCCTGGACCAGGTTGGAGGAAGTATTGGAAACACAGGAACCTGTAGAGGGAACAGTCCGAGAAGTCGTGAAAGGCGGTCTTTTAGTAGATGTTGGAGTGCGTGCGTTCTTACCGGCCTCCCTGGTTGACAGGGGGTACGTCGAGGACCTCTCGAAATATCTGGGCCAGATCATCTCAACCCGGGTTATCGAGTTAAACCGCGGCCGCAAGAAAGTGATTTTGTCCCGCAAGGCAGTGCTGGAGGAAGAATATGCCAAGCTGCGCGAGGAATTACTGGCCAACTTGCAGGAGGATCAGGTGGTGAAGGGTATTGTCCGGCGCCTGACCCAATTTGGCGCTTTTGTGGATATTGGGGGCGTGGACGGTCTGCTGCACATTTCAGAGATGTCCTGGCACCGGATTAACCACCCATCGGAAGTGGTTAAAGTCAGCGATGAAATTGAAGTTATGGTATTAAAAATTGACCGGGAAAATGAAAGGATTTCCCTGGGTTTAAGGCAAGTGCTTCCCAATCCGTGGGACACTGTGGCAGAGAAATACCCGGTGAGCAGCATTGTTCCGGCCAAAGTGGTCCGATTAGCTCCTTTTGGCGCTTTTGTCCAGCTGGAGCCGGGCGTGGAAGGACTGGTTCACATCTCGCACCTGGCGGAGCGGCACGTGGCCAAGCCGGATGAAGTCGTTACCGAGGGTGAAGAGGTCAACGTCAAGGTTCTGAGCGTGGACCCGGGCGAGAAGCGGATCCGTCTCTCCATCCGGGAAGTGGCCAGAGAAAAACAGACCCGTGAATACCAGGATTATAGTCATAATAAGCCTCAGGACACGAGCGACGTGGTGACTATCGGTGATATGGTGGGTGACCTGTTCGAGAAGAAAGATAAAGAATAAGATCATTAAAAAGAATGCGGTGGATAACCGCTTTTTTTTTTGCATATTTTTAAGCCGGGTGAGGCAGTCTAATCTTGATACTCTTGTAACAAGGAGGCTGATACGCTTGGAGCGGTTTCCCATCGGAATAATAGTTTTAGTGATAGCGTCAGTTCTCATTTACCTGGGACTGGCCCAGCGCGCCCTGGACCGAATGAGACTTTCCGACCGGGGGGCGCTGGTTGTTATCGCGGGCATTGTTCTTGGTAGTTTTATCAACATTCCCCTCCCGTTTCTCCCTTTTACAACCTCGGTAAACGTGGGCGGGGCGCTAGTGCCCATTGGCCTGGCGATTTATCTTCTAGTCCGGGCGGGCACCGCCAGGGAATGGACCAGAGCGCTGGTCGGGGCGGTGATCACAGCCATCGTAGTTTACGTGGTGGGCTCTTTGATCAATACCGGGACGACCATGGAGCCGGCGGGACGTTACGCCTTTATTGATGCCATTTACCTGTATCCCCTGGTAGGCGGCATTGTCGCCTATCTCATTGGGAGGTCAAGGAGAGCAGCTTTTATTGCGGCTACCCTGGGTGTGTTGCTGGTGGATGCTTTCAGCTATGTGTGGTTGCTGGGCCAGGGGGCTCCTCAAAACTACGTCGTTGCCATAGGCGGCGCAGGGGCCTTTGATACCATTGTCCTGGCAGGGATCGTAGCGATCTTGCTGGCGGAGCTGATCGGTGAATCCTTCGAGCGGCTCGTAGGTGGCCCCAGCATGAAGGGCCGTCCCCCAGAGTTGATCAAAGCTTTGCAGAAACCCGAAATAAATGATCCGGGCCTGCAGGGTGAAGGGCGGTCGAAACAGGAGAGAGTCTTGGAAGATGGGAAGAAGGTGGGTGAGCTTGGTGGGCAGGAATAGATTCAGGTTTTTATGCGGCGTGCTGGCAGTGCTGGCGGGGGTTTCCCTGTTTCACGTTCTCCGGTCTTATCCCAGTCCACACCCGGCGCTTGCTACGGCTGGAATATTCGATAAAGGTACGCCCGACCATCTGATCGGGAGGATCACAACAATTGTGGACGAGCAGGGGAACATGTTGAGTATGATGGCCCGGAACGCCTATGCGGGAGACGAGCTTTACACCTGCGAAGGACGCATTTACCGCGTGGCGAGGGTTGAGGGCGACCGAGCGGAAGCAAAATTTATGGGGATGGATCCGCAAATTATTGCCTATCGCGAGTTATACGCGGGACAAAACGTGGCTGTTTTAAAAAATGAGGTTGCCCAGCAAAAGCAAAGCAGCTTTGCCGTATACCATACCCATTCAGACGAATCGTATGTGCCTTCCGACGGTACAGAGTCCATTCCCTTCAAGGGCGGCATCTACCAGGTGGGCAAAACCATGGTGGATAGGCTTAAAGGCAAAGGAATCCAGGTGAATTATGATCAGACCCCTCATGATCCACACGATAACAACGCCTATGTCCGCTCCCGCAGGACGGCTGCAAACCTGATGAAGACCAACCCTGCGGCAATATTTGATATTCACCGCGACGGGGTACCCGACCCCGGTTATTACCGGGCCAACATCAACGGTGAAAAGGTGGCCAGGCTCCGGCTGGTTGTGGGCAGGGAAAACCCAAGAATGAGCGCCAACATGGATTTTGCAAGGCGAATGATGACGGCGGCAAACAACATGCACGCCAATGTAGTAAAAGAAATCTTTGTAGGGCGAGGAGATTACAATCAAGACCTGATGCCCACGGCTCTCCTCATTGAGGCAGGTACTCATACAAATACAAAAGAAGAAGCTGCTAAGGGTGTGTCGTTTTTCACCGAAGCGATGCCGACTGCGCTGGGGATAGCCCCTGCTCCCGCTGCTCCAACAGCGCCCGGGGTCGGGGTCGGCGGTAGGCCTACCGGTGCTGCAGGAGGCGCCTGGAAAGCGCTGGGCTGGATCCTGGGAGTGACCGTAGTTGGTGGGCTGGGATTTCTGCTGATCAGCGCCGGTAACTTGGAGAATTTCAAAAAAAGGCTGTCTGGTTTTGGGAAAGAGTTCACCAGCTATTTTGGGCCGCGACGGGCCTTGCGCAAACGGCTCGGAAAGCATGACGACAAGCGAGGGGGAAATACGCCGGAAGTATACAACCCCAATGAGAATGAGAAGCTAAAGGATGTCAGGGATGAATTAACAAAAGACTGATGAATGGGATTGGATAGGAGGCAATATGCCCGATTACCTGGTGGTTATTCTAGCCGGCGTTATAGCAGGCGTTAGCTCCCGGATTGTACTACTTCGTATTGATTATAGGCAATACCCGGGCTACCCGCACGGCTACCTGGCGCATCTGTCCCTGGGTTTCGTGTCTTCTGCGCTGGGGGCCGTGGCGATTCCGGCAATATTAAAACCAGACTACACCGCCGTGACGTTTCTCGCCCTGGCCGCGCAGCAGTTTCGGGAAATCCGGACCATGGAGCGCAGAACCCTGGAAAGCCTGGAGAGAACTGAACTGGTCAAAAGGGGCCTTGATTATATCGAAGGGATTGCCCGGACCTTTGAGGCCAGGAATTACCTGGTTATGGGAACAGCTTTTGTGACCAGCCTGGCCGCCCAGTTCGGAGGGCTGGCTGCCGCCGTTTTCACGGCCCTAGTTGCCCTGATCTTCAGCCACTATTTCATGTCCGGCGATGTTATTGGCAACATCTGTGATATTTCGCCGGCCCGGCTTTATTTTAAAGGGCCTATTTTAATGGTGGACGAGATTAGCATTATGAATGTGGGTCTGGAATCAATGCGAACCAAAATTTTGAAAGATGGGCTGGCCGTAAAGATCAGGCCTATAGATGGCAATGCCAGGGCTACGATTCACGATGTCGGCCAGCGCAAGGCTATTGCCTTTACCGCGGCTGTTATCCTGGGTACGAAAAAAGATGTGGACATCCCTGAATTTACGCCCATGGCAAGAAAGAACCCGGATACGGGCGATGTTGGGCTTTATATTTTACCGGTAGAAAAGGACATGGAGCAACTGATTGCGGCGGTGAAGCTTACCCCGGTGCTCGAAAGCGCCAGGAGCAAGCCGCTGAAGGCCGGACCTGTCATTAAAGCTGCCAGGAAAGAAGGTGGGCTAAATTGAATCAGAATAGCGAGTCAATCCAAGCAGTTGTCACCGTTAATATGGATAAGGTGAGCGGGGGCGCCCCCATTTTTTTTGCCCGGAATGAAGATGAATTAATCTCAATTTCCATCAAGCTTTCCAAGATCCTGGATTCAACTGTCCACGAATTGGAAAACGGCACATATATAGTGGTGAGGCACGAATGAAAATAATTTACCACTGTTACGGCGGCGCTCATTCTTCAGTGACTGCCGCCGCTATTCACTTGGGAATTTTCCCGGAAGATCGGATTCCTTCCCGTGAAGAATTCTGGGCGGTACCCCTCTATGACCGTCAGGAAGCCGACGAGCACGGGCATTTTTTCTTCGTGGGGAAAGATAAGGCCGGCCATGAGGTCTTCCTGACCGCGAGACGCAGCCATCCAGAGATCCTGGAAAACATGTTCGAGAGCCTTGCGGGGATTTTCGGCGTTACACCGGATGATTATTATCTGGTCAACGTGATGGGTAAAGTTAACCTGACGATGAAGCTCGGGGGATTTCTCTCCCGCCGCTGGAGGTTTATCAGGGTAGGGCGCCCCCTTGTTACCAGGGGCACCCAGGCGGCTTATTTCCAAATGGTTAAACTAGTTCAAAGAGTAAAGAGCAAGGTGGGAGGATACGGTGAAAATCCTATACTTCAGCGACAGCACTTATCCACTTGCTGCTTTGGCGGGAGCGATCCATACGGGAAGTCTGCCGATAGGGAAAAAACCGGGTGGCAGTTTTTGGAGCCTGCCGTTTTTGAATTTCAAAGAAAACGGTGAAGGTCAAGATAACGGTGCAGGAAAGATCCTTTCCCTGGGAAAAGACAGTCAGGGTAACGATGTTTACGCCTTGTCTGTAAAAGGCGAGAGAGGGATGATCTACCGCCTGGTGGAGAGTTTCCTCGGCATGTATGAGATTAAGGAAAGTGAATTGAGCCTGATTGACAGCGGAGTCCGGGATAACCTTTATCTTTTGGCCGGGAGCTTTTTTTGCCGCAGCAATTACCTGGCCCCACTTGGCCGTTATTTGACATCCATCGGGGTCAAAAAGCACTACGGTCGATTGTCGCAACTGGTTTCGGAGATCACTACGGGCCTTGGTAAATCTTCCTTGACTACCCAAGAGAAATTATAGATAATGGTTTGAGAGTAAAAGCGGGGGGGAGTGCCCCAGATGAAGCCCAGGGGACTGGCTGTTGCGCGGGTGGAACCGGGAAGTATCGCCGAAGAAATGGGAATTGAGCAAGGAGACCGGCTGATTGCTGTCAATGGTGAGCCGGTTCGTGACTTAATTGATTTCTGCTTTTTGGAAGCCGAAGAGGATTTAAGTTTAGATTTAAAAAAAGCTAGCGGTGAAGAATGGATCCTTGATTTGGAAAAGGATTACGATCAAGGCCTGGGCCTCAGATTCGAGGGTGATGGCTTCGGACGCACCATTCAATGCTCCAATCATTGTGTCTTTTGTTTTGTTGACCAGATGCCTCCGGGGATGCGGGACACCCTTTACGTGAAAGATGATGATTACCGTCTGTCTTTCTGGAGCGGTAATTTCATTACTCTCACCAACGTCCACGAACAGCAACTGCAAAGGATTGCCTCAATGCGCTTGAGTCCTCTTTATATTTCCGTCCATAGCACCAACCCGGAATTGCGCAAGCGCATGCTCGGCAACACCAGGGCCGGGTTAATTCTGGGACAACTGCAGGAGCTGGCGGCTGCAGGTATTGAAATGCATACACAGGTGGTCCTCTGTCCCGGCTTGAATGACGGAATGGAACTGGCTCGAACAGCTGACGACCTGTCAGGCCTGTGGCCGGCGGTCAGATCCCTGGCGGTGGTACCGGTGGGGCTGACCCGGTTCAGGCAAGGCCGCCATCCCCTTCTGGATTTTACGAGGGCAAAAGCCCGCCGGCTTGTCCGCTGGGTTGGCTCAAAGCAGGAGGAATACCTGCGCACCCTGGGCGATCCTTTTATTTTTGCATCGGATGAGTTTTACCTGCTATCCGGAGAGCCGGTGCCCCCTTTAGAACGATACGCCGACTTTCCGCAGACCGAAAACGGGGTGGGTCTGACTCGCCTTTTTTTGGAGGAATGGGAGGAAGTTAAGGTCCGCTTACCCCAGAAGCGAGTAAAAATAAAAGTAACCCTGGTAACCGGTGTACTGGGGGAAGAAGTACTAGGCCCGGTGGCGGCTGAGCTGAACCGGGTCAACGGCATGGAAGTAATCGTAAAAGTTATCGAGAACTGCTTCTTTGGTGAGAAAGTTACAGTTGCCGGGCTGCTTACAGGTACAGACCTGGTTTCCCAGGTCTGTACCGCCGAAATAGGGAACTTGCTGGTGATTCCGGCAGTTTCACTAAAAAAAGAAGAGCCTGTCTTTTTGGACGGCATGAGCCTGCTGGAATTAAGCCGGAACCTGAAGGTTAAGGTGGCGGCGGTGGCTGGGCCGGGCCAATTGCTGGATGTATTGCTGGACGGGCCGGAAAAAGCGGCATGGTACTCGAATGGAAGGAGTTAACTTTTTAGAGATAAGGGCAAAATATTAATTGCAATGATCAAGATAGAGTTACAATGAAGAATAACTGTACGCGGAGGAGGTGAGAAACCGTGCCTAAACCGGTTGTCGCGATTCTGGGTAGGCCCAATGTAGGGAAATCAACACTTTTTAACCGGATTGTCGGGGGACGGGTGGCCATAGTGGAAGGGGAACCAGGGGTAACCAGGGATCGCCTTTATCAAGACGCCGAGTGGTCGGGACAAAGTTTTACCCTGGTTGATACCGGAGGACTTGATTTCCAGGAAAGCGGCGAAATTATTCAGGGTGTCCGGCAGCAGGTGGAACTTGCCATCCGGGAGTCGGATGCCGTCCTTTTTGTGGTAGATGCCAGAGCCGGCCTGAACCCGGATGACCTGGAAATTGCTTCGATGATCCGCAAGGCCAACAAACCTGCCGTACTGGTCGCGAATAAGGTTGAACGATTTGATCCGCCTCCCCAGACTTATGAATTCTACCAACTGGGTCTGGGAGACCCGGTTCCCGTTTCAGCGGCAGAGGGCCTGAACACTGGCGATATGCTGGATAGGTTGGTGGAACTGCTGCCGGATGTGGCAGCGGACGAATATGAAACAGATGTCATTAAAATGGCCGTAATTGGCCGGCCTAACGTGGGTAAGTCTTCCCTGGTCAACACCATCCTGGGGGAGGAGCGGGTGATTGTCAGCACCGTTCCCGGTACGACCCGGGACGCTATCGATACCGCCTTTAAGCGGGATGATAAGCACTACGTCATTATCGATACGGCAGGGATGCGGCGCAGGGGCAAGATCGATCTCCCCACGGAAAAATACAGCGTGATCCGTTCACTGCGGGCCGTTGATCGGAGCGATGTGGTTTTAATCGTTGTGGACGCGGTAGAGGGGGTCACCGAACAGGACAAGCGCATTGCGGGTTATGCCCACGAAGCCGGTAAGGCGTCAGTCCTGGTGGTAAACAAGTGGGATCTCGTGGAAAAAGACGATCGTACCATAAACCGTTTTACTGAAAAGATCCGGAGAGAACTGGGGTTTATGCAATATGTGCCCTTGATTTTCACCTCGGCGCTCACGGGTAAAAGGGTACAGAAAGTGCTGGAGTTGGTTGATTTTGTTGCAGAGCAGCATGCGACGCGTATTGGTACTCCGGATCTGAACAATCTGTTCAGGGAAGTGGCTTTGCAGACTCCTCCTCCCTCAGACAAGGCTAGGAGGCTTAAAATTTTATACGTTACCCAGGGCGGGGTGAAGCCGCCTAAATTTATTCTCTTTGTAAACGACCCGGAACTTATGCACTTTTCCTATCTTCGCTATCTGGAAAACCAGGTCCGGTTAGCCTACGGGTTTGAGGGAACCCCAGTCCGCTTTATCCTCCGGAAAAGAACAAAAGAAGTTTTGAGGTAAATAACCACTTTTCTTTATTATCAGAGGGGAGTTGCTATGTATTACTGGATTGTCATAGCCGGCTACTTGATTGGGTCAATCCCCTTCAGTTATCTTATTGCACGCTGCTGGAAAGGGATTGACATCCGCAAGTGCGGAAGCGGCAACGTTGGCATGACCAATGTTTGGCGGAACGCCGGTCCTGTGGCGGGGGTGCTGGCCTTTGTCGGGGATTTCGGGAAGGGGGTCCTGGTTGTGATTCTGGCCAGGCATTACGGTTCCCCCCTACTGGTTGCCGGATCCGGTATGGCGGCGCTGGCCGGACACAGTTGGCCGGTGTTTTTGGGCTTTAAGGGTGGAAAGCTTGTTGCCACCGGTGTGGGTATCATTGCCGCTATTTCCTTCCCGGTTGGGGTTCTTACAATGGTGATCTGGTTGGTTGTTGTGGGTCTTTCCAGGTATGTTTCCGCAGGTTCAATCACGGCTGTTGTCTCAATTCCTTTATTGATGCTGGTGTTTCGGTTGGAGTGGCCTTATCTAGCCGTGGGTGTTTTCTTCGCTGCTTTTGCAGTATACAAGCATATTCCCAATCTTAAAAGGTTGGTAGGCGGGACAGAGCCAAAAATCGGACGAAAAAAATTATGAGTGGAGGTGGGCAGGTGAGCAAAAAAATCGGGGTTCTCGGTGCGGGCAGTTGGGCAACTGCCCTGTCCAGGCTCCTCTCCCTGAAGGGCCATACGGTGAGGTTGTGGTCCATTTGCCCGGAACAGGTTCAAGAGATTAACGAAACCCGGGAAAACAGCCGGTATTTGCCCGGGGTTGTGTTGCCGCCCGGGATCAAGGCGACTGTTGATCTGGAGAAAACGTTACATGATGCGGAGGTCGTCCTGTTTGGAGTGCCTTCCCATGCTTTTCGGGAGGTCCTGCGCAGTGCCCTGCCCTTTCTCCCGGATGCTGCCATTCTGGTTAACGCCGCCAAAGGGATCGAAGAGGAGAGCCTCTACAGGATGTCCATGGTGTTTGCCGGAGAAACAGACCCTGATCCGCTGCAAAGATACGTCGTTCTTTCCGGGCCGAGTCACGCCGAGGAGGTAGGCAGGGAGATTCCCACTGCGGTGGTAGCAGCATCATCCCACCTTAAAAGTGTGGAGTATGTGCAAGATCTGTTTATGTGCGAGTGCTTCAGGGTTTATACCAACCCGGACATGACCGGAGTTGAACTGGGTGGGTCCCTTAAAAATATTATTGCCCTGGGTACGGGTATAGCTGATGGGCTGGGCTTTGGGGATAATACCAAGGCAGCTTTAATGACCCGTGGTCTTGCCGAGATAACCCGCCTGGGTATTGCAATGGGGGCTAACCCTCTTACTTTTGCCGGCCTATCCGGGGTGGGTGACTTGATTGTTACCTGTACCAGTATGCACAGCCGTAATCGCCGGGCCGGAATTGCTATCGGGCAGGGAAAACCCATAGCTGAGGCGCTTGCCGAAGTAAGAATGGTTGTTGAGGGAGTCCGGACCACCCGGGCTGCCAGGCGTCTGTCCGCTCATTGCGCTGTTGAGATGCCGATTACCGAGCAGATCTACCGGGTGCTTTTTGATGAACTGAACCCCGCAACCGCAGTCAGCGAACTGATGACCCGGGGCAAAACCCACGAGATGGAAGAAGTGGCCGAGGCTGCGGCCTCCGTGGATAAATATGGTTTTAATTATTAGGAAAATGGCAATGTCAAGAATATAAAATCATTTAAAAAGAAACACCTGGATCCTAAGCCAGGTGTTTCTTTTTAAATTAAAATAAAATAACAACGGTAATTTATGGTATTTTTTATCTTGAATTTTCGTTTGCCCGGTCATATTCGTCCAATAAACTCATATATATATAATGTTATTGTATGCTATTGGAAAAAAATAGACGTGGACTAGGTTCACGGATGGGATTGAAGATTTTGCCTTCACTGGTACGGGGGAGGGATGCAAACCGTTAATATACGGGGTAAATTGTATAATTTTTTGAAGGAGGGAGTGTGTACATGGAAAGAACCGACATTTTCCGCGACATTGCGGAACGGACCGGCGGGGATCTTTATCTCGGCGTAGTTGGGGGCGTACGCACCGGTAAATCCACGTTCATTCGGCGGTTTATGGAATTAATGGTGCTCCCCAATATAAAAAATGTTCATGACCGGGAACGGGCCAAGGATGAATTGCCCCAGGGTGCGGCGGGCCGGACGGTCATGACTACTGAACCGAAGTTTATACCCAACGAAGCTGTGGAAATACAAATAACTCCAAATTTGAATGTAAAAATGCGCATGGTTGACTGTGTGGGTTACCGGGTTGAAGGCGCCCTTGGGTACGAAGAAGAAGACGGTCCAAGAATGGTTTCCACTCCTTGGTTTGAGGAACCGATACCCTTCCAGGAAGCTGCCGAAGTAGGGACCCGTAAGGTCATCTCCGAGCACTCCACCATGGGCCTGGTCATGACTACTGATGGGAGCATAACCGATATCACCAGAGATAGTTATGTTGAGGCCGAGGAGAGAGTCATCGAGGAAATGAAGGACATTAACCGGCCCTTCCTGGTCCTTCTTAACAGCACTGACGCAGCCTGTGAGGAAGCCCGGCAGCTGGCTGCGGAGCTGAGCGAGAAGTATGACGTACCGGTATTACCGATTGACTGTGCGCAGATGACACAGTCCGATATCTTAAATATTCTTGAAAAGCTGCTCTATGAATTCCCGGTCAACGAAGTCAACATCACTCTTCCGCCCTGGGTGGAAGAATTGGAATTCAAACACTGGCTACGGCAAAAATTTGAAGAGTCGGTCCGGGAGACAGTTAAAAATGTCCGTCGCCTGAGGGACGTGAACGGGGCTGTGGAATCCCTTGCGGATTACGAATTTGTGGACCAGGTCAGCCTGCGCAGTATGGATATGGGTACGGGCTCGGCCTCGATTGGCATTACTTCCGATCCCTCACTTTTTTACCAGGTGCTGAGTGAACAATCCGGTTTTACTATTGAAGGGGAAAAGGAACTCTTCCGCCTGGTCAAGGAACTCAGCGTTGCCAAGCGGGAGTATGATAAGGTGGCCCAAGCCTTAAGCGAAGTCAGGGATGTCGGCTACGGTGTGGTAATTCCAACCCTGGATGAGCTGATCCTGGAGGAACCGGAGTTGATCCGCCAGGGTAACCGCTTCGGTGTCAAGCTCAAGGCAGCCGCTCCGTCACTGCACATAATTAAGGCCGATATTACTGCCGAGATTACGCCTATCATAGGTACTGAAAAGCAGTGTGAAGAATTGGTCCAGTATATGCTCAAGGAATTTGAGGATAACCCGCAAAAAATCTGGAAGTCGGAGATATTTGGGAAGTCGGTGCATGACCTTGTCAGAGAGGGCATCCAGAACAAGCTTCACCGCATGCCGGAGAACGCTCAATTTAAGCTCCAGGAGACTCTCCAGCGGATTGTCAATGAAGGATCCGGCGGGCTAATTTGTATTATTATTTAAAAATGAGACCGGTCGCCTGGCCGGTTTTTATTTTCACCGGGAAGATCTGTGTTTCCTTGGCTAAAACCCCATTATATTGGGGTTTGTTTCTGTCCAATCTGGAAACAATTTTCTCCAGTGCGTGAAACCCGTGGCTGGATAAAAGCCGTTACGAATACAAGGAGAGAAAAGGGAGAACACATGTACTATGCTGGGCCCAATAAAAATCAATCGTCACTACTACTGGGACAAAGATAACAAAAATTAGGTCTACCTACTTGACCAAGCCCTGGGATTTGATACCAGGGCTTTCTATTGATTAGCATGAATTATAAATGCAATCGCAAACATATATTTCAAAATTTTCATTTAACAATGTAAGATAAAATAAGAGTAGAGATAGTGAAAAAAATATCTTGCTAAGGTGAGAATGTTTTTGCTGATGGTAAGCCGTTATCTCTCATTAGCGTTGCATAAAACTTGAATTACGAATTCAAGTTCAAGTTCAAGCTCAAATTGATGGTGTTTATTGCATTCCACCAGCAACATTATCTCCGGTTGTAATAGAAGATCCTGGAAGCTAATAAGTAACTCCAGATAAAGAAATAGTAGAGCCACCGGTCGCATTGTGTTGGTGTTTTTAGTAAATAATTTGTTTTTTATTGACAATAATTTCGGCCATTTATCTTGTAAATTTTTTAAATAATCAGACTAAAGATAAAATATTTTTTGTATTTTTTTAATTTTCTACCGTACGGAGATCCAGCTGTACTGATTATTGGGATAGTATAATTCTGAGTATTCTGACATGCTGGAATATTAAAATAAAGCAAATAGCATGGTAGTTTTATAATGTGACAAAAAGCCGGGGGTATAAAAACATACTTGCTTATTGTTAATGAAAATAACCAAATTGGAGGTGGCTAACATGCAAAGTCTGGATATCTATTGGAATCCAATTTTGGAAACCATGCCGGTGGAAAAGTTGAGGGAACTGCAGTTGGTAAAGTTTAAAAGGATATTGAAATGGGCGTACGACAGATCTAAACTTTACCGGAAGCTTTATGATGCGGTCGGATTAACCCCCGAAGATGTTAGAACGTGGGACGATATCAAGAAAGTACCGATGATTGAAAAAGAGCATTACCGGGAGGCCCAGTATAAGGAGCCATGGCCTTACGGCGATTCTCTTTGTGTGCCTTTAGAAGAGGTCACAGTTTACCATCAAACCAGCGGCACCACCGGGCAACCGGTATTTCAGCCTGATACATGGCAGGACTGGGAGTGGTGGACCGAAACCTGGTGTCAGTTCTTGTGGGCGATGGGTTTCAGGAATACAGACAGGGTTTTTCTTCCATTTGGTTACAATGTATTTATTGCCTACTGGGCCGGCCACTATGCTGCCGAAAAAATCGGTTGTGAGATTGTCTCAGGGGCTTTACTTAACACCGAAGAAAGAGTATTGAAGATGAAGGAACTCAGGGCCACTGCTTTTATGGCTACCCCTACTTATGTTCTTGGTATGGCGGACACCTGTCGGAAACTGGGCATGGATCCGAGGGATTTGGGGATCAAGAAAATCCTGTGCGCGGGTGAACCGGGTGCAAGCGTTCCCACCACCAAGAAAAGGATGGAAGAAGCCTGGGGCTGTAATGTATACGACCATATCGGCGCGACTGAAATGGGTGCGTGGGGATACGAGTGTACGTATAAGCCGGGTGGTTTGCATGTTAACGAAGGATTTTTCTTGGTGGAACTCTTGGATTTGGAAACCGGGGAACCTATTGAAGAACCTAATAAACTTGGGAAGGTCGTCATTACCTCTTTTGACCGGATGGCCCAGCCATGCATCCGCTGCGACAGTAAAGACGTGGCTATGTGGAGTGAAAACAACTGTGCCTGCGGACGCACACACCGCGTATTAAAGGGAGGGATTCAGGGCCGTATTGACCATATTACAAAAGTTAAAGGTGTACTGTTCAGTCCTGTAACGGTGGAAGAGGCTGTGCGCAGTATGCCTCAACTAGGTAACGAATATGAATTGATTGTTAAAAAAGATGGGGACGTAGACAAGATCATTCTAAAATATGAATTGATACCCGATTGTGAGGGCCAGGAAAAAGAAGTGGAGGCCGAATTGGCCACAACATTGAGATTGAAGACCAACTTGAACTTTATTTATGAAAGTCATCCTTATGGTTCCCTGCCCAGGTATCAAGTGAAAGCCAAGCGTTTTAAAGATCTCAGGAAGTAATTATTAGAAGGTGGAGATGCATTTTGATGGAGAAAACCAAAATTCGTGAAATGGCTGATATTATTGCCAATGTTAAAAAGGAAGCGGAAAATTTAAAAGAATTGGGCTGCAGCTGTGGCATTAAATGTGTTGAAATGAACGTTGTTAGAATGTCCGCAATGATAAAAATGCTGGAACTTAACATTACTGATCCCGCAGATATTTTGGAGGCCTGATCTACGCAGGCAATGCCCTTATTGATACAAGCAATTTATATTATTCTATGTGACGGATTCCTGGCGATATACTCAATATCAGGGATCCGTCAAATGTTTTATAGGTTATCCAGGTAACGATGTAATCCCGGCTGCTAGCTAGGCTATAAGGATCAGCGAATTATTTGCGGAGATGTATGTGTAAATATAACAACCCTTGATTTTGTTAATTTATATATGACATTATTTGAGTACCTGTAATTAATAAGTAAATATTAATAATTCCCATCAGTCTTATTAGAATTATTAAATAATGCTATAAAGGGAAATCAATATTTTAAAAGAATTAAATAATGACAAAATTTGCGGAGAACGACAAATATAGAGTCGTCATCCAGGGGCGGACGAAATCCGCCACGAACTCGTGGTCGATTGCCTGGGCTGGTATAGGTGCTTGGGGGTGAGGTAATTAAAATGTCGGAACTTCTCGGTTATTGTTTTATAAAAAGGAATTTTGTAGAATAAAGCGAACTTCTACATGTTAAGTTCATAAGGTTTATCAGGTTCCGTGGGCGGGCGGAAAAACTAAGTGAGGCTGAATACGAAGTACAGGGATTTTAGTAAGTTAATCAAGCAATTACTCGGTATCCTTGATAACCCGCGATTGATGGCCTTTTTTGTACGGACGCTCCGGGTTTTTTATAGTGAAAACTTGTTGATTACTCGGTAGGGGGGTGAAAAGCAGATAGAAAGAATAC
>ENA-UOOH01002573-UOOH01002573.1-fermentation-metagenome-genome-assembly--contig:-NODE-2573-length-15341-cov-5.340508_pt1 | contig 15341 bp, 9 predicted proteins | sample MGYA00245778_ERZ724025 | MGnify/ENA primary metagenome ERZ724025 (study PRJEB28704, sample SAMN03018313) | fermentation metagenome | biome: anthropogenic terrestrial biome; feature: soil; material... | reverse complement strand
CCGACCTCGCGTGATGCCCTCCAGGGGCATCAGGCTTCCGGCCGCCAGGCCGGAATTTCCTGTCCCTCTCGAGTGTGCCCATGGCATTGTTACTGACGCCATGAAGCACTTCCAATCTTGTTTGATCATGCTGTGCGCTCTGATGGTGTCGGTTCGAGCTGGTGCCGACGATCATCTGGTGCGAAACCGTGTCATGGAACAGCTGGACCGCGGCCTGGTCGCTGTTCCCGCACAGGACCAGACACTCTTCGTCAGCTGGCGTCTCCTGGCTGAAGACCCGGAGGGTGTTGCTTTCGACCTCTTCAGGGTGCGCGGCGAGGAGCTGGCGGTAAAGGTCAATACCGCTCCGATCAGCGGGGCCACCTGTTACATCGACACCGCCCCCGGCGAGGCGCGTCCGCTTGCGTACTATGTTCAGCCGGTGGCGGCCGGCGAGGTGTCGGCTCCGGCGCCGAAGGTGGAGGTATGGCCGGAGGCGTACCTGGAAATCCCGATCCAACCGATCCCGGACTACCGTCCCGGCGATGCATCCGCGGCCGACCTGGACGGGGATGGGCAATGGGAGATCGTGCTGCATCAGACCTCTCGCGGGCGCGACAACTCCCACGCCGGGATCACCGGGACACCGGTGCTCGACGCGTATGAGCTCGACGGTACGCATCTCTGGCGCATCGATTTGGGGGTCAATATCCGGGAGGGTGAGCACTACACCCAGTTCATGGTCTACGACCTGGACGGCGACGGGAAGGCCGAGGTCGCCTGCAAGACCGCGGACGGCTCCAAGGACGGCCTCGGCAACATCATCGGTGACCCGAGCAAGGACTGGCGCAACGTTGATGAAAGGTCGCGCAGCTTCGGACGGATCCTGGATGGTCCCGAGTTTCTTACCATCTTCGACGGCCGCACCGGGGCCGCCTTGGCGACGGCCGATTACGTTCCCCCGCGCGAACCGATCGACGGCTGGGGCGGTATCGGTGGCAACGGCGGAAATGACGACTATGGCAACCGCTGCGACCGCTTCCTGGCCTGTGTCGCCTATCTCGACGGCCGGCTTCCGAGCCTGGTCATGTGCCGTGGGGTCTACGGTCGCACTGTGCTTGTGGCATGGGACTGGCGCGAGAACCGGTTGAGCCGCCGCTGGGTGTTCGATTCGGGGATCAGCGATCCGCCCTACGAGGACGCCTCGCCCTTTTCCGGAATGGGCGGGCACTCACTGGCCGTCGCCGATGTCGATGCCGACGGCAGGGACGAGATCGTCTACCACGCGATGACGGTCGATGATGACGGCACGGGACTCTACTCCACGGGGCGCAGGCATGGAGACGCCATGTACCTCGGCGATTTCGATCCGAAGCGTCCAGGGCTCGAGCTTTTCCTCATCACAGAGAACGAAGACCAGACCGTGCGTTTTCAGACCCCGGGAGCCGGCATGCACGACGCCCGCACCGGTGAATTGCTCTGGAGTCACAGTCCCGGCGTGGATGTCGGCGCCGGCCTGGTCGCCGATATCGACCCGCGGTATCCGGGTTGGGAGGCCTGGGGCGGACCCGGTGGTCTCCGCACTGCGCGCGGCGAGGAGATTGGTCCCTCCCCGCGCAATACCCAGTGGGCGATCTGGTGGGATGGCGATCTGCTGCGTGAGCTGCTCTCCGGCGGGAGCGTCATGAAATGGAACTGGCAGGCGGGGCGTGAGGAGCTGCTCTTCGCCACCGGCATCCGGTGGGGCGGGCGGCCATCCCTGACCGCCGATCTCCTGGGCGACTGGCGCGAGGAGCTGCTGATCCCAGCGCCCGACGGCCGCTCCCTGCGGCTCTATACCACCACCATCCCGACGGAGCACCGGATCGTCACCATGATGCAGGATCCGCAATACCGCCTCTCCGTCGCATGGCAGAACGTCGTCTACAACAAACCCGCGTCCGGCAACCTGAGGCCTGTGCCGCCCAGTGGTTTACAAGGCGGTCAAGCGCCGTGAGCAGGGGGGAAGGAGACCTCCGACGCCGCGGACCCATTCGGCGGATTCGATTTGCCGAACATTCCAATCTTCTACAATGCCAATCCATCGCAATTCAGGGGTTTGTTCCTATGAAAATTCATCGATCGCGTTTCCTTCCCGCGTTTGTGCTCAGCTTTAGCCTATTGGTCTTCTGCGCTGGTCATGCAGCAGAGCCGTCCAACGTCATCGCAGCGAATGCCGAGCGCGTAGCCGAGGTGCTCGAGGGCGAACGCCTCGAGGCCTTCGCCTCCTGGTGGGGCTTTGATCCCAACGATTCGACCGCGTATCTGCAGCGCGCCATCGACTCGAAGGTCCCCAGGTTGATCATCGATCGTCAGTCTTCGCCCTGGGTGACGGGTCCGCTCTCCGGGGTCAGCGGCCAAGAGATCATCCTGCAGCAGGGCGTGGAGCTGGTGGCACTCAAAGGCGCCTATCGCCCGAAAGGCGACTGCCTGTTATCCTACCGCGAATGCCGGGATATCATTCTTCGTGGGGAGCTGAAGGATGCCGGCAAATCCGCCCGGATCAGGATGCGGAAGCAGGACTATCAATCCGGGGATTACGACCGCTCCGAGTGGCGGCATGCGCTGGCCCTCTATGATTGCGAGAACGTCTTGATCCAGGACCTCACCATCGAGCAATCCGGTGGTGACGGGATCTATCTGGGCACGACCGCCCAGCGGCGGGCCAATCGCAACATCGTGATCCGGCGGGTCGACTGCAACGACAACCACCGACAGGGCATCAGCGTCATCAGCGCCGAGAACCTGTTGATCGAGGATTGCAGGCTGCGCAACACGGACGGCACGGCCCCGCAGGCCGGGATCGATTTCGAGCCGAACCACGCCGAAGACCTCCTGGTCAATTGCGTCCTGCGCGATTGCATCGCGGAGAACAACACGGGAACCGGCTACCAGATCTGCCCGCAATTCATGAGCGGCGCGTCGCGGCCGATCTCGATCGTTCTGGAAAACTGCATCTCCCGTGACAACAAGCAGCATGCCATTCACCTCTGCAGTGCGCCCAAGGATCCGCCAAGCGGGAGCTTGCATGTCAAAGGCTTCCTGGCCGAGCGCGACGCCATGGCCGGGATCTCCGTGCAGTTCAACCCGTGGGACGCCATTCGGATCGAGCTGGAGGACACGACCTTTCGCGATTGTGCCGCCAAAGACAACTTTTTCCCACCGATCTATCTCCAAGGCCTCGAGTCGGAGGCGCGTCCGACAGGCGGGATCCGCTTCACCAATGTGATCGTCAAAGACGAGCTCGACCGCTCCATTTTTAAGATTGTGGACCGCACCAACGCCGGCCTCAAAGAGCTCGAAGGCGAGGTCATGCTCGAGCGCGGCGGGAAGCGGTCGGCGGTCCGGCCGTAGCTTGGGGCTATCCGAAAAGCACATTGGGCCATAGTTGAAGGCACTGCGGCTCCGGATGGGGGCGAACTCGCGCAGAGGCGCAGAGGCGCAGAGGGGGAATGGGGAGGTATCCTGCAGAGATCGCAGAAGTGTATGGGGAGGGAGGAAAAGGGACATACATCGGAGCCGTTTTTAACAAAGCCTTGGTCAACTGAATCGGTATCACTGAAAATACCCCCCAAAAAATAGGCTGCAGAGCATGGAACCTACCCACCCCGATAGGTTGGCCGAAAACGTCACCGCGCCCTCTGCGGGAGGCTTTCCGGGTCTGCGGATGAGCGGAGGATCGCGGATTCGGTGGTTGCAAGAAAGGGCGGCGGCCCCGCACCGGGAAGAGGAGGATTTTTTCTGCTAACTTGATCTGGGTCAAGGATGCGGAGTCCGAGGTCTGGTATTGGTGATGTTGAACCTCATCGAGGATGAACCTTCAACCGTTAGGACAGCATTACCATGAGCATGTTTTGTTTTCAGTGTGAGCAAAGGTCCCAGGGCGTTGGATGCACGGCTTTCGGCGTATGTGGAAAAGATCCGGAAACCGCATCGCTGCAGGATCTTTTGATCCATGCTTGCAAGGAGATCTCTCAATACGCGCACCAGGCCCGTCCGCTGGGTGGTGTCGACCACGAGATCGATCTCTTCGTCACGGAGTCCCTCTTCACGACGGTGACCAACGTCAATTTCGATCCCGATAACCTTGTTCTCTGGCTGGACCAGGCCGGAAAACTGAAGGCCAAGGCGATAGCGATGCGCGACGAGGTCTTCGCCAAGGCCGGCCAGACCCCACCTGCCTTGCCTCCCCTGAAGGCCTGGACCCCCGGCAGCGGTCGCGACCAATATGTTCGCGAGGGCGGCGAGGTGGGAGTCGAAGGGCGCCAGGAGCAGCTGGGTGAGGACATTTCTGGGCTCCAGGAGTTGCTGCTTTACGGGCTCAAGGGCATGGCCGCCTATGCGGATCACGCGAAGGTCCTTGGCGTAGAGGATGACGAGGTCTACGGATTCATCCACGAGGCGATGAGTGCCATGACCGCGACCCAGCCGACGGTGGACGAGCTGCTCGGGCTCGTGCTCAGGTGCGGTGAGGTCAACCTGAAGGTCATGGGTATGCTCGACAAGGGGAATACCGAGACCTACGGCCATCCCAAGCCGACCCCGGTGCGGGTCACTCCGATCAAGGGCAAGGCTATCCTCGTCTCCGGGCATGACCTGAAGGATCTGCACGTCCTGTTGCAGCAGACCGAGGGGACAGGCATCAACATCTACACACATGGTGAGATGCTGCCGGCGCACGGCTATCCCGAGTTGAACAAGTTCCCGCACCTGGCCGGGAATTACGGCGGCGCTTGGCAGGACCAGCAGCGGGAGTTCGACGAGTTCCCGGGCGCGATTCTGATGACAACCAACTGCATTCAGCGGCCGCGCGCCAGCTACAACAACCGCATCTTCACCTGCGGCCTGGTCGAATGGCCGGGCGTGCTCCATATCTCGGACCGCAACTTCGCACCGGTCATCGAGGCCGCGATGCAGGCCGAGGGCTTCACCGAGGACGCGCCCGAGAAGAAGATCCTAACCGGGTTCGGGCACAACGCCGTGATGGGCGTTGCGCCGCAGGTCATTGACGCCGTCAAGGAGGGCAAGATTCGCCACTTCTTCCTGGTCGGCGGCTGCGACGGCGCCAAGCCGGGACGCAACTACTACACGGAGTTTGCGCAGTCGGTGCCGGAGGATTGTGTGATCTTGACGCTCGCCTGTGGCAAGTACCGCTTCAACAAGCTCGAATTCGGCGACATCGGCGGGATTCCGCGCCTGCTCGATATCGGCCAGTGCAACGACGCCTACAGCGCGATCCAGATCGCGAGCGCGTTGGCCAATGCGTTCGACTGTGGGGTCAACGACCTGCCGCTGTCGATGATCCTCTCCTGGTACGAGCAGAAGGCGGTCTGCATCCTGCTCACGCTGCTCTACCTCGGCATCAAGAACATCAAGCTGGGACCGACCTTGCCGGCGTTCGTTTCGCCCGCGGTATTGAACGTGCTGGTGGAGAACTTCCAGCTTGCACCGATCACGACCGTGGAGCAGGACCTCGCCGAGTGCCTTGCCTAAGCTAGGGGTGGTCCGAAAAGGCCCCTGGGTTTCCACGAAAGCTCTCCGGATCCGGATGGGGAGGTATCGCTGAGGGCGCAGAGGTGTATTGGGAGGGGGGGATGGACTGACATCGGAGAATGAATAAATGCCTTGGTCTACTGAAACGGTATGACTGAAAAGTACCCCAAAAAAGAAGCCCTCTGAGCATGGAACCTACCCACCCCGATAGGTTGGTCGAAAACGCCACCGCGCCCTCTGCGGGAGATTCTCCGGATCCGGATTCGGATGGGGAGGGCAGGTTGAGAATGCGGCTACCTCTTCGGACGGGCCTAAGCTACAAACGAAGATTTACGGTTGCCTTTCCCCGATGAGGTGAGGCTGCCTGGGCGCGCGGATTCAATATCCGCGCGCTCTTTTTTTGCGTTGGTTCGGCAGGTCACACGGATTCAGCGGCAGACGAAATCGTCGTTGTTCATGCCGCATTCATTTCCGTCCCATTCCGGCTCGAGCGTGGCATGTGAAATGCCCCTACGTTCCAGAATGGTGCGGACCCTTTGTTTGATGTCGATGGCGTCCTCTTTGGTTGCCGTATGGGGAAGGACCAGGTGAGCGCTGTAGACGTGATGCCGTCCGTCCAGGGTCCAGAGGTGCTCGTGATGGATCTCGGCCAGGCCGTCGATCGCGGCAATCTCCGCCTTCAGTGCCTTTGCATCAACGCCTTCGGGGGAGCCTTGCAGGAAGACGTTCATGGTGGCTTTTAGGTTGATGAGGACGTTGCGCAGGATGTAGAGCGTGATGAGGATGGAGAGCAGGGGATCGAGGATGAAGAGGTCGACGAACATGAGCACCACGCTGACCAACAGCACCATGACCCAGCCGAGGACATCCTCGAGCAGGTGCCAGGTGACGATGCGGACATTGAGCCCTTCACCTTTGCGCAGCCGCAGGACCGCGATTCCGTTGAGCAGGATGCCGAGTACTGCCAGTCCCACCATACCCGGGGCATAGCTGGGCTCTGGATGAAAGAGTCGCTGGACGGCTTCGGAGAGGACGTAGGTGGAACCGAAGACGAGTACGGCTGTGCTGATGAGTGCTCCGAGGAGGGAAAACCGGCGGTAGCCGTACGTGAACCGGGTATCGCCTTTCTGGAGCGACTTTCGTTCGAGGAACCAGGAGGAGCCGAGGGCGAGGCTATCGCCGAGGTCATGGACGGCATCGGCGAGAATGGCGGTGCTATTGGTCCAGATGCCGCCGAAGATCTCGATGATGGTGAATACGAAGTTGAGCAGGAACGCGACACCGATCCGCTGTTGATTGTCGGAGTGTGGGTGTCCGTGCCCCTGAGGGGAATGGTGTGGATGGGCGTGAGGTTGACCACCGTTCATGATTGTTATGGCTCCTGCTGAATCCTGCTGAGTGGATGCTCCTCAACAGGATACACCCAAGCCCTCCACCGTCCATCTGCCACCCGCCCAAAAAAAAGTCTATCGTTACCCGCTACAAAAGTTTGGCTAATCAAACAAAGTAGTACAATTCGAAATTTTGCTGGGGCAGGGCGTTGAGGCCCTGGCGGTTTGGGGTGCGGGCAGGGGGCGTATAACGATGGAGCGAGATGTTGATCGTATTTCTAATCAAGGGTTTACACTTGTGGAGCTGCTGTCGGTGATCGCGATTCTCGGGATCCTCGCCGCACTCATGCTTCCTTGTGTGCAGCGGGCGAGAAAGACGGCCCAGGCCGCTCGGCATCTGGGAGCCGCTCGGAATCTCATTCAGGCGTATTTGATCTATAGCTCCGATTTCGATGGCCGGCTCATGCCCGGCTATGCGCCGGCATTCGTGACCAATCGTGCGGGCACCCCTGTAGGATACCCGGCCAACGCTCGATACCCATGGAAAATCGCGCCCTATTTGGCCTTCTCCATTGAAGGGACACTCCTGCTTGATCGCATCCCCGATGAGGATCCCGAGCAGGTCGATTACCAGATCAGCCTCTATCCGAGCTTCGGCGTCAATGCCGCGTTCGTCGGCGGGAACTTCATCTCGGGTCCTGTTCCTACCCCCAGCGCCCTTTCCCGATTCGGCCCCTTCGTTGCACAGCGCCTTTCTAAGGTCCGGAACAGCCATCAACTCATTGTCTTCGCAGCGGCACACTCGCGTTCCGAGGGACAAGATATCGCCGGCTATCACGTGGTCACACCACCCTCCCTCACCAGCCGTGAATGGGCCGCTTCCTTAGATTCCAACGCACCACCGAGCGCGCACGGTTTCGTCGACTACCGCCTCAACGGCAAGACCGTTTCGGTGATGCTCGACGGCCATGCAGAACTCGAGCCGTTCACCGCTCTCGATGATATGCGCCGGTGGTGCGACATCGCGGAAAGCCCTGATTGGTCCCTCCAATCCGGCCGCTGAACGAGCCCGAGGTCGTTTTCTCTTGTCGCCAGGTCCGCTTCCATCAAACCAGGAGTCACTCATGTGTTTCCAATCATTCATACAAAGGTATTTTCGGATATTCCTGCTCATCCCAATAGTGCTCGTCGTTGCCGGACGGCTCGCGGCCGAACCGGTGGAGATCCAAGAGCCGATCGTCGATCGCTGGATGTATCCCTTCAATTCCACGCCCGGATCACGAGGTGCCGTCCCGATCTTCGGCACAACCGGCAGCGAGATGTTCGATGATCGCGATGCGCAGTTCGTAATCGTTTTTGACACATCCACGAGCGTGCCGACCGGACTTCCTCCCAAGCGGTATCAGCTCCATCGCCTGGAGCTGCGGCTTGTCCATTCCACGGCCGACACCTTCCTTTACGACCCGACGGCCGATCCGTACGATTCCTTCAGTGACGAACCCGCCGGCTTGGACCCCGATCCCGGACGTCCGATCGAGTTGTACGGTCTCGGCTTTCGCAACGGGTTCAGCATCGACTCCTTCCAGGAAGACGCCCCGTTCGGTCCGCCAGGCCCACCAGCCGCCAACCAGAGGAGCGCCTTTGCCATAGACCTCGCCGGGGACGGCGCTCCGGCCGATGTCTCCAACAACGTCAGCGCGCCCGTCTCCGCGCGGCCTTGGGCGATCGGCATCACCGATCAGGTCGATGCGGGCACCTCGGTCCCCGCCGATACCACCTTCTCGTTCGTCCTTGACCTATCCCGGTCTGAATTGATCGGTCACTTTCAAAACGCACTCGCCACTGGGCGCCTCGGTCTGGTCGTCACTTCCATGCACCCCGCATCCCAGGGAGGTGCTCCGGCATACCCGGTCTTCTACACCAAAGACAATATCGCGCACTCCCCGGCCGAGGGACTCTTCTTCGCGCCCAGGCTCATCCTGGATGTCGAAACTGAGCCGATCCTGGTCGTAGAGGCATTCTACCAGGACCCCGACGGGTTGCTCATTCTCCAGTGGAACGATCTCGGTCCCGGTGTTGCCTACACCGTTGAATACGCCCTGAACACTGGATCGGACGCCTGGCAGCCGGTCGGCGACCCCGAGGCATGGCCCGTTTTTAACCATTCGTGGCAGGTCGATCCTGCCGAACTCCCCGCGCGGGGAGTCTTGCGTGTCACAGCAGTAAAACCATAACAGAAGGAATGTGAACCCATGATTCATTCATATCTACCGCACCTGCGCTCCCACCATATGCGGGCCATACTCCTGGCGACCGGCTTGCTGATCGCCGGCAGATCAACTGCCGGGGCCAAGGACGGGATCCTCGTGCTCGCGCATGGAGGGCATACCGAGTGGAATGAGATCGTCTACCAGGCGGTCGCGCCGCTCGAGAAGGCCTTCGCTGTGGAGTACGGACTGGTCATCGAGGACCAGCAAGCGATGGCCAAGGCGGTGAAATCACTGGAAGCCAAGGGGGCAGACCGCATTGCAGTGGTCCGCATGTTCATGTCCGGGGAGAGCTTCCTGCCGGAGTCGGAGTACCTGTTCGGCGTCACCGATCAGGCTCCATCGGAAGGACCTACGATTCCAGACGGTGCCGACGGCGCTGAGGAGCAGCGGCCGGGTAGGCGCTGGGAGCCGATCCAGAGCAAGGCCGATATCCGTGTCAGCCGCCAGGGCGTGGCCGATTCCTCGCTGGTGGGCGAGATCCTGGCTGATCGGGTCAAGGCCCTTTCGGAGTCGCCACAGCGCGAGCGTGTGCTCGTGCTCGGCCATGGTCCTGCCGAGAGCGAAGCCGCCAACGAGCGTTGGCTCTCCAAGATGCACCTGGCGGTGCAGGAGATTTGGGCGATCGGCCCCTTCGTGCATGTTGCCTGCGAGACCACCTGGGAGGACCGACCGGACCGGCATGAAGAGGCGCTTATGCGGATTCGCAGGTATATCGAAGAGGGCGCCAAGAATGGTGAGCGCGTCATCGTGGTGCCGTTTCGGATTGCCGGCTTCGGGCGCTATGCGGAGATGCTCGAGGGACTGGAGTATGTGTCGGACGGACTCGGACTCTGCCCGCATCCCAACATGACCCGCTGGATTCTGCAAACGGCAGAGGACTGCTTTGCAGCTCGTGAACAGGCCGCCCTGCGTTAAACAAGCAATTAAAAAATACGCCCGCGCCTCTGCGTGAGCACCCCGACCCCGGATGGGAGGACTCGCGCAGAGGCGCTGAGGCGCTGAGGAGGGAGGTGGAGAGAGAGGGTTGCATGCGTGGCGTGGACTTTCCCCCAATCGCCTTGGTCAGCAGAAAACGAATACCCTAATAATCCCAAAAAAGCTTGGATCAAAGCATGTGCCCAAACCCACCCCCATGGCCAGTTCGAAATCGCCACCGCGCCTCTGCGCCTCCGCGCGAGAACCTCCGGTTCCGGATGGGGAGGACTCACGCAGAGGCGCGCTGCAGCAGTTGGATCAGTCGATCTGGTTGGACATGACCCAGCGGAAGAACCACGCCTCCCCGGGGGCGGGCGTGCCGACAAGCGGGAGCCTTACCTGGTTGCGGCCGTCGCCTAGATCAATGACCTCCGCCTCTGTGTTTTGGACCCAGCCTGCGCTCGAAACCCAGTTCGTGGTGCCAAGGCCTGTCGCTGCCACCAGCCGGTATCGAACGCCGTTGACGGTATAGTCGTCTGGGGTGCCTGCACCGCCACTGCGCAGGATCATCGAAATGTTCCCGACGCCATCCTCGTTCACCGCCCGGATCGAGGGCTGGATATTCGCCACCAAGGGATCGCTTCCCTGACCGAACTCAAGCCAGTTCGGACTGCCGTCGCCGTCGGGGTCCGCGTTCGGATCCGCGTTTGAACCGGACAGGTCCTGGTTGTTGGCCCAGCTGTCATAGACAGGACGGTGGGTTGTCCCACCGGCCTTGCCCTTTACGATCGTCAGCCCTGCATAGTTGGAGTGTGAGTTTTGCGACCAGGTCGAAGGATCGGAGTCGATCACCTCATAGGTGCCCGCCATGATCGTGACCATCGGTGCGCATTCCCAGTAGGCATTGGGAACGTTGCCCTGGCCGACTCTGCCCGTTGTCTGCCAAGGACCGTACAGCGTGCCGTCCTCGTGTCGCAACGCGATCGTACCGGGCAACGCGCCGTTGTTGAAATAGTGATAGTCCTCGAGAAACGTCACCAGCACTGGCGCGTCAATCGTAAATTGCGTTGGGTTGGTCGGATTGCTCTGGACCCCATAGATATTGTGATTATTGAAGATCGTCTCTTCCGCACCTTCCACCGAGATGGTGAGGATGGCCTCCGCGATCTCGCCTTCTGGGCCGATGGCCCGGATCAGGGGACTGTATACGCCGCCGCTGGCAGGGGTCCCGCTGAGGATCCCCAGGATCGGATCGAGGGTCAGGCCTTCGGGGAGATTTTCGGCTTCAAATGCCGCGGGGGTGAAGGATGCCTGGACCTGATATTGCATCGGTTGGCCCAGTGCGCCATTGAGGATATTCGCTCCGACGATGGTCGGCACCTGCATTGCAGCGATCGCGCCTGCCACCGCTGTCTCCTTGTAGAAGAAGACCCCATGGTGGCCGTTACCCGAGTGATCCCGCGGCGAACCGTCCAGGGGATAGTAGGCCAGGAGTCCGGGTTGAGCACCGCCTAGCGCTTGGTCCTTATACTGGATCAAGGTGTCGGCGCTGCGGATATGATCCCAAATACGGAGTTCGTCGACCGTGACGGCTCCGTTGATGCGGTAATTCGAGGCGCCACCGATATAGAGGGGCGCCATGCTTGGCACCAATCCGCCTTCGGTGTCGGCGTTGGCGACCTCTGTCCCGTCGAGATAGCAGCGGAGGTTTTGCTCCGCTGCGGTGGGGTCGAAGGTGATCGCGACGTGATACCATTGACCGGCGTTCAAGGTGGGGCCCGCCACCAGTACATAACCGGCGACGTCGGTGGTGATCCGGACGTCGAGTTGGTCGGAACGATAAACCCCGATCAGGAGGCTTTCCCATGCACCGCCACTTCCCGGGCCCTCTTTTCGCACGACATAATTCTCAGTACCGGCCGCCGGTTGCTCCTGGCGCATCCAGAACTCCAGCGTAAATGGGTCTGCCCCCGCAGGCAGAATCCCTGGAGCGGCTGGAACCTGCATGGTGTCGAACCGTTCGATGCCACTGCCGTCGCCTGGATTGGCGACCTTGGTGAATTGGATTGCCGAGCCCGGCAGTTCGGGGATTGTCGGCTCCGGGTCAAACCGGTAATAGACCGCGTCACGGTCGCCGAACACGCCGGTCGAGTACCAGGTCCAAACGCCCTCCGTAATTAGGTGTACAGCACCGTCTGCCCCGATCGCCATCTGGGGATGGTCCGCTGACCTGAAAGAGAAGTTGGGGCCGAAGGACTGGACGATGAAGCTTTCGCCTGCATCGAACGAGGAGAACAAAGCCATGCCCGCAATCGCGATTCGCAGGGTGGTTGGCTCCGAGTCCTGACCCGGGATGGCGCGGATGACCGGCCACCACGCGGTGGCGCCCAGCTCGTTCGCACCGTTGGTCACCGGAATGAGCGAACCGAACGAGGCTCCCCCGTCGACTGATTTGCGAAGGTAGAGCTTGGAGTCGCTGGTGTGGATCAGAGCATAGACCTCATCCTGAACGGCCGTGAGGGTGAACTGACTTGTCAGCAGCGACGCGGTGATCCCGGTATCGGCCGTGAGGTTGATCGGCGCTTCAAAGGACATCCCATCGTTGAGCGTGCGGCGGAAATAGACCGCGCGCTGGTCGTTCTCGTCCAGGGCGAGGAACATCGTGTAGATCCGGCCGTTGGCGCCGGCGATTACGGGGGCATAGTGCTGGTAATGTGCGCCGAGCGTCTTGTGGGCGCCGTTGGCGGATGGGACAGAGATCTGAGTTTGGTGGTAGGTTTGCCCGCCATCGCCGGAGATCGCCATGAATAAGTTTCCGAACTGGATGTATCCATACGAATACGAGCACTGGTAATACTGTAGGGCGATCTGGTCGCCGGACGAAAATGCGTCGCACAGTTCCCATTGATTATCTGCAGAAACAGCTGCTGTCTCAGTAAAAGTCGCTCCGTTGTCTTCTGAGGTCAGTACGATCGCAGAGAACTCGAACGGGTAAGCGTCAGTCCAATTACGTTGCTGCCGGAAACTGAGAACGGTACGGTCGGCGTCCGCCGAGAGATAGACATTGTAGGCATGCCAAAACGGGCTGCTGATGTCGCGCGTGGTCCAGAGCACGCGTGGTTGTTCAAAGGTCTGACCGCCGTCGGTCGAGCGCAGATAGACGAATTGCCCGAACCAGCTGGTCGAGCCATCGCCGTACGCGCCGAACGCGATATGCACATAGTTGCCGTGAACGGCCATATGCCTGTCTGTCGGCTGCGATGCGATCTCTTTAAGATTGGCGTCGTTTTGGTAGAACTGGAAAATGGGCTCCCAGGTCTCTCCGCCGTCGGTCGAGCGCCGATAGCAGACCGCGTTGTCATCCACACGCGAAAACCAGAGTGCGTGGACGGTATCACCATCAACGACGATCTCGGGGTAGGAGTCGGCCAGCCCGCGCTCTTCTGCCGGCAGTCCCTCCGAGACGTTGACCGTCCACCACGAGAGGTCTGCATTGCGCGCGGAGAGTGATAGTGCGAGTCCAAAGAACGCTACAATGATCAGTGATCGTCGGCGAAGAGGTTGGGTTGAAGAACTAGTTGAAAACCGCGCGTAAAGTCCCGATGGCTCTTGCCTGACGAGTCTTCATCTCCCACCTCATGCTTCGCAAATTGAGAATCAGCTTATGCCAGGACGCTGCTCTCGACCCTTTCTACGGCATGAACCCCAACCAGCCGTCAGACCCCCCCAGGTCCCTGCCGCTTTGGAGGAAAGGCGTTTCCTTCTCCCCGGGCCGCTCGCCCAATCGCGATTAAAGGCTTGGAGGTCCGAATTGTCAATGGGAATCAGAAGGTAGAGGAAAATATGGGCGGAACTTAGAATCCAAGAATCAAAGTGGGGCCTCGCGCAGAGGGGCAGGGATTCGATGGAGGGTGGAGGCAATTATCCCAAGAGCCCGAGGATGCAGAAAGCGAATACCCCAAAAAAAACTCAGAAAGGGTTAGGACCAGAGCCTTGGCCCAACCCACCCCCACACCCAGCACGAAAACGCCACCGCGCCTCAGCGCCTCTGCGCGAGACCTCCGGTTCCGGATGGGGAGGCCCCGCCATAGCCATTGCTTTTGACCTCTCAAACGTGGCCGTCAGGCCTACTGCCTCAGGCTCATTTTGAACGGTGCTCTTCGTGTTGTGGAGAGGTAGAAGACGTCGCTGACCTGTTCCTTGATATAGGCGTAGTCAACGGTGCGGTAGGTGATCAAGGCCGAGTCGAGCACATGGAAGATTCCCTGACTGTAGTCGGTGGGGTGGCCTTCATAGCCGACCAGGAGCAGCGAGTGGGCGGAGCCGATGCCGACCGGCCAGCCCGCATTGAGGACCTGGATCATGCTGGCAATATGTTCATCGCTGAGGCCTGCGGGGGCGGTATGCGGCGAGATCCAGGTCAGGACCGGTTGCAGCCGCCTCTCCACTTTGCGCTTGTTGGCCAAAGCGGTTTCAAGGAGGTCCGCGTCCGGGGCGCGGGTAATATCAAAGGCCTCCGTGTACGGATAATCCTCCTCCGCGCAAATGCCGTGTCGGATCACGCCTTCGAGGGCGTGGTAGAAAAAGGAGCCGTCACCACCGTCATGCGAGACCTGGTTGGATGCCCAATTGATGAATTCCGGGCTGATTCGGATCCGTGATCCGCCTGCCCGCGCAAAAAGGTATTCGTAGGCCGAATTCACGACGAAGACGGAGCAGGTCCCGCGAGCGCCCTGGCCGCGGGGTGAGAGACCGTATTCCTCGAACCTGGGCCGCAAATCGATCACCAGGCTAGCGGCGGATTCCGCGGAATCGGCGGGGCGGACCGCGCTGGAGAACAGTGCGGTCGCACAAGCGAGAGAGAGGATCAACGAAGCGCTTTTCATGAGCGTCTACATACCCAAGTCAATTCGAGCGATCAACTCTCGGATGTTTCCCAACCACAAAAGGCATTCCCAACCGATAAGGGTCAGGCGCGAGTCGCTTGCATCCTCTTGTTTGTCCTCGTCTTCCTCGATAACCTCGTACTCCTACTCGTACACGTACACGTACACGTACACGTACACGTACACGATCCCCTGCTCGCGAACTAGGTTCCCTCGCTCGATCAAGGTCCGGTACACCGTGTAAACCCACGCCGCGAAGTCTAGAGCTACCCGGGAAACTTCCAACTTCTCGTGATCTTGTTCCATTCGCATCCTCGTGTACGGGAACGTGTACCGCTTTGCTGTGTACGTGTACGTTTCTGGGCTCAACAGTGCCTTGCCCCAACCCACTCCCACCGCCAGCTCGAAAACGCCACCGCGCCTCTGCG
>ENA-UOOH01002571-UOOH01002571.1-fermentation-metagenome-genome-assembly--contig:-NODE-2571-length-15343-cov-12.462781_pt1 | contig 15343 bp, 16 predicted proteins | sample MGYA00245778_ERZ724025 | MGnify/ENA primary metagenome ERZ724025 (study PRJEB28704, sample SAMN03018313) | fermentation metagenome | biome: anthropogenic terrestrial biome; feature: soil... | reverse complement strand
CTAGGGAATGGATGACCCATCCCCTGAAATACTACCGCGCCAAGACAAGGTCCGGGAAGGAGAAGAAGGAATGATCACATTTCCTTCATGTTGTTCCAGGTGACGATGGCTCTTTGAATCGCCGTAAGATTCCCGACGACGGCGAAATAGATCACCATGATCTCCAACCATGTCACTGTTATCCCCAATACTGTTACGGAACCGTATCCCAGAACTATCATCACGTATTGTATTATCGGGAAGATCGTGCTGAGGACGACCCTGTCCGCCCTTCCCAGCAACCCGGCGTAAAGTCTCGGGGCACCTACGGCCTGGGCCTGCGTCCCCATGTATGACGTAAGGAGTACGCCCACAAGTGCCAGTGCACCGATTATAGGATTGCACCATGCGCTGAGGGCGACTCCGCCGATCATGAATACGTCCGCATATCTGTCGAACACGTGATCAAGGAAATCACCGCGCTTCGAGGCCTTGCCGGCAAGTTTCGCCACCTTGCCGTCCAATGCGTCGAAGTATCCTGATATCAGAACGACGATGGCCCCGATCAGCAGAAGTATGTGGTAGTCGTAACTCAGATACAGCAATATCCCGCACAGAAGTGCCAGCAGGAGACCTGCCCAGGATATCATATTGGGATTCACGTTTATCAGTTTCTTGGCGACGGGGGTAAGCGCGAAATCCGCCTTGTCTCTGTGCCCGTCTAGAACCATCTGTCCGTCTCCCCCGACCAATCCGTGCTGCCGGGCACCTGATGGTCCCCCCTGCCTTTGATGATCTCCTCCATCTTGTCGGCGGTCTCCTTCGGTGTCAGTTTCGTCGTATCGATCTCGAAGACCCTGGCTTTGGAACCGTCGGCTTCGCACAGTATGACGTCAAGGATCTCCGCCTGAACGTTCTCTCTCACCTTGGATTCGGAATACCCTCTTGCCCTTAATCTCTCGGCAAGAACGTCCGGATGGCATCGGAATACGACGACCGTGTCGCATCTGAGGAAATGTGACAGATGCCCTTCCACTATTGCGCTGAGCTTGCTCCTCTTCGAGAATAAGGTGCGCATCTTCTCGATGTCCACCTCTCTGGTATCTCTCTCTGCATCCTCTTCTCCCAGCAATCCGTTCTCGGCTATGAACGCATTGAGATCGATTATCTCATACCCGCGCTGTCTCAGATACTCGGCCGCAGACGTCTTGCCCGTCCCCGGCGTCCCTGTCATTGCTATAAGCGGCATCTCAGATCCTCCTCAGATAGTTGTCTGCTCTTCCCATCACCATGTCCCAGGTCGGAACATTCTCCACTGCCCCGTACGCTTCGATGACGAATGACGAGGTTGCGGCTGCGATGATCAGAGCTTCCTCCGTGCCGTACTCCCTGTACTTGGCAGCGTAGAAGCCCGCCCTGAATGCGTCCCCTGCTCCGGTGGTATCGACCACCTTATCCGGTCTCACCGCAGGGACGTCTACTCTCTTGCCGTCTATGAAGGCCCTGCTCCCTTCCGGACCGTCCGTACGGACCACCAGGTGCTTCTTTATCGTGTCAAGAGTGTTGTCTATGTAATTCTCTGCGGAAACTGACTCGTGCTCGTTGCAGAAGAATATGTTCGAAAGTGCCAGCGCTCTGTTGAACCTCTCCTTATCCCAGATCTCATGAATCTCCTGGGCCGGGTCGAAGGCTATGTACGGAATATCCTTCAGCTTCTCCATCTGCGATATGTAGTAATCCGGATCCCCCGTGGAGAAGTGCACATACTCCGAGCCCTTGGCATACTTCGACAGGTCTACCCCCAATTTTGAAGCCCAACCCTGGGGTCCCTGATAGAACAGTACCTTCTGATCGAAGTTCCTGTCATTTACCACCAGCGCCTCGGATGTGCCATACTCCGTTTCTATCATTCCTGAGGTCATCACCCCGGCGTCCTTCAGCCTCTTCCTGTACTCGTGCGGGAAGTCCTTCCCGATGAATGCGCAGAGCATCGTCGGAACGCCTAGAGTGGCTGCAACATAGGATATGTTGGATGCGGTCCCGCCCATGTTGCTCTTCTTCGAGAGAACGTTTATGGATGTGTTAAGGCGCGGGAACTCCCTGACGGAGATTATCTTATCGATTGAAACGTGCCCGTAAACGGAGAGGAACGGCTTCAAGTTCCTTCCTCCCATCCCGAGATGTATTCTGTCTGCTCCTTCGTCAGTGAATCGATCTCAATACCCATGGACTTCAGCTTGATACGTGCTATCGCCTCATCTATGTGATCCGGCACCGCATATACCTTCCCTTCCATTTTCTTGTGATTGTTGACCATATGCTCAAGTGCCAGCGCCTGTGTGGCGAAGCTCATGTCCATGATCTCCACGGGGTGCCCCTGGCCGGCGGCCAGGTTCATGAGACGTCCCTCTGATACGAGATAGAGCATCCTGCCGTCCTTCATCTCGTACTTGTCAACGAATTCCCTTACTCTTGTGACGCTCACGGCCTCGCTGTCCAGGGCCTTCTTGCTGATCTCGTTATCGAAGTGCCCGGCATTGCACAGCACGCACCCGTCCTTTATCAGCGGTATGTGGGCGTAGCTGATGACATCCTTGCAGCCGGTGACCGTTATCACTATCTCGGCTATCTTCACGGCCTCGGCCATGGGCATGACCTCGAAACCGTCCATCCTGGCCTCAATGGCCTTTATCGGATCCACTTCGGTCACCACGACTATGGCGCCGAGCCCTTTGGCTCTCATCGCCACACCTTTCCCGCACCATCCGTAACCTGCCACCACGGTCCTCTTCCCGGCTACTGTCAGATTCGTGGCGGTCATCCATCCGTCGAATGCCGACTGCCCGGTGCCGTATCTGTTGTCGAAGAGGAATTTCATCTTGGCATCGTTCACATCCATCACCGGGAAGCGCAGCGCGCCGGCGGCGGCCATGGCCTTCAGGCGGATGACACCTGTGGTGGTCTCCTCGTTGGCGCCTTTCACGTTGTAGAGCGCGTCCTTCCTGGTGGTGTGCAGCATCGCGATAAGGTCCGCACCGTCATCTATCACGAAATCTGGATGCATGTCCAGGACCGAGTTCAGATTGCAATAGTACTCATCCTGGCTCTCCCATTTCTTGGCATGGACCTCAAGACCGTATTCTGTCCTCAGCGCCTCCGCCACCGAATCGTCCGTGGACAGAGGATTGCAGCTTGCGAGCCTGATCTCGGCCCCTCCGTCTGCAAGGGTGACGGCCAGCATCCCCGTCTTGGCCTCCGTGTGAAGGGCCATGCCCACCTTCAGACCTTTGAGCGGTTTCTCCTCGGAGAACCTTTTCCTTATCTCCATGAGCGCGGGCATGTGCTCCTGAGCCCAGTGCAATTTTGCCAGTCCCTTCCTCGACAGCTCGTTCATCTTCCTCTCTCCGACATAAGTGATTCGCATATGTAATCTACCGTCTCCCTGCGGCAGCGCTCTCCCGAATAGGATTCCAGTGCCCTGTCGATGGCTGACGGGTCGTCCTTCATCTCCTCTGCGAAGGCGATCATGTTCTTCAGGGCCCGGGTTATCTCATCCGATATGGGGACCGCGGCGGCCTTCGAGGTCCTCGACAGAGGATTCAGATCTATCGATATCACCGTCTTCCCCATGGCCGCCAGGGCCTCCGCCCTGTCCCCGTCCTCTATCGGAACGAGGATGACGTCTGAATCATAGATCCCTTCCCTGACGCACAATGCTCTGTCCGAGGTCAATCCGGGTATCCTGGCATCCGGTTCCCTCCCCAGCACCTCCCCCGCGCCCTGCTCCTCCATATGGGAGATGAGCAGCTCCATCCTCCTCTCCGTGCGGTGGAATATGTTGACCTCTATCTTCGCGCCGACGAGCTTCGCCAGCTTTATCAGATTCTCCGCATCCAGCGCCGCTGCGTTGCCGTTGACGCATACCACCGGATTCTTCGCCTTCAGCAGATGGGCCGTACCGGCCCTCTCGGATTCCAGGGACGGCGGTATAGACCTCTCGCCCATGAGATAATCGTAGGCTTCGCCTCTGCCGTGGGATATCAGCCCGGTGGGCGTAGCCAGGCCCTTCTCCACCATTTCCGCGAGTCGCTCCCTCCTCATGAGAGACTCATAGCGAGGATGATTGCGTGGGATGGTCACGATTGAACTGTATGCAGGAATGCCTAATTAGGTTTGCCGAGGATGTTTCTCCGCAGCATGCGTATCGAGTCTTTACAAAAGTCTTTACAATTCATACTAATTTCTAAAAAATTATAAAGACTTTTATATTACTGGCTCATAACAGCATTCATGAGAATTCCTCAGCGACCCCCGGGAATCGGAGATGTCCCGGAAGGCCTTTTGATTGAAATGCTCCAAAGCAGGGACGCACTGGCCATCGCAAAGGATTTCAACAGAAGATACCTCCATTGGGAGGAGATACGGTATCGCGACATAGGCAGGAACGACCATGCCGTTATCTGGGCCCTCATGAAGATCCTTAGGTCCGACGGACAAAAGGAGCTCATATTCGGGAAGACGCAGATCAGATATTCATTCATCCGCGATTTCATGCGGATCGTGCATGAGATCGACACGATATCCTCGGCAGGCCTGTTCTCTGAGGAGAACATGACCAAGAAAAGCCGGATCGTTTACGCGGCAAGCTCGGTCATGGAGGAGTCGATAGCTTCCAGTCAGATAGAGGGGGCCTCCACCACCCTTTCTCTGGCTAAGAAGATGCTGCGGGAGAACCGGGCCCCCAGGAACAGATCTGAAAGGATGATCTTCAACAACTACAATGCGATGAACTTCATACGTCGGAGGAAGGACGAACCTCTGACCCCGGATCTGATCCTTGAGACTCACAGGATCATCACCAAGGGTACCCTGGAGGATGAGGGATACGAGGGCAGACTGCGGGATAATGATGACATCGTGGTGCAGGATGCCCTGACAGGAGACGTTTACCACACGCCGATGTCCTTTGAAGACATAAGTGCCAGCATACAGTCCGTATGCGAGTACGCGAATGATGATTCTGAATTCGAACACCCTATCATAAAAGGAATAATCCTGCATTTCATGATGGCCTATATCCACCCTTTCATGGACGGCAACGGGAGACTGGCCCGGGCTCTGTTCTATTGGTACGCCTTGAAGAAGGGATACTGGTCTGTGGAATTCCTCTCCATATCCAAAGCCATAAAGAAACACCGCGGGAAGTATGACCTGTCATACCTGCTCTCTGAGACGGACGACAATGATGTGACATATTTCATCAAATTCAATCTGGATCAGATCAAAACCGCCTTCGATACGTTCAAGAGATACGTGAAACGCAAGCTGAAAGAACAGAAGGAAATGGAACAGAGCATAGTGAGCAATCCGGACTTCAATCTGAGACAGAGATCAGTACTTATGGACGCCATGAAATCCGATGAGCCTTTCTCCGTGTATTCTGTTCAAAAGAAATATCAGGTCTCGTATCAGACTGCCCGTACCGATATTCAGAAACTGATCGCCTCAGGTTACGTAAAGGTGTCCGGCAGAAAAGGGAACATGGCACTTTACAGATATGACAAGACGAACGACCGGACGATACCTTTACAAAAGTCTTTACAATCAATACTGATTTCTGAAAAATTATAAAGACTTAAATGGTCTGGCTGTTCCGGGCACATTACTGCCATGACATCTTATTCACCTCATACGGAACAATCCGGAGAGGACCTTCTTCGGGATATGATTAAGTAAGGAAATAGAACTGAAGGTGCGATATGGCCAATATCAGGGTTGTCTTGGTGAGACCGAAATTCGAAGGGAATGTCGGAGCGATAGCCAGATCCATGGCCAACTTCGGTCTTGACGAGCTTTACCTCGTAGAACCCTGTGTCATAGGCGACGAGGGGGAGATAAGAGCCGTCCACGGCATAGACGTGCTGAAGAACGCCGTGACCGTTGACACCTTGGAGGAGGCGCTGGAAGGGTGCCTCCTGTCGGCCGGCACAAGCGATACGATCACCGAGGGCGAGAGCAATTACGTCCGCGTCCCCATCACCGTGAAGGAGTTCGCCTCCAGGCTGGAGGAGTACCCGGACAAGGTGGCGGTGGTCCTGGGCAGAGAGGATACCGGATTGCTTCAGGAGGAGCTTGCCAGGTGCGACCTCCTCATCCACATACCCGCGGACAGGGAGTATCCGACACTGAACCTCTCCCATGCAGCCGCCATAATCTTCTACGAGCTGTTCGGGGATTCGGTGAAGAAGCCGACGCCCGCCGACGGCTCCGACAAGGAGAGGATGTTCGCCTACTTCGACGAGCTTCTTGATGCGATCAACTACCCGGAGCACCGCCGCGAAGGGACGTCAGTGATGTTCAGAAGGATGATGGGCCGCGCGGTGCCCACGAAGTGGGAGTACAACACGATCCTCGGGGTCTTCAAAGACTCCGTCAAGAGGATTCACTGATTCTTCGCCCTTGCGCGGGTGTACTCTCGCACGGCGTTCCTTATCGCGTCATCGATGGATACTGAGTCGCCTTCTTTGATGAGATTCTCCAATTCGGTGACGTTGCCTCTGGGCAGGTCCACGGTTATCTTGGCGATGTTCTCGGGAGTGAAACGGGATCTGATGAACTCATCCATGGCCTCTCTTATCGCATCGGATATGCTCTCGAACTCCCCGCTGTCCACCAGGTTCTGGAGGAGCGCCAGTTTGTCCGACTGTATCCTTATCGTCACGCGTTCTGTGGATGCCATAGGCCTCTCTCTGTCTGACAGATGTTCACGGGTTTATATATAGAACGGTCAAAGACCCGAAAAATAATTTTTAGGGAAATGGTTTCAAGCTTCGTGATACCGTAAGGGATCATCCGAAGAGTGCAGAAAGGCCGGCTGCGGCCTCTTCCTCGCTGACAGCCTCTTCCTCGGGCTCTTCCTTCTTCTCCTCTGCGGGGGCGGCGGCCGCGGCTGCGGGCGCTGCTCCGGCGGCGGGAGCGGCCATAACGGAGGCGCTTGCAATGGCCTCCTTTATGTCGACTCCCTCGAGGGAAGCGGTCAGAGCTTTGATCTTGGCTGCGTCAGCCTCAACACCTGCGGCGCTGAGAATAGCGGCGATCGCGTCGTCCGTTATCTCCTTGCCTGCAGAGTAGAGCACCATAGCGCTGTAGATATACTCCATTCTATTCAACCTCCTTTTTAGCCGAATAATGCACTGAGGCCAGCAGCTGCTTCTTCTTCGCTGACCTCTTCTTTCTCTTCCTCGTCGTTCTTCTCTTCCGCCGCGGGAGCCGCGACAGCCGCGGCCGGGGCCGCTACGGCACGGGCGCTGAGCCTGGCCGATATGCTGTCGTTCGCGTATCCCGCTGCGGCGGCCAACGCCAGCATTTGGGCGTCGGCCTTCGCGAGAAGAATGTCGATGTTCTCTCTGGTTGGTATCGCGGCCGATACAGAGAGGCCCAGGGCCTCCCTGAACGCCTTCGCGATGAGCGCCGAGATCGTTTCCTTTGTGGGGAACGCGATCGCCATGCTCAGGGCACGGGCGTTGAATGCGGCCGTAGCGAACATATCAGAATAGTAATTCTCCGGGATGTCCAACACGTTCTTTCCGTAGATCGTGTCTTCCTCGAATGCGGCCCTGAGGTCCATGCCCACGATCATGGGCAGGATGTTCAGCTTGGGCAGCATCCCAGCGACGTCGGCGGGGATGGCGTGGCCTTCCTTCACCAGTGTCGTTTCCTTCTTAATCACTATCTTCCCGCTGTCTATAGACGCGGGAAGGCCAATCTTTTGAAGTTCCCCGATGATCGGGCCGGGTCCGAACGGCGTGGGCCCTTTCGGGACCACGATGTCGTAAGGCGCATGCTGGCCTGGCTTCGCGGGTGCGGCTGTCTTCGTCGCTTCCAGCTGCTTGAACAGCTTGAAGGGATTCAGATCGGTAGCGATTAACGCGCACTGACCGTGCACGTGCTCCTTCAGCGCCTCGATGCCGGGCTTCTGCTTGGACGCCTCGTCCAGAGCCAGGAGAATCAGGTTGTTCTTGGTCATCCTGAGGGCCGCGTGATCCCTCAGACCAGCCCTCATGGACTGGATCTGGGGCCCGGGGATGCCGTGCATATCGACGACGGCTACCACGGGGTACTTCACGAGACCTTCGACCAGCTGTTTCACCAGGTCCTTCTTCCAAGATGCGACGTGTGCCATTTTTCGAACCTCCTCAGAACAACCTCTCAGACGGTCCCATTGTGGTCTTGACGTAGGATGAAGCGATGTTCATCCTGCCTTTCTCGAGCTTGACCTCGATGCGCTTCAAAAGCGTCTCGATGTTATCGGCCAGCTGCTCGACGGGCATTTCCGTCGTCCCCACCGGGGCGTGGAAGGTCATCTTATCCTTGGTCCTGACAGAAACAGTCCTGCGGAGAGCGTCGATCATGTTGCTCGGATCCACTCCGGGCGGGATGGGTTTAGGCATCTTGCCCCTGGGGCCGAGAACCACACCGAGCCTCTTACCGACGACCGCCATGAGCGGTGCCTCGGCAATGAAGTAATCGATGCTGTTCGCGATCTTCTTGGCCTGTTTCTTGTTGTCCGCGATCGTCTGAATCTCTTCAGCGGTGATCACGAGGTCGGCCACGTCTTTGGCTTTCAAAGCTAGTTCGCCACCACCAATCACGCAGACCCTGATCGCTTTCCCGCGGCCGTTGGGCAGGATGATATCATCCTGGATACGGTTCTTGGGAATAGACAGATCAACATCCTTGAGATTGATGGCCAACTCAACCGTCTCAGTAAACTTGCGCTTCTTGGCACCCTCGAGTGCCTTCTGCACAGCCATTACGGTTGACTTTTCTGCCAATACAATTCCTCCTTGTAGTGCATGCGGATGTTTAGTCCTCCTACAAGCAGGCGTTCGTAATATGGGGGGAGTATATAACTTTTGGTAAGACAGCTTTCATGCATGTTATTCCCAAAATAATAGCCTGGCATATTGAGATATGATGTGTTGCCGTCCGGGAACAAACCTGTGATCCTATGCCAGAGGTTGCGGATCTATTATGGTTTAAGAGTTTTAAATTTGAAGGTGGCGGGCATAAGCCCGCCTAAACCGACATCAGTCGATCTTGACCTTCTTCCCCTTCGGGGATGATTTCTTGGATTCCATCACTACCTCCAAGATGCCGTTGTTATACTCTGCCTTGGCTGTATCGGACTTCACGTCGCAGGGGAGTGCGATGCTCTTCGCGAACTTCTTGCTCTCCGTGTCCACCGATACCGACAGGGTGCTGTCCGTCACCTCCAGGTCGATATCCTCCTTCCTCACTCCAGGGAGCTCCACGGTCACGTGGACCTTATCGCCCTCCCTTGTCACGTCGGTGAAGGGCTCCCTTGTTCCGGCCGGCAATGGGGTGTACTCCCCCACGGCGTTGCCGAATTCCCTGACGTGGGGCACCCCGTCGGGACCCTGGTACATCGTGTAGCCGTACGTCCTCACGTTATCCCCCGCCTCCGAGAGCATCTCCTTGAACCTCTTATCGAAGTTCCTGAAGAGGCTCTCCCAGTCGCTCCATATGTCTATCATGTCTCTCACCTCACTGTTTCTCCTTGCCGTACTCCTTCAGCTTGTCCCTGGACTTGGGGCCCATCTTCTCGATGGCCGCTTCGAAGTCAGCCTTGGTCACCTTGGACGTCTTTATCTCGCCCTCGGTAACCGTTCCGTCCCTGACGATCCTCCTCACGGATGCCATGACGGCCTCGTTCACTATAGCCCCTATATCCGCTCCCGTGTATCCCTCCGTCTTATCCGCAAGCTCCGAGAGCTTCACGTCGTCTGCCAGAGGCTTGCCTGCCGTGTGTATCCCGAAGATCTTCTCCCTGGACTCCTTGTCCGGAAGGCCGATGTATATGCTCTTGTCAAACCTTCCGGGTCGCAGCAGGGCCTGGTCCATGATGTCCGGTCTGTTGGTGGCCGCTATGACGACGACGTCGTTCAGGACCTCGAGCCCGTCCATCTCCGTGAGTATCTGGGATATCACCCTCTCGGTGACGTTGCTGTCTCCGTGGGATGCACCCCTCTCCGGGGTTATGGAGTCGATCTCGTCCATGAAGATCACGCAGGGAGATGCCTGCCTCGCCTTCCTGAACGTCTCCCTCACCGCCTTCTCGGACTCCCCGACCCACTTGCTCAGGAACTCGGGTCCCTTGACGGCTATGAAGTTCGCCTCCGATTCCGTGGCGACCGCTTTCGCCAGCATCGTCTTCCCGGTGCCGGGCGGTCCGTAGAGCAGTATGCCCTTCGGAGGCTTCGCTCCCATGTGCTCGAAGACCTTTCCGTACTTCAGAGGCCACTCCACGGCCTCCTTCAGCTCCTGCTTCGCCTCCTCCAGGGCGCCGATGTCCTCCCACTTTATGTTGGGCTTCTCTATCAGCACCTCCCTCATGGTGGAGGGCTGCATCCCCTTCAGGGCCTCCCTGAAGTCGTCCCTCTGCACATTGATCTTGTTGAGCACCTCGGCAGATACCTCGTCCATCTCCATGTTGATATCCGGCAGCACCCTGCGCAGAGCGGCCATGGCCGCTTCCTTGGTCAGTGCGGACAGGTCCGCCCCGGCATACCCGTGGGTCTTGTCCGCCAGCTCCTCCAGGTTTACATCCTTGTCGAGGGGCATGCCCTTTGTGTGGATCTGCAGGATCTCCAGGCGTCCGTCCCTGTCCGGGATCTTTATCTCTATCTCGCGATCGAACCTTCCTGGCCTGCGCAACGCCTCATCGATGGAGTTCGGCCTGTTGGTGGCACCTATGACCACGACCTTTCCCCTGGATTTCAGCCCGTCCATCAGAGAGAGCAGCTGAGCCACTATGCGCCTCTCCGTCTCGCCGGTGACCTCGTCGCGCTTGGGCGCTATGCTGTCTATCTCATCGATGAATATGATGCTGGGCGCATTCTCCTCCGCCTCCTGGAAGATCTCCCTGAGCTTGCCCTCGGACTCGCCGTAGAACTTGCTCATGATCTCCGGCCCGCCTATGAAGATGAAGTTGCTGCTGGTCTCCCCGGCGACCGCCTTCGCCAGCATCGTCTTCCCGGTGCCTGGAGGTCCGTGAAGCAGCACGCCCTTGGGCGCCTCGACCCCCAGCCTCTTGAACAGCTCCGGGTGCTTCAGGGGAAGCTCCACCATCTCCCTCAGCTTGTGGACCTCGTCCCCCAGGCCGCCTATGTCGTCATAGGACACCTGTGGCACGTCCGCCCCCTTGTCGGCGGGCTTGTCGGAGATCTTCACTTCCGTGTCGGCCATCATCATGGCCGCCTCCCCCGTCGGAGCGAAGGATGTGACCATCAGATCGATCTTGTTCCCCATCACATTGAGGGTCACGGCATCGCCCTTGGCGAACACGCGGCCTTCCATGTTCTGGCGCAGGAACTCCTCTCCGCCCTGGAGCCTCAGCTGCTCTGTCGGGGAGAACGTGATCTTCGTTGCGTTCTTGGCGGTGATCTTCTTCACGTCCACCCTGTCGTCTATGCCCACCCCGGCATTCCTCCTGGTGGACCCGTCTATCCTTATGATACCGCGGTTCGCGTCCTCCGGGCCCCCCCTCAGCACCTTCACCGCGGTCTTCTTCGTACCGTCTATCTGTATTATGTCCCCGACCTTCAGACCCAATATGTCCATCAGTTCTGGGTCTATGCGGGATACTCCTCTTCCCGTCTCTCCGGGCTTCAGCTCTGCGACCTTCAATGCTTTGTCCTTAGCCATTTCTCACTACCTCCTTTCTCCTTGTTTTCATTCCTCTCAATGTGATCATATCCTCTATCTCGTCAGCATCCTTCTTCATCCTCGCCGATATCTCCGCGATTGTGGCATCCGGGAAATCCAGGATATCATACAACAGACTCCTGTCCTTGTCCTCAGCTTTCGATAGGATTGACTGCATTATGCTCTCCCTTTCCCTCAACAGGCCCAGGCGCCTGTGCTCCAATGCGCCCAGCTCCGCATCTATCTCGGAGATCATCCTCCTGGCCTCCTCCGGCCCGTAGTCATCCTGAACTGCCTGGGGCATCTCCTCCTCTTCCGGCAGGATCAATCTGGTCCGGAACATGCCGCTGCGCATGTCCATGACCAAGGTGAACTCTGCGTTTGGCTCGTAGACGATTCTGGTGGGGCCTATGCTGCTGGCCTCCCGATAGCTGACGACGAGGCCTTCCCTCTCCATCACGGAAAGGTTCTTCATGACCGCCTGCTGGCTTATCCCGAGTGCCTTCGAAAGCTGGAGGGGATAGTGCGGCTCGCGCACAAGAGCCCCGAGTATCTTCCTCCTTGTCGGATTCTCAACTATCGAAAGCAGCGTGTCCAGATCGCTCATGTTATCCCTCGGTTGTCAACCTTGAGTTCATAACCATATATTGGTTTGTTCTTCTATTTAAATGTTTTCAAGTTTCGTTCAGAATATATAAGTAAGCGATTTTTGACTCGCTTTCTAAGGCTTTATTTCGCTTTTTACGATGACTTCCAGATGCCATGTTACGTTTTTTCTGATGACTTCTAAAGGCACACACCGGATCCATAGAATCTATACTGACCTAAATCCCAAATTATGAGAAAAGAACCGCACCTCAAGGAACTCTCCAAAGGTGCGCTCTGTATTGAGAACAGAGATTATCAAGGCGTGTAAATACTCCGGCCCCGACTCGCAGAACGCGTGTGCCCTCGGTCTTCCGAGAGTTTCAGATTGTGTTTGATGATCGACCGTAAATGTTGCCCACGACCGTCAGAGAGGAGACCTAGTCGAGTCCTTTAGGTCTCCGCTGTATATGCACAAGGTCGCATCAAAAATTCCCCCTGCTTACCTATTGTAAAGAGCATTATTGTACATAAATATACAACAATGAACAATAAATACAAATATATGTATTGTAAATCCCATACTCATGATTCCAAAAGATGCAGCTATACGCCTGAATCCCGAAGACATTCCTAAGAAATGGTACAACCTGATGGCGGACCTGCCGAAGAAACCGGACCCGCCCATGAATCCTCGAACAGGGAAGCCCGCGGGCCCTGAAGACCTGTCGCCCCTGTTCTGCGATTCCATACTGAGACAGGAGGTCAGCCTGGAGAAGCATATCCGGATTCCGGAAGAGGTAAGGGAGAATCTGATCTATCTTAACAGGCCGGCACCCCTTCAAAGGGCCTATCGCCTGGAAAGATATCTAAAGACCCCTGCGAAGATCTACTTCAAAAGGGAGGACATGAGCCCATTGGGCAGCCATAAAGGCAACACGGCCCTAGCTCAGGCATACTATAACATGAAGGACGGCGTCGAGAACCTGACAACGGAAACGGGCGCCGGGCAATGGGGAACCGCTTTGGCCATGTCCTGCAACCTGTTCGGCATAGGATGCACAGTTTTCATGGTAAGAGGCAGCTACGACCAGAAGCCCGCCAGGAAGACTGTCATGAACTTGTACAACGCCACGGTCCATGCCTCCCCTTCCGATAAGACCGAATACGGCAGAAGGGTCCTGAAGGCCACTCCGAACACCGTTGGTTCCCTCGGAATAGCCATATCCGAGGCCTGTGACATGGCGATCCACCACAAGAACACCAAATACGCGCTGGGCAGCGTGCTGAACCACGTCATGCTGCATCAGACGGTGATCGGGCTGGAGACGATAGAGCAGATGAAGATCGGCGAGATAGAGCCTGACTGCATGATAGCATGCGCGGGCGGAGGGTCCAACTTCGCCGGATTCGCCTTCCCCCTGATGGGTAAGAAGATTAAAGGTAAGACAGACTGCGAGTTCCTTGCCGCCGAATCCGACGCGGCACCGAGCATGACCTCCGGGGAGTACAAATACGATCTGGGGGACACCGGAGGATTCACCCCGGAGCTCATGATGTACACAATGGGCCACGACTTCATACCGAGCCCCGTCCACGCAGGAGGTCTGAGATACCATGGCATGGCGCCGCTGGTCTCGGCGGCCCTGGATCAGGGGTTCATGACCGCCAGGTCCTACAGTCAGCCGGACACGTTCCGCGCGGGAAGGATCTTCGCCGAAACGGAGGGCATAATCGCCGCACCCGAATCGTGCCATGCGATAAAGGCAGCCATCGACAAAGCGCTGGAGTACAAGGCCTCCAAGGAGGAGAAGACCATAGTGTTCTGCCTCTCGGGCCACGGACTGCTCGATCTGAACGGATACGAGAAGTTCCTGGCGGGGAAACTGGAAGAATCGGCGGTGTGAATCAATAAATACGCAGTATCGGTACAACCAGGTGATGCCGGGAGAGCTCAGGGACGACGCGGTGGTCATCAACGACCAGAAGGAAGGCTGCCAGATATACAACAAAGGCAACTATGGCTATCCTCTAAGCGGCGGAGGTCTGGAACTGGACCTTGTGGAGGCCACGTACCTGCTGGAAGCGGGACGCATCCAGATAACCTCCGGAGGGAGGGAGGTCTCCTTCCCTGAGCTCTTCGACTACTCCTCAGAGAAGTACGACGAGTTCGACATAAAGTACATGGTCTACAGGGACATCCGCCAGCGCGGATTCGTGGTGAAGATGGAGACGGGCAGCTTCGACATGTCCGTCTTCCCCCGGGGCGAGACCATGAGCAGTTCACGGCCCGCATATCTCGTGAGAGCCGTGTCGGAAAGATCGACAATGCATCCTGCCGACTTCAGAATGGAGATCGCAGAGACTGCGAAGAAGGGCAAGAAGCTGCTATACGGCGTAGTAGACGAGGAAGGCGACCTGACGTATTACATCATGTCCGAAGGTAACGTCAGCGGCGGCGTGAGGACGGATGCCGATGCATGCGTGGAAGGCAAGATGATACGGGACAGGGTCTTCGTCTTCAAAAAAGAGGACGCAGCCCGGTTGAAGGGATTCGGCTTCTTCGGGAAGGACATACAGAACATGCTGCAGCTCTCCCTCATAGAGAGCTGCTATCTTATGAGAAGGGGGGGCCTCTCCGTACGGGACACCGCAGGAGACCCTATATCTTCAGACTCCCTGACCGAGTACGGCAGGAATACCCAGGACGAGTTCATCCTGAGGCTCAGGGCGTACGAGGACCTCAGAGAGAAGGGCCTGATAGTGAAGACCGGTTTCAAGTACGGAACCCATTTCAGAATGTACGAGAAATCCCCGAACGAGCTCCACGCCAGATATCTGGCACATGCTGTATCGGGTAACTCTCCCATGACGTGGCCTGAGATATCCAGGGCAGTGAGGATAGCCGGCGGCGTGAAGAAGGAGATGGTCTTCTGCTGCGTTGCCGACAAAATAGAATATGTTGTGTTTAAGTGGTTTAGGCTGTGAGCAGAATGCTCACAGCTGGATCTCGATGCCGAGCTTCTCGGTGAGCTCCTTGTAACGGTTCCTT
>ENA-UOOH01002568-UOOH01002568.1-fermentation-metagenome-genome-assembly--contig:-NODE-2568-length-15356-cov-3.760342_pt1 | contig 15356 bp, 14 predicted proteins | sample MGYA00245778_ERZ724025 | MGnify/ENA primary metagenome ERZ724025 (study PRJEB28704, sample SAMN03018313) | fermentation metagenome | biome: anthropogenic terrestrial biome; feature: soil; material... | reverse complement strand
GTCTGGTATTCGTCGTTTTAGGTGGTTTGCTGGGTATTTTGCTTGCCATTGCAGCCCGCTTCTTTACGTCGGAAAAACCCGAAAAGCTGGAAGCCATCCTCTCCCTGCTGCCCGGCGCAAACTGCGGCGGCTGCGGATACTCAGGCTGTGCCGCCTTGGCACAAGCCATTGCAACAGGCGAAGCCAAACCAAACACTTGCCCCACCAACTCCAACGATAAAAACACCGCCATCTCCCTCCTCTTGGGTTGTCAAAGCGCAGAAAAGACCATTCGTTACCGCGCCCAAATTCTTTGCAGCGGTACCCACGAAATGGCCAAGAAAAAATATATGTATGAAGGCATTGATGATTGCAACGCGGCCATTGGATTGGCAGGCGGCGACAAACTTTGTCCCAATGGTTGTATCGGTTTGGGTTCCTGTGCCAGAGCCTGTCCTTTTCAAGCCATTGATGTGGTCAATGGAATCGCGGCGGTAAACTATGAAAAATGCCGCGCCTGCGGCGTGTGTGTGGACACCTGCCCCAAACACATCATTGCCCTTATTCCCTATGATGCCGTTTTTTGGGTGGGATGCAACTCCCAGGATAAAGGCAGCGTAACCAAATCTTATTGTCAGACCGGATGCATCGGCTGCAAATTGTGTGAGAAAAAATGTCCCGCAAAAGCCATCACCGTTCAGGGTGCATATGCCTCCATCCAGTACGATCTTTGTACAGGTTGCGGCATTTGTGCACAGGTGTGTCCTCGTAAAATCATTTGGTCTGCCCACTCTCAAAAAGACCGAGGCATTTATTCTGATGGCCATGATCGATTGCCTGCTCAAGGCAACAGCACACCCAACCATGGTTAAACTTCGTTTCTTCGCCATTTTCCTTTGTTTGTGTTTTCTGTTTCCCGGGATGGTGGCATGTAAGGCAGAAAATCCGGAAAACACCATAAAGGCTTTTCTGGATGCGGCAAAAGAGTATGATCACGAAACGCTTCTGCGTTTTGTTTTCACCGATGATACGGACGTATTCTTCTGGGGATTGAATGAAAAACAATTTTTGGTTTATTCCGACTCCCTTGCCCATTCATCCTCCTTTCGCTTGTTCTACCGTTTTTGCGCAAAAAAACTCTCCTATCAAATCAAGGAGAGTCATGTTGACGGCGATCACGCCACCGTGGTCGTATCCTGTCAATATGTGAACGGCCAGGATGCTATTTACGAGCTGTACAACGATACTCTGTATACCATGACGCTGAAGCAGTTGAATGGCACGTTGGATCCAAATACCGATTATTATGATGCCACCATTGTTGAGCGTATTTCCGCAGACAATGAAAATTTTCTCACTGCCACGGTGACAATATCCTGTGAATATACCGATCACGGTTGGAAAGTCTTATGGAATGACATTCTCACGGAAGTGATTACTTCTTGCTTGTTTTTGAACGAAATCAGCGAAGCCCCCTAGGACTTCGCTGTGAAATCGGTTTATATAGTAGCGGGAGCGGGTTCTGCCTTTTCGCTTTCTTCGTGGTATTTCGCCATCACGGCGTCCTGCAGTGCAGCGCGAAATTCCGCATTGATGGGATGGGCAATATCTCTATATGTGCCGTCCGGGTTTTTTCGACTGGGCATAACAATGAAATATCTTTCATTGGCATAAATCACTTTAATATCATGAACTGCAAATTGATTATCAAAAGTGATGGATACTACAGCCCGCATGGGACCTTCATCAAATACTTTGCGAATTTTAATATCTGTAATCTGCATATTCAACACTCCTTTAAATGTCACGGATTGATTTTATGAACTCAGTATATCGACCCTTTGTGAAAGTTAGGTGTTTAGCATGTTAATTGTTGATGATAAAAATACAATTTTTTCCTCGGAAAATGTTTTTTTCTTCGTAGGTATTGGCGGAATCAGTATGTCTGCCCTTGCTCTCATTATGCTTGAAAAAGGATTTGAGGTAAGAGGATACGATCGAGATTCCGATACGCCTTTGGTCAATCAATTGAAAAAAGCCGGAATTCCCATCTGTCATTCCTATTATGATGGCGTTTTTGACGGTGTCACCCGCGTTGTTTATACCGCCGCCATTCAAGACAGTGACATCATGCTGTCTGCTCCCCGTACTATGGGGCTTTTTACCATGGAACGATCGGAGTTTTTGGGGCAGCTCATGAAAACCGAAGGAAATCCCATCGGTATTGCCGGAACCCATGGAAAATCATCCACCACCGGCATGATCTCTTCCATTTTTCTGGAAGCACGCAGAGATCCCACCGTATTGGTAGGAGCTGAAATGCCCTCTCTGGGCGGCTGCTACCATATCGGAAAAGGTAAAGATTTTATTTTTGAAGCCTGCGAATATAAGGATTCGTTTTTGGATTTCTTTCCCGGCGTGGCGGTGGTATTAAACATCGCCCTGGATCATGTGGATTATTTCGGAACCATTGAAAATATCATCGCTTCCTTTCGAAAATACATCTTCATTGCCCACACTGCCATTTTGAATTATGATTGCGAAAATTGTCACAAAGCAGCAGAAGGATATGAAAATACCCTTATTTGGTTCTCCGAAAGTGGCAACGAAAATGCCGATTATTATGCCGGAAATATGCGTTTGGATAACGGCTGCGCTGTATTTGATGCTTATTTCAAAGGGCAATATCTGGGGGTTCTGCACCTGGGGGTCGTGGGTGCATTCCACATCGGAAACGCATTGGCCGCTTTGGCTACAGCCCACAGCCAGGGAATTGATTTTGTCTTTATACAAAAAGGCCTTGCTTCCTTTACCGGCGTCAAACGACGCTTTGAACGCAAAGGATATTACCACGGCGCTCTGGTAGTAGAAGATTATGCCCATCACCCGGATGAGATCAGGGCGACCGTCTCCGCTGCCTTGTCCATTCATAAAAATCATGTCATCGCCATATTCCAGCCTCATACCTATACCCGTACCGCTAAATTGTTCAATGCCTTCACCAAAGCCTTCCAAGGATGTCATAAAGTCCTGTTTGCTGATATTTATTCCGCGAGAGAAAAACCAAACGGCGTCACCTCTCAAATGCTGGCGCAGCAAACTGAAAACGGTCTCTATTGCCCAGATGATGAGTCGATTGTTAACGCCTTGGATGAGTTGGTACAAAAAGGAGATATTCTTCTGGTCCTGGGTGCAGGAAATATCAATCGTATTATACCCAAAATAATGAAAGTATCTCAGTAATGGAAGTTTTATTCATTCTATTGGTCTTATTTGATGTAGTTGCCCTTGTCATGATTTTATCTTTTCGCTATCGCTCCAAGAAAAAACAAAATCTAATCAATCATTATGGAGACAACGCGGAAGAACGGGTATCCGCGTATATCCGCAAACACCAGCCGGGCTGCATTTTACTCAACGATATTTACTTGAAAACCGAAGTGGGATTGACCCAGTTGGACCATATTCTGATTTGCCGCCATGGTATATTTGTCATTGAGACCAAAAGCCATCATGGACATATCGTCATCGGTCCTCGCAACTGGGTGCAATACTATAAAGAAAAAACAGTGAAATTTCATAGCCCCATCCTGCAAAATCGCATTCATACAAAAGCACTCAGAAACGTTTTATTACAAGAAAAATCTTTATCAGGCATTCCAATTTTCGGCGTTACCGTTTTTACCAGCAGAAACGTTACATTCAGTACTCCCGTCAAAGCGGTGATTAAACTCCCCCAGTTGAACAGTTTGATTCGCCGTACCGGCATGGGCTCCCAATATTACAAAAACGCCTCCAAAAAGACCAAAACACATCCTTTTAAAGGCGGTTTATATCGATCTACCATGATAAAAATCGAAAAGCACATTCTCAACAACGCCGTAAAAAGCCGCCTCAAGCAAGGGCAGCATAGAAATAAAATCTACAATCTGACTCATCGATTTTGATGGGTATAGTTCACTGTCCGCATTCCCCCCACTCGGTCTTCCGGGTGGCGGGGAATTTTCATTTCCAAATTATTTTCGGTATGCCCCACCACATGGGTAGGATCCATACTTTCAATCAACAGGGAAAAAGACTGCCCTTCAAAAGTATGTTTTATGCCCCGTGCCGCTCTTTTTGCCTCTTCTGCAAGCATGGCAGCCCTCTGCTTTTTTATGATCGGTGCAATCTGATGGGCATACTTGGCAGCGGCAGTTCCTTCTCTTTGAGAATAGGGAAAAATGTGAACATGCAAAAAACCCGCCTCTTTTATAAAATGCAGGGTGTTTTGAAAATCCTCTTCGGTTTCACCGGGGAATCCCACTATCATATCTGCCGAAAAAGTCACACGGGGAAAATAGGTGCGGATACGTGCCAGAATCTCATTGACTTGTCCGATGGTATATCGCCTTCCCATGGCCTTCAACACCGGGTCTGATCCGTTCTGAACGGATAGGTGAAAGTGCGGCAAGATTCCATGGCACCGGGATAAGGCTTCGGTGAAGGATTCTGTAAACACATCCGGTTTTAATGAGCCAAAACTGATGCGATGAACGCCGGGAATCCGGGACACAGCTTGTACCAACTCCAGAAGCGGAAGATGTCTCCTGTTTTCTTCCGTACCGTATGCACCGGTTTCAATTCCGGTGAGAACGATTTCACCGGCACCGTTTTCCACCAAATTTTCTACTTCCCGTAAAATCTCCTCCTTTTTGCGGGAACGGACTCTCCCCCGCAAATATGGAACGATACAATAGGTACAAAAGCTGTTGCATCCATCCTGGATTTTGACAAACGCCCGTACCTTTTCCGAGCGGCGAATGAACAGGGGATCATACGCCACACCTGCCATGCCTTGGAGTACATTGATGGGGGTCTCCAATCCTTCTTCCCACATCCGGGCAATGGAAGAGGCAATTTTGTCTTTTCCCACATTTCCGCTTAAAAAAGATACGCCTTCAAAATCCGGGAATGCATATCCCTGCTGATGGTACTGTTGGGCATAGCAACCGCATACCACCACCAAAACCGAGCGGCCTTCCCGGCTTGCCTTTTCTTTTTTTCTTAACGCACGGCGGATCATCTGGCGGCTTTTCCGCTCACTTTCTTTGGTAACCGCGCAGGTATTGATTACATAGATATCACAACTGTCCTCAAATGAAAAGAGGGAAAAGCCAAGGGTTGTAAAGCCCTCGGCAATCGCTTCGCTTTCATATTGGTTTACACGGCATCCAAGTGTTAGCATTCCCACACGGGGTTTCATAGCCTTCTGCATCATCACACTTCGACAAAAATTTCCTTTTCGCCCGACTCATATGCGGCGGTTACGATCCGCTGCACATACAGAGCATCGCTCATGGGTACCTGAATGGGAGCACCGGTAAGAATCGAATTGGAAAAAGACTCAATTTCTTTGGTATACATGTTGCCAAATGTAACAGGCACATCAAGGGGTTTCACTTGATTACGGTTTTGGTTGGCATCATAGCCCGCTACGTCACTGACCATAAACCGCACTTTGCCGCCTTCCTCTTGAGATAAGGTGCCTTCAGCAATGATGCTGCCTTTGGTACCATAGATTTCAAACAAGCTCAAAGAGGCCGCATCGGGAATGTTGAAGTTGGAATCAACATGAGCGGTAGCACCGTTTGAAAGTTTCATCAACACGCAAGAGGAGTCATCTACCGAGTATTGGAAGGTTTTAGTATCGTTGAGGGCGGCCACTTTGGTAACTTTAGAATCCGTTAGATATTGAATCAAGTCAATGGCATGCACGCCCATATCGATCAGAGCGCCACCGCCGGACAATTTTTTGTTCTGTCTCCATGCACCTTCCATGTCGGGATACCAGCAAGAGAATTGACCCCGGCAAAATACCACGTCGCCGATTTTGCCTTCGGAAATAAATTCCTTCATCTTCTGATGATAGGCATGGTAACGCATCATGAAACCGGTGGCAGACAAAACGCCGGCTTCGTTACATGCTTCCACCAGTTCTTCACATGCGGGAACAGACAAAGCGATGGGCTTTTCGCAAAGAATGTGTTTGCCGGCTTTGGCAGCTTTCAATACCTGTTCTTTATGATAGATTACGGGAGATGCAATGTACACGGCTTCCACTTCGGGATCCGCCAAAAGAGCATCGGTGTTATCATATGCACGTTTTGCATTGTATTTGGCGCGAATCCTTTCTGCGAATTCCATGTTGATTTCCATCACGGCAACAAGTTCGGCATTCTTAGCAAGCATCATACCGGGAATGGTTCTTCTGTCGGCAATACCGCCGGCACCGAGAACACCCCATTTTACTTTTTTCATAGATGACTCCTATTTATTATTTATAATGTTTATGCAATACGGTCTTCATGCCTTCGATGCAGCGTTCGATGTGAACCTTTTCCCAAGAGGGATGCAGGAAGAGGCACACGGTTTCGAAACGAAGCTTGTGGGCAACGGGGCAGTGGGATTTGGAATAATCAACTGTTTCGGGATTGGTATATTCGGTGGATTTGAAGGGGAATTGTACAGTCCCGAATCCGCGGAGATTCTTGTATGCGTTTTCTTCATACGCTTCGGGCCACTGGATGCCGTAGCAGGGAATCTTCTCCGCCATCAGATCGCGAAGGATGACATCCGCTTTACAATCCAACACATCCAGATCGATGATGATGGGATACCACCAGTAGGAATTCTTTCTTTCAGCCGTATTTACAGGCAACTTATAGATGCCTTTGAAGCCGGTGAAAGCATTGTCATACATGGCGGCATATTCCAATCTGCGCGCCAGGTTCCAGCTGTCAAAGCGTTTTAATTCATTGATGCCGATGATGGACTGAATTTCGGTCAAACGATAGTTGAAGCCCACTCTGGTGTGAATGTAGGGCAATTTTTCTTCCAGCGCCAGCATGGACATTCTTTTTCTCACGTCGTATCCATGGTCACGGAAGGAACGGCATTCCCACCCCAATTCTTCATCGTTGGTCACAACCATACCGCCTTCGCCGCCGGTGGTAAAGTGCTTGGACTGACAGAAAGAGAAGCAGCCCACATCGCCGATTAAACCGGATTTGATTCCATTATATTCGCCGCCAAAGCACTGAGCGCAGTCTTCAATGACTTTCAAATTATGTTTTTTGGCAATGGAAAGAATGGGACCCATATCGGCAATCACACCGTACAGGTGAACAACCACGATACCCTTGGTTCTGGGGGAAATGAGCCCTTCAATCATTGCAGGGTCAATGGTATGATCTTCGGTCACGTCGCAAAATACGGGAATCGCACCTGCTTGTACGATGGCGAAAGAAGAAGCGATAAATGAATAAGAGGGAACAATAACTTCATCGCCGGGGCCAATGCCCAAGGAAGCAATGGCAATGTGCAAAGCGGCTGTTCCGTTGGTGCAGGAAACCGCCATTTTGGCACCAATCCATTTTGCCCATTTTTCTTCAAATTCCATGCCTTTTGGGCCGGTCCAGTAGTTTACTTTACCATTGATTAAGGGTTCGGTAATATCCTTCAAAGAGTCGGGGTTAAACTGAGGCCACATGGGAAAACCGATTTCTGCAATGCCGGCACCATTCATTACGAGTTCATCATTATTCTTCGTCATGATCGTCCATCCTTTCAAAACATGCGGATTGACCGCTATAATTCTATGCTATCGAACTTTAGGCTTTTTGTCAAGCGGATTAAAGTAAGACAGCATAATTGATTGCTGCGTTTTCAGGCTTCACCCCGGAACGCATTTTCAGTATAACAGAGGGCACCTGCCAAATCCTACACACGATTGACAAAAAATCAAACTATATTGATATTATTATTTTACCGTTATTAGGTCTTTTCCCTCTTTCGAAAAGGTTCTTACTATTTTCAAAAACCTCTCGACATTCCTTGAAACCTATGATATACTGCTCGATGAATGGGGGTCATTGGGATGGGCACGCCTGCATCGCTGCAATTTGACCGCAAAAGAATACTGCGGCTTATGTTTCCTTTGTTTTTAGATACTATGTTGGTATCATCCATCGGAATCGTGAATTCTGCCATGGTTTCTTCCATTGGCGAGGCGGCGGTTTCCGGCGTATCTCTAGCCAATTCAATCGGTAATATACTGATTATTTTTTTTTCCGCTTTCAACGTCGGCGGCACTGTGATCATCGCCCAGTTTGTCGGGAAAAATGATATAAAGAATGCACATAACGCCATGAAACAAACCATTTCGGTTTGTGTTTTGCTTTCGACCGCCATGATGTTTGTCTGTGTGTTTTTCGGCAGGGAGCTTCTCACGCTCCTGTACGGCACATTGGAACCCGCCGTAATGACCAATGCAACAGATTATTTGATCATCGTTGCACTTTCATACCCGTTTTTTGCATTCAACTCTGCTGTCATCGGCGCCCTTCGTGCCGTATGCGATTCCAAGACCGCATTGTTTATTTCCGCTTTGATGAATATACTCAATGTGGGTGGATACGCATTCTTCATTTTCATCTGCGACATGAATGCCAGCGGTGCCGCCTTTTCGTTGCTCATCGTGCGTATCATCGGAGCCGCGCTCAGTGCCATATTCTTATTACAAGGAAAAAGCGGATTGACCATCCGGGGGTTTTTCCCCTTCCGCTTTGACGGTCCTATCATAAAAAGTATCTGTAAAGTAGCTATCCCTGTGACAGCAGAAATCGTTTTATTGATGTTTGATGTTATGTACCATCGTATTGCCAAGTACTTGGGTCCCAATGCCCTGACAGCTCACAGTGTAGGTTTCTCCATCATCACCTTCTTAGAAATCCCTGCCTCAGCCATTTGTTTGACTCTGATGACGGTGGTAGGGCAATTGGTGGGTTCCGGAAACTTAAAAGAAGCTCGTTATCAAATCAATCGTATGGTTATTTTTTCATGCTTTTGCTTGTTGACCACCGCCGGAATCGGATATTTGTGTTCGGATTGGTTCGCGGCGTTGTACCACCTGTCACCCCAATCATCCGAATATCTTACGGATATTCTACTGATTATGATGATTGCCTTGCCTCTCTTTTGGTCCGGTTCTTTTGTCACTTTCAACGGTTTGCGCGCTGCGGGGGATGGCAAATTTATCATAGTGGTTTCTATTTTCACCATGTGTATTTTGCGAGTTGGATGCGGATATCTTTTTGCCGTTTATTTTGGCTGGGGCATCCGTGGTCTTTGGTCTGCCATGGCGCTGGATTGGCTGGGAAGAATGATTTTCTTTTTATGGCGCAAGCGGGGCGACAAATGGTATGTGAATAAACTCACCTAAATAGGCATCAACCTCTTGCATTACTCAGGTAAATATGGTATACTTTATTTGTGTGAATATAAATATAATATAGAAAGGTTCGTTAGAACGAAGAGGTAGTATCTATGAATTTTCTGTCTACACAAAAAGGCTCCTTGTTGGAAAACTTTTTCCCCGCAGGTTGGGATCTGGACAAAATCGATGCATGTTGCTCCAATCCTCCCGAATCCATTACGGAACGTCAGGATTTCTGGAATAAAGATTTTGAAGTCGTTCCCTGCGAAAATGTATACGATTTTGATATGATTCTGGGACATGAAATTGCTCTTGAAATTAAAAATTGTGCCGACGAAGGACGAAAACTTGCCATGATTCTTCCTGTTGGTCCGATGGGAATGTATAAATGGGCTGTATTTTTCCTGAAAGCTTGGAATGTCAGCTGCAAACACGTATACGGCTTTAATATGGACGAGTGGAGCGATGCGGAAGGCAATACGCTGGATACCTCCAACAAAGGCGCGTTCCAGTACGCTATGGAACATGCTTTGTACGGTCCTTTGGCTGAATTGACTGTTCCGGTAGAACAAAGAAACTTTGCCACCCGTTCCAATTTGCCTACATATCCCGAAAAAATTGCCGCTCTCAAAGCCCAGGGTGCCAAACTGGTCACCGTATTCGGAATCGGCAGAATGATGCACATTGCTTTCTGGGAACCCCACTTTGCCGCAGACTATACTTCCGCCGATGAATGGAAAAAGCAGTGTTATCGTCTGGGTGCAAAACTGCATCCCCTCACCATTGAACAGAACGCCATTACCAGTTTTAAGAGCCGCACCACTTTGGTTCCCTGCAGAGCCAACACCATTGGTCCCGGTCTGTTTCTCCAGTCCGATAAGATCATCGGCGGCTGCGACGGTGCTCTCTCCCGGGGTATGCAATGGCAGGGAATGTCTCTCTGGACCACCCTTCGTCACGGTCCTTCCATGTGGATTCCTTCCAGCTGGATGCCCACGCTTCCCGGAAAAATCATATTCTTGCAGGAATTGGCCGGTCCCCTGGTTGCCGAATGCAACTAATTGAGTGAATTGACCAAACGCGCAGAATTGATTTTGTCTATTCTTGCTATGGACAATTTTCGTCGTATTTGTTACAATGATTGTATACCTATTTCAGGAGGATTTCCATGAAAAAAATCGCTCTATTGTTTCTTATCCTCTCTTTTATGCTTTCCTTGAGTTCTTGCGGTGCAACCAATGTGGAGGAACTGCTCAATCTGGACATTCTGACCCAGTGGCCTTACCAAGTGAAGGAATCCCGCGAAGAATTGGAGACAAAATGCAAGGATCTGGACGAAAAATCTGATGAATATAGGCAAGTTGCCGAGAAAATCGACATGCTTGACTACTTGGAAAAGTATAGCCCCAACAGCAAATACGATTTTTTGCAGCTTTGGGATACCGTAGAATTGCCTGTTGCTTCAAAGTATGTGACCGCAGTGATTCCCTATGCTACCAAATCAGGAAATAAGAACAGCCTTTCTATTACCATTAACGACATGACCGAAGAAGGTATTGTCAACTATATCAAACAATTGTTGGATATGGGGTATGGCAACGAGGAAGATTTTTATCATGGAAAGTTCAAAGTTCTCTTTCACGCAGTCCTATATCAAGGGTTTGAAAACAATAAAGGCATCGATGTAACCAAATCCATCGTACAAAAATACGGTGTTGAGGTCAATGGAAAAAAAGTCTTAAAATATACCGATGAGTTGTACAAGACTTTAAAAGAAGAAGGCTTTACGCCTTCCGAAACCAACAATAACCGCTACTTGTATATCTCCTTTGATAAGCAAGGAAACCTATCCCAAAAATGCTTGATTATCTATACCAATACAGTGATTGAATAAAGAAACCACATCAACAAAGCCAACGGATTTTCATTCGTTGGCTTTTGTTTTTTTACAATACTCTTATTTTAATAAAAGTTTCCCGTAAAAACGCTTCCAGTATCGTGACATCGGAATCGGTGTCAATCAGCGCGTAGATAATCTCCCCTTTGGATTCAACTTTCATGGCTTTGGGTACAATGGGTAAAGATGAAACGGAAAAAGCATGGCCGGATACAATGGAAATACGATGTTTTCCGCAGCGTTCCATGGTGATTGCGGGGAAGTTGACAGAATTGGTTATATTTCCGTTTTCCAAATAGTCTACCACTTGATTGACTGCCATGACGGCGCAATTATCTTCAGCTTCCGGTGTGGAGGCGCCTAAATGGGGAATCCCAATCACACCTTGGACCCCTAACAGGCCATTGGATACAAAATCTGTTACATAACAGGCTACTTTTTGGCTTTCTAAAGCGGCAATCATATCCTTTTCGTTTACCAATTCGCCTCTGGACATGTTGATAATACGCACACCGTCTTTCATGCAAGCAAAATTAGCCTGACAGAACATGCCTTTGGTTTCGGGGGTTAACGGAACATGTGCCGTGATATAATCAGACACTTGATAGACCTCTTGCATGGTGGATACAATTTGCATCCAATCCCCTTTCACGGAAGTCACCGTGTCTGATACGATTCGCTCATCCATGGCAACAACTTTCATGCCCAAGGCAACGGCGGTGCGGGCTACTTCCTTCCCGATGGCGCCTAATCCAATGATGCCAAGGGTTTTTCCTAACAATTCGGGGCCAACAAATTTCCCTTTGCCTTTTTCCACACGAGCAGACAGGTCATCCCCTTTTTCTAATCCGTTGACCCACTGAATACCGTCCACAATCTTCCGAGAAGACAAAAACAGAGCGGCCAAAGTTAACTCCTTGACAGCATTCGCATTGGCACCGGGGGTATTGAAAACAGCTATCCCCCGCTGTGTGCAAACAGGGATCGAAATATTGTTCACACCGGCACCGCAGCGTGCAACCGCCAACATGGTTTGGGGCAAAACATCTTCAGATATGGGGGCAGAACGGACTAAAATCGCCTCCGCCTGTTTAATATCTTCGCTGCAATGATAGGAAGCAGGGAGTAAACGCAATCCTGCTTGCGATATTTTATTTTTCAATAGAATGTGATACATATCTTCACCCATTGGCTTTCTCAAATTTTTCCATGAAGGAAATCAAGGCTTCAACCCCATCCAATGGGTGGGCATTATAAATCGAAGCGCGCATACCGCCTACCAAACGGTGTCCTTTCAAATTTAAAAGACCCGCGTCTTCCGCTTCCTTGCAAAACTTCTTATCCATCTCCGGGGATCCGGTCACAAAGGTAACGTTCATTCTGGAACGGTTATTAGGCAGAACAGAGTTTTTGAACAAGTTCGAACGGTCCAAGTAAGAATACAGAAGCTTTGCCTTCTTTTCATTTTGTATTTTTATGGCAGCCAATCCGCCGTTTGCAAGCAGCCAATCAAATACCAAACCTGCCATATAAATTGCATAGCACGGTGGCGTATTGTACATGGAGCCATGGTCCAGATGCATTTGATAATTGAGCATAGAGGGAACATGCGCAGGGGCATTTCCGATTAAATCCTTTTTGACCACCACAATCGTCACGCCGGCAGGTCCGATGTTCTTCTGCGCTCCGGCATAAATCAAACCGAAGCGGCTTACATCCACAGGTTCAGACATAATATAGGATGACATATCCGCCACCAGGGGTATGTCGCCAGTGTCGGGAATATAATCAAACGTAGTTCCGAATATGGTGTTGTTATAGCAGATATGCACATAATCTGCTTCCGGATCAAAAGCGTTTTTTTCAACATAAGGAACTTCGGTATGTTTTTTATCTTCCGAGGTGGCAACAACCCGGGCAGAGCCAAATTTGGTTGCTTCCTTATACGCTTTTTCGGCGAAATAACCGGAAACAATGTAATCCGCTTTCCCGTTTTTTGTCATCAGATTCATAGGAATCATTGAAAATTGAGTCGTAGCCCCTCCCTGTAAAAACAAAACGGCATACTCATTTGGAATCTCCATGAGTTTTCGCAAGGAAGCTTCGGCTTGATGAATAATCTCTTCAAAAGCGGTTGAGCGATGGCTCATTTCCATCACGGACATGCCGGATGAACCGTAACACACCAATTCGGAGGCCGCTTTTTTCAATATTTCTAAGGGAAGCATCGAGGGACCTGCTGAATAATTATAGAATCTAGTCATTTTATCACTCCTTACATACAATATTAATTAGTATATCATATAATATAGTAGTTTGTCCATAAATAAATAAAAATAGCGATGAAATGTATTTCACCGCTATTTTTGTAACATTTTGTGTACTTATTTAATTTCGACCGTTGCACCGGCTTCTTTGAGCTGTTTGGCAATGTCTTCTGCTTCGTTCTTGGCAATGCCTTCTTTAACAGGCTTCGGGCAGCTTTCTACGAAAGCTTTAGCGTCACCCAGTCCCAAACCGGTGATGGAACGAACCATTTTGATCACGTTCAATTTCTGATCGCCGAAACCGGTCAGAATGACGTCAAATTCGGTCTTTTCTTCCTCAGCGGGAGCAGCAGCAGCAGGTCCGGCTGCAACAGCAACAGCGGCAGCGGAAACACCGAATTCTGTTTCCAGTTCTTTCACAAGTTCAGACACTTCCAGAACAGTCAATGTTTTAATTTGTTCAACAATTACGTTGATTTTTTCAGATGCCATTTTCATTTCCTCCAAATATTCATGATAGTTTTGAAATTAGTTTCTTCTTAGGGTTATTCAGCGGGAGCTTCTGCCGCTTTATCAACAACAGCTTGTAATACGCAAGCCAAAGACTGCATGCTGCCATTCAAAACGCTCATCAACTGGGCTATGAGAGTTTCCTTAGAAGGAAGCTTGGATAATGCAATCACTTTTTCAACGGGAATCACACTGCCTTCGAAAAAGCCGCCTTTGATTTCAAAGCTGGGATGACTTTCGGCAAATTTTGCAAGAATGCGGGCAGGTGCGATCTGATCCTCCTGGCAGATAGCCAAAGCAGACATGCCTACCAATTTGTCAATCATATCGGAAAGACCGGTTTCGTTGAACACAAAACGAAGGATCGAGTTTTTGTAGACCCCGTATTCCACGCCTGCACTTCTCAGTTCGCGGCGCAAAACGGTATCATCTTCAACAGTCGTCTTGGCATAGTTGACCAATACGCCGGAAGCCGCCGTCTTTACCTGATCAGACAACTTTGCGACCTGTGCCTGTTTTTCCGCTAAAATTTTTGCACTGGGCATAGTTTTGAGTACCTCCTGTTACAGATTGTTCCAAACAATATAAATGCTCTTTTGCCGGAAGCCGACAAAAGAGCATACAATCATACACATTGATTTTTCAACTCTTTCCTCGGCAGGCGGTAAACCGTTTGTCGCTTGCGCGAACCTGCTGTCTTTGGAACGATGGATTAATTATATCGGATAATTGATCATTTGTCAATAGTTTTTTAAAAAACTTTATCGTTTTATTTTGGGCAGACTTGCCGCAGCAGCGGACTGTCCCACGCGGCGGGTCTTTTCATCGGGTAAATGCAATTTGCAGCAGATTTCCGGGAATTCATCCTTCAATACATCTTTTGCCTGATTGTACATGATCATCCCGCCCTCCCCGGACATAACACGTCCCAACAGCAATACATGCTTAAAGGTATAGTAGTCGGCATAATGTGCCAGACCGTATCCCAAATATACACCCAAGGTTTTATACAGATTAACAGGACGTTTATCCCCGTTTATCATCAGCTGCTGCACATACGCCAGTTTTTCCGCAGGGCTCATACCTTCTTCAAATGAAATCCCCGCTGCAGGACCGAGTTTAATCACCGTGTCCTGGGAAAAATATTTTACCCCGCATCCAATATCCCCAGACCATTCATCTTTCATGGCGCCGGGCTGCGCGTCTACGGGAACAAATGCCAACTCATTCAGCCAGCCTGTGATGTTTCCGTTAGAATCCACATATCCGCCGGCTTCACTGGTACCCATGGCGATACCCAGAACACTGTCGTCTTCCAGGCTCATGGCGCCTGCCAAAGCAGTCACATCGCCGTCGTTACACACTTCCACGGGAATGTCGCCAAACATTTTCGCGGCATCTTGGTAAATATTTTTCACTTTCTTTTCAAACACATCTTTTGGCACTT